>OIZX01000593.1_pt1 | contig 23372 bp, 16 predicted proteins | sample 1588621 | NCBI WGS metagenome assembly OIZX01 (sample SAMN03283276) | human gut metagenome | biome: human-associated habitat; material: feces | host: Homo sapiens | place: Peru | collected 2012 | reverse complement strand
TTAAGGTGGAGAACGGGCACAAGGTTGCCCGCTCCATCACCTCGGAAGAGGAGTATAAGCAGCTGCGTGGAAGTAATGAGCAGAAGGCGAATCTTCGTCTGGCTCGTGCCGGAAACGATGCTGCGAAACGGAGACTGGTGCAGTTTAACTACTCCGGCCATTATCCGCAAGGCGTGGTGAAGGGAATGAAACTGCCAAGCGGTGCTTTCGGGTTTGATATGGATGAGCCGGAGGCTTTTGCCAAGGCTGCCAAGCTGCTGCTGAAGGAACCGGACAAGTATGGACTTCTGATGCTTGAACGCAGCGCACGACAAGGCGGTCATGCGGTGTTTGAACGCGAAAAGGGCAAGACCATCTTGGAAAATCAGGTACGAATTGCTACGATGCTGAAATGCGAAATGGATACTTCGGCTCACGACATTAACCGGGTTTATTTCACTACTACATCGGATGGAGAAGACCTGCTCTTTCTTTCGCCACGGCTCTTCAAGGATACTTATGATGAGGCTGCAGTTGCAGCTGAGGGGAAAGTGCTGGAAGAGCGTGAAAGGTACGGACAAGAGGAACTGCCGGAAGGGGCGCACAAGGCAAACAAGCACTTTATGCCTTGGTTGGAAGAAATCAAGAAGAATCCTCAAGGGGTTTTAAAGAGTCAAGAATTTAAGGATTCTCAGAAAGCTTCTCAAGGGGTTTTTAAGGGTCAGGAATTTAAGAATTCGAGATTTTCTACTTCTGCTGCTTCTGCCTCTGCTGCGTCAACTTCTTCTACCGCGTCAACTTCTTCTACTTCAACTACTTCTGCTGCTCAGGACAATTATCTCGGGATTCCTTATGGGGAAATCATTAAGAAGTGGTGGCAGATGTATAATGATGGGCAGGAGCCGATGCGCTCTAACCGCAATACGCTGACCTTTGAGCTGGCTGTGAACCTGCGCCACATCTGTGGTTTTGACCGCAATCTGCTGGCTCAGATTATTCCCTGCTACGATGGGTTTCCCGAACAGGAAAAGATGGCTTGCATCAACTCGGCATTGAACGAGAAAATCACGCAAATGCCTAAGCGACTGAAGGATGTGCTTGCCGCTCTGCGACAGGAAAAGCTGAAACAGGGTGCTTCGAATGCTACTGCTGATGCAGAAAGCGAGGCTCTGGTGAATGCGCTGGACGAGGCAAATGCCAAGGACGAAATGTTCTATTTCAATGCTTTGCCTAAGATGCCGCAAGGTGTGCGTGATTCTATCAATGCCGTAGGACCACCCCTGGCAATGCCAGTGATTACCGCCATCTGTCCAGCCATCGGAATGTTGGCTACAGGAGTAAAGGTGGCTGTGCACGGTAAGAAGAACTCGCTGAACCTCATCTCCTACATCGCCGGAGATTTCGCCTCTGGTAAGGGAAGTATCGACCCCGTGGTTGATGCATGGACTTCGGAAGTGAAACAGATGGACAAAATGTATCAGCAGCAGGAGGATGAATGGAGAGCCAAGAAGCGTGCGGCTAAGAACAAGAAGGAGCAGCCCGAAGAGCCGAAACTGCCCGTAAGATGTCTGACGCTGAACAACACCGTGGCGAATCTTGCCGAGCGACTGGCTAACACCGAAGGCAAGCACGCCTTCTCGTTTACTCCGGAAGCCGACACGGTGGCGCAGAAATGGAAATCAGCGATGAGTGATTTTTCTGTAATGCTCAGACAGGCGTATGATGGTACGAGCTACGAGCGTGAGGCAAGAAGTGCAGAAGCCGTGAATGTACACATAGACAGACTGTTATGGAATGTGGTAATGTGTGGAACCCCTGATGCGCTTTACCGTGTGGTAAACAATTATACGGATGGTTTTCAGAGCCGTATCGTAGTGGCTCGCACCCCGGATAATACCTTCACACCTCTTACGGATAATCTTTTTGTGCTTACAGATTCTCAATGCGAGCATATTCATCAGATTGCTCATCTGTTGCCTCTGATGGAGGGTGAGGTGGAACTGCCGAAACTGGAAGCCAAGGGTAGGGATTGGCTGGAGCAGATACGACTGGAGACTATGAAGAATGATGACAAGGTGAAAGCCCGTCAGCGTTTCCGTATCTGTCCTACCACGATGAGAATGATGACCTGCATCATGCTCTGCAAGGTGGCTGAAGCTCTCATTCAGAAGCATGGTTTTCAGGGGGCAGAGAAGCTGTTGAAGCAGAATCCGCTGTTATGGAAGGAAATGATTGTCAAGACGCAGACTCCTACTATGCTTGCAGCCTTCAATATTCTCGCTGATTACCAGTTGGAGAATGCACTCTATTTCTTCCGTAGCCGCATTGAGGATGCTTTTTCATCGAAGAGCTATTGCGGTCAGTCGGCTTACGACCGCACCCGCCGTGGCAGAAATGATTCCATCTTCGAGCGCCTGGATGTTACCTTCTCCTTTGAACAGGCTTTGCAGCAAAGCATAGCCGTGAAGGGAGCTAACGTAACTCGTGAGGTGGTAAGACAGATGCTGAAAAACTGGAAACGGCAGGGATTGATAGGTGTTCTGCCTGATATGCGCTACCAGAAGGTTTCGCCTAGCATCTAAATCCGGTCATTAACGGTCACGGTCATTTTCGGTCATTAAGGATTTTCAATCAAATGAAATCCTTGATGACCCTATCAACGAAATCAATTTAAAATAATCAGTTTCTATGAATATCATCATTTATCGCCGTCGTTTTTCCCGTTGGGGGGTAGATGGTACATTAGTAATAAAGGGTGTAAAGGTTTGTAACACTCTAGAGCATCCTGAGCGTTTGTTGCCTGCTGGTGAGTATAAGATAGCTCTGCTATCCGTTGTCATGAACAAGGATAAAAAGAAGAGTGGAAAGAAAAGTCAGCTGAGCAAGAAAATGCCGATTATTCTGAAGAAGGGATCACATATTCCGACAGACGTTTCCCGTTCTCCTTATCTCATGCCTGGCAATGGTCCGCTGACATTGAAAAAGGGCTGCATCATCCTGGGCAAGGCTGTGGCTACCGGACTCGTGATTCATTCCCGTGAACACTTCGACCGTCTTTATGAGAGACTGAAGAAGGGGGTAAAGACTTATGAGGGTGTCAGTTTGACGATCATCGATTTGGGGACTGATGAAATCCCCATAGAGATTTAGTTTTTGTTTTCGTAAAAATCTTTTTTAATTGTATATATGATGCGCAAGATCAAGGAAATCATCATTCATTGTAGCGCGACCCGAGAAGGTTGCGACTACACCGTAGCCGACATCGACCGTTGGCATCGTGAGCGTGGCTTTTTCTGCATCGGTTATCATTTCGTGATTTACCGTGACGGAAGCATCCACGTGGGCAGATCAGTAGAAGAGGTGGGTGCCCACTGCAAGGGTCACAATACCGTGAGCATCGGAGTATGCTACATCGGCGGCCTATCCCAGGATGGCAAGCCGAAGGATACCCGAACCCCCGAGCAGAAGGCTGCGCTGAAAGCGCTCATAGAGCAGCTGAAGGAGGAATATCCCGAGGCAACGGTTCATGGGCATAATGAGTTCTCAAACAAGGCTTGCCCTTGCTTTGATGTGAAGGAGGAATTTTAATAAAAAATGCCCTGTAAGAGCAAAAGCATCGTATTTAAAGCTTTTGCCCTTTCAGGGCGTATTGCTGCAATGTTATTTTCCGATGCAACATGTGGATGTTGCTGATAGTTAAGCTTTTATCTTTTAAACGGTACAACTACCCTTTGTACAAGTGCAGAGAAAGTGGGCGACAAATGCAATGTGCTTATTCTCAGCCTGTTAGCGATAAAGTTGTACCGCTTCTTTTTAGCCTTTTTTGTAAGATTCTGGAAACAAATGCAATGCATTGTTTCTCAGCCTCTTCCGTTTCTTGTGTTACAGAACGCTTATCTTCGGGTGCAAAGATAAGACTTTATGTTGGAATATAGATGGAAAGATATGCTAAATAATAATAAAATTGCGATGAAGATTGCCTATTATTAAATATTTATCATTATCTTTGCGCTGAACGCAATAAAAAAGATAAACGATGAAAGATATAAATCGAATAAAAGTCGTGTTGGTAGAGAAGAAACGAACCAGTAAATGGTTGTCGGAACAGTTGGGAAAAGATCCTGCAACTATCTCCAAATGGTGTACTAATACCTCACAACCAGATTTAGTAACATTGACAAAGGTAGCATCTCTATTGGATGTTGATGTTCGTCAGCTTATCAATAAAACAAAAAGTAATTCCGCTGATGATTGAAAATCATTAGCATAAAATGACTAATAATGAATTCTAAAGCAAAACCATTCATCAAATGGGTTGGTGGTAAAGGACAACTCATTGAACAACTGGAGCAAAAGCTTCCGGCTGACTTTGATAATTGGGAAAATGCGACATACATAGAACCATTCGTTGGCGGTGGTGCTATGTTGTTTTACATGCTGCAACAGCATCCTAATATCAAACGTGCAGTAATCAACGACATCAATTCGGACTTGATTACTTGTTACCGAACTGTACGTGACAATGTAGAGCGACTGATTCCTTCGTTGCGTGACATACAAGCTGAATATTACGCTTTGCCAGACATGGAAGCCAAACGTGAGATGTTTATGACTGTACGCCAACGTTACAATGAAAAGAATCTTGATCCGATAGAGAATACAACAAAATTCTTCTTTTTGAATCGTACTTGCTTCAATGGCTTGTATCGTGTAAACAAGAAAGGACTATTCAATGTGCCTTGTGGAAAGTATTTGCAGCCACAAATATGTGACGAAGATACGCTTAGAGTAGATAGCGAGTTGTTGAAACGTGTGGAAATATTGGAAGGAGATTTTGAGAAGACACTGCTTTATGCACAAGATAATACATTGTTCTATTTCGACCCTCCATATCGTCCTCTGAGTGATACTTCAAGCTTTAACGACTATACGAAAGAAGCATTTAATGATGATTCCCAAGTCAGATTAAAGGAGTTTTGTGACCAAGTGGTTGCTGGGGGACATAGTTTTATGCTTAGTAATTCTGATTGCAAAGGGAAAAATGAAGCAGACAATTTTTTTGATGTTTTGTATGCAGACTACCATATAGACAGAGTTATGGCTTCTCGCAACGTAAATGCAAACGGAGCAAAAAGAGGAAAAATTTCAGAACTGTTGGTTCATAGTTATCGCAACACAAAGGACCATCAGCCAAACAAGATAAACGATTACAAACCACAGCATGTGGCTATAAAACAAAAAATTTATGCTTAAAGATTTTGATAAATTTATGTCTCAACTCAAAGAGACAAACCAAACATTGGACTTCTTCTGTGACTTTGATAAAATCTCAGAGAACGTTGAAGATATAAAGTTGAGCTTATGTATGCTCAACAGCCTCATTGGTGCATCTGATTTGCGTAAAAGCGTAGAAACAATATGGAACAGAGATAAGAATGCCTTTTCAGTTATGGATATTCTTATTGCAGTTCGTACTCGTGACAAAAAGAAGATACTTGATTCAGTAGGTAACTGCGTTCCACTTGAAAGCATGTTCATTTCTGTTGACTCCGTTATGACTTTCCTGACAGATACAGGACTTGGTGCAGTTCTTCAAAATCAACAGGTAAAGAATCTTGTGGATTATGTATTTGGCATTGAAACAGGATTGGACACAAACGCAAGAAAGAACAGAAGCGGCCACGTTATGGAAAATACGGTTGCTAACATTTTTACCAACGCTGGTATACCATTCAGACAAGAAGTATATTCGAGAGAATGGCCTGCTATTACAGAAGTGTTGGGAGATGACGAAAAGCGTTTTGACTTTGTTGTCGAGACCCAATCAAAAGTCTATCTGATAGAAGTCAACTTCTATAGTGGCGGTGGCTCAAAACTTAATGAGGTGGCACGCTCTTATTCTGATATTGCACCGAAGATTAACTCTGTGGAAGGTTTCGAGTTTGTTTGGATAACTGATGGTATCGGCTGGAAGTCAGCAAAGAACAAGTTGCAAGAGGCGTATGGAATAATACCAAGTGTGTACAATCTCACTTCCATTCAAGAATTTATAGAATTAGTAAGAAACTGACAATATGGATGAATTATCAAAATTCTGTCAAACAATAAAGAGTAAGCTTGGCATTGAAGAAAAACTTAGCATAGACCAGGCTCGTGAAATAGTCAAGTCCATTAACAATTTCCTATATTCCAATTATGATGGAATAGGCAAAACTCATGCGTTAGGTACTTCTTTTGAATATTTTTCGGAATTTCATAGATATTGGGAGAAACATCATCGAGAAATACTTAATTGTGAGATTGATGAAGACAAATGTAAAGCTGTGGCAGAAGCTTTGCACTCAATATTCATACGAACAAATGGAAATGCCTTCCGTTTTGTTTATGATACCTGTGGATTGGAACCACAGGACATTTGTCGTGTCCGACTTCTAAGCGCAAATCAGGATTTCAGAGGTTCAAGAGACTTTTCTGATTTAGCTACCATCTTCGATAGCGACAATACCATCTTTGATGAAGAAAATATCTATAATGAGCCAGAGGAATTTGTGCGTAAACTTAAAATCACGAATTTGTCACAAACGGACAAAAGAGCTACTTATGCAAAAAATATTGCTTCTTTTGTCTTGAAACATAAATGTTCCCCTGTTGAACTTATAGAAGCATATCACAACGATATCTATGAATTACGGAAAGCATTGATAAACTGTAAGAGCGCAGGGTATGGCAACAAAAAAACAGATATGTTCCTTAGAGATATGGTTGTGCTCGGTATTTGGCAAAATGTCGATGGTTTTGACAAGATTGATGTGGCAAGTGATATTAATACCATAAAAGTTGCTTTAAGAACAGGCATTATAAAAACGGAAATTCCATTAGTGTCCAGTTTCTTGGATATTTTCTGCCATCAATACAGTTATATTGATGAAATGAATGCCTTAGCATGGCGACGTGTATGGGAGATATGGCATACGACATATCCTAATGAGACTATCGCAAGTCCATGTCTGATAGATTATTTTGTTTACCGTGTGGTAGGCAAGCAATTTTGCAAGAAGAACCTGTACATATTTGAATGCGAAAAAGAACATCACTATTTCAAATGGCATTCAAACAGGAATAAAACTTGTCAACTTTGCCATGCTTCCCACAAGAAAGGTGTGAAAGCACACCTTGTTATGGGCGTTATGCCCTGCAATGATCCTGAGGGGAAAATTAGCATTCTTAAAAGCGAATATGTCAGAGCTTTGCCAAAAGAACAACAATTTGGAGAATGTCCTTTCATTAATATTTGTGGAGAAAATAAAAAGTTAATGCCTCCCAAATCCATTAGCATTATGGGGCAAACGGGTTGGAACTCTGCTTATACAAGACAAGACGAAGGTGGCGGTGGTTTAATGGCTTAACACAGAATATTATGGTACAGGCATATTACAAATCACCCAACAACGATTTCATCCTTGCTCATGGTGATTGCTTTAAACTTCTCAAAGAGTTTGACTTCAAGTTCGACATGATATTTGCCGACCCTCCTTATTTCCTCTCCAACGGTGGAATATCGTTGCAGAGCGGTAAGGTCGTGTGTGTGGATAAAGGTGAGTGGGATAAAGGTAAGTCGCAAGATGACGTGATGGCGTTCAACATGGAATGGCTACGCTTATGCCGTGACAAGTTGAAAGACAACGGTACAATATGGATAAGTGGCACATATCACAATATCTTTTCCGTGGCTAACTGTCTTACGGAACTTGGATATAAGATATTGAATGTAATCACATGGGAGAAGACAAACCCACCAGTCAATATCTCATGCCGATATTTCAAATACTCCACAGAGTTCGTTATTTGGGCGAGAAAGATGCAGAAAGTACCTCACAAATTCAACTACGAGATGATGAAAGATTTGAATGGAGGTAAGCAAATGACGGATGTGTGGCGAATGCCTGCCATCGGTCGTTGGGAAAAAACGTGTGGCAAACATCCTACACAAAAACCTTTGCGTCTTCTTGTTCGTATGATTCTTGCCTCAACCAATCAAGGAGATTGGATTCTTGACCCATTTAGTGGTAGTTCAACGACTGGCATTGCTGCAAACCTTTGCGGACGAAGATTTGCTGGTCTAGAACAAGAAGAAGAGTTCTGCAAATTGAGTAAGGCAAGGCGTGAAGAAATGGAGAATCTTGCAAGTTATGAAAACTTGATAAGTCATATTGAAGATTTACACAAATTACAAAACGATTCAATGGTAAATGAAGATATAAGTGGATATTCACAAGTTCCATTTTAACTTAAAATCGTATCGTGGTAGTTCTGACTTTAAATATAAAATAGAATGGGAAATATATTAAGCAAAGCGCCTTGTAATTCAGATTTATTTGAAGGACAGGCTCATATGAAATTAGCAGAAGTTATTGCTAATGAAATAGAAACAGACAAGAAGTGTACTATTCTTGGCATTGATGGTGGTTGGGGAGCCGGAAAGTCTAATTTGGTTGGTATGATAGAGAAGTATCTTACCAACGAGACTGCACATCCTGAACTTAAAGGTAAATATTATTTTTTTACTTATGATGCCTGGGGACATCAAAATGATCTTCCGAGGCGTTCTATTTTGGAAGAATTAACTTCTTTTTTGACTGTTGACAATGACGTGTTGAATGATAAAAAATGGAAAGAACGTTTGGACAATCTTTTGGCTAAGAAAAAAAGTACAAAAACAAAAATCGTTCCTAGTCTAAATTTTGCTATTATAACTATATCTTTAATGGTGGCACTTACACCTGTAATTAGTGCCATAGCAGACTCTATGCCATTAATAGCTTTGAGAATAGTGTTTACAAGTTTGGTATATGCAGGTCCTATTGCTTTTGTTATATGGAAGCAAATTGCCACAATGAAAAAACATGGTCAGAAAATTTCTTGTGAAACCTTTTTCTCAGAATTATTTCTTTTATACAAGGATAAGGTAAAAGAGGATGTAAAGTTTGAAACAATTTCTGAGAAAGAACCATCTACAAAGCAGTTTAAGGAATGGATGAATAATATTGATGATGATTTGTGCGAAAAGGATAAGCGATTGATAATTGTTATTGATAATATGGATCGCTTGCCGAAACTTAAAGTTCAAGAACTTTGGGCTGCAATACATTCTTTTTTTTCTGAAATACAATATGATAATATCAAAGTGATAGTTCCTTTTGATAGACTACATATCCGTAATGCATTCCAAACTGAGGATATAAAAGACACATCAAATGAAGATGCTAAATGCGCAACAATTTATGGTGATGACTTCATCAATAAGACTTTTTATATAGTGTACCATGTTTCACCTCCGATTCTATCGGGATGGAAGCATTATTTTGTGCACCAATGGAAAGAAGCTTTTGGAAATGAGTATGTTTTGGATAATGCAATTCTTCAGGTTTATGATATGCTAACAGAAGAACATACTCCAAGGAAGATTGTTGCGTTTATTAACGAATTTGTTACAATGAAGAGAATTGCAGATGAAGCTATTCCAAATAAGTATATTGCATTATTCATTTTTGGTCGCTCAAAAATATCTCAACATCCAATGAAAGAAATTCTTTCTCCAAGCTACTTAGGATCTCTTGATTTCTTGTACAAAGATGACAGAGATATGCCAGGATTTATTTCTTCATTGTATTATCAGTTACCAGTTCACGAAGCTATGGATGTTGTGTATGCTCGTCAATTCACACGTGAATTGGATGAGAATGCTTTGAATAGTATTGCAATAATGAAAAAATCAGGTGTTGATAAGTTTACGGCGATTCTAAATCATGCTATAGCGGAGGTTACAAATGTAGGCAATGCAGCAATGGCACTTCAGGTGCTATTCGGAGAAGAAACAAATTCAAATATAAAGAATTTCTGGGAATGCCTGTATCAGAAAGACAAGTCACAGCATAGAGAAATAAAGCAGTATACTCCATATCACAAAGTGTTGTTGGCTCATATAAGTGACAAATCCACTTACGCCAAGGATTTGATAGATGGATATCATAATGCTTTTAATAATGAGACCGATGTTAAAGCATATATTACAGGAATAGATGAGTTGGCAAAGGTGAAAGATTTTGATATTTATACTATTCTTGAAGAGATAGAAAAGGATATTTCTCCAAAGCAATTTGTTGAACTTGTAGATGAAGAAAAATTTAACTATGACCAATATGGCTTAACTTGTGAGAACAAGACGCTTGACCATTATTTAAGCAATTTATCTCTTGATGAATGGAATAATTTGACAATTATCCCTTACCTTTATAGTAAGTGTTTGCCTCTATCTTCATTACAAATGAAGATAGAAGAGTCTCTGAAAAACAATAATTTAAATGCTAAGAATGCAGAAATTTTATTTTCACGACTTAAGGAACTTAGAAAAAATAATACGATAAATTATCGGGACTATTTTGATGATAGAAAATTGGAAAATCTTTTTAATGAAGCCAATGATGATTTTAAATATGATTTACTAGCAATGAGATTATCTCGCTTGAATGATTTTTCTAACAGTTATAACTATTTTCTATCATCATTAAGTAGTACTGACGAAAATACAATTAAAGGAGTTGTAAAAGTAAGTAACCATTATGTTTCTTATGGAGAAATGCTTCTTTCTCTTGATAGCTTCGATAATGAATTGATACGTGGTGTTTGTAAGAAAATTACAACAAATAGTTTTGGAACGCAAACTATGTCAATCAAGAATGTTGCTTTTAAATTTGATAAAATTATTAATAATTCTGAAATTTCAAGTGAAGAGCTGCTTTCCAGAATGGACGATTGGAGTGAGTACAAAGAGAATATTCGTATCGATGATGTTCCTAATTTACCTATGGAGATATTTGAAACGGCAAAAAAAAGTGAATGTGTGTTAGCGGAGTATATTCTTGATATTGCGGTTAAGTATTTGCTATCAATTAATCAAGAAAATTGGAAGTCTAATTTAATTGGCTCTGATGATTTTGCTCTAAATTTATTAGAAATTTGCCATCCAGTCCAAATGCAACTGTTTTTTGATGCATTTAAGGCAATAATGAAGGATTATGCAATGGGGGCTTCAGAAACCAAACTGCCTAAATCGAAGGTAGAGAAAATACTCAGTATTTCTAATGATTTAAATCATGAAGTAGGAAGATTGTTTATAGATGTAAGAGATATATTCCTGAATTCATCAATATCAAAGGAAAAACTTTTGTATTTTGGCGAGTGGCTCTTTAAATATGGTAATTTGACAAAGAAAAAAGGTAGTCTTGAAAAGATTTTGCCAACAGAGATTCTTGATGATGAATTAGTTGTAGAACTTCTATGTCAGCAAGTTGAAGTTGTTAAGGGTATGGTTGCTCATTCTGAGGATCCTGCAGAATTCTTAGAAAAAATGAGATTAATGGCAGAAGGGAACTATACAAATGAAACTGCCTTCATAGATTTGTGTAAGAATCTTGGTATAAGTTTCACTGATGAAAAATAAGAAGTATGATTATGGAGTGAGTAGAATAGGATGAATATTCTCTATTTCTACTCATTTCATGTAAAACGTTTTATCATATGACATGCATATATATACGACAGTAAATCAATGAATCTATACGAAAGTAAGTCATCATATATGCAATTCTCTGCTTACCGATAGGTTGATTCAGATACTCGACTTTGGAGAGGTATCTACCGATAGGCAAGTGCTTTCGAGAGTAACTCGAAAGGTTTTGAGTAACTCAAAACATAACTTGCTATCGTCAGATACCTCGATTTTTCAAATCATCTCAGAGTCTGAAACCACGTTGCCTTTTAGGAGTGCGGAAACGTGGTTGAGGCTCGTCAACAATTTCGAGTTTGAAGACATCTATCAACTTCCGAATGGCAGGATTCTGTTTGATGAGGGCTTGAAGTTTTGCTTCTGCAGGCTTGATTTTGAGCAAATAATCAGCAATGTCCAAGCCTTTAGCTTTATCTTCTTCGCAGGCTTGATGCTCTAAAAAGTCGAAAAGCGTTGCACGGATGCCGAGAACTTGCATCATTGGCAGCTTATCTTGCCAAACTGTTGTCGCTCCCAAATCAGGGAATAAGACCACATCTCTGTTTTTCAGAACAGATAACGACTTCGTGTTAAAGCAACCATTCTTACCACCACTTGCTATCCATATGAATTGAGGAAGATAGTAGGAGGCTATCAAGGCTGTCTTCTCACTTTCAACCAATGCTATAGGCTTGGTCTTGGCTACATTGATAAGATGCTCACCAAAGAAGCATTGACAGAGATTGAAATCCTTGTGGGGGATAAGCGAGTGTACCCATGAAATATGGTTGTATGGTTCTTTTACTCGCTTACCTGTCTCGGGATAATAGAGCATTACCTTACCAGTTCTCACCTTGCCTTGATTGTCAACTTGCCAAAATACCGTGGCACCAGTCCAGTGTTTGGAAGTTCCGACATGATATTTCTCCATCAAAGAAAGAGTAGCTGTTTCACCGAATTGAGAAGATAGAAACAAGAAAAGGTTGTTTGCCTCATAACATTTAAGAGAACTTCGCATGATGTTCTCGTCTATATAAGAAGTGGGTAATGGCTTCGGCATTTCTCTCTTCTTATATGAAATAGTCTCATCCTTTGTGAATGTCTCATTCTTTTCGGGATTCTTCTCAAAAAAATCCTTGGGAGTGAAGTGATAACCACAACTTTGCTCATGGTTGCAACGACCCACGTAAGGAGGAAACTCAATCTTCCCTTCTGTGTCAATATATCGGGCGAAGCTACGTTTCTTATGACATTCTGGACATGTATGTCGGGTAGCGATGCCTTTGTATGGCTCTAATATGAATCTATGTGTACTCATTTCATTTCTTTTTTTTATGTGGCGGTTCTGTCGGTTTTGTCGCTTTTGGTATTAAAATCGCCAAAAGCGACAATTCCGACAATACCGTCACGAGTTAATCTTTGAATATTCTCCATGCTTCTCTTTGCGAAATAGGACTCCGATGTTATCATTCAGAAATCTTTCCAATGTCCTTGACTTCATGTCGTTCTCTTTGGCGACATCATGAGCTTGGGCCGTGGTGAATGTTGCAGGAAGATGGTTGACGATTGCTTGTTGTTGAGCGGTGAGCATATTCTCGTTGAGGATATTTTGTACTGATATGGCAGAGTTCTTGAAATAATCTGTCAATCGGATGGCTCGCTCTACACTCAGCAGGTCGATGGCTTCCTTATCACATTCTCCACACGTCCATCGTGCCAATTGAATAATCAGACAGAAACGGATGATGTATATCTCCAACTTGCAATAGATGCTGACAATGGTATCATTTGTTTCATTGTCGCATTGCTCGGAGAAATGATGCTGCCATTCATAGAGCCTTGCCTTAGCTTCTTCAGTGAATGATAAGACATGAGGCTCGATTTCCTGTTGCTCATTTATTGGACACTCCATATCAATAAGGTGTTGAATGATGGCTTGCCAATCTCGCTCTATATTATCGGGCAACTCTCGGTCACTCCATCTCGCTTTCTGCTGAAGGTTAGGCATGACGAACAAAATGCGATCGATAAAGCCGTTGCTGGAGCGTTCGCCTTTCGCCAACTCACTAAGTATCTTCTTTTGGATGGTTCCGATTACTGAGATATAGGGGCGTTTAATGAAAATGGAACTCTTGGAACTTCTTCTGTCTGATATGGTTGTCTTGGCGCTAAAGACAGATAGCCAGAACTGTTCCTCTGAACCATTGTTATAGCGGTTGAAGTTCTTGAACCATGCAGACAACTCGTCTGTCCATAGGCATAAACCCCTCTTGTTCTGCGCATGAATATAGCTCAAGCCTTCTGGTGTGACATCAGAGACCAAGAAACGTTTGCGTACAGGTTCTTGCGGAAATCCATCCTCTCCATTTTCAATGCGTTCCTTGCGAGACATGCACATCTTTTCCTCAAACTTACTGTATTGCTCCTCGAACAACTTGTTTTGCTCATAGTCGTAATCGAGGAATGGCTTCATAGCGAAGCTAAGTGGGTGGCTCTTGTTGGCTCCTGGTCTTCCGATAAGAGCCATGTATAAGATAGGACTTTCAAGCCAACCTTGTTTCATCTGTGCCAAGTGCGTGTTGCCGATACCAACAGCCAATGCAGTGAGTATGGCTGCTGATATATAGTCGGTAGGAAAACTGTGGCATTCGTGTACCTCCTTGATGATTCTCTGAATCTTGGCAGGAAAGATGCTTACGGGAAACTGGCTTCCTGATAGGCGAGTACTCATATCAATAGCCTTATCCATGATAATCATTGGATTGATGGAAGTTTCCTTATTGTTATTTAAAGCTGTCATTTGGCATAGAGTTAAAAATTATACATTGACTTGGGTTTGCGCTTCATTCCTCCTTGCATGGCTTTTAGCATTTCAGAATGGTTCTGCTCCTTGGTAGCTTTTCGACCATTCTCAATCCATGCAAGCAGCTCATCCTTATAGAAGTATAGCTTCTTACCTTTTTTATAGGATGGCAGAATGCCTTGGTTAACCAATCGATAAATGGTTGGCTTCGACTTCATTATAATAATAGCAGCCTCATCAATCTCAACCAATATATGGTTATTTGCTGATGATGTAGGTTGAAGTGCTGATACCATTTGCTTCAACTCGATAACTTGTTCTGTTAAATAAGATACCGCTTGTGGTAACTTATCAAAGGTGATACTTTCATTTATCATATCTGTTCATTTTTTATTATTCGGGTACAAAGTAAATGAGTTATGTAATGGGGATAAATATCACTGAGATATAACCTCTGAATAACCGCTCAATGCTTATCAGCAACAATAATGTGTCTTGATTCCGCCTTGAACATCTAAGCTTGGTAGTAATTCTATGATGCAGGTACCTTCCATTCTTAACTTCCTTATAATAGTGGATATTTCCACATCAACCAGCGCATCAGCAAAAACTTGTTTTATAAAGGTTGCTGTATCAATGCCTTTCTTCTTGAAGAGATTTCCTATATTCCAAGCATAATGCATTAAGTCTATAGTACGAATAGCCTTGTCAACAATCAATGAATGATGTCTCATGTGTGTAGAGGCACAACACTGGAAAATAGCGATGTTGTCACAAAGTTGGTTCAAATGCTCCTCTTTCATGTAGGCAGCAAAAGTTCTTCTGGTATAATCGATAGCTGAGTTTAACAAGACCTTTTCCTTATTGGCTTTGTCTTCCAATGCTTCCTGTCTCAACTGTTCATAGCTTGTAATACAAGAAGAGGCTTCATCTGCATAGACGAAAGTTACATCTTCCAGGTTTAGCTCTTCCCCCTCGTCATATGTATTTGTTTCATTGATGGCAATAGAAGACAGACGCTTTCTTTCTGTATTGTTTACTGTATTACAAAAGATATGCTTAAACCATGGGGCAAGCAATCGTACGATACTATCTAATGCATGGAGATAAACAACCATCAGTATGGTGGTTGAGATAACGAACGTCAAGTTGCAGCTAAAGGTGTCTACACCATATTGCATAGCTTCGTTGCGAACAAGTGCACCAATGATAGACATTGCACACAAAACCAATAAATGCTGTGTCAAAAATTCTTTTTTAAACTGTTTCATATTGCGTATTATTAATCATTTGTGGCGCAAAAATAGGAAAAACTGCAGAAACTGACACGTGAGTCACGCGTGACTCACGTAAAACTTTTAGGAGCCTTTAACTAAAAAGCCCGATATTGAACATTTTTTCAATATCGGGCACCATGAAATGAATGCAATGGATTTATTTAAGAGAAATCTTATTTGCTGTCTCTCTTTTCTTTGCGTTCACGAGGTCGGCATATATCTGTGTTGTGCTTACATTCTTATGGGTAAGCATCTTCGAAACCGTGTAAATGTCTGTGCCTAAGGCGATTTGGATTGTTGCATACGAGTGCCGGAAGCAATGGAATGAAAATGGCTTGGTGATTCCAGCCTTCTTCAACCATGCTTTAAGGGGATGGTTAATCATGCTGCGCTTCAGTCCCTTGAACACGATACCCGTGCTTGGTTCACCACATAGTTCGTATGCCTCGTTGCTGATAGGCAAGGTTGCCTCGGTCTGAGTCTTCTGGGTACGAATACGCAAGCAATAGCCTTGGTCGGGAGCTATCTCGAAGTCTTCCCAACGCAATTTTAAGATGTCGCTGATTCGCAATCCTGTGAGGCAAGCAAAGAGGGAGGCAGACTTCAGTACAGGTATATCGCAAGGAGTAGCTGCCAACTGCTTTACTTCATCGAGGGTAAGAAACTCCTTCTTTACATCTTGTGGCTCAATCTTGTCCAGATAGTCATTGATGTTCTCACGCAGCCACTTGTCACGATAGGCGATTTTTAAGAGACCACGGAAAGTAGAGTAGTAACCTGCTGCAGAGTTGAGAGATACCTTTTGTTTTGTTCGATTCAACTGATTTGCATTCAGAAGATACTCTCTGAACTTTTTGCAAAGTTCCACTGTCACATCCCCAAATGTACAATGACCTTGAACAAATTTGAAGAAATGCTTGTAGACACATGTCCACTTGTCATCTTTCTTATGTGTCATCTTCTCAAAGTATGCCAAAAAATCAGCTTTCTGTCGTGTTTTGTCCAAAAAACCAAATTCTTCATTGATGAGTGATTGGGTTCTGATACAACGGATGGCCTCTGCTTTGTTGAGCATATCTGTATTAAACTCACGTTCCATCTCATTCTTTGGATGAGCATAGATATAGATACCTAAATATTCCCTGCGACTCATTTGCATAGTCTCAGGGTTGCGTACTGGTGGATAGAAATCCAAATAAAGAGAAATACGGTCGTTTTTAATCGCTCTTTGGCGAAGAGAAACTCTTGTACATGTATTTACCATGATGTTTACTTTTTATAATGTGATACTTATGTTTCATATATGATCCCGTATTAAGAGATCTTTGAAATCGATTGCAAAATAATAGAGTTATGTAATGGGGTACAACTTAACCTTTTGATAACCGCTAAATAACCTTAGGCTTGCCGATAGCTTTCTCTAAATCTCGCTTGGAAATCTTGATATACTTGCCAATCTTCACCTTTTCAATAGCGTATTTCTTGATACGCTTATAAATCTGGTCCTGATTTAAACCATACAACTTCATGGCCTCCGGTATTGTATAATAAAGCTGGTCTTCTACGGATTCACCTTTTGCCAATTGTACATGACGCTTGGAATACAGAACATTGTTACCTTCCATTTTTCTTGGAATAGCATTGTGACTAACGAAACTATATACGGCTGTTTTCGTCATACAATATTTCTGTTGAATGTCCATAACAGTCATCCATTCACTGATGGTTGGATCTGGAGACAGGTGTGCAAAATAATCATCCACCTCTTTCTTGTTCCAATATACTCTTCCTTGTATGGATATTCTTGAAATCTTGACTTTCTTGACTATCTCATAGATGGCCGTCTCGTAAGTGTTGTGGACTTCTGCAATTTCCTTGGCAGAGTAATATTCTGGAACAGGTAGCTCTCGGTTTGCATGAACTGCTTCTTTTGAAGCACTTTTTTTTGTGGTGTATGGCAAACTATCAACAAGATAATCTATATCTCGCTTTCTGATTAAAGATAAACGAGAAGTAATCTTGGATGCTCGCAACTTACCACTATACACCATATTATATATGGTCTGTCTGCTTAGTCCCAAAAGTATAGCGACCTCTTGAATAGTGAGGTATTCTTTCACGAGGATTTCAGACATGGATTTCTCGGAAGCTTTTCGGTGGCTCATTGTCTCAGCCATCTTTACTTTCTCCTCACGTCTTGCTGCCTTATAGGCATAACTGTTGCATTGCTTGGAGCAATAACGAGTTGTGGATTTTGATGCATAGAAGCTCTTCCCACAATACTCGCAAATTTTTAGAATTCTTTCTTTGCTTGCTGTCATTTGTACGCTTTTTATACTTTTTACTTAATTTATTGTAGAAAAAGTCGTCTGTAATTACTCCGTTTATTTTCAATAGTCTTATATCATCGTCCATCATTGTCCAAAACTCTCGGCAATCTTGCACTCATTTGCCAAAAATGGAGTCTCAAATTATTACTTTTGAAAAGTGGAGGTACAAGAGCGGTACAAAAAGGTGCTAAAAAAGCCTTACCATTGATTATAACCAATAGTAAGGCTAAAAAGAAAGGTGCTCATTTTGAGCACCTTAACTATCATTTGTTGTCGATATTAATCGTTGTTTATCACGACTTACTTTCCGATGCAAAAGTGCTTGAAGATGTTGTTCAGCGTTTCCTGGCTACTTATCTGTCCGCCAGTTATTTCGCCCAGCTCTTCCAATGCCATCTTGAGGTCTTCGGCTATGATGTCGCCGCTCATGCCGGCATCCATCGACTCCAATACTCGCTGCAGACTTTCGTTGGCTTTCGTCAACGCCTCGTAGTGGCGGGCACTCGTTATGATGACATCGTTCTCCGTAATCTCTGGAACATTGGCAATCTTTACCAGGCATTCCTTAAGACCGTCTATGTTGTACCCCAACTTGGCACTCATCGGAACTATGTTGAGTGTCTTCAATGGTTTTCCGCTACACTGGCTTTGGAACGCATTGAACGAGTTGAGACTTTCCGTCATAGCGTTGAATCCATTGATATTCTCTTCATTATACTCCGTGATGTCGTCAAACTTGTTGATACCTAAGATTATATTCGGGCAGTCGTAGTCATTAATAATCTCCATAAACTCGTCCATGTCTTTATCCTGCTGGTCATCATCAGTGCTTCCGTCGATGAGGTAGAGGAGAATTTTGGCTTCCTTCATCTTCTGATAGGTGCGCTCTATGCCCAGCTGCTCCACCTTGTCGTCGGTGGAGCGGATTCCTGCCGTGTCGATGAAGCGGAAGGTAATGCCGTCTATATCTGTAGTGTCTTCGATGACGTCGCGCGTAGTGCCGTGGATTTCGCTCACGATGGCTTTGTCATCTTGCAGCAGACGATTGAGAAGGGTGCTCTTGCCAGCGTTGGTCTTGCCCACAATGGCTACAGGGATGCCTTGCTTCAGGGCGTTGCCGGTTTCGAAGGAGTGGGCGAGGGTGGTAATCTTGTGATTGATTTCTTCGGCTAGTGCCTGGAGTTCGCTGCGGTCGGCAAACTCCAGTTCTTCGTGGTCGCTGAAGTCCAGCTCCAACTCCAGAAGCGAAGTCATCTTTAATAATTTTTCGCGAAGGAGGGAGAGTTCATTGCTGAAATGGCCCTTCAGTTGGCTGAGCGCCATCTTGTGGGTTGCCTTGTTGGTAGAGGCGATGAGATCAGCTACGGCTTCTGCCTGGGAGAGGTCCATCTTGCCGTTGAGATAGGCACGACGGGTGTATTCGCCCGGTTCTGCCTGGCGACATCCTACCTCCGTAAAGCGATGGAGAACCTGCTGAAGAATGTATCGGCTGCCATGACAGGAAATCTCGGTGGAGTTCTCGCCTGTATAACTGTGGGGTGCACGGAACACGCTCACCAGTACATCATCGATGGTGTTGCCATCCTTATCCTTGATTTCTCCATAATGCAGGGTGTAGGGCTTGGCTTCTTCCAGGGATTTGCCGTTGGCAGACTGGAAGATTTTGTCGGTGAGGGTAATGGCGTCGGAGCCGCTGAGTCGGATGATTCCGATTGCACCGCCAGCTGGGGTTGCCAGGGCGCAGATACATTCTTCTTGATTCTTCATTCTTTTTTATTTTAAAGCTTTTGCCCTTTCTGGGCGACAGGGTTGTTTGCTGTTTTAACCCAGGGTGTTACCCTGGGCTAGGAGCTTCTGCCCTTTCAGGGCGTATTGCTGCAATGAACTAGATTCTATCTAATACAACCTTGATGAGATTGTCGATGGTGCTCTTATAGCCTGTGTTGGCACTGAGGGCACGGCGATTGGCGATGACCATGCAGCAGGTGAGTGCCTTATGGCCTAAGAGGAGAGAAAGACCAGCCAGGGCTGAACTCTCCATCTCAAAGTTATTGACGCGCAAGCCTTTATACTCGAATGCTTCAATCTTTTGGTTAAGTTCCGGGTCGGCAAGAGGGGCACGGAGCTCTCTGCCCTGAGGACCGTAGAATCCGCCGCAGGCGATGGTGATTCCGCGAACCATGTCTTCTCCGGCAATCTGATTGAGCAGTTCCGGGTCGTTGTTTACGCAGTATGGATTGCCAATCTGGTCGTTCCACTTTACCTGGCGCTTGAATTCTGCCTCTGTCTCGAGGTCGCAGATTTCGTTGCGGCGGGCATAGAAGTTGATGAGTCCATCGAAACCGATGCTCTTCTGTGAGGCTACGAAGGTTCCGGCAGGACAGTTGAGCTGCAAGCCGCCGCAGGTTCCGATGCGCACGAGGGTGAGGGTGGTGTGCTCCGGTTTTTCGGTGCGGGTAGCGAAGTCGATGTTCTTCAGCGCATCCAGCTCGTTGACCACGATGTCAATATTATCGCATCCTATACCGGTGCTCTGCACGGTGATTCTCTTGCCTTTATATGTACCGGTGATGGCGTGGAATTCGCGGCTTGCCACCTCGCATTCCTTCTCCTCGAAATGGGATGCTACGAGAGCTACGCGACCTGGGTCGCCTACGAGAATTACTTTATCCGCCACCTGTTCCGGGCGTAAATGGAGATGGAAGCAACTTCCATCTTCATTGATGATCAATTCTGATTCTGCAAAATATTTGCTCATAATTCCAATTGTTTTGATTGTTAGTAACTAATTCTTCCTTTATGTAAATTGCAAAGATAGTATTATTTTCTGGAATGAGCAAAGGTTTTTACGGTTTTTAAACAATTATTTTTGAGAAATATTAAGAAGAGTTAAAATAAAGAAGAGAGATGCAAGGATTTCCCGACTGCTGCATTTTACTAGCAGACGAAATTAAAAAGAAGAGATTATGAAAAAGAATAACATGATGAAGTCTGCCGTGCTGATGATGCTGGCAGCTATGGCTATCAACTCTTGCTCTACAAGCAAAAACGTGAATAAGGAAATCAAGGACGAGAACCAGGTGGCTCGCCCTGACAATGATATGAATATGGACGAAGAATATCTGACTCTATCGGATGCTCAGCTCAACATTCTGCAGAAGAACAACAAGTTTGCCTTCAACCTCTTCCAGAAGGTTTCAGGAATGGACTCGAAGGTGGTTTCGCCTATGAGCGTTTCCTATCTCATGGGTATGTTGGCAAACGGTGCTGACGGTGAAACCCAGCAGGAAATCATGAAGGCGATTGGCTGCGACGGAGTGAGCGTGAAGGAACTGAACGAGCTTTATAAGTCGCTGATCATGAGTGCTGGTAAGTTGGACAAGCAGACCGACGTGAACATCGCCAACTACGTGGCTGTCAACAAGAACTATCAGTTGGATAAAGATTTCGTGAAGGCTGTTTCTGACAATTATCAGGCTGGAATCGAGAGCCTCGACTTCAATTCACAGAAGTCAGCTGACCGCATCAACTCCTGGTGTGAGAAGCAGACAAAGGGAATGATTCCGAAGTTCATCGACCGCATGGAGCCTAGTGCTGTTTCCTATCTGCTGAACGCCATTTACTTCAAGGGTACATGGATGAAGGAGTTTGACAAGAATGACACGAAGCTGGAGAATTTCCGTGGTTATACGCGCGATATTCAGAAGGTGGAGATGATGCATCAGAAAGAGAAATTCGACTATTATGAGAATGAAACCTTCAAGGCGGTACAGCTGCTCTACGGCAACGGAACCTACTGCATGACCGTCATGCTGCCTAACGAGGGCAAGAGCATCGACGACATGATGAAGGGAATGGATGCAGGAAAATTCATGACAATGATGGGAAATGTGGAGGAGTGCGAGGTAGACTTGAAATTGCCTAAGTTTACCACAGAAATGGAATTGCCGCTCAACGACATCATCAGTCAGCTGGGTGCGCCATCTATCTTCACCCCGTCGAAGGCAGATTTCAGCCGTTTCGCCAAGGGCGATTTCTACGTAAGTCAGATGCTGCAGAAGGCTAAGATAGAGGTGACCGAAAAGGGAACCGAGGCTGCTGCCGTTACCGGAGCCATCATGCTTTCAGCCCTGGCGCCAAGAGAAGAGCGCCATGTGGTTTTCCATGCTGACCGTCCGTTCGTCTATACGATTACCGACCGACTGACCGGCGCCATCCTCTTCATGGGACAGTTTACCGGAAAATAAACAAAGAATGTTACACGAGAATTAAATATAGTTGTAGGGGGAAAGGCTCATTCATAAACGCAGCCTTTCCCCTTTTTTTTGTCTTTTCTTACTATAAAACGGGTACATTTATAAAATAAATGCATTAGAACCGATTTTATAATAAAAATCTATAAAAAAGATTGCGGTTTCAAAAAATATTTGTACTTTTGTAGAGTCATTATGATTTTCGTCTCGTCTTATAATGCGACACAAGGGCGGATGGAACATCAGAAATGATAAAACAGGGGCTTTCTTAGATGCTCCGAAACCTAATAAATAAGTTTTCTAACTAACTGTGTCGCAGAAAATAGGGATGAAAATTAAGAGTTTTTTGATTGCGTCTTTGGCTGCATTCTCTCTGACAGCTGGCGCACAGTCTTTATCACCAAGTACTAAATGGCATTGGGACAAGGGTACAATCGTAGTTGACACACCTGAGCGTCCTGCCGGACAGGAGAACGTATTAGGCTTGAAGGCACCCAAGTTGCAGACAGTACGTGTGGGCTTTGTGGGGCTGGGAATGCGTGGACCATGGGCGGTGATGCGTTTCTGCCACATTCCAGGTGTAGAAATCGTTGCACTTTGTGATTATGAGGAGGCTAGAGCTGAAAAATCTCAGGAGTATCTCCGTAAGCAGGGATTGAAGCCTGCTGACATCTACAGCGGAGCCAAAGGCTATGAGGAGTTGTGCAAGCGCAAGGACATCGACCTGGTTTACATCGCTGCCGACTGGAATCACCATTTCCCAGTGGCTAAGATGGCGATGGAGAACGGCAAGCATACTGCCATCGAGGTGCCTAGTGCAATGAACCTGGAACAGTGCTGGAGCCTGATCGACCTCAGCGAGAAGACACGTCAGCATTGCTTCATTCTGGAGAACTGCTGCTATGACTATTATGAGATGAACGCCCTGGCTATGGCGCAGGACGGTGTTTTCGGAAACATCATCCGTGCTGAGGGTGCTTACATCCACTGCCTGGAGGACTTCTGGAATGCTTACTGGCAGGATCCTAATGACAATGACAAGGACAATCTGCACTGGCGCATGAAGTACAACATGGAGAACCGTGGTGACGTTTATCCTACTCACGGCTTGGGTCCTGTGGCTCAGTGTCTGAACATCCACCGTGGCGACCGCTTCACTACATTGGTTGCAATGGATACGGAATC
>OIZX01000592.1_pt1 | contig 23451 bp, 22 predicted proteins | sample 1588621 | NCBI WGS metagenome assembly OIZX01 (sample SAMN03283276) | human gut metagenome | biome: human-associated habitat; material: feces | host: Homo sapiens | place: Peru | collected 2012 | reverse complement strand
GAACCCTCTGTCGTCTATCTTGACCTTTTTTATATGCCATATCTTTATTGTTTTTTATTGCAAAAATACATAAAATAATTGAGAATCAAGAAGATACGAGGTTAATTAACTATAAAGAGCAAAAGAAAAATGCTCAATTCAGTTATTTGCTTCCCTAATTAAGTTTTCGGACGGCCTCCCCCGATTACCCAAAGCAGTTCATTGATGTGATGGGTGTGGGCCGTTCCCTCATTCAATTGACAGTAGATAGATTGAAGCCAATCTGTCTTGTCGAGAACATGTGGGTAGTGACAAACGAGAAATACATTCGCATTGTCAAGGAACAAATCCCCGACATGCCAGTAGATAACATATTAGCAGAGCCGGAGGCTCGCAATACCGCTCCATGTATTGCTTATGCCTGCTGGAAGATTCAGAAGAAGCATCCTGATGCCAACATCGTGGTGACACCATCCGATGCCCTGGTCATTAATACCTCAGGGTATCAGCGAGTGCTCAGCAAAGCATTGAGCTATACATCCGATAAGAACGCCATCGTTACCATCGGTATCAAGCCAAGCCGCCCTGAAACAGGCTATGGCTATATCGCTGCAGCAGAGCCTACATCCGTAGATGAAATCTACAAGGTTGAGGCTTTCAAGGAAAAGCCAAACCTGGAGACAGCCGAGCAATACCTTGCCGCAGGCAATTACTATTGGAACGCCGGAATCTTCGTATGGAACATCAATACCATCAGCAAGGCAATCCGCACCTTCCAGCCAAATCTTGCCAGCATCATGGACGAGATGGCACCTTCTTTCTACACCGAACAGGAGAAAGAGGTAGTAGGCAAACTCTTCCCAACCTGCGAGAAGATAAGCATAGACTATGCCGTGATGGAGAAGTCGAAGGAAATCTATACCTTGCCAGCCGAGTTCGGTTGGAGCGACTTAGGCAGTTGGGGTAGCCTCCGAACCCTGCTTCCACAAGATGAGAATGGCAACGCCAAGGTAGGCAAGGACATCCGCTTGTATGAATGCAAGAACTGTGTCGTTCATGCAGCCGATGAAAGCAAGGTGGTTGTTCAAGGCTTGGATGGCTATATCGTAGCCGAGAAGAATGGACAGTTGCTTGTCTGTTCATTGAAAGAGGAGCAAAGGATTAAGGAATTTGGATAAGTTATTAATGTTGGTAGCAAGATTTAGTAAAGGTGCAGAAGGTGTTATAAAGCATACTTATGGTGAATAGTGAGTTCAAAATAGAATAAATATAGTAATAACTTATAGAGTCTCTGGCATGCAAACTGTCATGAACAATTTTATTAAACTACTTTTCAGCTTGTGACAGGGACTAAGCAGAGACTTAATTATAAAAAAATATGGAGAATTTAGAAACAAGTAGATCTTTTCGATTCGTAGAAGTCGATGTAATGAAAGGTATTGCCATTATTTTGGTAGTTTTAGGCCATGTGTTGGCTTGGTTTTATGATGATTTTTTAGAAAGGATTGATACGATGCCATATAATCAGATTGTTCTTTGGAAGTATATATATAGCTTTCATATGCCTCTTTTTATGTTTGTTTCAGGTTTTGTAGTATTCAATCCTTCTAAAAAATATACGTTGTTGAAAGTTGCAAGAAGGTGTACATCGTATCTTATTCCATTAGTAACATTTGGGGTAATTTGCTCTATATATAGGGAGGAGTTTAATATAGGAAATATTTTGGGGCAGTATTGGTATTTTAAAACTTTAGCCATATTCCTAATGTTGGTGTTCTTCTTGGATACAATATTAGGTAAAGTAGTAAAAAAAACAAGAAATAAGAATCTAGTTGTTCCTGTATTGTTTTCTGTTGTTATATTGGGATTGAGTCAAATTTGTAAAAGATATGAGGGGGCAGTTGATCTCATTTTAGATTCTTCTCATCTTGATTGGAATTTTTTCTATTTTATACTGGGATGGTATTTAAGAAGGGAAAAGAATATTTATGATTTATGTAAAAGTGATTGGATTCTACCCATTTGTTTAGTATTTATGATCATTCACGTTGTCTATCCTAAAAATATATATGTTTTTTTCCCTTTAGTTGCAATATTATTCACTGCAAATATTTCTCAATTATTATCTGATGGTCATATAAAGAAAATGATTATTAGCTTCGGAGAGAGTACAAAAGATATTTATATTTTACATTTTTTCTTTATGATAAAAATACCTCTCTTTGGTCAGTATTTTGAGAGTATAATAGGTTTAGGTATTGCACCAGCCGTGGTTACTCAGTTTTTTATTGGATTTCCAATCTGTATAGCTATAACCTATTTGTGTTATAAAATAGGAAAAGTGTTAAATCGTAATAAATATGTTTCTAAATATTGTTTTGGTAATATATAATATAGAGTAATAAATATCTTACAATTATGAAAATCGGAATATTAACAGTACCATTTAATAATAATTATGGCGGTTATCTTCAAGCTTTTGCTTTAATGAAAGTCTTGAAAGATATGGGGCATGAACCTGTAATCATAATGCGAAGGCATAATGAAAGAAGTGTTAATTTGGTTGTTAGAGCTAAATATTTCTTCAAAGGAATAGTGCACTCATTTCAGACTAGACGTTTATGTCCATTAGTATATGGTAAAGAAAAGGATTATTCTTATTTAGGTATGTTCATGCATCATTTTGTTGAAAAATGGATCCAGCCGCAAACTCCTTTTCTTTATTCTACAGATGAATTAAGAACGTATTGTAAAGATAAGTTTGATGCTTATGTGGTGGGAAGTGACCAAGTATGGAGAGCTATTTATGTCCCTGAAATTGAAAATTATTTTTTGAATTTTACGATAGGTTGGCCGGTAAAGCGTTTTAGTTATGCTGCTTCTTTTGGTACACTAACGCCAGAATATAACCAACAAGAAATTGCCAATTGCGGATGTTTAATAAAACACTTTGATTCTATTTCTGTAAGAGAAAGAAAGAGTATTGAAGTCTTTGGTAGATTTAGATGGAAAGTTAATAATGTTCAGTATGTTGTAGATCCGACTCTATTGCTAGGTGCAGACGAGTATAAGCGTATAATACCCCAAAAGGATAATTGTTGTACTAATAAGGTATTTTACTATATTTTAGACAACAACGATAAAATACAAAAACTGTTAGATTATATTGGTGAAAAAATTAATTTACCAATTTCTGGCATCTCTAATATTCAGAAAAAATATATACCTTTGCCTTCTGTTGAGTTTTGGTTGTCTGAAATTAATAATTCTGAATTTATTGTAACAGATTCTTTTCATGGTATGGTTTTTTCTATAATATTCAATAAGCCATTTGTTGTTTTGTTGAATAATGGTAGAGGGGGGGAACGTTTTGAAAGTTTTTTGAGTGAATTATCATTAGCGGATAGAGTATGTAACGATTTTGATGAAATAGATCAGATATTGCATAAAAGAATTAATTGGGACATTGTTAATTCTACAATAAATTCTTTAAGAGTTCAGTCTTTATCGTTTTTAAAAAAAATTAAATAGATTATGAGATATTTAGTGTATGTTGAATGGGGAAGTACTAAAGGTAATCATGCTGGAATGGCATATTTAGCAAAAAGAATAAAACAAGAATTTCCTTATAAAGTTAAAATTATTAAAATTCCTGTTTTCCATTTTCATGGAGGTAAATACGTTGCAAATACAGTAAGTGTATTAAAATTAATCAAACTTTTAGTGGTGCTAAAGGATAGTGATCATATTTTTTTGATGGAGTATCTTCCTTCGTTACATAATTGGGCCTATTGGATTAAAAAAATTCATAGAAATTGCAAAGTTACCGCATTGGTTCACTTTGTAAATGAGGTTTTAGATAGTTTTTATCCAAACTCAGACAAACTTAATAAGCATGAAAGTTATGTTGATAAGCAATTAGTGCTTGGCCATAGTTTGAAGGAGTATCTTGTTGGCAGAGGAGTTAATGAAAGCAAGATTAAAGTTACATTTCATTATGTTGATGTAGACTATTATTTTAAAAAAGATCACAATAATACTAAATTGCAAGTGATTTTTTTAGGTAGTTTAAAACGAGATTTTGACTTACTTCGTAATATTATACAAAGTTGTCCAAATACGGATTTTCATATATTAATGGGAAAGAAAAATTTGAGACAAAAGTTTTCTGATCTTTCAAATGTAGTCTTGCATCCGTATTTATCAGAGGATGAACTTCGTAATTTGATGCAGCACGCTGATGTTTCACTTAATGTGATGAAAGATACTATTGGAAGTAATGTAATTGTTACTTCTATGGCGTGTGGATTGGCGATGGTTGTTTCTGATGTTGGCTCAATTCGTGATTATTGTGATGATGGACATGCATTCTTTTGCAGAACAATAACTGATTATACATATGCGATAGAACAATTATCAAAGGATAAACAACTCTTAGAACGGATGAAACATCGTTCGTACGAAAAAGCTCAAGATTTTTCATTGAACAAGTTCTTGATGGAATTTAATGGAGATTTATTAAAATAGTTATATGATAGTTTATATAATTTTGCTAGTTCTTGTGGTTGTAGCATTTTTTGTTTGCAACCACAAATATTATAAATTTGTGATAGGAATTTTGGCTCTTCTTGCCTTACTTAGAAATAAAACTGTAGGTGCTGATGTTAGTATGTATTGTGCCAATATTGCTAGAACTAGTTTTAATCCGCGCTCTTGGAATTTCTATTCTGAATTTGAAGATGGTTATAATTTGCTCATAGCCTGTTATAATTTTCTGTTTTCGAATCCTTTGTTCTTTGTTGGTTTATCCACATTTTGCTTTATAATCAGTTGGAACCAGTATAACATAAAAAAGTCAGATAGTAAATATTTGGGATTAATTTTATTTTATATGCTTGGGTATTATGTGCAAAGTTTTAATATTATAAGACAATATTTTGCCCTTGGACTTTTAATACCATTTCTTTTGAAATATGATATGGAATCTTCCAATGTAAGAAATAATATAATTGAAATTGCTTTTATTGTTTTTATTGGTACTTTTTTTCATAATTCAATATATATATTGTTGTTAATTCCTTTGTATAATCTATTAAAATTAGATACAATCTTTACGAAAAAAATTTATTTCTCACTTTGTATATTAACTATGTTTGTATTTTCTGCTGGTATTATAAGATCTTATTTAGGTGATTTTTCATCGATTTATTTTCTTAATGACAAAGCAAATGCATATTATCAATCCTCTTTGTCTGGCAGCATTGATGAGAGTGAATATTCAAATATGAGATTTATATTTGATAATATATTTTTGTTGTTTTTGATAAAGAAAACGAAGTCTTTTAATATATATGCTTTCCTTTATATTATGGCTCAATTGTTTATTAATTTGTTTGCTCCTCTAAATGTGTTATTTGTAAGAATTGCTTCTGTATTATCTTTGTTAGGCTTACCATATATTTCTAAAATATGGTTTGAAAGCAATAAAACGACGCATTTTGTTATTTCTATTTATGCCAGTATTATTTTTGTTAATTTGTTAATTAAAAATTATGGATTTTTTGAACCATACTTATTCTTCTTTGAGTAATATATCTCAGCAGATACCTCCGTTAATTTCAGTGATATTGCCAGCATATAATGCAGAGCGTTTTTTGGAGGAGGCGATAGATAGTATTTTGGCTCAAACATATAAAAATTTTGAGCTTATTGTGTTGAATGATGGCAGTACGGACAGAACTGAAGAAATTATTCTGTCTTATAATGATCCTCGTATCCGTTATATCAAAAATGAGAGTAATTTAAAGCTAATTAAAACTTTGAATAAGGGTATTGATTTAGCTAGAGGAAAGTATATTGCGAGGATGGATGCCGATGATATATCTTTGCCGACTCGATTTGAAAAAGAAATTGAGTTTATGGAGATTCACCCTGATATTGGAGCTTGTTCCTCTAAGGTTATTCATTTGTTCTCAAATGGAAAAACAAAATTAGGAAAATATTATCCGAGTAAGACTCCTTTGGGGTGTAAGTTTTGTTCTATATTTCGAACTCCTTTGGCTCATCCTGCTTCTTTTTTTAGAGCCGATGTATTAAAGGCGTTTAAGTACCAGGAAAAGAATAATGCTTTACATATTGAGGCAACTGTCTTATGGGGAGAGTTTGCTTTGAATGACATTAAAATGTCTGTAATAGATGATAGATTATTATATTATCGAGATAATGAATCCAGTATATGTCATTCATATACTGATTTGATGATGAAAAATCATGTTGAACGCGTTTGCTTCATGCTTAAAACAATGTTGGATTTAGAGGTTGATAGGAAAACTGTCGAATGTATTTTCTGTAATGGAGAATATTCTAATTCTGTTTATTCTGAAGCAAACAAATTATTAGATTACTCTTTAGGCGTTTTTATTGAAAAATATTCTCCAGATGAGCGTGAGCTCAGAGATCTTAATAATATTTGCCGTGTTATAAAGCGAAGATTTTATTATTCTTGGTTTAAAAGTGCAAGAGGATTAAATAAAATCTCTCTGATTATAAGATTTGTTTTGAATGAATTGTTAATAAATAATTGATTATGTTTAATGTTGGTATTGTATCTGTAACTAACCATAATTTTGGAAGTATTTTACAAACTTTTGCTTTGCAAGCTGCTGTGAAAAAATTGGGGTGTAATCCTCAAATTGTCAACTACAAAGAGAGTAAGATTGCAAAAATAAAGCGTTTTCATAATTTGGAATATGCTGTAAGTAGATTGAAAATTATCTATAAACAGATCATTATGAATTTTGTTAATTCAAAGCGAAAAAAGTTGTTATCTGAACGTGCTCATTTTTTTGAAAAATTTATTGAAAAGAATTTAGCTTTTTCAAAATTATGTACCAATAAGGAAGATTTAACAGAATTGACTAAAGATTTTGATGTAGTGCTGCTAGGTAGTGATCAAGTTTGGCATCCTATGAATCTTTTGATGGATTTCTTTACTCTTACATTTGTTCCCGATTCTACTAGAAAAGGGGCTTATGCACCTAGTTTTGGTGTTTCTAATATTCCTGTTCATTATAAGAAAAAGTACAAAAAATATATTGAAAGAATAAATTACGTAAGTAGTCGGGAAATAACAGGTGTAAAGCTTATTAAAGATTTGACAGGTAGAGAAGCGCCTATGGTTTGTGACCCAACATTATTGCTTACAGCTAAGGATTGGGAAGATTATCTCTCGAATAAAGTAAGTTACAATGAAAAATATGTTTTTTGTTATTTTATAGGTAATAATCCTAATCAGCGTCAATTAGTAAAAGAGTATGCAAGAAAGGAAAAATTAAAGATAGTTGCATTACTTCATATTGATGAATATATAGCTAGTGATGAAGGTTATGCAGATTATACACCTTATAATGTTGGACCTTCTGAATTCTTATATCTTATTAAAAATGCAGAGTGTGTTATGACAGATTCGTTTCATGCATCAGTTTTTTCTTTGCAATTCCATAAGGAGTTTTATACTTTTAACCGTTTTGAAAATGGTAAAGGAAATAGTACTTCTTCCCGTATTGATTCCTTGTTGGAAACTGTTAAATTACAGGATCGGAAAGTTATAAATGGGGCCAAACTTGATATGCTTTCTGATGAAAAAATAGATTATTGTCAGGTTGACCATTTGTTGATGAAGTTCAGAGAAACGTCACTTGAATATTTAAAAAGCGTACTTTCATGAGATTTAATGTAACACAGATTGTTAATAAAGGACTTTGTACGAGTTGCGGTGTATGTGCTGGTTCTTGTCCAAAGGATTGTATTTCTTTTAAATATGGAAAGGAACGCAATATTCCATTAGTCGATGTTAATAAATGTGTAAAATGTGGGTTGTGCTATGATGTATGTCCCGGAAAAGGTATAGAGTTGAATGGTTGGAGCCGTAATCTATTTGGTAATGAATGCGGAACTAAAATAGACGAATGCGCTGGCTATTATTTAGAATCTTATACAGGGCATAGTATGAATCATAACATTCGTATGCATTCAGCAACTGGTGGAATGGTTACACAGTTCTTGATATGGTTGTTGAAAACAAAGCGAATAGAAGGTGCAGTTGTTGTAAGATACTCTAAAGAAGATCCACTTATTGCAGAACCGATTATTGCAACGAATGAAGATGAAATATGGGAAAGCCGAAGTTCTAAATATGTTGTCTTATCCGTGGATAAAATCGCTAAAGATATTGCGAAGGGTAAGTTTAAAAAAATTGTGGTTGTGGGATTACCTTGTCAAATACAAGGTTGGCGTCAGCTGGCAAAAAAGAATAGAAAAATTCGTGAAGCCATAATTGGTTACTTTGCTATCTATTGCTCTGTTAATAAAACCAAGCATTCTATCTTTTACTACCCGCAACGATATCATGTTTTGCGAAACCAAATAGCTCGGTTTTCATTCCGTGAAGATGGCTGTATGGGATTTATGAAGTTTGAAGATAAAAATGGAAATGTCCTTAAGAAGATTCCATATTTAAGTTATTGGTTTGGTACTCATTCTTTTTTTGCTAATCCACGCTGTTCTTTGTGTATAGATCAACTTGGAGAGTTGGCAGATATAAGTTTTGGTGATATTCATATCAGGCCATATTCCGAGGATTTGATAGGTACAAATTCTATCATAGCGCGTACGGAAAAATGGGATTCTCTATTAAAAGAATGTTATAAAGATGGACTGATCTTTTTGGATAGAATACCAATTGAAACATTAGTAAGCTCTCAAGTATATACTAGAAGTTTTAAGAAAGGAGCTGGTGTTAAGGCAAATATGATGTTGCGAAAAATAGTTGGTAAGGACAATCCTGTTTATGACTATCATTATGATGGTCCAGTTCCACTCAAATGCTATATGGCAGAAGTAATAAAGGCTGTAATGCGTTTTATAGGGCGTTATCCTTATCTTTGGTGGATAATACGTATGTTGGATAGAAATAAAGATTGATATGAAAAAAGTATTAGTTATTGGGCAAACCCCTCCTCCTTATGGAGGTCAGGCTATGATGATAAAATATATGCTTGATGGGCAATATAAAAACATGAAGTTATATCATGTTCGCATGTGTTTTTCCAAAGAGTTTAATGACAGAGGAAAGTTTAGTTTATATAAGATAACTCAAATTTTCTCTATAATATATCAAGTATGGTTAATGCGATTTAAATACAATATACGTACTGTATATTATCCTGTGAGTAGTGCCCCTAAAGTCGCATTGTTGCGTGATGTGGCAATCTTAATGTGTACTAAATTCTTGTTTAAAGATGTGATTTTTCATTTTCATGCAGCAGGTGTCTCCGAGGAATTACCAAAATACCCAAAAGGTTTAAGACAATTTTGTTATTCTGTATTAAAGAAACCTTCTTTGGGTATAACGAGTAGCAAATTTAATCCTAAAGATGCTGAGTATCTTAAAAGTAAAAAGGTAAAAGTAGTTCCTTTGGGAATACCAGATATGAATGAGGATGAGGTAAGAAAAGAATATGGTCAGAATACTTACTTAACGATAATGTTTATGGGATTATTGAATTCAACAAAGGGAGAAGGTTATGTGTTGGATGCAGTTAATATTCTCAATCATCATCATAAGGATGTTAGATTCATTTTTGCTGGTAGATTTGAAAACGAGGAGTATAAAAATGAATTTATGACTAAAGTGAGAGAATATGGACTAGAAGGAAAAGTTGAGTACAGAGGTGTTGTTACTGGTGATGCTAAAAAGAAAATGTTCTTGGAAGCTGATGTTTTTTGTTTTCCTAGTTTCTTTTCTTCGGAATCTTTCGGAATTGTCATGTTGGAAGGTATGATGTATCAAATGCCTATTATTGCTTCAAGATGGAGAGGTGTGCAAAGTGTAGTTAGGGAAAATCAAAATGGTTATTTGGTTGATGTGAGAAATGCTCAGCAAATTGCTGATGTAATAGGTAAACTTTATGATGATCGTTCTCTGTTGAAAGAAATGGCCATTCGAAGCAGAAAAATATTTAAGCAGGAATATGATATAGCAAAATATCTGGAAAATATGGAAAAAGCAATTGTTGAAATTTAAATAATATAATTATGATTACAAAAGATGATATGATTCTGATAACCGGAGCTTCTGGTTTTATTGGAACTAATTTGATTGAATTGTTTGAGCAAAAGGGATATACTTTTGTGAACTATGACAAAGCTGATGCAACAAAGGAAAACCAGCATCAGTATTGGCATAAGGGGAATATTATGGATAAGGATGCTCTTGCTGCAGCCTTTGACAAATATAAACCATCTATTGTTATTCACCTTGCTGCTCGTACGGATACTTTAAGTGATAATCTTGAGGATTATATAGAGAATACTGAAGGTACAAAGAATGTCGTTGATGAGATTAAGAAGCATGCTTATGTTAAACATGCTTTGTTTGCTTCAACCCAGTATGTCTATAAAGATAAAGTAATACCTTTTGGAATGGCAGATGATAGTTATGCTCCACATACCGTATATGGTATTAGTAAAAAGATGGATGAGGAATATATACGTCAATCAGACATGAAATGTAAGTGGACTATATTCCGTCCATGTAATGTTTGGGGACCTTGGCACATGCGATACCCAAATGAGTTGTGGAAGATGATAGCTAAGGGTTTTTATGTTCATCCTGGTCGTAAGCCCGTTATTCGAACTTATGCATATGTAGGCAATCTTGTTAAGCAGTTGGATGCAATAATGAATGCTCCTGACGAATTGTCAAATCACAAAACCTACTATTTGGGTGATATGCCTATTGATTCATATGTTTGGCTCAATACTCTTTCAAAAGAGATAACAGGTAAACCTTTGAAGCGTATGCCTAAATGCTTTTTCTATTTAGGGGCTTTAGTTGGTAATATCGTTCGACTTACAGGGGTTAATTTTCCATTATACTCTATGCGTTATCATAACATGATAGAGGACTTTTATGCTCCTAGCAATGTGACCATTGCTCTATTTGGCGCATTTGAGCAAAGTTATGAGAAGAATGTCAAGGAAACTATTGATTGGCTTAGAGGTGAAGGTAAGAAATACTTCCCTTATTGGGCTAAAAAATACGGAAAATAGTAAATGTCGGTAATGATACGTTCATTACCGACTATATTTCCTATGTTTCAAACAGTGCGACTTTCTTCTCCTTGTCGCTTTAGGAGTCTCCGTTTGGTGGAAGAATACCATTTTGGTTAGTTTCTGTGCTTGACAGGACCAACTTTCACTTTTTCTACTACAGTCGTGTTAGGATGATTTGCTGCGTAGTCTTTTGTGACAAATTGACCTGTAATAGCACTTCTTCCTCTTTCTGAGGTTTTTGCCATAATCAATATGTATTATTTGTTATCCTGTTACTCTCACAGATCCAGTTTAGCTGCTGTTCTTTATATTGAACAGATTCAAATAAAATCTAGCAAAAAGTGTACCAAAGAGTTGTGGAGTGGTCTATGTTATAGATGAATATATGCAAGGGGTGTATTAAAAAGTAAGAAAATGAAAAGTTTGAAATTGTTAGTTGATAGCGTTATCTCAGATTTGACAGAAAACAAATCAGTTGAGTCCATTCTGCTGAAGACTCAGACAATATGTCATTATTTAAAAGATGAGGAATTTTCAATTTGGATAAAGCATGAGATGAATGGCTATGGAGATGATGAGTATTCTTTGCCAAGTTACCGAAAGATAAATTGTATTGTAAAGGTAGATATTTCCCAACCTTTTGGACGAATGGTTAAGAATTACCAATTTCCATGTGAATACATTGACGATGAAAAAATACGAGAACGTATGACTCATATGGCTGTATTTGAGTCGTTAAGTGAAATAGAATTAATGATGAAAGATGGTAAACATGGTAATGACTTGATAATGGCCGTACCGCAATATATCGTTCAAAACTATATGGCGAAATATGTTGAAGGCTATATATTAGTAGCTAATCAGCATATTAACATGAATAATATCCAAGCCGTTATTTCTAAGTTCAAATCGTTGTTGTTGACATTCTTTTTGGAACTTAACGATAAAATGAATTGGGAGCTGAATTTTGATGTAATGGCTACAAAACAAATTATTAAACAAATTATGGTCACAAATAATATTAATGCAGCAGTTGTCGCAACAGAAGGATCTACGATTTCTACTGGTGCTGTAAGTGTGGAAAATAGTCATATCGGTAATGTGGCTTATTCTAATGAGCAAAAAGAGTTTTTGTCTGTATTGAAAGATATTGAAAAACTTGTAAAAGAATCTGGAAATCAGAATTTAAAAGATTCTGTAGATATAGTTAAGGCTGAAACCCAAAAGCCTAAATGGAACAAGAAGTTAATGACTATGGGGCTTAATGCTATCAAAGGTATAGCTAATGGCTTTGTTGTAAAAGGTTTAATGACTTTAGTGGAAAAAGCTATAGTTGTGTTGGGTGCATGTTAAAGAGAATACTCATGGATATAATTAGATTTAACCCATGATGTGACTAGAAATCTCCTTCCAAACTTCGCTATCTATCATAAAGTATGGGATAGCTTTTCTGGTATCCTCTGCAAAATAGAAAAACAGATGTTTGATGCCTGGGGCATCAGCATATTCGTAGGCTTCGATTTTCACAATGTTGATGCCTTGCGACTGAAGAGCCGCAAGGAGTTGCTGACGTTGCTTTTTCGTAAGCTGCTTATACTTCGTATATATCGTATTAATATCGTATGTCATAATCATTGTTTCTTGTTCATGAAATGATGGGATTCTGATGGAACCCGCTGTTTATGGCTGCGAAGATAACAAAATAATTTGAAATACAGTTATGTTTCGACTAAAAACATTAACAATTTTGGGTAGTAAGGCGGAATTAGCCTCATTACCAGAGGGCAAATTGCTCATTAACACAGTAAATGCGCATTCTTTCAACACTGCAAAGAAGGATCAGCTTTTTGCTGATGCTCTGACTAATGGTGATGTGTTGATTCCGGATGGAGTGAGCATCGTGAAGGCGTGCAAGTGGATTAAGGCTAAGAGTCAGCCTAAGGAAAGAATAGCCGGCTGGGACCTGTTTTTCTTCGAAATGAACAAGCTGGAGAAAAAGGGTGGTACAGTGATGTTTATGGGTAGTTCACAGAAGGTGCTCGACCTGATTGTGAAGCGTGCTGCCGTGGATTATCCTCACCTGAAGGTGGTGACTTGTTCCCCTCCGTATAAACCTGAGTTCTCGGATGAGGACAACAAGGCAATCATTGATGCTATCAATGCTGCCAACCCTGATTTGCTCTGGATTGGCATGACGGCTCCTAAGCAGGAGAAGTGGACTTACTCTCATTGGAATGAGTTGAACATCCATTGTCACGTAGGTACCATCGGTGCTGTCTTCGACTTCTTTGCTGGAACCGTTGAGCGCGCCCCTATCTGGTGGCAGGAGCACGGTCTGGAATGGCTCTATCGCTTGATCAAGGAGCCTAAGCGTATGTGGAGAAGATATATCATCGGTAATACCTTGTTCCTTTGGAACATGACGAAGGAATAGGGTGGAGAAGCAACATCAGATATTCTTTGATTTCCTAAGATTCTGCATCCTTAATTCCCGGACTCCTGGTGATATTGATATCTGGGTGGAAGGGGGCGACAAGCAGGTCATTTCCTTTGTCCGCTCTATCTCGCCTCATGAAAAGGCGTGTTATCACCACATCGAGTTCCCATCGTATAAGGGTGTGGAGGTGGAAGTGCATTGCTCCCCTATACTGATTTCGGAGACTCTATAATTATTGATAAACAACAAATGAAGAAGAAAGTTTTTGTGAGCGGGTGTTATGACCTGCTGCATTCCGGTCATGTGGAGTTTTTCCAGCAGGCATCACAGTATGGTGACCTGTATGTGGGTATCGGATCGGATGCTACTTATCTGGAGTATAAACATCGTAAGCCTATGTTCCCTCAGGAGGAAAGGCTATTCATGGTCAAGAATATCAAGGCGGTAAAGGATGCTTATATCAATCAGGGAAGCGGTGTCATCGACTTCCTACCAACTCTGGATCTTGTGAAACCTGATGTGTTTGTGGTGAACGCTGAAGGTGGTTCGGAGGAAAAACGTAGAATCTGCGAGGAAAGAGGCATCGAATATATCGAACTCCAGCGCACTCCTCATGCGGGTTTGAAGGCGCGGTCTTCTTCTGACTTGAAGAAGGCACTGGCTTCGGCTTCGGATTCAGTCTGCCAAGGAAACGGTATTCCTACGCGTCTTGATTTGGCGGGGACCTGGATAGATCAGCCTTACGTGAGCCAGTATCATCCGGGGTGGGCAATCACTATCTCGCTGGAACCGACCTTTGAGGTGCGCGACCGCTGCGGTCTGTCTACCTCTACCCGTAAGATGATTCAGAAGATATGGCCGGTGAAGTTGCCGAAGATGGATCCGGAGATGCTCGCCCGACTGGTATTCTGTTTCGAGAACAATCCGGAGCGTCATGACGGTATCATCTCGGGTGCCCAGGATTCTATCGGTATCTGTGTTCCCGGTCTGGTGCGTCATTATTATGACAACAACTTCTGGCCGGAGAAGATTGAGAGTACGCAGGATGAGATGACTCTCCGTTTCCTGGAAGACCATCTGGTGATGATTCCGATGGAACCGAGAAGACCGGGATGCAGTGTGGTGGAAGGTAAGGATATCACGCCTGAGAAGGTGAAGGCGCTGGCTGATGCAGCTGATGCTTGCTGGAAGGCAATTCTGGCGCACGACCTCGATGCCTTTGCTGCCGCATACAGGGCATCTTTCGAAGCCCAGATTGCAATGTTCCCGGGTATGGTGAATCCATCTATCAACGGTGTGATAGAACCGGAGGCGAGTGTGCAGCCGATGATTGACCGCTACAGCAACATGGAGGAGGTTCTGGCATGGAAGATGCCGGGAGCCGGTGGCGGCGGTTATCTGGCACTGGTAGTAAAGGACAGTCTTAAATTTGCAGAGAATCATGACGAAGCCATCCATCTTCAGATACGAAGGGCATAACTATCTGGTGCCCTTCCTCATCATCAGCAGTCTCTTCTTCATGTGGGGCTTTGCCCATGGCATCCTGGAGGTGCTGAATCCACATTTCCAGGAGTCGTTCCATATTAGCAAGGCAATGTCGGCCCTGACGCAGGCTGCTGTCTATGGTGCCTACTTCCTGATGGCGCTGCCTGCCGGATGGATTATCCGGAAGTGGGGCTACAGGAGGGGAGTGATAACAGGACTGGTTCTCTTCGGCATCGGTGCCCTGATGTTCATACCGGGAAGCAGGATCAACAGTTTCTACTTCTTTGTTCTGTCGCTGTTTGTGATAGGATGTGGACTGACCTGTCTGGAAACGAGTGCGAATCCTTATGCTACGGTACTGGGACATCCAGACAAGGCGGAGAGTAGAATCAACCTGTCGCAGTCGCTCAATGGTATCGGATGGATTGTAGGACCGCTGGTTGGCGGACAGCTTCTGTTCTCGGGTGTCAACATCGCCATTCCTTATGCCCTGGTGGGTATCTTCGTGCTTGCTGTGGCACTGGTCCTATCAAGGATCAAGTTACCTGACCCAAGGAGAGCGCATGAGGCGGATACGAACGAGAAGGTGGAGGAGAAGCCGATGCGAGTGATGGCATTCGGTTTCGGTATGCTGACCTTGTTTCTTTATGTGGCTGCCCAAACGGGTGTGAACAGTTTCTTCATCAACTATGCTGAGGAGAGCATTCATATTGAGAAGCAGACTGCCAGTCTGTATCTCGCCTTTGGCGGAATGGGTCTGTTCTTTATCGGCAGGTTGGCTGGTGGTGTCATCATGAATTATATCCAGCCAAGGCTGGTGCTGCTGGCCTGTGCCATCCTCACCTTTGTTGCCACATTGATTGTGGTGGTATGCAGCGGAACCTTATCGCTCATTGCGTTCTTCGCCCTGTATCTGGGAGAGAGTATCATGTTTCCGACGATATTCTCTCTGGCATTGAGGGATGCGGGTACAAAGACCAAGCTTGCTTCTTCGTTGCTTATCATGACGATAGTGGGTGGTGCGGTTGCTCCTGTAATCATGGGGTATATTGCGGATACTACGGGTAGTATGGCGATTGCCTTTCTCATACCGCTGGTATGTTATGGGGTGATTGGAACGTATGCACTTTTTATCAAAAAGCCCCAACCTTATGCGGGACATAAGATTGGGGAGTGAAAATGAAAGTATGAGAAGAGTATGGAGAATTATATGTGGAAATGGATAGAGGAAAGCCACTTCTTGACATTGAAAGATGGACACTCTTTGTGAACACCTGGGAGATCTCTATGCCCCAGAATCTCGGCTTCGGGATAGTCGGTACAGAGACTCTTCAGAAGCTCTCGCATCGCTGCCTTCTGCGCTGGCGTGCGGGTGTCGGCAGGACGGGCATCGGCATCCAGACCACCCTCGTAACAGATGCCGATGCTGTGGGCATTGTAATGACGGGCATGAGCTCCAGGCTCTGACTCCGGACGGCACGGATAAATCACTCCGTCCTTCGTGATGTAATAGTGATAACCGATGTCACGGAAACCACGGGCTAAATGACATGCCTCCAATTCGCCTACCGTGAAGTCCTGGGTAACTCGGGTGGCACTGCAGTGGATGACGATTAAATTGATCTTTCTGTTCTTGAGCATAGGCAATTCTTGTTAATGATTACTGAATAACGATTTCTGAATAACGATTTCTGAATACTGATGCGGGATTCATTACAATCCCTTGCAGCTCTGCACGCAGACGGCAGAAGCGATGGCGGTAAGTACTGTGATGATAAGATTGATGATCTTCTTGATGGTTTCTTTTCTCATGGTCTGATGATTTACTAAAAATTGATTTACTAAAAATTGACTTTACTAATACTTGATTTACTAAAACTTGATTCTACTGAAATGTTCATAACTAGGGAAATATCCTAAGAAGGAAGCTATATAACCCAGGCACCCGTGCAGAGCTTGCTTTTGATGATTGTTGCAGATGATTCCTGCCTCTTGATGCTCTCGGAATGCCCCTGACACCATACGGCTCCCTTCTATCGGATGATACGATTATCGGCTAAAAATTTACGTTGTCGCCGCCGCCTTCATCTGTAGAACCGCTATCCGTGGTTCCGCTGCCACCAGTCTGGCTGCCACCACCTGATGGGTTGTCCTTACCGGTATCATCCGGATTAACCGGATTAACCGGATTCTCAGTTGCAGAAGCTGCCAGATTGATGAGCTTGATAGAGGTGTCAAGATTCTCGGTCTTGAGCTCGCCAGTGGCTCTGGCTCTCAACTTCAATCCCAAAATGTACTTCGCCACGTTGAAGTCTTCCTTGGTAGGTGCACCGCCCTTCACCTTCAGACCGAGGGAGAAAATGGCGATGTCGGCAAATTTTACATTTTTGCCCAAAAGGAGCAGCTCCTTGGTGCAGGCTGCTGCATCGGTAAGCATACCGAGGATGGCGCCCTTGCTGTAAGGGGTGTTGTGGCTAGCCATGTGAGCGGCGAGCTCTTCGAGTCCGATGGTCTCATCGGATACTACTCGTGGAAACCATTTGCCGTAAGCTTCGGCAATCTTCTGGTTCGTGTTCTGGTATAAGACAATTCTGATCATAACGTTTAAATGGTTAAATTATTAAAGTTAATCGGCGCTGCGCATTGCCCGTGGTTCTTTCTGAATCACAATGCAAAGATACAACATTCAGAATCCGCCATTCACGTTTTCTCACGTTTACTCACGTTTTCTCACTGATTTTCACGTCTTTTTCTGAAGATAAGCCCGGAAGAATGATTTTCTTCCTATGGCTCGCCCAGATAGTCGAAGATATGGGCTACCTGTATCGGGCTGAATTCCTTCGACCATTTGGTGTAGCCGCTCTTCACCAGAGCATCGTGGAGAGGCTTGCAGCGGTTGATCCATCTTCTGAGATGGGCACTTGCCACTTCGGGAGTGGCATCAGGGAAATACTCAAGAGCTAACTCTTGCTTGGAATAACATTTCTGTTCCATATTGATTGAAATTTAAAAGTGACTTGTTTACGATGCCTAAGTGACTTACTTACGAGCCGTAAGTAACTTGCTTAGGATGCCTGAGTGACTTGCTTAGGATGCTGGAGATTTTTTGCTCCGGTATGACACTTATGACACTTATGACAGGCTTTTCTTGAAATCTCTCTCACGTAGGCGGGCGGGAGGCCTTTCTGGAAAATTTTTCCTGCCCGCCCGCGTGAGGAAAGTTTTAGAAAACAAGTGTCATAAGTGTCATAGTGTCATAAACGGCATCAGAACGGAAGGTTGCTGCTGGCATCGATTCCCAGGGAAATCTGATAGTTTCTGATCTCTTCAGCCGTACGGATGATAGCGATGAAACCACGGCATCTTGTATTGCGAAACTTCTTGAATCCCAGGTCGCTGAATGCCCTGCCAGTTTTCTGGCTGCTCAGCTTCTGAGTGATGTTGCAGCCGATGATCTGCATCGCCCGGGCTACGGACACAAACTCCCCTGTCTCTCCCTCCGAAGGCTTCCGGAAGTAGAGATCCACCAGTTCCTGTTCGAGGCGTGGTGTCTCGAATTTGCTGTTGTGCCGGTTCTGCCGCTCTATCTCTTCATCCGTAAACCAGTAGCGGTAGCCGCTCTTGTAGAGGGCATAAGCCTGGGCATAGATGCCGGGATGATTGAAGGGATGCTGGCGAGGGGAGACGATGCTCTCTACCTCGAAAGGCAGCCAACGGCGGGTTCCCGTAGGATCGTTCAGAAACTCAGGATTGTTGCCCGTACCGCAGAAACTGTTGATATGCTTGCGCTGCTCGGCATAGTGGGCATAGGCGGCTCGCTCGTTGATATACTGCATCGTCACCGCAGCCTTCAGCTGGTTCATCTCCGAGGCTGACATCGTATCCAGCTCCTCGCAGCAGATGAGGGCGTACTGCGAGAGGGCGATGAGATCATCCTTCGTCATTCGCTTGGCATTGGTCTTCGTGTAGAAGTACTGCTTCAGCTCCGGCGGAAGGAGATGATTGAACCAGGTGGTCTTGTTGGCACCCTGTCTTCCGATATAGACCAGGATGACATTGTTGACCGCCTCTGAGTCCAGCCAACCGGCAATCATGCCCACGAGCCACTTTCTCAGGCATTCCTCGAAGCTCAGCACAGAGCTGTCGGTATCCTTCACCTTCACGGTGGCAGCGAGTTCGGCGATGTAGTCCTTGTCGCCCTCCTTCCAGGGCGGGATATGGGCGAAGTAATCCTCGAAGGGATTGAATACTGGCGTATAATCGCTCTCAATGATATTGCGCATATCCAACTTATTTACCTTCACCGTGAGCGACATCTTGGTCCAGAGCGAGTTGACGTGACGGTCGAGGAGTATCTGCCATCGTGGCGGCTTGTCGGAAGACAGAGAGGCGCCTTCTGGAATTTCCAGAAACTCGTATCGCTGGGTGATGAGATTGTATCGGAGACGGATATGACCATCGAGAAAATTTCTGATTTCATCGACCGATGCGAAGCGATTGTCACTGCCGCCATTTCCGCCGCCACCACCTCCTCCAGATGCCTTTCTGGAGGCTCCGGGGGTGTTGTCGTAGCAGGACTTGATGACCTGCTCCACACCGTCGTATTCGGGAAATTTCTGGAGTGCCCATTCCAGAACGTTGGCATGGGCATAGCGCTTCCTGGCGAGCATATAGCCCACTCTCATCACATAGTTATTGTGTTTGTTTGGCTGATAAATAATCTTGTCGTTGTCTAGTTTCGGCTTGATGATTTGCTCGTAGTAGGTGTTGATGTGTTCCAGTTTCTTCTGTTTCTGATTCTTCTTCGTTGTCTCGGTATGGAATAGGGAGATTTCTTCGGCTGAGAAAGAGATAGCATCGGAATTGTAGTATGCATCGGGATCGTAGGCGAGTCCACTGAGTCGATTGACGTTCTTGCATTGAAAGTCAGCTTTTTTGCCAATGAGCTGCTGATAGTAGTCATTGCCCTTGGCGAAGGCGGCGGGGTAGTCATCTCCGAGATAGGGATAGATGACTCGGATACCGTTGCCGCTCATCGTGATGTAGCAGAGTAGGGTGTGCGGATCGGCGCAGAGTTTCTGCTTCAGGGCGTTGAGAGCCGTGATATCGGGAGGCACTTCGGGGAAGAGCTCATCGAAATCTACGAGAGATAGGTGGGTGAGTTCCCGGATGTTGTCCTGACCCTTGCCTCCTTCGAGGTGGCAGGCTGGGGCAAAGAGGGGCGCATCTGCCTTAAAGGTTTTCTTGCCGGTTTGGCGGTAGGACTGGGTGAGGAACTTGAGTTTCTCATCGGTTTTCATAAATGAAACCAGGCTTTCGAGGTCTCCCTGTATGGGAGTCTTGCTGGTCATGTTTGCGAATTGTGATACTAGTTGCTTCATTTTTATCATTTGCTATTGTTGGTAAAGCGGATTGTTCCGTTTACATGATTGAGTGAAAGAAGTTGGGGATAGTCAGTATCTCGCTGGTTTCATATCGCAAAGTTACAAAAAAAGGTTGAAAGGTCAATTCCCATAGTGGGAATTTTCAAGTATATATTTTTGATTTCTTAAATTAATTTAACAATGTACAAAAGTAAAATTGACATTGACATGCATTTATTTGGCAAAACATTGCGCCAGATCATGCATGACAATGAGATTAACTGCGCAGAGTTCGCAGCCAACATTCAGCTGGGTCCAAAGTACCTTACGGGAGTCAGAAAAGGTAAGGAAGTGTATAACCACGCTATTTACGTGAGAATCGTGGATGGTCTGAAAGGCTATTTTTCAGAAGATGTTTATTCGGATATTAGAGAGAAACTTATCCGTGCATCGTTTGGGGATGAGGTATAAAATAAAAGAACGCAAGCCCGCTAGGCGTTCCGCCGGATTTGAAATCCGGCGTCAAAAAATGTCCTTACCTATTTAGGCTCTGCGGATTTGCAATCCGCAGCAAAGGAGTATGCTTTTCCTTTTGTTGGGGGATTACAAATCCCCCAGTTTTAATAGGTCGAACCTTTTTTACGGCGGATTGCAAATCCGCCGGGACGCCTAGCGGGATTCATACATCCCCAGGGTAACACCCTGGGTTTTTTGTTGTTTTAGCTCTGCGCCCTGTAAGGGCAAAAGCTTTAAAAATAATCGAAGAAGATGCTCTTGCTATAAAGAATTTACGTAATATTGAAATAAAAGAAAAAAATATCCCAAAATATTTGGTGGATTCACCAAAAAGTATTACCTTTGCACTCGCTAATGAAAAATGGCAGTGTTGGTTCCGTAGCTCAGTTGGATTAGAGCAACAGCCTTCTAAGCTGTGGGTCTTGGGTTCGAACCCCAACGGAATCACAAAAGTGGATTAATCGAAAGGTTAATCCACTTTTTGTTTATATATACATCGGGGTAAATACAAAAGCATTTCATATTTAAAATAAAAAGGCCGATGCTATGTGCACCAGCCTTTTTTAATATACTATTATTTATTCTGTAATCAGTGTAAACTCTGAACCAGAAGCATAATCCTGACCATTCTGCTCATTCAATGCACGCAGACGGAAGTAGCGAGCCTTGACAGGCTTGTTCAACATCACCTTCTGCAGCTTGGCAGTCTTCTCAAAATGACCCTTCAAGATTGGCTCACCCCAAGTCTTGTTGTCGTTGCTGACGTAGATTTCATAATCCTTGATGCAACCATTCAAAGAACCATCCTGGCGTGCCAGATAAGTAAAGCCCTTGATGACCTTCTGCTTGCCAGCATCGAAGTCAACCCAGTGAGGATACTTAGCCAATGTAATGGAATACATCGTATGCCAGAATGTAGAAGGATCGCCATCTACCAAGTAGGCAGCATCACCCTCATCAGGCTCCTGGCTGGAAGCAAAGGCAATCTGAAGACCGGATGTCTGCTGATTCTGCTGCATCTTCTTCATAACCTCCTTCATCATTTCACGACCGGTTGCTGAAACCTTTACGATATTTCCAAGCTCTGACTTCACCGCTGGACGGATGATGAATCCGAAGGTGGTAGGAGTACTGCGTACCTGATCTGGTGTCAAAGGACCACCCTGTCCACAGCTGGCACCGCCCAATCCTGTAACCTTTGCATCGAGGTGCAAGTGAGTACCGCTGCTCTTTGGCAACTGATATGGATGTGCTGCCAAAGTCAACTCCTGCTGACTCCAAGGCAATGCTGAGGCAGACATAGTACTGTCAGAGATGAATACTACACCCTGCTGGCTGTCGTTGGTAACGGCACACCAACGGACCTCCTCTCGGTTGCCCTGTGCCTGTGGCTTAGGAAGCATGATGCCCTGCTCTGCTACCGGACTGTGGTACCAACCGATAAACTGGCTGGTCTTGCGGTCGTTATAGTTGTTGACAGGTCCGCGTCCATAATAATCATACTGGTTCAACTCGCTTGGCAATACCATAGAATAGCCGATGCGAGGCAAGATGACCTTGGAACGATTAGCACCGATGGCACTCTGCATCTCGATAGAACCATCCTTATAGATTGTATAAATCTGGCGTGAAGTGAACTTCAGGTCAGTATCTGTCAAGGCATGCTTGTTCTTCTCGAAGTTATAGCAAGACTCTGGGTCACGGTCGCGGTTGCTGTAATTCACATCGCATCCCTCTTTACCCTGACTTTCTACAGTGAAGTCGAGCTGGTAAGTACCATCCTTCTTGGCTGTATAGTTCCAGTTCTTCACTACATGCTGCAGGTCGTACAGACCATTCTTGAACCATGCATTGTGGTATCCGATACCGGCATCGTTGTCAGTAGGAGCACGATATGCATCGAGCTTAGGACCATTGCCATCCTTGATGATATCCTGGCTGCCATACTTCAGGCTATAGATAGCACCGGTATTCAGATCGAATGCCACCTGGAAGTTGCCGCCATGGATGTTGGCACGCTTAGCCGCCTTATCTACCGAAAGCTTCATCGCCTTACCGTTCTTGGCAACAGTAGCGATAGAAGGAGCAGCAACATCAGCGCCCTTCACTCTCAACTGCTCTTCCATCTGAGGATACCCCTTGGCAGCCCAAGGCATATCCTTGCCCAGAAGGAACTGGACTGTTACGAAGTACTCGCTCTTTGGATCGAGGCTTGCATAATCGTATGGCAAGGTATAGAAGCCCTTCTCGCGAGGACCCACGATATTCTTGGCACCCTGCAATGGCTGATTCTTTGAAATGCAGACGCCATCCTTATAGAGAGACCATACTATCTGGTAATTCTTGAGAGGCTCGAAGTAGTTCTTATTGAAGATTTCAATCTGTCCCTGCTTCATATCCACAGCCTTCACGCCTACATTCTGATAAACCTTCTTTACCTCATAGTACTGAGCCTTAGGTGAGAAGTCTGGGCGAAGGATACCATTCATGCAGAACATACCATCGTTTGGCTTGTTATCCTTACCGAAGTCGCCTCCGTAAGCCCAGTAGGTCTTG
>OIZX01000576.1_pt1 | contig 24042 bp, 19 predicted proteins | sample 1588621 | NCBI WGS metagenome assembly OIZX01 (sample SAMN03283276) | human gut metagenome | biome: human-associated habitat; material: feces | host: Homo sapiens | place: Peru | collected 2012 | reverse complement strand
AAATATTATGACTGTTGATTATGACAATTACGAATTGATTTTGATTGATGACAGAAGCGAAGATAACACCGCAGAAGTTATAAAACAAATCGCAGAAGAACACCCCAATATCAAATATTTAATCAGAGAAAAAGACGCATTCCCCGGGAAATCAGCCGTTTTGAACGATGCATTAAAAATGGCAAAAGGCGAAGCGATTTTGGTTTTCGATGCAGATGCGAGAATTAAACCCGATTTTATCAAAAATCTTTTGCCGAAACTTGAACCCGAAGACGTTGGCGCAGTACAAGCAAGAAAGGTTATCAGCAACAGAAACGACAATTTCTTAACACGTTGCCAAGATAACGAAATGGCGCTTGATACCCACTTTCAAATCGGTAGAGATGCCGTAAAAGGTGCCGTGGAACTTCGCGGAAACGGCGAATTGATAAAGAGAAAAGCACTCGAAGACATCGGCGGTTGGAATAATTATACAATCACCGACGATTTGGATATGTCAACAAGAATGCAAATTAAAGGATGGGATATTCGTTTTTGTCCTGAAGTCTCCGTGTACGAAGAAGGGGTTATGAAAATCGTACCTCTTATCAGACAACGCAGACGTTGGATTGAAGGCAGTATAAGAAGATATCTCGAAAATTTTTGGGCAGTATTGTTCTCAAAAGATATGTCATTGCGCGTAAGCCTCGATATGACAGCATATATCTGCGAATTTATTCTTCCGTTCTGGTTCTTCTCGGAAATCGGATTTCAAATTTTCAGATACATTAAATACGATGAAAACCAAGTGTTATCATCATTAGCACTATCTGTGTTAATCTTTTTCTTCTTCTGGACAGGACTTTTGTACAGTTTAAGAAAATACAACTACTTAAAACCGATGGAAAACCTTCGCCAGTCTTTTGAAACTTGCGTTTATCTTTTGGTATTGTGGTTCCCGATTGTAACATTTATCGTGTTCAAAATAATTTTCACAAAGAAAACTAGCTGTTTCTCAGCTTTTTTTTGTATCTTTGCACGGAAATAAGACAATTCTAAAAATGGCAGAAAATCAAAACACCGCAAATAATTACTCAGCGAGCAACATCCAGGTTCTTGAAGGCTTGGAAGCTGTTCGCAAACGTCCGGCAATGTACATTGGAGACATTTCCGAAAAGGGTCTTCACCATTTGGTAAACGAGACCGTTGATAACTCTATCGACGAGGCGATGGCTGGTTACTGTACCGACATCGAGGTTACCATCAATGAGGACAACTCTATCACTGTAGAAGACAATGGCCGTGGTATTCCTGTGGATATGCACGAGAAGCTTCATAAGTCAGCCCTCGAAGTCGTAATGACCGTGCTCCACGCCGGCGGCAAGTTTGACAAAGGCTCTTACAAGGTCAGCGGCGGTCTGCATGGTGTCGGATCTTCCGTTGTAAATGCCTTGTCCGAATGGCTGGAAATAAAAGTAAGCCGTGAAGGTTGCGTGCACTATGACCGTTACGAGAGAGGGATTCCGACGGTTGAACTGGAAAACGGCTTGCTCCCGGTTATTGCAAAGACCAGAGAAACAGGAACCTGGATTCGTTTTCTTCCAGATGCAGAGATTTTTGAAAAGACTCGTTTTTCGGCAGCAGAAGTAAAGAGCAGGCTGCACGAAACTGCTTATCTGAATCCAAATCTTACGATCGTATTCAAGGATCTGCGGGATGAGGAGAAAGAGACGGTCACGTTTCATGAGCCGGACGGTATCGTCGGCTATATCCGGGATTTAAATAAGAAAAAGGAAACGATCCACGAGCCGGTTTATCTGTGTGGAGAAGCGGATGGCATTCATGTAGAATGTGCATTTCAGTATGTCAATGAATTCCATGAAAACGTACTTGGTTTCTGCAATAATATTTACAATGCAGAAGGCGGCACGCACCTGACCGGTTTCAAAACCGTGTTTACCACGGTGATGAACACTTACGCAAGAGAGCTTGGGATTTTAAAAGAAAAGGATGCCAACTTTACCGGGGCAGATATCCGAAACGGTATGACGGCGGTTGTTTCTATAAAACATCCGGCTCCGCGATTTGAAGGTCAGACAAAGACCAAGCTGGATAACCAGGATGCCTCAAAAGCAACAGCGAAGGTGGTAGGAGATGAGGTGGTCCGCTATTTTGACCGAAATCTGGAAGTATTAAAGAGCGTGCTCTCCTGTGCGGAAAAAGCAGCCAAAATCCGCAAAACAGAAGAAAAAGCAAAAACAAACATGCTTACAAAGCAGAAATATTCTTTTGATTCCAACGGAAAGCTGGCAAACTGTGAAAGCCGCGATGCTTCAAAATGCGAAATTTTTATCGTGGAGGGAGATTCTGCGGGGGGATCTGCAAAAACGGCAAGAAACCGTAATTTCCAGGCGATCCTGCCGATTCGCGGTAAGATTTTGAATGTCGAAAAAGCAAGTATTGATAAGGTTCTTGCTAATGCCGAGATCAAAACAATGATCAATGCATTTGGCTGTGGATTCTCAGAAGGATACGGTAATGATTTTGATATCACAAAACTCCGTTACGATAAGATCGTGATCATGGCAGATGCCGACGTGGACGGCGCTCATATCTCAACCCTGCTTCTGACGCTGTTTTATCGTTTTATGCCGGATCTGATCTATGAAGGACATGTATATATTGCAATGCCGCCGCTTTACAAAGCGATGCCTTCCAGAGGAGAAGAAGAGTATCTGTACGATGATAAAGCACTGGAGCGTTACCGCAAAACACACAAAGGCAATTTCACGCTGCAGCGTTACAAAGGTCTTGGTGAGATGGATGCCGAGCAGCTCTGGGAGACCACACTGAATCCAGAAACACGTATTCTGAAAAGGGTGGAGATCGAAGATGCACGTATGGCTTCGGATGTGACGGAAATGCTGATGGGAAGCGATGTTCCACCAAGAAAGGCATTTATTTATGAACATGCCCAGGATGCAGAATTGGATATATAGAACGAAACAAAATATAGAATCGCTTCGAACAGATGAAGCATCTGATGGCAGAATCACAAGAACAGGATTGAAATAAGGAGAAAGTTACGACATGGATAGAGAACAGGAACAGATCATCCGGACAGAGTATTCGGAGATGATGCAAAAATCATATATTGATTATGCAATGAGTGTCATTGTCTCAAGGGCACTGCCGGATGTGCGTGACGGACTGAAACCGGTACAGAGACGAACACTTTATGATATGTATGAACTGGGCATTCGCTATGACCGCCCTTATCGTAAATGTGCCCGTATTGTCGGAGATACGATGGGTAAATATCATCCGCATGGCGACAGCTCGATCTATGAGTCTCTGGTTGTGATGGCACAGGACTTTAAAAAAGGACTGCCTCTGGTGGACGGTCACGGAAATTTTGGCTCGATCGAGGGTGACGGTGCAGCGGCGATGCGATATACAGAGGCACGCCTGCAGAAAGTGACTCAGGATGCATTTCTCTCGGATCTGGACAAAGATGTGGTGGATTTTGGACCAAACTTTGATGAAACAGAAAAAGAACCTCAGGTTCTTCCGGTGCGGCTTCCGAATCTTCTCGTAAATGGATCAGAAGGAATCGCCGTTGGTATGGTGACCAGCACACCGCCGCACAATTTGGGCGAGGTGATCGATGCCGTCAAGGCAACGATTTTAAATCATAAGATCACGACGGAAGAACTGATGCAGTATATTCAGGGTCCGGATTTTCCGACCGGCGGCATTGTCATCAACAAAGACGATCTGCTTTCCGTTTACGAGACAGGGACAGGCAAGATCCGCCTGCGTGGACGTGTGGAGATCGAAAAGCTCAAAGGCGGAAAAGAACGCATTGTGATCACAGAGATCCCATATACCATGATGGGGGCAAATATCGGCAAATTTTTAAATGATATCGCAGGGCTGGTAGAGAACAAAACCACCACAGATATCGTCGATATCTCCAATCAGTCCTCGAAAGACGGTATAAGGATCGTTCTGGAGCTCAGGAAAAATGCAGATACGCAGAATATCATCAATATGCTTTACAAAAAGACCAGACTGGAGGACACGTTCGGTGTCAATATGCTTGCCGTGGCAAACGGAAAGCCGGAAACGCTGAGATTAAAAGCGATCATCGAACATCACATTGATTTTCAGTTTGAACTGGCAACCAGAAAATATAAAAATCTTCTTGGTAAAGAAAAAGCGAAACAGGAGATCCAGGAAGGCCTTATCAAAGCCTGTGATGTGATCGACCTGATCATTGAGATCCTGCGTGGCAGCAAAAACCGCGATCAGGTAAAAAAATGTCTGGTGGAAGGCATAACAGAAGGAATCCGTTTCCGTACCAAAGCATCTGAAAAAGCTGCGGCAAAACTGCATTTTACGGAGAATCAGGCAAATGCCATTCTGGATATGCGTCTTTACAAACTGATCGGGCTGGAAATCGAGGCACTGGAGGCGGAGCATGCCCAGACCCTGAAAAACATTGCTGCTTACGAAGATATTCTGACAAACTACCGTTCTATGGCAAAAGTGATCATGAAAGATCTGGATCGTCTGAAAAAGGAATATGCTTCTGAACGAAAAACTTCCATTGAGAATGCAAAAGCAGCTGTTTTTGAAGAGAAGAAGATGGAGGAAGCGGAAGTGGTGGTTCTGATCGACCGCTTTGGCTATACAAGAAGCGTGGATCTTTCGGTATATGAACGGAACAAAGAATCAGCAGATGCGGAAAACCGCTTTGTGGTGCATTGCCTGAATACCGACAAGCTTTGTATTTTTACGGATACCGGACGTCTGCATCTTCTGAAAGTGGCAGATCTTCCTTATGGACGTTTCCGTGACAAAGGTACACCGCTTGACAATCTCTGCAATTATTCCAGCACGGAAGAAGAAATTCTTCGCATCGAAGGCCTGAATGCGGTCAAGAGCACAAATCTGTTGTTTGCAACGCAGCAGGGCATGATCAAAAAGGTAGAGGGGACGGAATTTGATGTCTCCAAACGGACGATCGCATCCACAAAACTTACGGATGGCGATAAACTGATTGCAGTTTTACTGATCGGTGAGGAAGAACAGATTGTCCTGCAAAGCACAGATGGCTATTTCCTGCGTTTTATGCTGGAAGAAGTTCCGGTCAAAAAGAAGGCGGCAATCGGTGTCCGCGGTATGAAGATGAATGCGAAAGATCAGCTTTTGCAGGTACATCTGCTTACACCGAACGGAGATGACATCGCTATATACAAAGACTTTTCCGTGTTTTTCCAGAGAAGAGATGTAGATCAGAGAATCTGGATGACTGAATTTTACGGCGTTGTCGATCAGATTATAGAGAACCTGCTGGATTTTTCCGACATCGGCATTGACGTACAGTGACTCTTCTTCGAACGTAAGCTGGAAAGAAATGTGTTTGTCCCAGCACAGGCTGCGGAAGGTTTCCACAGTCTGGCGGATGATCGCATTGATGTCGAAATCTGCAAGTTCCAGGTACGTTCCCTTATCATCGAAGTTGTTGAGAGTCAGCAGTCCTTTTGTGAGCTTGGTCAGACGGTTTGTTTCTGAGAGAACGACATTGAGGTATCGCTCCTGCATTTCCGGTGGGATCGTGCCGTCCAGCATGGCTTCTACGTACCCTTTGATGGAAGTAAGCGGAGAACGGAAATCATGCGAAATGTTGGAAATAAATTTTCGCTGGCTTTCGCCGGAGTTGTTCAGCTCGCCTGCCATGTAATTCATAGAAGCGGCAAGGTAACCGATTTCATCGTTGGATTCGACCGGGATCTTGTAGTTCAGGTTGCCGGCGGCATATTCATCTGCTCCGTGTATGATGCGGCGGATCGGAAAATATACTACAAATGTAAATGTAATCAATACGATCAGAGAAAGAGCCAGGATCATAGCCAGTGTGATGTAGGAACAGTTGAGAATGGAATTTTTCTCCGTTTCCAGTTTGTTCTTTTCATAATGGACTGCAATGTAGCCTTTCGTGATGTAGTTGGATGTGATCGGTGCGACCACACTGAGCATATCTTCATCAAAATAGTCAAAAAAGCGACCGGTTTGATAATAATTGCCGGACAGGGATGCCGGATCAAAAGAATCCAGCTGCGTGATCTTTGACTGATCATAGCCGACAGCCGTATCGATCAGGATCTTGCCATTACTGTCCATCAGCCAGAGCCGCATGGACTGGTAAGAGGCGACGGCCAGCAGGTTCGTGTAGGTGTCCTGCAAAGAAGCCCGCTCGGTGTAATTCTGTGCGAGCCTTCCGGCAGCGATCACATTTGCTTCGCGGTACATGCCTTCTGTCCTGTTTTTGATCAGATGCTTTTCCACAAGCGAAGAAGTGATACCAGCTACGGATACAAAACTCAGTACGGCGAAACAGATCCATGCCAGAATGAGTTTTTGATAAAGTCTGCGTTTCATATGTTTTTAACCTCAAATTTATAGCCGATACCCCATACGGTGGTCAGTGCCCAGGAATCATTTCCTTTGATCTTTTCCCGGAGACGTTTGATATGTACGTCAACCGTACGGGTATCGCCGATGTATTCATAGCCCCAGATGTGATCCAGCAGCTGTTCTCTTGTGAAAACCTGGTTTGGTGAAGAAGCCAGGAAATAGAGCAGTTCCAGTTCTTTTGGCGGCATGTCAACGGTAGATCCTTTATAGATAACAGAATAGTTGGTCTGATTTACGATCAGATCCGGGTATTCCACGATCTTGCCGGAATTCTGTGAACTGGAAGATTTCTCTGGCTGGAAACGGCGGAGAACCGCTTTGACTCTGGCAACCAGCTCCTTGGAATCAAACGGTTTGATCATGTAATCATCTGCACCAAGTTCCAGACCGAGTACCTTGTCAAACACCTCACCCTTTGCAGATAAAATGATGATCGGCACGGAAGAACGCTGACGCAGTTCGCGGCATACCTGATAGCCGTCCATGCCCGGAAGCATCAGATCCAGCAGGACCAGATTCGGTCCGTAAGTATCAAATTCACGCATGGCACTTTCGCCGTCGTGAACAATTCGCGTGTTAAAACACTCTTTGGTGAGATACAAAGAGATCAGCTCTGCAATGTTCTCATCATCATCAACAATCATAATCTTTTGTCTGTTTACCATAATATATACTCCTCATGTTTTTAAATAATATTTAATAATGCTAAGGTCAAAAGCCTGAAACCACGATGTGCTTGCACAGGAGTGGTTTTATGGCTTAATGACCTGCACCGATATGAGCATAAAAGTGGAGCGTAAGCTTCACGATATGCGAATGTCGGATAGAATTGTGAGAGTACGAAGTACGGAACAATTCTTAAGGCATTATTGATTTTAACAGTTTTATTTGAACTCCACGATCGTAACTCCGGCATCACCCTCGCCGAATTCGCCAAGGCGATAGCTCTTGACATGCTTCTGGCGGCGGAGATAATTGTGAACACCTTTTCGAAGTGCACCGGTACCTTTTCCGTGTACGATACGGACGGAAGGAAGGTGGGCAATGTAAGCATCGTCAAGATATTTATCCAGCTCCATGATCGCCTCGTCGACGGTCTTTCCGAGCAGATTGATCTCTGTGCTGACAGATGCCGATTTGGACATTTTGATCTTGCCGGAACCGGTCTTGCTGAAATTGCCTCCGGTGATCACGGTATCATCCAGTTTTTCCAGATCCCGGATGTTTACCTGAGAACGCAGGATTCCCATCTGAACAAACAGGTTGCCTTTTGCATCCGGCAGCGTGCTGACCGTACCTTTGAGGTTCAAGCTCAGTACCTTTATGCTGTCGCCGATGTGCAGATCTTTGGCGGTAAGCTGTTTATGCGATTTTTTCGGAGCCGCATTCTTCGCAGAAAGCTTTTTGTCAACTGTGGACATTTTCTCACGCAGTTTGCCGCGTTCCTTTTCCATGTCTTTGGCAGACACGCCGGCAGCCTTTCCATATTTCTGGAAATTGCGGATCGTAGTATCGGCATAATCTTTGGCTTCCTGCAAAATGTTGCGTGCCTGCTCATTTGCTTCACGGAGAATCTTGTCGCGGCTTAAGTCCAGTTTTTCCTGTTTGGATTCAAGACGCTGCTTTAATTCGCGGATCTCTTCTTTATAGGAATTGATCTGGTCACGTTCCTGTTCTATTGTAACACGTTTTTGCTCCAGATCAGCAAGTAAATCTTCAAAATCTTCATCCTGTTTGGTCAAATGTGTTTTTGCTTCCTCGATAATGTCCTGTGACAGACCAAGTTTCTGAGAAATCGCAAAAGCATTACTTTTACCCGGAACACCGATCAGCAGCCGGTAAGTCGGACGCAGAGTTTCCACATCAAACTCGCAGCAGCCGTTTTCCACGCCCGGTGTGGAAAGTGCAAACACCTTTAATTCGCTGTAGTGCGTGGTTGCCATAACGCGGGAACCGCGGCGATGCAGGTTGGAAAGGATCGCGATCGCAAGGGCTGCACCTTCGGTCGGATCGGTTCCGGCACCAAGCTCATCGAACAACACGAGCGAACGGTCATCCGCTTCTTTTAAGATCGATACCGTATTTGTCATATGGGCGGAAAAAGTACTGAGACTCTGCTCAATGCTCTGCTCATCGCCGATATCCGCAAAAACTTCGTGAAATACGGAAAGCTCTGAGTGGTCAAATGCCGGGATATGCAGTCCGGCCTGTCCCATCAGGGTAAAAAGTCCGACTGTTTTCAGGGAAACGGTTTTACCGCCGGTATTCGGACCGGTGATGATCAGCAGTTCAAAATCCTTACCGAGCTGAATGTCGATCGGAACGACTTTCTTTTTATCGAGAAGCGGATGTCTTCCTTTTTTGATGAGGATACGGCCTTCCTCGTTGAAATCCGGCTGTGTGCCGTTCATCGAGCGAGAGAGCTGTGCTCTGGCAAAAATAAAATCCAGTTTTGTCAGAAGATCCAGGTCATCACGCAGAGCTTCGGTTTCTTCACCACATCTGGCACTTAAGGTGGCAAGGATCATCTCGATTTCTTTTTCTTCTTTTAATTCCAGTTCACGCAGGTCATTGTTCAGTTTGATGACAGCCATCGGCTCCACAAACAGGGTAGAACCGGTGGAGGACTGATCATGGATCATACCCGGAATCTGTCCGCGGTGCTCTGCTTTGACCGGGATACAGTAGCGTCCGTTTCGCATGGTGACAACCGCATCCTGCAAGTAGGTGCGGGCGGAGCCATTTACCATCGTCTGGAGCTGAGCGTGGACCTTGTCGTTGATCTGACGCATGGAGCGGCGGATCTTGAACAGTGCAGGACTGGCATCGTCATTTAATTCCTCCTCCGAGGCGATACATCTGCGGATCTCGGAAGAAACCGGTGTCAGAGGCTGCAGTGCCTGAAACATAGCTTCCAGAGAATCCTCAAAATCAGGATCACGGTCATTTCTGGAATAAGCCTTTACCTTGCTGCAGACCTCAAGAAGACTGCAGATCGAAAGCAGTTCATTGATACCGATGATCGCACCGATCTCCAGACGCTTGATGGAGCCGCGAATGTCGCGGACGCCGCGGAACGATACCGCACTTTTCTGATAAATACGGGAAAGGGCATCGCTTGTCTCCTTCTGGAGAGCCTGAATCTCGTACAGATCCGTGGATGGCTGCAGATTGCGGCACATCTCTTTTGCAAGTGCCGAACCGGCAAATTCTGTGAGTTTGTCAATGATTTTATTATATTCTAAAGTTTTTAAAGCCTTTGGGTTCATATAGCATACCTCTTGTAGTGATGTGTAACAAAAGATGCCATACGAATTGTTCCGTACTCCGTACTTCCACAATTCTGGCATCATATAATTATAACTTTACTATTTTTCTATTGTACCCTATAATGTGGGTATGGTCAAAAGGTATTTTGAGCGAAAAGCCTATAATAGCAGAAGGGATCAGGTATATGGGTGAGAACGAGAAGAAAGAGTTTCATTTTATCAATGAACAGATCAAGAAAAAGCCGTTCTACCGACGTAAGTGGTTTACGCGGGGGGCAGCGGCGATTGCCCTGGCACTTATTTTCGGGGTGGCGGCGGGCGTGATGTTCGCGATCGTACAGCCGTGGGCGAGCAATCAGTTTGGAAAGCCGGATGAGCCGACACAGATCGTAATGGTTCAGGAAGAGACACATACTCAGGAGACAGAGACCGGACAGACAGAGCAGAAAGCGGATGACGAAAAGGAGACGGCAAAAGGCAGGAAAAAGAACAGCAAAGAAACAGATGCAATCGAAGAATACCGCATGCACTATGATCAGATGAAAAATGTGGTAGATTCTGCAGAAAATTCTCTGGTAAAGATCAAAAGCTATGTGGCAAAAATGGACTGGTTCAGTGAAAGCTATGAGAATGTGACGGAGACTTCCGGACTGGTGTTCCGCGTGGACAGCAACTGGCTTTACATCCTGACTTCCAGTCGTTTTATCAAGAGTGCACAGCAGATCACAGTAACCTTCCCGGACGGAGAGGTCGCAGATGCAGCTGTCAGACGGCAGGATACGGTGACAGAGCTTGCGATTCTGGAGATTCCGCTCAAAAGTATAAAGGAATCCACGATCCAGAGCATTTCCGCAATTTCGATCAAAGGAATTTCCAGCGTAGAAAAAGGGGAATCGGTGATCGCAGTCGGAAGTCCAATGGGGTATACAGATTCGATCAATTATGGCATGATCACTTCGATTACGGAGTGTGAAGATGTGGACGGAGAGTATAAGGTGATCGCAACGGACATGGCGGCCAGCGATATGAGCTATGGATTTCTGCTGAATCTGGATGGAAATATGGTCGGCATTGTGGCACAGAAATTCAAACAGACTGGTGCGGCAGATACGTTGATTGCACTTGGCATTTCTGATATCAGCTATCTGCTGGAAATGCTGGCAGCAGGCAGGTCGCTTCCTTATACCGGTGTGGTCGGAAAGAGCGTCAGTGCCGATGTGGCAGAGCATTTCAGCGTTCCTTACGGTATTTATGTCAAGAAAGTGAACACAGATTCACCGGCCATGTATGCCGGGATACAGGCAGCCGATGTGATCACAGAGATCAACGGGGAAAGCGTTGGCTCGATGTCCGAGTACGAAGACATTCTGCGGAAATATCAGGAAGGTGATACCTTAAAAATCAAGGTCCGCAGAAAAAGTATCGGCGGTTATGCCGATGTAGAAATGAAACTGGTCATGGGAGCCAGATAACGAAACAGATAAGATCATGGTACCGGCAGCAAGTGATCTGTCCTGCACGGAACCATTCATGTTTATTTAATAAGAGAAAGGTCAAAACAATGAAATATATTGAAACATTGCACGAAGGCGAGAGACTTTCAGGAATTTATCTTTGCAAATACAGACAGTCTGCGATGACAAAAAACGGCAAATCATATGAGAATGTGATCCTTCAGGACAAAACAGGAGTGATCGATGCCAAAATCTGGGATCCGAACTCTCAGGGAATTGAGGATTTCGATATGCTGGACTATATCGATGTGGTTGGAGATGTCACAAGTTTTCAGGGAGCATTACAGGTTTCCATCAAAAGAGTACGAAAAGCAAGAGAAGGCGAATATATCGAAGAAGATTATCTGCCGGTCAGCGAGCGAAACATTGATGAGATGTACGAAGAGCTGCTCACGTATGTGCATAAAATCGAGAATCCGTATCTGAAGCAGCTTACGGACAGCTATTTTGTGGAAAATGAAGCTTTTATCAAAGCGTTTAAAGGACATTCTGCGGCAAAGAGCGTGCATCACGGATTTGTGGGCGGACTTCTGGAGCATACCTTAAATGTGACAAAACTCTGCTATTACTATGTAAAACAGTATCCGTTTTTAAATAAAGACCTTCTGTTGTGTGCGGCACTGTTCCACGATGTGGGAAAAATGAAAGAAATCTCCAGATTCCCGGAAAACGATTACACGGATGACGGACAGCTTCTCGGCCATATCGTGATGGGCGTGGAACTGGTCGGAGCAAGTATCCGCCGCATTCCGGGTTTTCCGAAAAAACTGGCAAGTGAACTGAAACACTGCATTCTGGCACATCACGGAGAACTGGAATACGGTTCCCCGAAAAAGCCGGCACTGGCAGAAGCACTGGCACTGAATTTTGCAGACAATACCGATGCAAAACTCGAGACATTTAAAGAAGCATTAAAGAGCAATAACGATAACAATGACTGGCTTGGTTATAACCGCCTGTTTGAGTCAAATATCCGCAAGACAAGTATCTGATCAGACAATGTAAAACAGTTAAAGAAGCCGGAAAAGTTTCTGTTCATGGAGGAATTAAATTTATGAAAAAAGACGATATGCTGGAAATTACCATAGAGGATATCAGCTCAGACGGTTCCGGCGTGGGAAAAGCAGATGGATTTGCACTTTTTGTCAAAGACACGATCCCGGGCGATCAAGTGAAAGTCAAAATCATGAAAATGAAAAAACGTTATGGCTATGCAAGGCTGATGGAAATTCTTGTGCCGTCACCGGACCGCATCCAGGCACCGTGTCCGGTTGCCAGACAGTGCGGCGGATGTCAGATCCAGCAGATGTCTTATGAACGTCAGCTTACCTTTAAAGAAAACAAAGTCTGCAACAATTTAAGACGCCTCGGCGGTCTGGATCTTTCTGAGATGGAAGTAGAGCCGATCTGCGGCATGGAAGAGCCATTTCACTACCGCAACAAAGCACAGTTTCCGATCGGCCGCGATAAAAACGGAAAAATCATTGCCGGATTTTATGCAGGCCGCACGCACAGCATCATAGCAAACACCGACTGTCTGCTCGGAGCAGAAGAAAATGAAGCAATCTTAAACGAAGTCATTTCGTGGATGGAAGTCTGTAAAGTAGAGCCATATGATGAAAAGACCGGAAAAGGGCTGGTGCGTCACGTACTGATCCGCAAGGGATTTACCACAAAAGAACTGATGGTCTGCCTCGTGATCAATGGCAGAAAGATTCCACAGGTTGAAAAACTGGTGGACAGGCTTCAGAAGATCGAGGGCATGACCGCAATCATGGCAAATGTCAACACTGAGCAGACAAATGTGATCCTCGGAAAAGAAATCCAGCCGATCTGGGGTCAGGATTATATCGAAGATTATATCGGAAACGTCAAATACCGCATTTCCCCGCTGTCTTTCTATCAGGTCAACCCGGTACAGACCGAAAAGCTTTACGGAAAAGCCCTGGAATACGCAGGACTGACCGGTAAAGAGACCGTATGGGATCTCTACTGCGGCATCGGAACCATCTCCCTGTTCCTTGCACAGAAAGCAAAACAGGTTTACGGCGTAGAGATTGTGCCGCCTGCCATCGAAGATGCGAAAGATAATGCCAGAAGAAACGGCATCCAAAATGCAGAGTTTTATGTTGGCAAAGCAGAAGAAATCCTGCCTCACAAATACGAAACCGAAAACGTCAAAGCCGATGTGATCGTAGTCGATCCGCCAAGAAAAGGCTGCGATGAAGCCCTGCTTGAGACCATCGTCAAAATGCAGCCGGAAAGAGTCGTCTACGTCAGCTGCGATTCCGCGACACTGGCAAGAGATCTGAAGTATCTGACCGCGAACGGATACAAAGCAGAACGCCTGGCAACGGTCGATATGTTCCCGATGACGGTGCACGTGGAGACGGTTGTTCTTTTGTCCCAACAAAAACCAGATGACACGATAGAGATCGACTTAGACCTGGACGAGCTGGATGCCACCAGTGCCGAGTTGAAAGCAACCTATCAGGAAATCAAAGATTATGTGCTGAAAGAATTTGGCTTGAAGGTTTCAAATTTATATATTTCTCAGGTAAAACGCAAATGTGGAATTGAAGTGGGAGAAAACTATAATCTTCCAAAATCAGAAAATGCAAGAGTTCCACAATGCCCGAAAGAGAAAGAAGATGCTATCAAGGCTGCCCTGAAATATTTTGCGATGATCTAAGGACATCGCTGATTTCAAGGAGGAATAACACATGAAAAGCACATTTGAAAAAATGGGTGGAACCTACACACTTGGCGCAGACGGAATTTACTATCCGAATCTTGTCAGTACAGATGAAGAACCGCATTATGGGAAATATGGAATGATGCGGAAAACATATCTGAAAGAGCATCGTCCGGCAATGTATTCACTGTATATGTTGGAAGACAGACTGACAGAACATCTGAATACTGTGGACGATGAAGCACAGGAGAGAATGGATATTCTGGTGCGTCAGATGATGGAGAGGCAGGGCATTACGGAAGAATTGAAAGCTTGTGATCAGATGGAATGGGTCAGAGCGGTAAATAATATCCGGAATGCAGCAGAAGAGATTGTGTTGAAAGAATTGATTTACAGGTAAACAAAGGGCTGAACAGGTAGGACGAAAAATCCTATTTGTTCAGCTCTTGTGTTTATAATGGGCAAAGAAGAACCAAATTATAATTCCATATCATACGACCTTTTCTTAGTCCGAGCAGGCTGATTTCGTCGCATCTCCTGTTTCCTCTGATATTCAAGTTCCCATGCACGATGGGAGAAAACATCAGGATCCTCCACATTGAGATAATCCACCTCATTGGCGGCAATATCACGACGGTGATAGTCGTAATATTTACCGAAAGTACCTTTGAGCTGTTCGATTAGCTTATCCCGAAAATCAGGACGTATCTGGATTCTGGTATCCAGCAATTCTGTGTACTGTTCTGGTTCAGGACGAAATTTTTCTTCCCGGAAAGCGGCGGCATCTTTTTCAAGCTGTTTTTTGAGCGAGATGTCCTGAGAATCCAGGATATCAAGATTGTTATTCATCTGGTCATATTTTTTGGATAGATTCGTCATATCTTTATCGGTAGAGCATTCTGCCTGGAAGATTAGCTGCTCTTTCCTTGATTTCAGTTCTTCGATTTCTTCGGTAATAGTGGTAAGCTGCTGATTCAATTTTATATGCTGGATGGGATTCAAAATACTGGTTTTCTCTTTTTTCACATTCAGTTCTTTTCGCTCTGTAACTTTAGCTTTGAGTTTCTTTTTAACGGTGTTGTATTTATTCAGTATTGGATTAAAATGATTCATCCAGTCATGGATCACTTCTTTTTGCATCTCATTGTGGAGCAAATGATATTGTGTAAAAATCATGTGATTTCGGATTGCTTCCAATGTTTCTGCAATTATTGGAATAGACTTTTCTACAGCTTCAGCCAGTTTTGCTACTTTTGCTTTTAATTCTCGGAGCATTTTGTTATCCGCACGAATCTGACGGTTGATTTCACAGCGGTCTGCTATCATGCCTTTCTTTTCCATATTCTGGGCAATGTAGCCTTCATGGATGGTTGGCTGTTCGGTGATTCCCTGATCTGCAAAGCTGCGGTGATCAATGGTAGCATTTATCTGATTACGTGCAAGCATTTCATTTACGGCATCTGCCCAGTTTGCCCGCCAGATACAAAGTTGTTCATCGCTGTTCCATTGTTGGGAAATAGGATTCTGTCTGCCATATCGGCTGCTCTTGGGGTGTTTATCAATTCGTTCATATCCTTTTTCCTGTGCAATAGAAGAAGTCAGATATTCTTTCTTTTTCCCAACTTTATAGCGATATTGCTTTTCCCATCCCTGTTTCTGAGCAGTTTTAAATTCAGAAGCAGTAAATCCTTTTTCTTCCCCATCTTTGATACAGAGATATTCTTTTTCTGTTTTATACTGCCATGTTCCATTTTCATTTAATGGTCGGACAGTAAGAAGAATGTGTGCATGGGGATTGTGACCATCTGTATCGTGAATGGCAAAATCAGCACACATCCCCATATCTACAAAATTCTTTTTAATAAAATCTTGAAGAAGAGAAATATTGCTGTCTTTATCCAACTCAACGGGGAGTGCGACAACAAATTCTCTTGCAAGTCGGCTGTCTTTGGTCTTTTCGGTTTCTTCCACAGCATTCCAGAGTTGTTCCCGGTCATTCCATTCCAATGGAGCCATTGGAGGAAGCATCACCTCCTGATAGATCAGCCCCTGTTTTCTGGTATAGTCATGCTGGATGCCGTCATAATCATTGTACATGCGGCTACAGCTCATATAAGCAGAAGCAGCAACAGCAGACCGACCGGAACCACGGCTGACGACTTTGGCTTGCATATGATAAATTGCCATATCTGGCACCTCCTTTCGATGTTGCCTGCAACAGCGGATAAAGCCCTCGGCAGAGCGCACGAGCCCCGAAGGGGATACCACTGCCTGATTTATCAGGTGGTGAGTAAGTGCGCCCTTCGGGAGTAGAACTTGTGCGTTTACATTCCCCGTAGCCGGATCATCAGCTCCCGTTTCAGGGAATCTAAATCCATTTCTTTAATATGGGGAACAATACTTTCCAGAATTGCTCCTTCCTGGACTAACCTGTGTGTTCTGGCATCACGTTCTTTTTTGCGATTTCTTGCTTCGGCTTCTTCCTGGCGGTGTCTTGCCTGTAAAAGTGCTTTTTCTTCCGGTGTCATGATTTTTTTATCTGCCATATCTGGCACCTCCTTTTTATGCCCGTATCCGGGCAGTTTTGGTTTTAAAATCTTTTGGTTTGGTACTATGGTTTTAGATAACTGACAGTGACATATTTCCGGTAATAAATAAGGAAAGAAAGTAGTACCACTGTCAGTGAAAAGTAATCATTGTGTTATACTTTTTCGAGTCAATTCTGGTTCGGAGCATGATTGTTCAACAGGATTTTTTTCGCCTGTTTTAAATTAGCTGTTGCATTGTCCTGACGAATATTCCGGTTATTGATACGGACAGGAATACATCTCTCCAGAATACGGTCATAAATTCGTTTGTGTGCGATATCAGCGGCGTTATTCAGCTCTGATAAAGTGAGATTGGTCGTTATGATCAGGGGCTTTTTACTGCGGTAACGACTGTCGATCACATTGAATACCTGTTCCAGTGCAAAGTCAGAGTTCCGCTCAATTCCGAGATCATCAATAATCAGAAGACTGTAGCGGTTTAAGCTGTTGATGAACTGGTTTCTGTCTTCAAAATGCATTCCGGTAAGGGTATTTAGAATCCGAGAGAAGTTGGTCATCAGTACAGGAATGCCTTTTTCCAGAAGGGCATTGGCAATGCAGCCTGCAAAAAAAGATTTTCCAGTACCGACATCACCCCAGATGAGAAGTCCGGAAGCGTTTGCTTTCATCTCTTCCCAGTTGCTTACATAATTGTGTGCCAGTTTTATTTCCGGATTGATGCCGTTATCCCTGGCAAAAGTGTAGTCATAGAGTGCTTTGTCCTGTAAGCCGCTGGTTTTAAGATGCTCTATTTCCATTTGTTTTTCATGAAGTTTTCTCTGGGTTTCTTCCTGCTCAAAGATTTCCTGCTGGCATTTACAGCGGATGGAAGGAATAAGAACCTTTCCCTGTAATTCATGCCGGCATTGTCTTGGCGTATTGCATTTGGAACAGTAGATCAGGTGGTCTGTTTCGTTAAAATATTCATCAGGCTGAAGCTCTCTGTTTGGTGTTATAGCGGTTGCTTTTTCTGTAAATCTTGTCATAGTGTTTCGTATTCCTCACTTTCGTAATTTCTTTGCCGGGAAGCAGGATGATCCTGTCTTGCCCAACTGATGATGGTAGCTGCATGGTTCTGATATTGCTTTCCGGTAGAAGCCATATAACCGGATAAGCGTTCAATATAATCCTTCCAGTCAGGGATTGTCTGCCGGATATCTTCAAGCTCTTTTTCTGACAGAAAAACATTTTGAAATTTTCCATAGGGTGAGAGTGGCTCCTTACTCCCTCTTTTTTCTAAATTGTTCTTTTTTATCTCTTTCTTATTACCAGACAGTTTTCTGTCTGTATCAGGGAAAGAATCCTGTCTGTCAATAGGACAGTTTTCTGTCTGTCTTAGGGAAAGAAATCTGTCTGTATAGTGGATGGTTTCTTTTGGGAGTTTTACATAAATTCGATTGGGCTGTCCGGGTCCCTGCCGTTTTCGGAAGATAAGCTCCTGTTTTTCCAGTACTGCCAGAGCAGTTTTAACCGTCATCTGGCTTTTGTGGAGAACTTCTGCCAGTGCTTCAATTGTAAAGTAAATGAACACATGACCATCGATATCTGACCAGCCCTCATTTTTCTGGGAAAGCCTTGCCCGGTCGAGCAGGATAATATAAAGCATTTTGGCAGTTTCGTTTATTTCCATGTCCAGAAGGAAACGGGGAAACATCATATAAGATGGCAGGTTGGTGTCTGCTGTCAGAAAGTCCGTCATGTGTTCACCTCCAATCAGTTATTCTCCAAGAAAATCCCAGTCTACATCATTATCCGGCTGTGAATTTTCAGGTGTTGGAAAGGACGCCCTGATTTGGGGCTCCCTTTGCGCCATGCCTACAGTCAGTCCGGAAAGAAAAAGTGGCAATTCCTGTTTCAGACTGTTTTCCACTGCATCTACAATCTGTTTCACAAAAAGTTCTTCCCGTTCTCTTGTTTCCAGATAAGGATCAGCCTGTGTGCGGTAGTAGCGGTCAAAATAATCTACCAGTGCAAGAGAGATTACCTGACTGTAAGATTTAAAATCCTGCCTGTCCATCGTCTGTAAATATTCCCAGGCTCTCCGCTGTTGTTCTTTGTCCAGATTAAAGCGTAGGTTTGTGTTGCGGATATTGTTCTGCATGGTTTATCCCCTCCTTTTCAGGCTCATATAAGCCAGAGATTCGTAACCTTTGGCGGTGGCGCAGATGTCATCAATGATGGTGACTCGTGATTTGTCATACGTTCCGAAGTTACGGATCAGGCATCCACCGCCGCCAACCACATACAGGCGCATCAGGTCAGGATTGTATTCATATTTGCGGAGCGTGGAAAAAAGTTCTGCCACATACTGTCTGGCAATGGACGTAATACAATCCAGATATGGTGCTGAAATATCAGCTGTTCCAAACCGCAGAATCTGTTCTACTGTGGATTCTTCAATTTTCACTCCGAATTTGTCCAGAACAGCGTTCTTTGCGGCAATCATGCATTGGTTTACACCAAGTTTTTCTGTCCAGCATCGGCTCTCCTGAGCTTTCTTATTGTTGATATACAGAATGTTCATGGTTCCGTTTCCGATATCTGCAAGGAGATTGGTTCCCTTGAAATTTCCGAGTTGGTTTACGATAGCCGGATACCCCTGTGGGTAAAGGCTGCATCCCACAAAGCGGAGATGATACTCTTTGCCGTTAAAACGGTAATGGACTTCTGGATTCTGGAGCAGATAGGAACGAAAAGCTTCTCTTTGATTTCTGATCCATGTCAGAGGAAGTCCGGCAGCCAGATGAACATCTGCTTCACAGATGGAAAAGACATTCAGTTCCCTTGCAATAGCCATTAGTGTCAGAAGATAATATTCTTCGTCCATAGCTTTATCCGGGATAAATTCTTTGTGTCCTTCGCCAATCCGGTAGTAAATGCCGTTATATTCCAGAATATTCCCGGTGAAGATTGGTTCAGTTTCATAGGCTTTGATGCCGGTTGGCGTGACGGTGTTTGCTGTTTTCATATTGCCGTAGCCATGATCTACAGCAATGATTTTTGTGTTTCTGAGTTCTCGCATAAAAAATACCTCCGTTTTCGTATTGATTGATTCAGCAGGTCGTACCGGTGTGGTACTGCTTTGCTGTGAGATAAGCATACGAAAATCGGAGGAAAAAGGCATTGAGGGGAAATTGAGCTGGAATTGAGAAAAAATAAACTTTTTATTGATAAATAAGTTTAGATACTAACTCTTTTGTTATTTTGGTTGTTAATTATATTAAAAGTGGAAATATTTTGATAATGAAAGTGTGGGAGAGAAAATGAACAAAAGAAGATACAGCAATCGCAGAAGAAAGAATATTTTACGAGTATTCATTCTTTTAATGACTATCATAATAACCGTTGTAATGTGGAGAACAATAAAAATCGATGTGCAGGTTGGAGAATTAACATTACCGAAAATTTTGCAGTCAGAAAAGTCCTTTGCAGACACTTCGGGTGAATGGAATCTTATTTTGGTCGATCGAAATCATTATATTCCAAATAATTATCAAGTAGAATTGACAGAATTATCGAATGGTAAAAAAGTAGATTCACGGATTTATCCAGAATTACAACAAATGTTTAATGATGCAAGAGCTGAGGGGCTGGCACTGTTTGTTAGAGAAGGATATCGAACAACAGGAGAACAACAAAAAATTATGGACGAGAAAATCAATGAATATGAAAAACAAGGATATTCTGCGAAAGAAGCAAAAAAAAGAGCCGAGAAATATGTTGCAATTCCCGATACAAGCGAACACCAATTAGGACTGAGTGTTGATATTAATGCGGATACCGACAAATGTTCTTCTGAAAAAGTATATCAATGGTTAGACGAAAATGCATATAAATATGGGTTTGTAAAACGTTACCCGGAAGATAAAACGGATATAACAGGAATTAGTAATGAACCATGGCATTACCGTTATGTTGGAACGACTGTCGCTAAAATAATGAAAGAAGAAAATTTATGTTTGGAAGAATATTTAGAAAAATATAAATAAAAACAAAAGAAAATCCTAACTTTTTTTATAGTAGGATTGTTATATTATTTAGAAAACAGAGGGAGGCAAATTTGCGAATGGAATACAAAACTGATTCTTTGTTAGTACATCTAGCAAGAGCAGGAGATGAAGATGCGTGTGAAAAACTGGTCAAAAAATATTACTCAAGTATATATCAATATTGTTTGCTACATATCAATGATCCATATGAGGCAGAGGATTTGACACAAGAAGTGTTTACACGTTTCTTTTCCAATTTATATAGATATAAAGAATATGGAAAAGTTAAGAATTATCTTTATACAATTGCCGGAAATACCGTTAAAAATTATTACAAAAAGAAAAAAGATATTCCATCAGAGGAACTGCTAAAATCAGAGGACAGTAGTAAAAATCATGTAGAAGAGCTAGGAGTCCGATTAACTATTGAACAGGCAGTGAGAAAGTTACCGGAAGAAATTAGAGAAACGGCAGTTTTATATTTTTTTCAAGAATTGAAACAAAGAGAAATTGCAGAATTACTTCACATAAAACTTTCGCTTGTAAAATATCGAATTGGAAGAGCAAAAGAACTTTTGATGAAAGAGTTGGAGGTGAAAAACTATGATGAAATATAAGCAACAAATAAAGGAATATAAAGAGGAGATTGAAGAAAAGTATGTAAGGGCTGAAGCAGAGAACAAAACAGTAAAAGCATGTCAGAATATTTTGTCAGAGTCAATTTTATCGAAACAATCGCATAGAACATCTTATTTTGAATTTTTGTATGAGCAGACAAAATTCATAAAAAAAAGATGGTGGATTTTACAAGGTTGTATTCTTATGTGTCTATGGATATGGTTGAGTAATTATACGTCAGACATAAAAGATATGATGAGGATTATGGGAATATCTGCCACAATATTTGTGGTTCTGATTGTCCCGGAAATTTGGAAAAACAGAAGAAATGGTGCGATTGAGATTGAGCAGGCGTCTTATTACACACTGCGTCAGATTTGTACAGCAAGAATGTTAATGTTTGGAGTAGTGGATCTGGTGATCGTTATGGTGTTTTTGGCAATTACATATCAAACAACAATACTCTCGTTAAGTGATTTGGTGGTTAATTTTTTGCTTCCAGTAAATGTTTCATGTTGTATATGTTTTCGTGTATTGTACAGCAGATGGGAAAAATCAGAATATATAGCAGTGCTTTCCTGTCTGGTATGGGTTGGTTTATGGATGATGATTGTTGCAAATGATGTTATTTATCAGAAAATTGTAACTCCGGTATGGGTGGCTATGCTGATATTGACTTTTGTATATTTTGTTTTTTGTGTTCAGAAGTCATTAGTATTTGATGAAAAAATTTTGGAGGATTACACGTATGAAATTAGAATTTAAAAATGTAACAAAACAATACGGAGAAGTAAATGCTGTTAATAAAGTGAATTGTGTTATGGAAAAAGGAATTTATGGACTGCTTGGAGTAAATGGAGCAGGAAAGACCACATTAATGCGTATGCTTTGTACGATTGTTCAACCATCAGAAGGACAAATATTATGGAATGGTAAAGATATATGGAAACTAGGAGGTGAATACCGAGAAGTTCTGGGATATTTACCACAGGATTTTGGATATTATCCAGATTTGACCGTATATGATTATATGATGTACATTTCTTCTATAAAAGGGTTAAAAATGCCGTTTGCCAGAAAAAAAGTGAAGCAATTATTAAATCAAGTAGGAATGGAAAAATTCAGTAAAAGAAAAATGAAGAATTTGTCTGGAGGAATGGTTAGACGTGTAGGAATAGCACAGGCGATGTTAAACGATCCGCAAATTCTTGTCCTGGACGAACCTACCGCTGGATTAGACCCGAATGAAAGAATACGTTTTCGTAATTTAATTAGTGAATTGTCGGAAGAACGTTTGGTGCTCTTGTCTACACATATTGTATCGGATATTGAGTACATTGCGAATAACATTATGTTAATGAAAGATGGAGAACTTTTTTATGCAGGTACTGCGGAAGATTTAGTATCTTCTATGAAAGAAAAGGTATGGCAATGTAATGTTTCGAGAAGTATGATAGACAAATATATGAATGAATATTTGGTTGGAAATATAAAAACAACAAAAACCGGAGCAGAGCTTAGAATTATTTCAATAGAAAAGCCAACAGAAGATGCTGTGGCTGTAGAAAAAAATCTGGAAGATGCATTTCTATTTTATTTTGGAGAAAAATCGGAGGAAAAACAAGATGCTTAAATTAGAATTAAAACGAATTTTTTCAAAGAAAATTAATGTATTTGCAATCGGATTGGCATTGATACTTGCTGTCATTTTTAGTGGATTTGCAGTTACAAGTAATCGCTATGTGGATGAGAATGGAAATGCTAGTACTGGAATTATGGCAACAAGAAAACTTACAGATAACAGACGAGCATGGAAAGGTACATTGACAGAAGATGAACTTGGAAAAGTTATAGAACAAAATAAAAATGCGGTGACACAATCCTCAGAAGAAGAAAATGCGATTTACGGAACGACATTACAACCGATAGATGATATTAGGAGTTTTATAATATCGGTATTAACACCGGATGCAGAATATGATGAAAGTGTTCTAAATCAAATTACAGAAGAAAATATACAAGAGTTCTATGACACTTATCATAAAAATATGGAAAAGATGGCAGAAGAATATGGAAAGACTTCTGTTCAGAAAAAATACTTGGAAAAGAAATATAATGAAATAAAATTACCAGTAGAATACGAATCTTATAGTTCGTGGGATACTATGATTATGTATGTAGAAACGTATTCTATTATTCTGGCAATCATAGTTGGTTTTATTTGTGCTGGAATATTTGCAGATGATTTTCAGACAAAAGCAGATGCAGTATTTTTCTCTACAAAGTATGGACGTACAAAAGCTGTTAAAACAAAAATACTGGCAGGAATAGCTACGACAGTTATGATTTATTGTATGGGAATTATATTACTTAGTGTGATTTGTTTTGGAATTATGGGAACCAGTGGTATGGATACACCTTATCAAATGTATCAGGCATATAGTATTTACATTATGTCATATGGACAATACTATTTGTTGACAGTTGTATGTGGATTTATAGCCAGTATGCTGGCGGCTTCAGTGTCTATGTTAGTAGCGGCTAAAATGCATACAATTAGTGTCGCTGTTTGCATTCCGTTCTTTTTATATTGCTTATTGCCATTTATAGGACGGGCACTTTCTGGGTATACAACGCTTTTCAATTTGATACCAACAATTTTGACAAATGTACAGGCAAGTGTAAAAGTCCCACTTATTTATCAGATTGGGAATTGTGTATTTCGACAAATTCCGCTTGTAATGGTAATGTATACAGTGATGGCAATAGCCTTACTGCCTTTTATTTATAAGAGTTTTCGCAGATACGGAAATAGGTAAAAATTGTATTTATACTCATGAAAAATAAAGTATTTTCTGGTTCATCAGCCCAGATCTTTTCATATATTTTGAAAGCTCTTTTAAAATG
>OIZX01000570.1_pt1 | contig 24237 bp, 17 predicted proteins | sample 1588621 | NCBI WGS metagenome assembly OIZX01 (sample SAMN03283276) | human gut metagenome | biome: human-associated habitat; material: feces | host: Homo sapiens | place: Peru | collected 2012 | reverse complement strand
TCAACCAGCTCAACCGAATCAAGCTCATGCTCTCCACCGCCCAGAAGAATCTGAAAAAGGGCGAGGGTGCGGAATAAAGAAACTATTTTTGATATATGGCGGTAATTTGCAGTAATGGCTGCACCCACAGCTGGGGATTCGCAGAATCCCTGCTGCGGGTGTTTTTGACATCCCAATTATTTTTCACCAATTATTTTTTCTTAACAAATCTCTTTTCAAGCTTCCGTATATCATGCTATAATGTGTTTTAATATTAAGCAGCCGCCGTCCTAATTTTCTGCATGGTTTCATGCCGCACGAATCATAACACCAATTACCCGTGCGCAGCGCCTGTGACATCGTGATCTCCACCTGTATGTAGTGACATCTACGGCACAATACATATGTGCAGTTTCCTGTTGGACATTTTCGCTATAAGCTGTTTTGGGGCTGTTTTAGTACAAAATTTCTTATATTTCTTCTTTTTTTGTATCAAATTTGCCTTTTTCATTTAATCTGATACAATTCCCCCTTTTTTCACTTGAAAATCCATTGTTTTTGTATTTTTTTCCGCTATTTCCCCCTATTTACACCAAAACATTTCGAAAGGAGTTTGCATGATCCAAAATTTAGACGCCCACCTTAACAAATTGCAGGCACAATGTGACTACCTGCGTCACAAGCTTTCTACTTTTCCGGAAGGAGAATTATCTATTCAAAAAAATGGTTCTTACCACCGCTGGGTTATTAAAAATAAGGAGCAGTCTGTATATTGCTCAAAGTCAAATCGTTCTCTCGCGGAAGTTATGGCTTTAAAGAAATATTACTCTCTTCTACTGTTTGAAGCCGAAGAAGAACTCTCCCTGCTCAATTTTTATATAAAATCCCATGAAAAAAAGAATTCAGCAGTCAATCGTTCCAAGCCTCTGACATCCTCTGACCTGTTGGCAGAGTCTTCTCCTTATTACCCATTACTGCAAAGCTATTTTGCAAAGGACAAGCTTCCGGTGTCTGCGCAGAAATGGCGTGCGGAGAGCTATGAAACCAATCCTTCTCATCCGGAAAATCTGATCCATACCACGCTGGCCGGGCATAAAGTCCGCTCAAAATCTGAAGTTATCATATCGAATCTGCTCTATACCAACCAAATCCCTTATCGCTATGAAGCGGCGCTGCCGTTAAAGGAGTTCACGGCTTATCCGGATTTTACGATTTTACATCCGGTTACGAATAAAATCTTCTACTGGGAGCATTTCGGTATGATGGATAATGCGCCTTATTGTGATACTGCCTGCAACAAGCTGAAAACCTACTGCTATAACGGAATCTTCCCATCCATGCAGCTGATCACCACTTATGAGACAAGCAAATGCCCCATTTCCACAGATCAGGTGCAGCAGATCATTACGCAATATTTCCTCTAAATCAATAATTCCCTACCTAAATATTCTCTTGATATTGACTCTATTTCTTATTAAAGGTAATCAAACCAATCATTTTCTATACAGCAAAAAGGACCGGTTCGTCCGGTCCTTCCGATAAAACACAATAAGCGATCATGATGCATTTGCCCTACGGCTCTCAATATACTGTTGTAAGACTTCCGTGACTTCCTCCGGTGCCAGACCGGCATCTTCGATGATGTCACTCACCGCTTCCAGTTCTTTACGCTTCTTCTGTTCAAACAATTCTTCTAACTCACGTTGTTCTGATTCCATGCGGATATTTAACGCATTGATCAACTCCTGTTTTGCCTGGATCTTTTCCTCCAGGGATTTTCTCTGTCCTCTTGGCATATACTGTGTGCTCCTTTCCTGATGGCAATCCTATGGATCCGTGGATCATGTTTCCTGCCGCGTGATCCGATAAAGCATGACCATTCATCAGAGATCACAGGTTCCGTAGGAACTATCATAATCTATCATGAATGGCCTGATATGTTACAGTATATGGACAAGAATGTAAAAATATACCATATTTCCGGCAATATTATCCTGTTCCGGAACGGTCTCGCGAATCTGTCAATATATATCATACTCCGCAACGGTCTCGTGAATCTGTCAATAAATATCATTCTCCAGAACGGTCTCGCGAAACCGCTCGAATCCTCATTTCAAATTATCGACCGCTGCTTTTAACTTATTCAAGGCAAGCTCCAGCGTAGCTTGGGGGCAGGCGATGTTCACGCGCTGAAAAGCGGCTCCGCTGGGTCCGAACATGGATCCTCCGTCCAGCCAAAGTCCTGCTTTGTCCACGATGAACTGATCCAGCTCCTCACCGGTGATTCCCAACTCACTGCAGTCCAGCCATACCAGATAGGTACCTTCCGGCTCCACCAGATGAATCTGTGGAATCTTCTCCTGTAAAAAATTCCGTAAGAAATTCAGATTCTTAAGCAAATAAGCTCTCAACTTATCCAGCCAGTCTTCTCCTGCACGATAGGCTGCTTCACACGCCACGATTCCCAATGCATTAGGTTCATCATAACCGGTCTTGTCAATCTCTGTCTGAAATGCTTTACGAAGCTTTTCATTGGGGATAAAAATATTGGATATCTGAAGTCCCGCCAGGTTAAAGGTCTTGCTGGGCGCCGTACAGGTCACAGCAAACTCAGCGAAACGGGGATCCACGGTGGCAAACACCGTATGCTCATATCCGGGATAGACAAAATCATTGTGTATCTCGTCACTTACCACGATCACGTGATGCCGCAGGCAGATCTCTCCCAGCTGCTGCAGTTCCTCTGCCGTCCACACTCTGCCCACCGGGTTGTGAGGGTTGCACAGAATAAACAGTTTTATATGTTCCTGCTCAAGCTTCCGCTCAAAATCTTCAAAATCAATCCGGTATCCGTTATCTCCACTCTGCCCGGCCGTTTTCTCATAGATCAATGTATTGTCAACTACTCTCCGGTCATTGTCGCGGATAATATTAGTAAACGGATAATACACCGGATTCTGAATCAGTATAGCATCTCCCGGATCAGTAAATGCCTTCACCGCTGCACCGAGAGCAAATACCACACCCGGAGTCTTCACGATCCATTCCCGCTCCGTCTTCCAATTATGATTCCTCTCCATCCAGTTCATCACAGCATTGTAATAAGCATCCTTCGGCTGGCTGTATCCGTAGATTCCATGTTCTACCGCAGCATGAAGACTCTTCGTGATCTCTTCGGATACCGGGAAATCCATATCCGCCACCCACAAGGGCAGCACATCTGCCGGCTTTCCTCTCTCCACCGCAAAATCATATTTCAGACAATTCGTTCCCTTCCGGTTCGTAATCTTATCAAAATTGTATCTAGTCATACGAATTCACTTACCTTTCGTCAACCTGCAAACTTTCTGCCTGTGGCTCCAGGCTGCAGATTAAATTTTATCGGTCGCATGCATTCTTCCAGACCTTCTGCACGCCCTGACACGTCGCATCGTTGCTCGCCCTCTGTGAAGCTCTCCACAGAGCTGGCTGAACTACTATGTATACCAGGTTACACCCACACTAAGCAAACGCCTGCTCTAAATCTGCCAGCAGATCATCAATGTTCTCAATACCTACGGACATTCTCAGAAGCTTCTCATCCACTCCCAAAGCTTCACGCACCTCTACCGGTACATCTGCATGGGTCTGCTTCATCGGATAGGTCAGAAGACTTTCCACGCCGCCCAGACTCTCCGCAAAGCGGATCAGCTTAACACTCTCCAAGATTTTAACAGCTTTCTCCGGGGAATTCAACCGGAATGAGATCATTCCGCCGTATCCGCTGCACTGTCTGTCAATCAGCGCCTTATCCGGTCTCGAATCCAGACCGATATAATATACCTTCTCCACTTCCGGTCTCTGTTCCAGCCAGTGTGCGATCGCAAGAGCATTTTTCTGATGCTGTTCCATACGTACAGCCAGAGTCTTGATTCCTCGAAGCAATAGCCAACTATCAAACGCAGACAGACAGGCTCCTGTCGTCTTATAAATATTGTTCAGCTGCTGATACAGGGCATCATCCTTTACTACCAGGAATCCGGATAATGTATCGTTATGTCCTTCCAGGTATTTCGTACCGCTGTGCACTACAATATCCGCACCTAACGTAAGCGGCTTCTGAAAATACGGGGATAAAAAGGTATTATCAACGATCAGAATACAACCATGCGCGTGTGCTAATTCTGCGATTGCCTGAATATCTGCGACCTTCATCATAGGATTGGACGGAGTCTCTAAATAAATTGCCTTCGTCTCCGGACGGATCGCTGCCTTCACAGTCTCCACATTTGAAGTATCCACACAATCTACCGATATTCCATTCTTATGGCTGATCGTGTTCCAAAGTCTTAATGTCCCGCCATACAGATCATCCGTAGCAATCAGATGATCCCCGGGAGAAAAAATCTCCATCAGTGCAGTGATCGCCGCCATACCGGTAGAAAATGCCAAAGCTTCCGTTCCCTGTTCCAACAGGGCAACCGTCTTCTGCACTTCATCTCTGGTGGGGTTACCGCAACGGGAATAATCATATCCTGTGCTCTGCCCCAGTCCCGGATGCGCATACGCCGCATTCTGATAAATCGGCATGCTGATGGCCCCAAACGGATCCCTTCTCTCATTACTTCCCTGGACACATATGGTCTCTGCTGCAAATGCCATCTTTTTCTCCTCCTATGCCTATGTATAATACTATATTTTATATTCCTACTGTTCCAGTAGGTATAGTATATTTTTAGCATAGTAAGAAATAAAAGTCAATATCTTTTTACCAATAAAGCTTCATCTGTTCTTCTGCTTCCTTTTCTGAAATATTGAGTTTATTCTTTAATTTCAGCAGCGTATATTCATAGGTAGCATTAAAATCTTTACACATAATAATAATCCCCTTGGAAATTCCTTGCGAAATTCCTTGAGAAATTCCCCGTCTCGTATACTGGTCAAACAATTCACACATGCTGATCTCATCCTCCTCCGCAATATCTAATGCTTTTAATATTTCTTCGGTATATTCATAGTCACGGATTTCGTTTTTATACAACCTACACTTCCGCCCTTACAAACGGATATTTTTCTACCAATTCTCTATCCATTTCCATCATGCTCAGTATTCTGCTGGCTGCTCCGGATGGATGGTTGGTTCCCGCTTCCCAAGCCTCTACTGTCTTTTTCGTAACTCCCAGATACCCAGCAAAAGAGCTTTGGGACATGCCTACCGAATTTCTGATCTTTTTAACCTGATCTGCCTGATACTCTTTTACCGGCAGAATGGTTACTGTACGTCTGCTCAATTTTTTGTTCGCCGCCTGGGCATCATCCACAGCTTCCTGCAACCCGGTCATAATACTTTCATATACACTTTTCATTCTTTTACTCCTATATGCTTTTCTCCAAGACATCAATCAGCTTTCTGATTTCATTTTTCTCTTCTTTTGACAAATTATCTTTTTGATTTTTAGAATATACCGTAATCAGATAAATAGTCTCTTTGACTACAAAATCAACATAACATACCCGGACACCCCCGCTTTTACCCCGATGTTCAAATGCAAAGCGTGCCTTCCTGAGTCCACCGGTTCCTTGTATCACGGGATATTTATCATGCTTCATCATAATATCAAATTCCAGTCTTCTCAAGTCATCATCATTAAACCCCAAAGCATCCCATCGAAATGAAAATTCATCTGTTTGTATAAAAGTTCTTGTCATTTTCCTCCTCTATTTTACCCTATTATATAGGGTAATGTCAACTTTCGTTATATACTCCTTCACTGTGCAAAATATCAAAAAATGAATTTGCGGCGATACGCCATCGACTGCCCTTACACGTCTAAGTTTTTTAGAATATTGTCTATTCAGACTTTCTTAAGATGTGACTACTATAGCACATGCATATCAATTCTGCAAGAAAATTACAGGTAAAAAACCATACAAAAACAGAGCTGTAGAAATTGGATATTTCTCACAACTCTGCTTTTTGTGCATAATTACTTTTTAAAATTTTAATCCAGTTCGAACAGCTCCTGGGCGCTAATAGCGATGCTGTCGATATTAGCGGGAGTGGCTTTGGTGCCGTTTTCAAACAGAGTGTAGACCCGAACGTATACTTTCGTCGCCTCGGCGTCAGATCTGATTTTTCCGGAATTGCCATTGAACAATCCCATCTCCGCCAGCGGGTAAGTCACTGTATAGGTCAGATTATTGCCAACCACATAGTGACCGTCCTGAACCGCTACGACATTGCCGGAAGAGTCTTTCACAGAGGATACGTTCAGAGGAACAACCTTTTCGTCTATTCCATCCACTGTCGTGGCCTTCGTATCGGATCCTGCGGATTTGTAGAACTCTACGCAGATCTGCGGGTTACCGCTTAAAATATTATCATCTTCCGCTACAAACTTCACACTGACCACATCTCCGGCGTCGGTGGATCTAATGTTGCCCTGATCTGCCGCCTTCAGGATTGTGTTGTTCACGGGATCACTGATTACGTAAATAGAACTTAAATCATATCCTTTGTCATCCTTGAAGGATACGCTGGGGGCCGAGATTCCTGCATTATATGCTGCAATGATCGTATTGACGAAAAGTTTCATCTCCGCGCCGCTGTCCGGCTTGGAATGGCCTGCTCCGGAGTAGGTAACATTTCTCATATTGTAAATATAGTAGTTGTTCACCACGTCGTTTGGACAGATATTATAGATGTTCGTAGGATATTTACTGTTATTATAAATATCTGACAGACAATACCATACCACAATATCGTTTTTCCCATCTCCGTCACGATCCAATTCCATGTTCGGTTGCAACCACTGATAGTGGGTTGCACTTACCTTCAGACTCTTCTGCTCATCTTTAGAAATCAGATACGGGTACTGGGTAATCTGTCCTTCGTTGACCTGCGTTGCGCGAAGCGCCAATTCAGACTCTCCTTCTTTTGCGTAAGTTCCCTTCAACATATAACTGGGTTTATTCCATCCGCTTGGAAAGTCATTATAGGCTGCCTTAAATCCTGCCTCATACAAAAGCTCATTGTTTACAGGGAAATAAACATCCTTATAATTTTTGTTTGTCCGCAATGCCTCTAACGGATTGCGCAAGAAACGTACCACCGTATATTTGGTAAGTCCTTCTAGCTGCCCTAAACTCTGATCCATATTAGGCTCTTTGATCTCATCATAGGCGAATCCGTTCAAAGTATTCAGGTAACTCTGATAACGTTCCTTCGTAGGACCGTAGGATGTGGAATCCACAAGAGCCTTGTAATATTTTTTCAATGCGCCATAGCGATCCAGTCCTACGGATGCGCGAATTGAACGGTTGATTTCATATCCCCAGTACCATCCATTCTTCTTACCCGACTCGTACCATCCCTGATCATTCCATTGTCCGATACTATTCATATCATTAATGTAAGAAGTAGTATCATGTGTAAAAAGAACACTATTGCCGGACTCAATATATGCACATACAGCCTGTGCCACTACAGTATCCCATTTGGCTCCCTGCAAATTATACTTGTATATTACATTATCACTATCATACTGGTAACCGAAACGATAGCTGTCTGCAAATCCCAGTATAAGCATATTATACTGTTGCATATAATTGCAGGCTTTTACATAACAACTCTCAAGATCACTGTCTCCTGTATTCCAATAAGGCATTCCCAGTTCCGTTCCCACAAGTTGAGATACTGTTATACTCTTTACCGTAACCTCCCAGTCCTTTAGTCCATTTATATATTTATAGAAGTCACTATTACTGTTATTGAGATCCTCCTCAAGATTCCAGTTATTATTATTTTCCGATAAAAGCTGTAATACCTTAATCGTTTTCTTGCCTGTTTGCTGCGGTACTGCGGTATAGCCGGACTGTGCCGTACGAACCAATCTGTCTGCATTATCATAAAATATCAGTTTCCAGGGAATCACGCCTACATAATCATCCGGTAATTGTCGTACCACTTTATAAACATTTCCCGTCTGCAATTCATAATGTGCCGTTCCGGAATACGTGACTGGATCTACCTGTTGCCATTCAGAACCTTTGCGGAGATACAATTTCAAACCGGTCAGTTCTTCAGAAGCTCCGTTCGTCTGACCTTCCACATAATCGGATCCCGCAAAACGTCCGTCGGAATTTTTGTCCACAAAAAGCTTGCAATCATAAGTGGTCGTTACCTGAGAAGCCGCCGCATCATTAGATAACGTGAAAATATATTGCAACTGATACTTTCCATCAATTCTGCCCAAGTAACTTTGATTACTCTGCTCCTGCTTATTGCCGTAAGTTAATACTTCCGGATATGCAGTCTCTCCCAGCGTGGTTACCCAGTCTATCGACAGTTTGGACAGATTCAGGTAGTTGCAGAAAGTATTCTGTCTCTCGGAAAGGGAAGAACCCAAGCCGCTGCTATCCTGTAGCAGTTGGCTCTCTGCGTATACATTCTTCTGCCAGTAAAGATATTCTCCGTTGGCATCCTTGGAAGATACCATAAAATCTACGATTTTGTAGAAATAAGAATTTTTATCCAGTGTCACCGTAGACGCCGTAGCCTGTCCGTCACTTGCAATATTCAGGAATTTATCAGCAATCACTACCGGATATCCCGCCTGAACAAACTGTTTGAACTCCTTATATCTGGTAGAGTTCATATCATTGCCCGGACCTCGATATACGTTGGTGTTATTATTAAGATCACTACTGTCCCCTGTCACATTATGATTCAGAGTATCATCGTGCAATCTGTGCTGTGCATTGTAGGTTTCTCCGGAATAATCGTAACAATCTCCCACATGGGAATAAATCAGTCCGTTCATGCGGCTGTCATTATATACCGTATTCCCCGAAGAATCCGTATTCATGGCACCTACCTGTGCTCCCAGATAGATCATGTCGTATTTTTCATTCAGATCTTCGATCTTACCGATGAACTCAGCGGAAGGCATCTGCATAATATCCACGGTTCCAGTATATGTATCCTTCCTGCCCATCAGTTCTTTCACGCGATCCGCCGTAAGTGTTGTCGCAGAAGACGTGCTGAAATCATAGCAGGGCTCCAGATCCAGTACCCGCACGGAAGACTTCACCGTCACTCTGTGCATGTACCAGTTCAGAATATACCTGGTGATGGAAGCTTTGGTAATGCTCTCAGTTAATTTCGTGGTCGTTCCGTTTTTCTCTGCCAGGAAGTTCTCATACTGAATCTCGTCCAGCACTGTACGGTAAATCCATGCTCTGCCTGTATCATTCTGGATATCTGTCAGGTAGTCGCTTGCCACATAATCGGTAGTGCTGTTGTCGTATAAAAATACATTCTCCGTCAGAAATTCTTTCACACCGTTTCCAAGGGACAGGGATGTGGCATTCTGTACGCCTGCCGCACCTGCAGCCGACTGGATAATGGTATTTACCGCTGTGATATATGTGGTATCAGTCAGAGTCTTTGTCCAAAAGCTGTTACTGTCCTTCGCTATGTTTTGCGCAAGCTTTGTGCCGGTGTCGGATACTCTCATCAAAGTCAGTGCCAGGTTGGTCATTTCTTTATTCCCCGCATCACGGTTATCGGTATAAAAACTATAATCTATGATGACAGGAACTCTGGAAGCATCCGATCGCGTTCCAGCATTATCAATAATGCCAAAAGCTTTTTTCGCAATGTATCTTGCTGCTGCAACCCTTGCCTCTTTTCTTACTGCAGAATCTATATTCGTATAGGTTCCCTTACCTGACAAATAGATTAGATCCACCGAATCCAGATCTACGCCATAATATGCCTCTACATCGGGATCTGCCAGTTTCGCCAGTTCCTCCACTGTCAAAGTTGTCACTTCAATCTTCAGTTGATCAATATTTTCACCGGTACCGGAAGCGCTGCCGCTCTCATACCGACTGGTGCCGGACAGATTCAGGACCTGTTTCTTGAACCATTCTTTATTGTAGAAACCACCGTCATATGTTACAGTATCCAACGCATCCTTCGCATTATCACCGATAAAATCATAGCTGTTTGATGCATCGTAGCCTAATTCATCTCGAAGATAAACCTGCATAATACCGCTGCTTTCCAGCACATATTTACCGTTATCATTTCTCTTATAAGAATCGCTCAGTTTGTAGTCCCCATTACCACTGGATAATAACACTTTAGACACATAATAATCACCGGAGGTGTTTTCCGTAAAATGCACAAAATAGCCCTCCGTAGGATTAGACAGTATATAACTTCCTCCCGTTCCATCCGGATATTCCTTCCAGGTTGCCCATAGAAAAGGCGTGGTGTTGGCCATATTCAAAATATAGAGATTGTTGTCCTGTTCGGATGATGGAACAGAAGCAGTCATTATCTTCTGTTCTGATGAAGGTTCAGAAGCTGTCATTATCTTCTGCTCTGAAGTCTCAATATCATTTCCGGATGTGCTTTGTACGCTGATGGTCTGCATCTCATTACCGGACTCCGCTGCTGCATCATTCCCGGATGCAGAGGCTGCCGTTATCATTCCCGAGTTCTCCGCTGTTGTCGACTCTCCCTGATTTTCTGACGCCTCGGAAGTATTTTCGGAAGTATCTTCGGAAGTCATGGCAGTGCTCTGGATAGCATATCCCGCAGGCAGATCACTGCCGTATACCACCTTACCAAAGTAAGTGTATACATCAGCAGCAGTCCTTTTATACACTTCCCTACCGACATAAGTAGCTGCCGCAAAATCACTGGTATTAATATTGTTCATACTGCCATTGGAATTTTCATCGTCCGGAGTCAGTGCATATCTCGTCGCTGCAAGAGCCGTCGCCGCTGTATCTCCGATGTTCATTTCCAGCTTCTGTCCGCTAATACCGGACACTTGGGAAAATACAGGGGACACGCTTTGTTTATTCTCGTTGGAAGTCCCGGAAGCCTCGATCGTACTATACCGGTCATAACGTTCATTGCTGTCTCCCTCTCTAAACAACCTATACACCGATTCCGTCTGTTTATAAGTATACTGACCGTTATTCTCCGTATTTTTCACAAAAGAGCCTCGGATCTCTTCGGTCCGGCTTCCGCCCTCACTATAAGGGAAAAAGCTTACCGGACCATTGCTTTCTGCGAGATCCCCCAGGCTGCTACTGCTGATCGCAGCCATGGCAGATCTTCTCTCTGATGCTGCCGGGATCTCCGAAAGCTTACGTCCTTTAGATACCGGTTCCTCGCCACCGATCAGATATCCGATGGAAGCGTCCGATTTAGAAGGTACGATCTCTAAAATGTGGAAGGTGCCGTCCGAAGATGCTACTGTATCCTGTACCAGTTTCTCGATGCCGGGCAGTGTCATCTCCTGCGCACTTACTTCCATAGAGCCATAGCTCTGGCAGACTCCGGCTGCCAAAGCTATGGTGAGGATTCCTGCTATGTACTTTTTTGTGTTGTGCTTCTTATTGTGTCTCATTTATTTTCCTTTTGTAATACCATTAAGAAATTACGTTTAAACATATAATTCTTTCGCTCTTTATTCGCATCTACATTTATGCTGTCCATGAGGAACTTCAACTCTGTCTTTTTACTATCCCCGCCACGCTTCAGGTCATCAATCTCGCTCTGATGTTCCCGGGTATATTGTTCTGTATACTGTTTTACAATTGCCTTGTCAGCTTCCTTATCAGCTGTTGTTTTGTATGCATATACAGTAACAATAAGGTATTTATTGTTCTCATTTCCGGTTACTCTATAACCGATCCAGCTTCCGCTTGTCTCCCAGGGCGAAATCGTTCCGATTTCCGTGTCGTCTGCCAGAGCTTCATCTCCCTGAATAATTGCATCCATATCTACAACAAACGGTGCAATCAGTTTATCGGCATCATTTTCAACACCATACATATCCAGTCTCAGAGGCGGATCGTAATAATGAGGCACCTTTACTTTGTACACATGTTCATTGTTATCAAACAAAAATTCCACCTTAGGTACCAGAATAATGGTCTCCGCAATCAGATTCTTGCCATCCACTGACCATGCCTGAAGTTTCAAATGGTAGTCCTTGTTCCAGTCTACGGTCTTCAGCGCCCACACTTCCGTGGAGCTTCCCGTATTTTCTGCCAACAGGAAATTCTGCCCATTGTCGCTATTATAGGATCCATGATATGCGCCAAGACCAACCAAGTAGGATTCTGTCACTTTTCCGTCCTGATTTACGAAAGTATTATCTAACTCAGCGGGCATATCCGCAAATCTCCACAGCACATCCTTAGGCTTGTTATTATCATCTGTATAATTCACAATCGAAACTTTTATTCTACCGTTTCGATTCAGCACGAAACCATTCTGACCCAGTTTGTTCTTGTCTGTATCATTTTCATCGATATCTGCAGAAATATAAGGTTTATCAGCGCTTTGTATCGTGTTCAGCGGAGGAATCACGATATTAATTCCCAAAATCACAGTGACATCTGCGGAAAGCTTTACCTTTGCCTCTACATAGACTACTGTATCATTGTTATTGCCACATTCCAACTCTGCCTTAAACTGTCTGCCGTCAGCATCCGTAATTCCCGTGATCTTGTAAGAATGATTATAATCTTTCGGCACCGACCATTCAATCTGCGGAAAACCGTTCAGATAGTCTGCCCAGGAAGGAAGACATTCAATAATACCCTTGTATCCTACCTTCTGTGTACTACCTTCTGTGAACTCATACATAAATAAGTCACTTGCAATCAGGGTTGCATCATACTTGTCAATAATATTCGATTTCTCAATTACAGTAACCAATGCTGTTGCCGTTACTGTTTGTCTCTTGTTTACAGTACATGTAACTGTAAGTACAGCAGTACCAGGCGTCTCATTCTCACTGACATGAAGTTCCCCTGTCGTGGGATTGATCCAGGTGTCATTTGACGCAGCACCATCTAGTTTCCATTCTACGCCGCCGTTCTTCACTTCATTAGAAGAAGCCTCCAGTTCATAGCTGAATGTAAAGACACTGTTCTGCTCTACGGTAGCTGTTGTCGGATTAATCTTCAAAGAGATATACTCTATTACAGATACTGTTGCCGTTGCCTTCAGTGTCGGATCAGCTACTGCCGTACAGGTTACAAGGAGTTCATTTTCTCCAAGATCCTCGTCCTCTTTTACGATTAAAGTGCCGTCCGCTTTAATAGTACTCTTACATGCAGTGCCATCTGCTTTCGTAACTTTCCATTCCACACCCTGCGCCACTGCCTCTTCATCACCTGAAAGTGAATATTCAAACTGTTTGCTGCCGCCAAGTGCAACCTCTGCATGCTCCGGCCTAATCACTAATCCGGAAATCCAACTGTAATTAGCGCCAGCCTTCTCCAGGTCATTTCTAAGCTTAATGGTCTCTGCGATCTCATAGCTTCTGTCCTGGTAAGTAAAGGTCATATTCAGGATGACTTTCCGCTTGTCCTTCACCTGGCTTAAGTCTACGCTGAAGCTTGTGACATGCTCTGCCATAAGTGCCGGGGTTGCGGTGGTGGGATCTCCTACGACGAGATTGCCGTCCGCATCCGTTGTATTTTTCACTTCATAGAGGTATACCTGATTCGCAGTCGCATAATCCCCTGACGCGGTTCCCTGCCAGCGGATCATATAGGTATTCTCGTTATTGACCAGGCGCAGTTCTCTGACATGGGCTGTGGTGATCTCATTGCCGGCTGCATCCTTGGCGGTATTGCCGTCCAGATCCACTGCTGTGTCGGCATGATCCGGTGTGAACTTAATATCCTGCTCCACATCAATGATCAGGTCGATCATCTGATTCGCTGCAAGCTGTGCTTCTTCCTGCAGGGTCAGTTCCTTATTCCCCCGCAGGTAGGAATTGTTGCCTGCGACGATAAAGGCGCCCACGGATCCTGCCACAATGGTCATGATTGCCAGGGACACTATCACTTCTACGAGAGTGAATCCTTTTTTTCCGATACGCATAGTCAACCTCCTTATTTCTTCAGGATTTTGCCGGTTCTGCCGACTGTTGTGATTGTTATCGTTCTTGTTCCTGTTCCATTGCTAATCACAATTTTCTTACAATAGTCCTTGTCCGCATCTGCAGCAGCACAGGTCTTCTCTTCAAAAGCTCCCGATGCTCTGTTGAACACCAGATGCAGTCCGTCGGTTGCGGACGCATAAGGCAAGGTACCTTTTAATTGTGACAGATTATAGGGAATGGAATCATCATCAAAATATACTTGTATTGTGATAGGATCCTTTCCAACGATTCTGTCTGATACCTTCGTACCTCCCTGATAGATCTGCGCATGATACTCACCGCTCACATCTGTCAGCACAAACTCCACCTGGTTTTGTTCTTTTCCCAGGGTCAGCACTCTTGCCCTCTCCAGGGTCGAAACGATCTCATCCGCACATTTTGCAATTTTTCTTCCGGTGAGTGTTCCCACAGATAATCCCATGACGCCCACCACGATCGCCATGATGGCGACGACGATGATGAGCTCCACCAGGGAGAAGCCACCGTTTTTATTGTTTCTGCCAGTTCTCATATACGATCAGGTCTCCTAAATTAATATCGCTGTTCAGGTAGGTCTTATTGTTATTCTGCAGGTAACCATCACCGCCGATCAGGAAATCCACCACATGATATTCCTTCTGACCACCGCCGGAGCCCGTAATCTCCTTGGAATATGTCAGTGCGCGAAGTACTGCTTCCTTGTCCGGTGTCACTTTCACATTCTGTCCTAACAGGATATCACCGCCTGCCAGGATCACACCGTTGAATTCCTTACCATCCTGTATCTTTACATCGCCTGTCGCGATAATGATACCATTCTTGAAATCCGGATGTCCTGCTTCGGGATAGGTATAATCACCATATACGATGACTGCCTTGCAATTCGGATAAGCACTACTTTCAAAATACTTCTCTGTATCAACGACCAATCCCGCACCACGGACCACACCGGTAAAGCTTGTGATCTCGTCATTATTGACCAGATTACTATATACATTGGCGGCATCCGCTTTTTCGGAAGGGGACAGCTGCTCATAGCCATCGATCAGCTTCTTGCAGAGTGCCTTGAATTTGGAATCATCCGCTGCCAGCTGCTGCTTATAGCCGATGTTGCTCTGATCACTGCCTAATGTGGCATTCAGCAGACTGCCGTTGTAGTTGCCTGTAGTCTGATCCTTATCGAACATCACCACATTACCTGCGAGGTGCATGATATAGGCACCGGCACTCTGATTCCGGATCTTGATGCCATCGGTGTAGATGCTGGCATAGGCATCCATGGTACTCTTATTTACCTTATAATAATCCTGAAGATAGCGGTTGGCAGCTTCTCTGCCCGCCTGGGTGGAGTTATCAAAGGACACATAATAATACACAATGGTAATCTTGCTGTTTAATCTCTTATAAAAAGTACGGACACCCTGACTATCGCTGCTTCCGTTCGTAATAAACTTCGTAATACCATAGGAAGCAAGGCTGTTACCGCCCAGCATACTGCTGGCTGCATTAAAATCAACTGCCGTATTCCCCATAGTATCTGCCTGCTCCCTGGTCACGGGATTGGAACCCTGTTTTATCAGATCTCCCGGTACCAGATATGCCAGCTGGTCACTTTTGACTGCAATAGACTGCCCCATCAGGATATCCTTGCGGTCGGAGGCGCTGCCATTGGGATTCCCGTCCGCCCCGGTGAGATTATCCTTAGCAGTTTTCGTGGCAATATAGGTATTCCCTGCCAGAGTCAGATTGATCAGGCCGCTCAGATCAATATCCGTTCCAGTACCGTTGACTACAATGGCACTGCTGTCACCGTTCTCCCCGGTGCCGAAGCCTATATACTGTCCGGAGTAATGCTCATCCACCAGACTTCCTGCGGTAAAATTATTATTTGCGCCGTCTATGCGCAGATCTCCCGCTACATAGACATCATTTCCTTTGAAATTCATATTCGCGCTGCCGGTAGACGTCGCTGCTCCGTGCATCGTGATCTTGCCTGCCCACAGTTCTCCATAGCTGTCGGATTCCAGTGTTGCGCCCTTGCCCAGATACAGTTCCGTAGCCGCTACCATACGCTTATCATCATTTTCCTTGCCTGTCGGCTCTTCCAGGGTCAGTGTCACGTTAGCGCTGGTGGTATCGTCCTCATTACCCACCAGTACCTTGTCCGCATAGAAGCTTCCGGCGATCTTCGCATCGCTAAATTTGCCGCTCTCCGCTACTACCTGAATATTCTTCTGCGCCACCAGTGACATACTGGTCAGTGAAGGCAGGCTTACAGCCTGTGCAAAGCTCATATCCGGCATTTTCACGCGGATATCCGTCTGGATCACAGAGACATAACCATTAGCATCGGTATAAATCACCTTTAATTTCTGAAAAGACAATCCGTCCGTGAACAGGGTAAGCTGGCCCTTAGGCAGATCACTCACCGCATCTCCGGAGCCGTTTGTGCCCGTCGTCTGCACGACACCGCCCACCATCTTGATTGTATAAGAATTGACTCCGTCACCAGTCTGTAATTCTGTATTTTTCTGTACCCCCGGTGACAGGCTGTAGAACAGTTTCTCTAGATCATAGTAATTTAAGCTGGCGGTATCACTGCACTGATACGCCTTCTGCATACTGCTTAAGAACGCATAGCGGAGCTTACTCTCCTTCTCGGATACGGAAGTGTCATCATAGTTCACCAGAATCTGCGTGTAGGCATCTCCCAGGGACGCGGACACCTGCTCTTCCATATGGACACGGATCTCATCCAGCACTGTCTCTGCCGAATAGAAGTTGTCCTTCGCCTGCAGGTTATTCGCCTTCATCTGATAGTTCAATAAGGACATATACATCAAAACACTGGCTAAAATGCCGATAAAGGCCATAGCTATGATCACTACGACCATTGCCGAGCCCTTATCGTCTGTCTGTTTATGTAATTTGAAGTCTCTGCCACGTATCTTCATGGTTCTTACGCTTCCTTCCGGATTCTCCTGTTATTCCGTTACCGTTCCTGTCATAGTAATGATCGGGCTGCCGTCTGCTATCTTATCCTCTGCATAGACCTTCACTTCCATGTCGTAAATACGGTCCTGTGCCCTGGCCGGTGTCAGATTCGTCACTGACATGATGTTCTTCGCCAGTTCATAATTAAGTCCCGTTCCGGCTCCCGCGCCGGTCATGCTGGAATTCTCAAATACATATGCCGTAAGTCCGTCACTCTCGTCCAGCAGATTCGTACGAAGAGTTCCCGCAGACGTCTGTGTCGTGCCGGGGGCGGGCATCCAGCCGGGCCATGCTTCCCGCAGTTCCAGAGATATTCCATACTTACTACGCATGGAATTATAATCTGTTGCTAAGACACCCCTCACCATATCTATTCTGTCCTGTGTCTCGGTCTGCTCCACTACCAGCAGATTCGTCTCCACATTGTCCGGATTGTTGAACACTATCCGGTCTATAATGGCAGGTCTTCCGGAGGCATCGTAGTGCGCGCTCTCCACACGAGGCTGTACACAGACAATGATATTCGCCAATTGATTGCCAAGCTCGCTGACATCATTTACCTGTGCTGCACGGCTGCGCACACTGTCTTCGTTGGAAAAAATCACATAATCCGCTCCCGTCTGCGGATAGTCCGGAGATCTGCCCGTTGCCAGTATTGTGGGATCACAATGATATGTTGTGGATGCCGTTACCAGATATACATCTGTCTCCGCCGTAGCTCCCGTTGCCAGCGTTACGTTGATCTTACTGCTGTCAATATTGATCTCGGTCTTCCGTGTAGTATGCTGCATGATATCTGCTGTATAGAGTCCTCCGCCGAAATAAGAATAAGCTTCCTTAGCGCCGTCCGCTGCTTCGCTGTAGACAGCATTCAGATTACCCGCCAGGTTACTGATATCTACCTGTGCCACACTGTTCACCACACTGTATGCTGTGGGATCCACCTTCACCACTACATCATAAGTACCGGAAGTGGTAGAATCGTCCCGGATCGTGTAGGTCCAGATGCCGGTCGTGTCGTCTTTTACTGCGGTATTGGTAAATCCCGCAGGTGAAGCACCCGTGTAAATATCGGACATTTCCTCCAGAGAATGTGCCTCGAACATTTCCATGACGTCCTCAGCGATCGCCGTGGCATGCATCGTGGTACGGGACTTTGCATTGGTCCTTGCCGATGTCACAAAGCTGTGCAGCAATGGCACTACAATGATTGAGAGGATCACAATGGCGATCAGAAGCTCCACCAGGGAAAAGCCTTCATTATTCAGTTGTCTTTTCTTCCTATGCTTCTGCATTACGACAACTCCCGATTAGCAAATCTATTAGTTCACGTTTCCAAATATCGTCTGTACCCCCATAGGCATATCGGGAATATAGGGTTCCCCATATACCTTATCCGTGCCCAGCAGATAATACGTATTCAGGTTCATATTGCCGGACAATTTTCCGTCATCACCGTTATAGCTGATGTTCACGCCCTGGATGCTCTGACGCTCCTGCTGATTGTAAATATATCGAACCAGCCCCTTGAAATCATCATAGGTACATTCGATACTGATGCCCAAAGGCACCTCATACATATGAGTCTCCGCATAGGTGGTTCCCTCTGTGGAGACAGGGGATGTAGTAACCGTGGTCGTATCTGTGCCCGACACTGCGGCATCTGCTTCCGCTGCTGCGGTATCCGCCGGTGCATCCGCAGTTGCAGCCGCCAGGGCAGAATTGTCTGCGGAAGCCTGTGCATCATACGCCACTTCTCCTATGGTTCCGAAAGAGATGTTTGCTACATAGGTTCTGGTAGCATCCTCCATGTTCTTCACCATCATAATGCTGTCTTCCGGTAAAATATCTGCGGGGAAACGATTCTCAAACCCGGTAATATATGTCTTCATCTTCTCGGTAGCAGCCAGATAATCTGCCTTACGCTGCTCCAACACCTCCAGTGTAGACACCTGGGATCTTAATGACATATTCTGACTTTCCATAGAATCCGACAACTCATTGAATTTCGCATATACAAGGAAATAAGTCACCACGACCAGAAGAACTCCCAGTACAGCAATCAAAAGCTGAATTTCACTCTTTTTTACTTTCATCTCTTATCCGCCTCCTACTGTGCTGTGGTACCGGTTGTATCTCCGGTGCTTTCGGTCTCTTCGGTATCTGCGTGGATATCCGCATAAGTACCTGTAATAGAGAAAGTAACCGCCGATTCTCCCAGTTCATTCTGCGTATCTGTAATATTGCTGATCTGTACATCCTCGATGCTCTCCATATTCCGGATATTCAGAATCGTTCTTGCTGCTGCAGCCTTACCTTCCACAGTTACAGACATACTGATTCCTTCCATATCCGAACTGAAGCTGTTGGTCCAGAAGCTACTGGGTAATATCTGCTCCAGCTCATTGATGAACTCTACGAGATTCTCATTGGGATTCACGGTATACTCATACAGATATTTGTATTTATCATACTGTGCTGCCGTTGAGAGATATTCATTATATACCGTCTGCGCGGGCTGTAATTCCTCAACTCTCGCCTGCAATGCCACATTCTCCGCCACAGTGCCGAAGTATCTGGTCAGGGAAGTCACTGCCATGGCGATGGACAGGATCACGCCCAATACCAGGACCGCCACACTGACGAAGGTATAGTTTGTCCCGCTGACTACAGTCATGCCCTTGGCCTTCTGCTGGCTCTTATCGATCAGTCCCACGGGGGCGAGTACTGCGCCCAGGCAGGAAATATAGGCTGCGGGTCTGGTGGAACGGATAGCCTTGCTCATGCCGATCTTGTCTTCCATATCGGACAGGGTATGTACCTTGCGCTCCAGGCAGTTGGTGAACAGCTTGCTCATGCCGCTGAAGCTGCCGCCGAGGCCGGTGACGTAAGTTCTCTCAATAGGTGTATCACCATTTCTGGAATCATAGAAATCAATTACACGGTTGACACCGACGATCAGAGGTTCCAGGGTAGCGGTGATCTTCTGTCTGGCTGCTGTGACTTCCACATTTCCGGCATCTTCGTCTTCCCAGCGTCCGGCATTTTCCTCCCAGAGCTTATCTCCCTGATGGAGCACTCTGTTCAGGCAGGTCTTCTTCTGGAAACGCTCTACCGCGCTCATGGGATCGTTCACGGCATAGGCACCGGATGCGATCATGGTCTCGATGGCATCCTGCACGCCGTATGCCACGGTTCTCTGTAACAGCACCTTACCTGCGGAAAGTACGGTCACGATGGTGCTGTTCTCATCGATCTTGATCATCATGGTAACTTTTTCGGACTTCTCATCACGAAGAATCTGGTATAAGCTGTTGCTGCTGTAATCGAAGCACTCAACCTCCCAGCCGCACATCTGCGCCAGCTGGTAATAGCTGTCTAACAGCGCCTTGGGCACTGCCAGTGCCATGACACGCAGCTTCCCTTCCTCGGTCAGTCCGCCTGCCAGATAATGTCCGATCTCATACTGGGTCAGATCCACGGGAAAATAATCGTTCGCATTGGTCTTCACCAGTGCCTCGATCTTGTTCGCCTTCACGTTCGGGATCTGTACCTCACGGCTCGCCACTCTGGTAGAAGAAATGGTGAAGATCACTCTCTTCGTGTGGATACCATTCGTACCCAGTGCGTTCACCAGGTGATCCGCATACTCCTGCGTCGGCTGCAGCATACCGTCCACCACGACGCCTTCCGGGGTCTCGACGGTCAATACCTTATAGACCTTCGGTTTCTTCACCTTATAGTCGATCTCGCAGATCTTCGTAAAGGAGTTGCTGATCTCAATACTCAATACGCGATTGTTCATTGCCATGCTTCTACCCTTCCTCTTATCGGTTCTTTATCGTATTTGGGACAGAAAAAGTGTCCCAAGAACTTTCTAATCTCATATCAGATGCAAGTACCCAGTCTCAATGATATAGCCCCAGATACCACTGCAAGAATTCATTGCCCCACAGGACAGCGACTGCCACCCCTGCGGAGAGATACGGTCCCATGGCGAGGACATGCCCTTCGCCGCTTACTTTCATACGGATCAGATGGATCACGGAACCAATGATACATCCCAGTAAAAATGCAAAAATGATCAATTTCCAGCCGAGCAACAATCCGCAGACCGCCATCAGCTTCACATCACCGCCGCCAATGGCTCTGCCACCGGTAGCGTAATACAGAATAAGTAAAAATACACTGACACACAGGAAGCCGATCAGGAAATCCAGCCACTGTGTATAGTGGAAGGCTCCATGGATCAGCCCCAGTGCCAGTATAAATAAGTTAAATCCCACAGGGATCTCATATGTTCTGAAATCAATCACACTTAAAGCAAGAAGTGCACTAAACAACAAGCAGTAGACTAGGGAATCCACGCTCATCCCATACTTCCAGAATACGAGCAGGTACAGCACTCCGTTCAGTGCCTCGATGATGGGGTACTGAGCGGAGATATGTGCCTTACATTTCCGACATCTGCCTCCCAGCGCCAGGTAGCTGAACAGCGGTACGAGGTCGTACCACCGCAGCTGGTAACCACAGTTCATGCAGTGAGACCTGGTCGTTACAATATTCTCTTTTTTCGGAATGCGGTAGATCAACACATTGAGGAAGCTACCGATGACGATTCCATAGAGGAATACGACTATGTAGAGAAGGATTGTTGGGAACATGTCAGGTGCCTTTCAAATATTACTTATGATTTAGTTATAAGAAGAAGCATCAGGATAAATTTCTGTTCCACCAAGTGTAATTTTAGTTACACCATTTGTTGCATCGTATGTAAATACCCATGTACGTGTAGCATCTACCTTTGACTTCGGAACAGCGGTAAATCCATTAATTCCACCAACAGTAGTTCCTCCAGCAACCGCTGTTGTTCCATCACCAGTGATACCAGTAATTCCAGTAACACCAATTGTCTCATCTGAAATTGCTACATTAATTGCGGATGCCATTTCCTGTGCATTTGTTACGTCAGTAGAGACTTTTGACTTTTTAACATACTTCAGATACTGAGGTGCCAATACACCAATCAAAACTGCCATAATAGCAATAACGATGATCAGCTCTACCAGGGAGAAACCTTTGTTTGTTAAGCTCTTCTGTTTCTTGTTCATAATTACATTCTCCTTTTTATGTGTTTTTTGAATTTCAGGGTAGTAAGTTTTCCGCCCCATTTATTAATTATCGTCCTGTCCCTACACAGAACGGATAATTCAATATTAAAAACTATACTTATAAATTATCAAGTGCTGCATACATAGATACCATAGGTGCCATACATGCCGCAATCAATCCACCAACTACAATTGCCAACACAATAATAATCATAGGTTCCAGTGCTGCCATAAATGACTGAATTTCCATTTCCACTTCTTCATCATAATAATCAGCAATCTTGTCAAGCATTTCTTCTGTACTACCGGCTTCTTCGCCGATACGGATCATCTGATAGACCATGGGAGGAAACAATCCACACTCCTGTAATGGTCTGGATAATGGCATACCAATCGTAATTTCTTCTCTTGCATCCTGCAAGGCTTCTTTAAAGTAGATATTGTTCATAACTCCGGATACGATATCCACAGCTTCAATCAACGGTACGCCTGCACCCATTAAAGTGCTTAATGTTCTCGCCATCATTGATGCTGCTGATTTCACTGTTAGATTTTTAAACAGTGGTAATTTTAATGCCATTTTACCAAATACATGTTTTCCAAGATTTGTTCCTGCAAAATATTTAATTCCTATAATCAATGCGATTATTATAGGAATAATAATAAACCAGTAATCTCTGATTCCATGGCTCATATTTACATAAAATTTAGTAATCCATGGCAAATCCGTTCCCAAATCTGCAAACATATCCTCGTAAGAAGGAATTACTTTTACCAACATTACTATCGTCACGATCACAGCCACAATACATACCACAATCGGATAAATCATTGCCTTTTTCAGCATTGCCTGTGTCTTGCTGTTTTTCTCCAACTGTACTGCCACTCGATCCAGTGCCGTCTCCAGACTACCGGATGCCTCACCGGCAGCCACCATGTTCACCATGATCGCCGGGAATACTTTCGGGTGTTCTGCCATGGAGTCTGCCAGGGTCTCACCCTTTTCCACGCTGATGCGGACTTCCTTCAGTGCATCCTGTAATCTCTTGTTCTCTGTCTGTTCGCAGAGCATTTTCAGGGATTCGAGGATGCTGACGCCCGCTTTGGTCATGCTGACGAACTGGCGGCACATGACGCTTAGATCCCTGGCCTTGGGCCATCCTCCGATCTGGATGTCGATGTCTTTCGTCAGGAAGCTCTGTTCTCCCAAATCGATAACGGTCAGTTCCTGCCTTCTCAGTTCTGCCATTGCGAGATCTTTGTTATCCGCTTCCAAACTTCCCTTTACTTCTTTTCCAGCCTTTGTGATGGCCTTGTAGCCATAGGTCGCCATGTGCCTTCCCTCCAATTACGTCTCTATCTTTAACTGTCTCCCCAACTATGTAAGACGGACCCGGGTCCTAGAAAGGCCCAGGTTTTTGAAAAATTTTTATAAATTTTGATAAATTTCTATAAAATATTGCGGCTTTTATAGAATTATACGTCAAATGATACCTTTACCATCTCGGAGAAGGAGGTGGTGCCATCCAGTACGTAGTCCGTGGCACTCATACGCAGGGTATGCATTCCTTCTTTTAATGCTTCTTCCTTTAAGATATCGGCACCTTCCCGCTTGCTGATAATGGTCTTCAGCTTCGGAGTGATCTGCATGATCTCGTAGACACCGATACGGCCCTTGAAACCGGTATTGTCGCATTTGCTGCAACCACAGGGTTCGTAGATGGTCACATTTTCCTCTTCCTTCAGGCCCATGAATTCTTTTTCATCCCTGGTGGCCTGCTTCGGCTTCTTACAGAAGGGGCAGAGTCTGCGGACCAGTCGCTGTGCGATAACGCCGATGACGGAATCTGCGATCAGGTAGGATTCAATGCCCATATCCTCCAGTCGGGTGATGGTGCTGGCGGAGGAGTTGGTATGCAGGGTACTTACGACCAGGTGTCCGGTGATGGATGCCTGTACGGCGATGCTGGCGGTCTCCTGGTCACGGATCTCACCGATCATGATGATATCCGGGTCCTGTCGCAGGATGGAGCGCAGTGCCGTTGCAAAGGTTAAGTCTGCCTTGGTGTTGACCTGTACCTGGTTGATACCGTCAATGTTCGCCTCGACAGGGTCTTCGACGGTGATGATGTTCACGTCTTCTTTGTTCAGCTCGCTCAGTGCGGTATACAGGGTGGTGGACTTACCACTTCCGGTAGGTCCGGTTA
>OIZX01000568.1_pt1 | contig 24346 bp, 14 predicted proteins | sample 1588621 | NCBI WGS metagenome assembly OIZX01 (sample SAMN03283276) | human gut metagenome | biome: human-associated habitat; material: feces | host: Homo sapiens | place: Peru | collected 2012 | reverse complement strand
TTTTACTGACACTGGCAATGCTGCTCTCCCTCGTGCCCGCCATGGGCGTGACGGCCAGCGCAGAGGATGATACATTTTACGAACAGGTCTCCATCAGGCGCTATCGTGCGTTTTGGGACTATCTCCGCTCACCCGATTCAAGAGAGCTCGTACTGGACACAGACATCAATTATACGCTGAGCGGTGAGGACGAAGAAATTGAGGTGCGCCGTAGCCAAAGGCTGGACCTGAACGGCCATAAGATCAAGATCGACGCAACCAAGCGGGCGAGTTTTTTCTCCCTGATTACAATTTACGACGGCGAACTCACGCTGTACGACAGTAAGGGCGGCGGCGAGATCGCGGTTGAATTTGCGATGGACAGTAAGGAGCACAGCATCATCAAGATATTTCCCAACAGCGGAGCGTATCCCAAATTCACAATGAACAGCGGCACGCTGACAAGGCTGAATCCGATAGAAACGCGCGCCCTAGGAAGCAACGGCTGTGTCAGTGACAGTATTAATAGCAGAGTCAAGGACGGTGAGCCGCGCCCGCAGATCACGATCAACGGCGGCACGATCAACTGCCCGTACAGCTGGGACAGGAGCAAGCCGCTCCCCATATATTCGTCTCAGTTTATGCCGACGGCGCTGCTGCTGCGCAGTTCGAAGCTTACGGTCAACGGCGGTACCTTCAACGGCATGGTCTGGATAGAAGATCTGACGCCGAAACAGGGCGAAACAGAGCCGCGCGTTCTCCTCAACGGCGGCGTGTTCAACTCCTCGTTCGTGGTGGAAGACGTCCCGAAGGATGTGACGCGGATCATTATAGACGGGGCGCGCTTCAACGATGGCCTTTATGTTGGCAACAGCAACTCAGGAAGGACATACAATGTGGGGAGCAAGCCGGCGCTGCTGATCAAAAGCGGTGTATTCGACTCGCCCGATGAGAAACCCAAGCTCGACATTTACGCTGTGATCGGAGAGAGTACGGAGAACGCCATGAAGTGCTTCCCGAACAGCGCGATAAAGATGAACGGGAAGATCTATACCTCCGAGAACCTTGGCTTGCTCGTGAAAAATGGCAGCCATAATTACTTCAACTCGAACACGCCCATCGAGGTCATCGGCAGAGCGTGGGACCTGAAGGAGGTCCTGCTGGACGGCAGCCCCATTGCAGTGCCCAACATCCGCGACGGCGCCGCCTTCAGGAAAGCCGGCAGCGTGCCGGTCTACACGGTGAGCACGCTCGGTACGCACGAGCTGGTCTACCGCTGGTATGACCTTGCGAAGGAGCTCCGTGACGCGGGCTGGTACTATGAGATCAGATGCGAGCGCGGGCCGGGACTGGTCAGTATCTACAACGGCAGCTATACCATCGCGAACGGCATCTGCGAGTGGCGCTACCGGCTGCCGAATACGCCTGCCAACATCGATGCGGGTCAGATGGCCTTCACGATCAACCTGCGGCACGCCACAGACCCCACCAGTATCGTTTACTCAAACCAGTACCTCCTGCGCTATCAGGTGGTGCAGGACAGCGCGCAGATCATCACCGCGGGGCGGCTGAACATGAGCGGCGGCGACATCATCCCCTCGGATGCGGTCAGTGCGAACCAGGTCACCCGCGGCGCGAGGGAGAACCGCTTCACCGTGGACTCGCAGACCAATTGGTCGCTCAGCGGCGATACGCGCAGCAAGACGGTGACGCTCAAGGCCGCGAACGGCTACCGCTTCTTGAGTGCGTCCGACTTCTCCGTGGAGGGCGCGAACTGCGTCACGGCGAAGAGTTCGTCCGTTTCGGCCGACGGAAAGACCTGCAAGGTGCGGGTGGAAGCACGTGTGTGCCGCCTGCTCACGCACATTGCGGGCGAGCTGGAGAACTTCTACGATGACAGAACCTTTGCCGATGTAAGCGTCACGTCATTAGAGCCGAGCAAGTACCGCTTTGAGATCTATACTGCCGTTGAGAGAAGCTTTGGGGAGGTGTCCCCCGTTACTCAAATTGACGGAAGATCCTGGTATTATTTCTTCTTGGATATTTACCCCGAGCCCGGCTATGCCGTGCGCAGCAATTCGAAGGTGGCAGTCTTCTGCAGCGGCGGCTATTGGTCTGACGGGAGCGCGATGGAGGAAGAGCTGTACACGGCGATATACGGCGACTGGTACTGCGAAGACAGCGGCCAATATTATGGCGAGTACTGGTGCCTTGGCAGAAATAAGGAGAATACGGAATTTGTCGGCATAGACCCGCGCTACGAGAGCGCCGCGCGCACGCTGTATCTCAGCATCAAGATGCCCGTGGCGGGCGAAAGCCCCACGGAAGCGAGCGATCAGAAGCGCATCAGCGGCCTGCCCTCCGATGTCAGGGTGAGATATTTTGAATGGAAGATGCAGGGCGACACGGTCTTTCAGGCGGGGAAAGAGTACGAACTCAGCATCTCCCTCGAGATCCCGAAACAGCGCCCCAATACCGTGTGGCCGCAGGACTACAAGACCACGGACGTGTATATCAACGACATGAGCGCATGGGAATACGTCTCCCCATGGAACACGTGGGGCGGCTCGGATGACGGCACAGCCAAAGCAGCGGTGTATAACTGGGGCGCGTCCATACCGTACACGGTCCCCGGCGGGAATGGCGGCGCTGTCTACGGCAAGGTGCAGAGCTACAACCCGAACGCTGCCGCCACGGTGAAGCTCGTGCAGAACGGCGCGGTGAAGTACACGGTCACGACCGCAACGAGCAGCGGCAGCGGTCAGACGACGAAGACCTTCCGCATCCTGAATGTCACCCCCGGAAGGTATGACCTCGTCGTTTCGAAGCCCGGCCACCTGAGCTACACGGTCAAGGGCGTGATTGTCGCAAACGGCGAACTCGACCTGACAAAGCACGGCAATGCGGCAATCCGGAACATCACGCTGCTGTGCGGCGACATCAACGGCGACGGGAGCATCAACGAGGACGATGTGTCCATTATCCGCTATGCCAACAACATCAACAAGTCCACTGCTGTCGCGGACAACAAGCTCGCCGACATCAACGGCGACGGCAGCGTGAACGAGGACGATGTGTCCATCGTGCGCTACTCGTCCCATATCAACAAGGGCGTAACAGCCTGCACTTATGACTTTTAAGGAGGGTTGCCTATGAACAGACGAAAAATCATTTCACTGCTCCTCAGCGTTTGTCTGCTCATCAGTCTGCTGCCGAGCGTAGCCTTGGCAACAGGCCCCAGCGAAGAGGCCGCCGCGTCATATCCCGTTTATGTACACGGCGGCACCCTACAGAAGGACGGCACGACCGTGCGCTCGGGCGCCAAATTCCCCGCCGGAACGGTGCTGACCGTCACACTGGATGAAAGCCTGTTTCCCGGCCACACCTTTGCCTACTGGTTGGGCAGCGACGGAACACAGGTGCCGCAGAAATCCTTCCGCCTACTGGTGGACCGGCTTACGGCCTTCTATCCGGTGTTTACCGATCTGGCCGGCAGCTTCGGTGAGTGGCGGGAACTGGAACGGGGCGCACTCTGCACCGACGGCACGCTCTATGTCCGCGAGGACAGCGCGCAGGGGCTGAAGGAATACCGTTTTGAACGCGGTTACCACAACACCTACACTTATGAGCGGCTGAACAACGAGCAGCACACCATACATTGCTCCGCCTGCCCCTACACCGATGTGAACACCCACGGGTGGGACTCCGGCGAAGTCACCACCGAGGCGACCTGCGCCGCCGAGGGCGTAAAGACCTACACCTGCACCCAGTGCGGCGCGACCAAAACCGAGGCGATTGAGAAGAAGACATCTCACACCTACCCCTACTCCCCGAAGGATTCGGACTACAAGATCATCAACCCCGCCGTCGGCAGCGCGCCGGGCAAACGGGCGCTCAAGTGCAGCGTGTGCGGTCAGCCGGGAACGGAGCGGGATTACATCGTTGCCACACTCCCCAACGAATCCGGTGTTCAGCACTATAAGCTCAAATGCACCTCGGCTTACGGCATAAACACCGGCATGAACCATGCGCGCATCGAAGAGCATTATTTCACCGACAACGCATACTATTATGCGGTCAAGCGGGACGCCAACAGCAGAGGTTTCATGCTCCTGTGGTTCAATGAGGGTGAAAACAGCCCGGTGTACATCAGAAGCGCCACCAAAAGCAGCAGCGGCGGTATTTCGGCCACGCAGGATTACGGCACGTCGGAATCCAACTATTACGGCATCCTGTGCTATGTGGACAGCCGGGATGAGTTTATCAACCTCATTTCCAGTTGGAGCGGGATCTACACTTATGACAATGGCCTCAGCACCTCGTACCTATATTCTCCGGTCAGTGGCTACCGCACTTTTGCAAAGCTGTGGAACGAAAACTCAAGCCAGTTCACCCTGAAGGGCGAAAATTACACGCAGGAAGGTTGGGAAGGCAAACTAAAGCTCTACGGTCGCACCTATGGCGGCAGTCCATATGAGTATCTGGTAGACGAAAACAACGTCTGCGTTATGGCAGATGAAAGAACCCAGGCAGTCAAAATTGCCTACGACACCTGCGCGACCTTCCCCTTCTCCAAGCCAGACCGGAGCACCATCACCTGTTTCAGCTATTATGTCATGGACGGCAGTTACGGCGGCGTCTATTATGATGGCGGGCATTTCGGCATGGCATCCAAGGATTGGAGTGACGAGGACCGCAAAGTCACACCTCGCAATGCCGCCACAGGCACAGTGTTCAGCCATTGGGAAAAGTACGATCCGAGGACATGGCAGTGGGAGTATTGCAGCGCTCAGGCCATCTGGACGCCCTCGGTCACCGATGTGACCACGCTGCGTGCCATTTACGAAGACGTCACCTACCACATCAAGGTCAACGGCGGGTACTATCAGATCTCCACCGGTTGGAACGAGTGGAGCAAGGAAAAATACACCGAGGGCGATGTCAAATACGGTACGGAGATACGGATCAATTATGATAGCAGCGACATCCCCGCGGGACAGGAGTACGCCTGCATCACAGATGCCGCAGGGGAGCGCCTGAGCAGCTTCACGCAGAAAATTCAGGCGGATAACGAATACACCATCCAGTATCAGACCCAAACCGAATACTTTGAAGCCAACGCCGAAAACGGCGTGGTGAAGAAGGACGGTGAGGAGTTCTCCGGCGGGCGGTTCCCCATCGGCTCCACCGTCACGCTGACCACCGAGGGCAACGAGGGCTACACTTACTTCAAGGGTTGGTGCCGCGTCCGCTATGGCAGCGGCAAGGGCGATGGAAAGTACTACACAGTCCTCTCCACCAACACCACTTACATCGCCGAGATCACCGAGGACTATGACAGTCGGCAGATCACTGCGGTGTGGAGCGACACCGACGCGCCCCTGCCCGAGCCGCAGGAGCCAAGTTGGCACAATGTCACCATCGCCAACGGCTTTGCCCGCGCGAATTATGATGGCATCGCCGTCTCGGCACTCCGCGTGCCGGATGAATCCACCGTGATCGCGGTTCGCGATCCCTCGCTCAAGCGCGAGGTGGCGTGCTGGGTGCTGACCGACGCAGACGGCAGCGGCACAGCACTTGAGCAGCAGCCATATGCGGACGATGGGAACTGGTTCTACATCTCCGGCGCGAGTGAGGGTGACGGCAAATACGGCGGCAAGGGCGGCAAGCCCACCTCCGGCGGCTCACCCGCAAACATTCTCATCACAGGCGTGCTCAAGCAGTACTGCATCCACGCCTGCGGCATCTGCGGCGGCTGCACGGACTGCGCGAGCGAGTGCGGTGCGACGAAATGCACCTGCGAAACGGCACAGCCGCTGCCGACGACCCAGCCGGTGAATCTGCCCATCCTTATCAACGGAGCAAGCGGCGCAATCAACGCAGTTGCACTTGAGGTGGACGGCATCGCAGCCAACCAAACGAATCCCTTTGTCAGCTACGCGTTGCAGGCTGCGGAGGGGTACGAGGTGGATAAAATCTACGACATTTCTCTGCAGGATGCGAGCGGTCAGAAATATACCATGAACGATAACGAAACCGCCACCATCACCCTGACGATCGGCACAGCAAATGCGCAGCTGATCGACGAGGGGAAGCTGGTGCTGATCCACATCACCGACACCGGCAGAGTGATTTACGGAAAGGAGGCAACAAGCAGGCAAAAGAAATTTGATGAGGTGGATACCGCAAATGGAACCGTTACCTTCACCACGGACAGCTGCTCGCCCTTTGTGCTGGCGCGCAAGGCCGGTGTCAGCGTGAAAGGTAAGGTGGCAAGCTACAACGGCAGCCACGATTTCACCGTCACCCTCTACCAGGCGGGCAGCGAAACGATGGTCGGAACGCCGCTGACGGTTTCCGGCAACGGAACCGTCGGATCGACCAAGCAGGAATTCACGATCCCCAATGTGGCGCCGGGCACCTATGACCTTGTGGTCACCAAGGAGGCCCACCTGACCTACACGGTGAAGAACGTGGTGGTGGAGACCACCGACCTCGACCTGACGGCACTGACCGGCAAGGCGTACAGCACGATCACGCTGCCGTGCGGAGACATCAACGGCGACGGGAGCATCAACGAGGACGATGTGTCCATTATCCGCTATGCCAACAACATCAACAAGTCCACTGCTGTCGCGGACAACAAGCTCGCCGACATCAACGGCGACGGCAGCGTGAACGAGGACGATGTGTCCATCGTGCGCTACTCATCCCATATCAACAAGAGCACCCAAAATTGCACCCATTTATTTAAGGAGGATCAAATATGAAAAAGAAACTGCTTTCCATACTCCTTGCAATCTGCATGCTCTGCACCTTGCTGCCAATGAGCGTATTGGCAGCAACCCCTGCAGAAAATGAGATCAAACTGGAGCTTGTGAAGGACAGCACCACCTTCCCCGGCAAGGACGTGCTGCGCGTGGACTTTAAGTACAAGTCCGGAACGGATATACCTAATAATCAGATGGTGTATCTGAAATATGATGCAAACAAACTGTACCCTGCGGCTCAGGGGAATGGAGCAGACGCTTCTTCAGCGGCTACAAATTTTTCGATAAATAAATCCAACACATTTACAAAAAATAATTTTGCGAAAGATGATGGGTTCGGAGGCAGTGAAAATTCTGAGGTTATGCTCTACACCATCATTAAGGGTGGATTCGGATATGTTTGCTGGAAAGTAACTGAACCAAACGATACTCCTGCCTTTGCAGACTTTACCCGCATCAGCTCCATTTTCTTCGGGCTGAAGGGTGGTGTCAACTTTGATAAGCTGCCCAAGGACATCATTAAGCTGGCAACGGTTGCAGAGGACTATACTGTTACCGCACAGTCTAACAGCATTTCCATTACTGTCAACGGCGGCGAGGCGCTGATGTATGGCAACAAAACAGCAGAGAACAATAACCTGACAGTCGATCTTGGCAAGCTGTTCGTTGCCGGCGATGGCGTAAAGTTCGCATCGTCCACGCCTGTGACGCTGACGGGCATCTCCGTGAAGACCGCGCCCACCAAGGTGATCTACACCGAGGGCGAGAGCTTCGACAAGACCGGCATGGTCATCGAGGCGACGTACAGCGACAGCACCAAGAAGGACGTCACCACCTACACCTACACGCCGACCGGCGCGCTGACGACCTCTGATACTACCATCAGCATCAGCTACACCGAGGACGGCGTGACCAAGACCTGCACGCAGGCCATCACGGTCAATGCCGTCACGCCTCCTGCGCCGACCGAGTACACCATTACCTTTAATGTCAACGGCGGCAGCGGTACGATCCCCTCGCAGACCACAAGCGGACAGAAGCTCTCCAGCCTGCCCACTGCTACCCGTAGCGGCAGCTATAGCTTCGATGGCTGGTACACAAGCGTCGGCACCCAGATCACGACCGCTTATGTGTTCTCTGCCAATACCACCGTCTATGCGCACTGGACCTACACCGGCGGCTCTTCCTCCGGCGTCGTCAGCGCTCCCACCTATCCCATCACTGTGGATAAGAGTGTGAACGGCAGCGTCTCTGTTTCGAACGGCAGCGCCGTCAAGGACGCCTCTGTGACCATCACGGTGAAGCCCGACAAGGGCTATACGCTCGAAACGCTCACCGTTCTGGATAAGAACGGCTATGCGCTGGAGCTGACCGAGAAGAACGGCAGATTCACCTTCAAGATGCCCGCCTCGGCGGTCATCGTCAAGGCGACCTTCATGGACGACAACACGATGCTGAACCTCTTCGTCGACGTCAAGGCGAGCGACTACTTCTATGACGCGGTCCTGTGGGCGGCGGAGAAGGGCGTCACCAGCGGCACGGACGCGCTGCACTTCAGCCCCAACGCGCCCTGCACCCGCGCTCAGATCGTCACCTTCCTGTGGCGTGCGGCCGGTTCTCCCGCTCCCAAGAACATGAGCAGCTTCGCGGATGTTCCCGCTGACGCCTTCTATGCCAAGGCGGTTGCCTGGGCTGTCGAAAACGGCATCACCGGCGGCACTGGCGACGGTAAGTTCAGCCCCGATGCTACCTGCACTCGTGCACAGGCAGTCACCTTCCTCTATCGCGCCTCCGGCGCGCCGGCTGTCAGCGGCAATGCAGCCTTCAGCGATGTGGCAGCCAACGCCTACTATGCGGCGGCAGTCAAGTGGGCGGAGAAGAACGGCATCACCGGCGGCATCGGCGGCGGCCTGTTCGGCTCCAACAACAACTGCACGAGAGCCCAGATCGTCACCTTCCTCTATCGCAGTGTGAAGTGATCCTCCGGGCATAACGCGCAAGCAAAGCACCGAAAGGCGCGGCGGCATCGCCGCCGCGCCTTTTCCCAAAGATCGAAAACGGGCGGGCGGGACCCTTTCCCACCGAGCGAGGAGGCATATCCATGAAAAAACGAATCTTCCTGCTGGCGGCGCTGGCCGCCGGTCTTGTGCTGTGCCTCGCCGCTTGCGGGGAAACCAACGGAGACCCCATCACCGTCACCCTCTGGCATGTTTACGGAGGTGAGGTGAACTCACCCATGAACGCGCTGGTGGAAGAGTTCAACCGCACCGTCGGGCAGGAGCAGGGTATCCGGGTGCGGGTGGACAGCGTCAGCAACAGCGGCGTGATCCACGAGAGCGTGCTGGCCGCCGCCTACAAGGACCCCGGCGCGCCCGAGCTGCCGGACCTGTTCGTGTCTTACCCAAAGACCGTGCTGGCGCTGCCGGATGAGAACATTCTGGCGGACTACCGGGACTATTTCACCGACGAAGAGCTGGAGGGCTACCTCCCTGAATTTGTTGAGGAAGGAACGATCCATGACCGGCTGGTCATTCTGCCGCTGGCAAAATCCACGGAGATCCTCTTTGTGAACAAAACGGCCTTTGACCGTTTCGCCGCCGAAACCGGCGCAAGCCTGGACGAACTGGCCACTTGGGAGGGGCTGTACGCCATGGCGGAGCGGTATGCGGACTGGTCGGGCGGCAAGTGCTTCTTCGTTCACGACTACCACTTCAACTATTTCCAGGTGGGGGTGGAGTCGCTGGGCGAGGACTTTTTCGACAAGAACGGCATTGCCTTCGGTCCCAAATTCGCCTACGCATGGGAGCCTTACGCCAGAGCTGCGCTGACCGGCGGGCTGTGGCTGGGCAGCGGCTATGCCACCGAGCCGCTGCGCACCGGCGACGTGATCGCGTCCGTCGCCTCATCCGCCAGCGTGCTGTACTATTCCGACGTGGTGACCTATGAGGACAACCGTACCGAGCAGGTGGAGATCGTCTCGCTGCCCTGCCCCATCTTTGAGGACGGAGAAAAGCTGGTCATGCAGCGGGGCGTGGGAGTCTGCACGGTAAAGTCCACGCCGGAGCGGGAAAAGGCCTGCATGACCTTCCTGAAGTGGCTGACCGAGCCGGAGCGGAACGTGGACTTCGTTACGTCTCTTGGATACATGCCGGTGACGAAGGAGGGCTTTGACCGCTACCTGCCTGCCGCCATCGAGACGCTGAGCGATCCCATGTATGTTTCGCTCTATGAAGCCTTTCTGAAAACGCGGCAGGACTACACGTTCTATGTGCCGCCCCAGCGGGAGGATTATCTCAATCTTGAGACCCACTTTGAAAAGGCGGTGCGTCTGCGCCTGGCGGCCGGACGGGCCCAGTACCTGGAGCAGGGTGCGGACGCGCTGGAGCCGCTGCTTCGTACCGTGCAGGAAGAGCTCCAAAAAAGCTATGGCAAGTGACAAAAACGGGAAGGGAGGGATCTCCGTGCTGCTTTTGAGCAGGCGTCTGTCCAAAACTGACAGTTCAGCGGGCAACCGCAGCATCGGCGGCAGTCTGGTGCTGTACTGGCTGTGCATGGTGCTGGCGATGCTGGCTGCCGCGCTGCTTCTGCTGAGCGTGACGGGGGTCCTCTCCCGCACAGCACGCCAATTCGGGGAGACGGCGGCTTTGCAGCAGAGCAACACCGCCGCACTTTTTACTGCCCAGATGGACGCCCTCGCCGCGCAGGGCATTGAGCTTTCCGAAACGGTCGGCGGAGAGCTGGAGCGCTTTCTTGCCCACCGCGGTCTCTCCTTTGACGCACTGAATGACGATCCGGCGCTTATCGCAGAACTGGAATCCCTGATGATCCCCACTCTGGAAACCACCATGGCGGGAAGCACCTGCAGCGGCGTATATTTCTGTCTGGATGCCACGGCCAATACAACGCTGCCGGAATCCAAAACCTCCCGCATGGGAGTGTATCTGCGCTATTCCGGTCTGCGCTCCGCCCATCCCAGCGGCACCACAGCCTACTTCCGGGGAACGGTGGATGCCGCGCGGGAAAACGGCCTGCAGCTTCATAACCGCTGGAATCCGGAGCTGGACACGTCCCTGATTCCCGGCTACCGGCAGGTCATGACGTGGGAGGGTGAGCGGCTCTCCGGAGGCTGCCTCTGGACAGAGCGGGTGCCGCTGCTGGATACCTGGGAGAGCGTGACACTGCTGTGCGTTCCCGTGCTGGATGGGAGCGGAACGGTGCGGGGCGTCTGCGGCATGGAGCTCAGTGAGCTCTACTTCGGCCTCTCCCACAGCACGGTCCCCAGTTCCTACGGCAGCTTTCTGATGCTGCTGGCCCCCATGAACGGGGATACCCTCCTTCTGGATAAGGCCATGCTGGGCAGCACGGAGGGGACGGACCTGTCGGCCTCCGGCGAGATGAGGATCCGAAGCGGCCGGGACTACGATACCTTTATCTGGAACGATACGACCTATCTTGGAAAGTACCAGATCATCCCCGGACGGCTGGCGGATGGCTATCCCCTGGCGGCGGTGACGCTGATACCGGAGAGCGGCTACCGCCACCGTGCCCAGACCGCCCGCATCGGATGGATCCTTGGCTCCCTGGGCTTCCTTGCGGGGATGCTGGTGCTGGCCGCCGCCCTTTCCCGCCGCTTTGCCACGCCCATTGCCCAGGGCTTTGCGGCGGCCAGAAGCCAGGCGCAGGACTGGCAGCCCACGGGGATCCGGGAGATCGACGAGCTGACGGCCTACTTCCACAGCCGTCTGCGGGAAAGCCAGCCCGAGGTCGCCCTGCCCCGGCAGGTGGAAAGCCTTGTGTCCGAGCTGATCGACCGGGCAAAGGGGCTGACCGGTACGGAGCGCGTGATCCTGCGCTACTATGCCGAGGGCTATGCGGTCAAGGACATCTCCGGCCTGCTGTTCATCAGCGTGGGGACGGTGAAGGGCCACAACAGCCACATCTACAGCAAGCTGGGAGTGGATTCCTACGACAGCCTGAAAGCTTATCTGGATGTTCTCCGGCGCTGTGAGCGGCTGGAGGAGCTGCTGCAGGGCGGCGGTAAATGATCGTACCGATAAAAAAGGCTGCCGGTTGGCAGCCTTTTTCATATCGATAACGGACAGGGGTGTTTTTCCCGCGCCGCAGTACCTGCCCAAAGGGCGAACATCTCTATCAAAAGACGGAGGACGGAAAAACCGTCCTCCGTCTTTTGCTTGTTGAAAACGTCCAACAGATGCCGACGTCTTTTGTATGTTCCGTCTATGACTAAGTCCTGTTTTTGCGGGTTTTGCCCCAAAACAGGACTCCGGCCTATATTTTTTCCCTGCGAAAACTGGTAGAGATAGAGTCAACAGAGCCACAATCGGGAGAACTGCCGGAGAGGAGAGACTACACATGAAGCAGGTCATAAAGGAGGCGATGGGAGACTGCTCTACCATAGGGGAGTTTCGCTTTCTCCTTCGCTGTCAGGAGTGCGGCAGAACATGGCACAGCAGCCCCGTCCGTTTTTCCAAGGCCGGCACGGAGCCGGAGACAGAGGGGATGCGCGCGGTGTTCCGGACGCTCTACGAGCGGGAACGGGAGGCTGCCCGGGAAAAAGCCGCGGCGGATGCCTTAGAGATCTTCAGCCAATGCCCTGTCTGCGGCAGACTGGTGTGCGACCGCTGCTTCCTGATCTGTGAGGATCTGGATCTATGCGCTGCCTGCGCGAAAGCATTGCAGGTGCGCGGCAATATCGTGGCAGGAGAAACTTCCTCCCCGCGGGAGTTCCCTGCCGAATCAGCCGGAAGGATTTCAACAGAAGAAGATAAAACGACATGAGAAAACGGAAGCTTGCTGAGAGAATACTCTTTCCGCAAGGCAAACACAAATTATGGGAGAAAGGAATGTATCATGCAAGTAACACTCACCCATCTGCCGGATACGGCGGCGGAATTTGAGGCGTTGTCCCGCCGCACGCCGGAGGAGGTCTGCGCATGCTTCCTGTGCGCATTGAACCTATACATAAAGGACAAGGACGCGGGTGTGGCCGCCATGGACCTGCTGCGCGGGCCGCGTCCCATGACGCCTTATGACGCCCAGTTTCTGCGGGACCGTCTGCGGGGCAAGGAGTATCTGCCTCTGGCCTACTTTGAGGGTGCAGCTCCGGAAAACAGCTATACCCCTGCGCAGCCCTATGTGCTGAATGTCCTGCCGGATCCCCGGCCCCAGGACATGGAGCCGGGCTATCTCCGGCTGTTTCTCCGGACGGCAGGCGCGGATTCCCCCCGCCCCATCAAGCTGCGGCAGAAGCCCTCTACCGGGGAATGGTTTTTGTGGGAGTATTCCAGCCCCTTGAGCGGCATCCGCATCCCCGCCGCGCAGGATCCGTGGGCATGATGCGATGGGAAAGAGATGTTTGGCGCTGGTGCTGGCGCTGCTGCTGGCACTCAGCCTGAGCGCCTGCGGCAGCCAGCCGGGTACCGCCACTCCCCCCACCGGCAGCGGCGGAGAAAACGACAGCGCATCGCCCACACCTGCATCGCATGACACCACCTATTGGACTGCCGTGCGGTACGAGTCCTACAATCCCTCCTTCAGCCGCACGGAGGTCAGCGCCATGCCCACGGAGAAATGGTGGGCAGACCTCTTCCTCAATGAGGACGGAACCGCGCTGTTCCGGGAGGCGCTGGGCTTTGGCTACGCCTCTTACCTGATAAACGCCGAATGGTGGCTGGGGGCGGACAATGCCCTGCGGCTGACCGGAGAAGACCTTGACGGAAGCTTCATCTCCATGGACGGACGCAAGGAGAAGGACGGCTCCGTGATGCTGGAGACCCCTTACGGGAATCGCTTCTATTTTGAGCCGACAGAACGGCCGGCTTCCGGCGGGGAGCTCTGTATGGCAGATTTGGAGGGAACCTGGCGGATGAGCGCCGGTGAAGCGGAGGGCGACGAGTTCAGCCCGGAGGAGATGCACATGGCCTCTCTGCTGAACATTGAGCGCTGGTGGTCCGACGATGAGGGCGGCTATACCCTGCGTGCCGACTACTACAGCGCCCACCTTTTGGATACGGACGCCCCGGAATACGAGACGGAGGAGGATCTGCTGACGGAAAAGCTGGATGAGCCGCTGATGTACGGCTTTCCCAACGAGCTTTGGTCCGCTCGGCTCTACGCCGAAGACTCTGAGGCGGAGTACTATGTCGCCCTGACGGACCGGAACACCCTGTACCTCCGGCAATACGATGAGCCGGACAACGCGCCGGCAGCCCGCACCGCTATCTATACGCGCGAAGAGAGCCTCCTGCCGGAGACGCTGACGCTGGCCCTGGCGGACGAACCCGATAAGTCGCTGATGTTTTACTGGCGCGACCCGCCTGCGGAGGTGGCGCAACCGCTGGCGGCGATCCCCATGACCGCGCTGGAGAAGGGCGGGCAGAACAAGCTGCTGCTGGTGGGACGCTGGTACGAGACGGATATCCGGTTCTGCACGGGAACGCCCCAGCTGAACGCGGACGGCACCATGCGGGAGTGGATCACGGATACGGTGCTGTATGAGGGAACGATCCGGATCAACGAACCCCAGTGGTTCTCTCTTACGATTCCGGAGAAAACGGCAAAGCTGTGCCTGTTCATGAAGCGGCCCTGGGACGAGAGCTGGTTTACCTGGCCCATTACGGATCAGGATCCGTTTTTTGTCAGCGGAGACACCTTCCTGACGGAGATCGATTAGTGCCCCTCCGCCCTGACGGCGAAGCGGCAGTCATTGCAAGGAAAGCATTTCAAACAAAATCAAACAGAAAAGGAGACAGGAACTATGGGACTCATTAAAGCGGCATTGGGCGCAACTGGCGGCGTGCTGGCCGACCAGTGGAAGGAATACTTCTATTGCGAGGCCATCCCCTCGGATGTGCTGGCGGTAAAGGGCAGGAAAAAGGCCACGGGCCGGTCCAGCAACAAGCACGGCGACGACAACATCATCACCAACGGCAGCGTGATCGCCATTGCGGACGGCCAGTGCATGCTCATCGTGGAGCAGGGCAAGGTGGTGGATGTGTGCGCAGAGCCCGGCGAATACACCTACGATATGTCCACCGAGCCGAGCATCTTCTCCGGCGATCTGGGCGATGGCGTCAAGGACGTGTTCGCCAACATCGGCAAGCGCTTCACCTTCGGCGGCGAGGCCCCCAAGGATCAGCGCATCTACTACTTCAACACCAAGGAGCTGACAGGCAACAAATACGGCACGCCCAGTCCCGTTCCCTTCCGCGTGGTGGACCAGCGCGCTGGCATCGATCTTGATATCGGCATCCGCTGCTTCGGCGAGTACAGCATCCGCCTCAAGAACCCGCTGCTGTTCTACACCAACGTCTGCGGCAACGTCAGCGAGGACTATAAGACCGAGAATATCGCGGGCCAGATGAAAACTGAGCTGCTGACCGCTCTTCAGCCCGCGTTTGCAAAGATCAGCGAAATGGGCATCCGCTATTCCGCCCTTCCCGGCCACACGCTGGAGCTGGCGGACGCGCTCAACGAGCAGCTTTCCGGCAAGTGGCGTGACCTCCGCGGCATGGAGATCGTTTCCTTCGGCGTTTCCAGCGTGAAGGCCAACGAGGAAGACGAGCAGATGATCAAGGAGCTGCAGCGCAACGCGGCCTTCATGGACCCCACCCGCGCGGCGGCGCACCTTGTCGGCTCGCAGGGCGACGCGATGAAGGCGGCGGCCGCCAACACCGGCGCAGGCCCCGCCATGGCCTTCATGGGCATGGGCATGGCCGGTCAGGCGGGCGGCATGAACGCACAGAACCTCTTCCAGATGGGTCAGCAGCAACAGATGCAGATGCAGCAGCAGGCGGCGCAGCCCGCTCCCGCTCCGACGGTGCAGGGCTGGACCTGTTCCTGCGGCCAGAGCGGCATCACCGGCAACTTCTGCCCCAACTGCGGCAGCAAGAAGCCTGAGCCCAAGCCCGCGGGCGACAGCTGGAAATGCGCCTGCGGCGCGACCGTTACCGGCAAGTTCTGCCCCGAGTGCGGCAGCCCCAAGCCCGCTGTCGCGGACAACGGCTGGACGTGTTCCTGCGGTGCGGTGAACAAGGGCAAGTTCTGCACCGAGTGCGGCGCGAAAAAGCCCGCCGGCGTCCCCCAGTATAAATGTGACAAGTGCGGCTGGGAGCCTGCCGACCCCAAGCATCCCCCCAAGTTCTGCCCCGAGTGCGGCGATCCCTTTGACGATGGGGACATCGTTGGATGAAGCGCCGGATGATCTGGATCCTTCTGGCGGGGATACTCGTAGGTTTAGCCCTTTCCGGGCTCTATAAGCACTTTGTCACAGATCAGATCATGGACGGGGGCGACGGCATGGAAAATCCGGATGCCGCGTTCCTGCTGGATGGCGACCACACCTATGTGGACAACGACGCACTCTGGCCCGTGCTGGAGGGGACATGGGAAAGTGAAGATGGCCGCTGGCAGGCCGACATCGGCGAAGAGAGCGGCATCGTTCTCCGCGCGGACGGCGAGACCGTCCTGACATCCCCGCTGCATTTTACCTATCTCCGGCCGGGCAAGGTCGTCTGGACGGAGCTGGAAGTGGAGGAGCGCGAGCTTGTGACGCTGGACGGTGCCTCACTTGGCAGGATCAAGGCATTTGGCTATGAGGCATCGGACGGCGAGGGCAGCGGAACGCTGGAGCTGACGCTGGAACGGCCGGACGAGAGCGAAGAAACGGTGACATTCCAAAAAATACAGGAACAGGAGCAATAGATCATGGGCTTATTTGATAAGAAGTACTGCGACATCTGCGGCGAGAAGATCGGCCTTCTCGGCAACCGCAAGTTAGAGGACGGCAATCTCTGCAAGGACTGCGCGAAAAAGCTTTCGCCGTGGTTCAGCGACCGCCGCCGTTCCACGGTGGAGGACATCAAAGGGCAGCTTGCCTACCGCGAGGAAAACCGGGAAAAGGCGGCGCAGTTCCGCACCACCCGCTCATTCGGCGAGGATTGGAAGGTGCTGCTGGACGAGGATGACCGCTGGTTCACCGTCACCCGCGCACGGGATCTGGCGGAGGCCAATCCCGATATTCTGGACTTTGACGCCATCACCGGCTGCCGAATGGACATCGATGAGAGCCGCACGGAGCTGACGCGCGAGGATGCAGACGGCAAGGACGTGAGCTACGTTCCGCCCCGCTACGAGTATTCCTACGACTTTTTCCTTGTCATCTCCGTCCGCCACCCCTACTTTGACGAGATGCGCTTTTCGCTCAACAGCAGCTCTGTGTACTATGAACCGCAGAAACTGCCGCAGCGCGCTCCGATGAGTCACGCGCCGATGGATCGGCCCTCGGGACGCCCCAAGATGATCAATGCGAGCCGTGTCGATCCGGAGGACTGCGCGGAGTACCGCAAGTATCGTCAGATGGGCGACGAGATCTGCCAAGCGCTTGAGCAGGCGCGCAGCGGCGGCAAGCAGCCTGCCGGCGCTGCACCGGAAGAGAACGCCGTGATGCGCGAAGCTGCGCAGGACATTCCTGCGGCAGGCCCCTGGACGTGTCCCGCCTGCGGCGGCGCCAACACGGGCAAATTCTGCGAATACTGCGGTTCCCCCCGCCCCTGACAGCTGCCCGCGCGGCATGAATGCTGCTGCGGCAGAAATGGCATGACCACATGGGAAGACCCTGCAAGGGATCAACAATATATAAATACAAAAATTTTAGGAGGAAACGATTATGGCTAACCTGACCGAAAATTTGAAGGACTCTATGACCGCAACCTTCCCCCGCGAATTTGATATCCCCAACGCAATGACGACCCAGGAGATCTATGACAAGCTGAACGCCCGCGCTGCGGCGTTCCAGATGCCGTTTTCCGTCAAGGGCGGTATTCCCGGCGAGCGCGTCGTCTTTGAGAAGGAACCAAACCTTGATGTTATCATCTGGCTCCATGTCAAGAACGGCACGCACATCAAGATCACGCCTGTCACGCAGGACAGCAGCGCCACGATCAACGGCATCAACGTCGGCAAAAACAGCGTGATGCGCAAGGGCGTCAAGGGCGTTGCCAGCAGACCGCTGCTGCAGGGCCAGTACATCGACGGTGTGACCGACACCATCAAGAAGATCCTTGCCGACGAGACGGTTCCCGATTATGTGGCGCCTGCGGTAATGCCCGGTGCGGATAAGCCGCTGAACTGGCTGACGCTCCTGCTGCTGTGCATCTTCGTCGGCGGCGCGGGCATCCACCGCTTCTACGCAGGCAAGATCGGCACGGGTATTCTCTACCTCTTCACCGGCGGCCTGTTCGGGATCGGCTGGCTCATTGACCTCGTCAAGATCGCCACCGGGAAATTCACGGATAAGAACGGCAACGTGATCCAGAAAGCCTAAAGGAACTGCGCGCAAAGCGCGCAGTTCCGGCTCAGCAAAATTGATGAGATAAGGAGTAAATCATGAAAAAGATATTATCTCTTGCGCTGGCACTGATGATGCTTCTGTCCCTTACCGCCTGCGGCGGTAAGGATGGCGGGAAATCCGCTGACCCCAACCTCGGCAAATACATCGGCACAGAGTACTCCAGCGACGGCGACACCTGGTATTCCTTAGCCGACCTCTATGACAGTGAGAGCTACATCGAGCTCAAGAGCGGCGGCAAGGGCGTGTTCTGCCTCGGCGGCGAGGCGACCGACATCAAATGGACGCTCGAGAGCGACGGTTCTTTGACGCTCGAGCGCGACGGTCTGGAAAGCAACTGCGTTTTGCAGGACGGCCACATCATGCTCGGTGATCTCTGGGGCAACGAGGTCTACATCCTCTACGAGAAGGAAGGCGCCTCCTCATCGCCGGAAAAGACCGGCGATGATCTGCTCGACTGGTGGAACGGCGACTGGTACGGCTGGTGGAAGATGACCGGCTGCTCGGGCTATTACGAAGCCATGGAGGGCGACTGGTGGGATATCTGCGGCAATATTGACATCGGCGCAGACAAGACCGGCGTTGTCCGCCTCTGGGATGAGGACTACTCGCGAGACAGCCTCATGGCGAAGGTGAATGTCACCCTGAGCACCGCCGGTACCGGCGAGCACGGCACGATGACCTCCGAGGACGGCCAGTTCACGGATATCGCTATCGAGCACGCGGACTGGATCGTCGACCCCGGTCTGGCGGATTGGGATGATCTCATCTGCATCGACGGCTACTACGAAAACGGCGACGATGAGTTCTACTACGAGATCTATCTGCGCCCGTGGGGAACCTACTGGGACGACGCGGATGAGGGTTCTCGCCCCAAGTCCTACGACGACTGGTATCTGCCGCTGATCAAGGCGGGGAAGTCCATGCCGGACGCCATCGGCGCGGACGCCCCGGCAAGCAGCGGCGATACGAAGCCCACAACGCCGAGCGGCAATTCAAATGCTCCCAGCGGTACCGGCCTTGTGAGCGAGGAAGCGGTGCAGAAGGGCTACGTGTGGATGAACGAGGTCAATAACAATGTTTTTGACACCACCTACGAAGAGCTCGTTGACTACTTCGGCGTGGAGGGCAAGTTCGTCAAGGAAGAGTACAGCGACCACATGAAGAGAAACCAGCGCTACTACAAATGGATCTCCAAGGATGACGAAAACCACTTTATCTATGTCAATTTCGCGGAAGAGGAACCGAATGTTTTCACGGTCAGCGCGTACAACACGAGCGGCTTCTCCGGCACGGAGGCCATCGAGAAGTATCTCGACACCGTGAAGGCTGAGGCAGCTGAGGCGGATAAGGCAGCCACCGCAAACACCAAGATGAAGGACTTCTCCGTAACCGTCACGCAGTTCGCGCACGATGATGTCGCGGTCAAGATCACGACGAAGATCCCCGAGTCCGGCTGGTCGTATGACGAGGGAAAGAAATGCCTTGTGGAAAACGACGATCCCACAGCCTTCGGCGCGGGTGCCATCAGATTCGAGGTAAGAGGTAACGTGGAGGACTTCGACTACTACAAGGACAAATTTGAAAACTATCAGGATATCGATGATCGCGTGATCGGCGGTATCACCTTCAAGGGCCGCACCTACAAGCGCATCGGCTACGACTGGATCGAGTACGTCGCGCAGATCGACGATGGGCGTGCGCTGTCCATCGGACTGACAGATATTGACTGCGTTCCGGGTACGATGCCCGACGTCATCCTCAGCGGCATAACGATCAAGTAAGGTCATCCCCGTCCAAGGCTTACTTTGCCTGACCACAGCGTATCAAACGGCGCCCGCCCGCAGCGCGGGCGGGCGCTTCCTTGTGAGAAAAAAGAAAGAGGTGGAACCATCTATGCCAACACAGGTAACCAACTATCAATGCCCCGGCTGCACCGGTCCGCTGCACTTCGTAGGCGCTTCCGGTAAGCTGGAGTGCGAATACTGCGGTGCGAGTTACGACGTTGCGGAGATCGAGGCGCTCTACGCGGAGAAAGAAGAGAAGGCTGCGGCGGCGCAGCAGGCGGCTGAAGAAAAGGCCGCGGAGCAGAAGAAAGCGTCCGCCGACGGCGGCGATTGGGATACCTCCGGCTTCAGCGACGACTGGGGCGAGGAGGGCGCGCACATGAAAGCGTACAGCTGCCCCAGCTGCGGTGCGGAGCTCATCTGCGATGAGAGCACGGCGGCAACATCCTGCCCCTATTGCGGCAACCCCACGGTGGTGCCGGGGCAGTTTTCCGGAGAACTGAAGCCGGACTTCATCCTCCCCTTCAAGCTCGGCCGGGAGGACGCCATCAAGGCGCTCAGAGAGCACTACAAGGGGAAGATTCTTCTGCCTAAGACCTTTACCAACGAAAACCACGTGCAGGAGATCCGCGGCGTTTACGTCCCCTTCTGGATGTTTGACGGCAAGGCGATGGGCGACGCCCGCTACGAGGCCACCCGATCCCACAGCTATACCTCCGGCGATTACGAGATCACGAAAACGGAGCACTTTGACATCTACCGCGCCGGCTCCGTCACCTTTGAGAAGGTGCCGGTGGATGCCTCCAGCAAAATGCCGGACGATCACATGGATTCCATCGAACCCTACGATTATAAGGGCTTGAAAAGCTTTTCCACAGCCTACCTTCCCGGCTTTCTTGCCGACAAGTACGATGTGAGCGTGGAGGAGAGCCGCGAGCGTGCGGATCAGCGCTGCGAGGGCACGCTGGACGCCGCGCTGCGCAGCAGCGTGAAGGGCTACGATACCTGCACCCGTCTGACCGGCAGCACGGATCTGGCGCGGGGCAAGGTACATTACGCCCTCATGCCCGTGTGGATGCTCAATACCAAGTGGCAGGGAAAGGACTTCCTCTTTGCCATGAACGGGCAGACCGGAAAGCTGGTCGGCGACCTGCCGGTCAGCTGGGGAAAATTCTGGGGCATGTTTGCCGGCATTGCGGCACTCCTTTCAATCGTCGGCTCCATCGGAGCCACGCTGCTGATGCTGTAACAAGGGGGGACGGACATGAAAAAAAGAATGACAGCTTTGCTGACCACGCTTTTGCTGGCGCTGGCTTTGTGCATCCCCTCCATGGCGGCGGTGGAGTACGGCGCGATCTACGATGAGACCGAGGAGCTCGGCTCCGTGGAATTGACCTATCAGGGGGAGCAGACGCTCCCGCAGCTCACGGAAGCGCTCGGCATTGACCTGCGGGTGGATGTATTTACCGACGAGGGCGTGGAGGACAGCAGTGTCTCGGATATCGCGGTGTATGTCTATGAGGATTCCGGCTACGGCTGCGGCGAGAAAAGGGACGGTGTCTCGCTGACGCTGCTGCTGCGCGGCACGGAGGACGGCGCGTACACGCTCTCGGAGACGGATTGGTGCGTGTACACCCTTCTTGATGCGGCGCGAGGCAGCGCACAGGAACTGTCCGACGCTGTACGCGACGCGGTATCGCCCTACATGGCCCAGCGCGCATGGAACGGCGAGGACATGACCATGAGCGCCACGGCGCTCTCGCAGGCGGTGGGCGCCATGGCGGAGAGCGTGGAGAACTACCTCCAGGCAGGCGCCTCGCCGGACGTCACCGGCGGTGATGCCGAGGCACAGGCGCCGGAGCAGACCGGCGTCGATATGAACTATATCTTCGATCTCAGCGACCAGCTTTCCTTCGAGGAGTGGGCGGAACTGGAAGCACGGGCTTCGGACATTTCCCAGCGCCACGGCTGCGGTGTCTATGTTGCTTTTGTGGATGACTTCACGGAGTACGGCGGCGGGAACGATGTTTACAAGACCACTTATCAGCTCTATCACGCCAATGAGCTGGGCATGGGCGAGAACCGGGACGGCATTATCATCCTGCTGAGCATGAACGAGCGCAACTATGCCATGTTCGTCTACGGCAAAAACGCGGAGTATGCGTTCAATAAGTACGGTCAGGAGCAGCTGGAGAATGCCTTCCTCGGCTACTTCGGCGACAACGACTGGTACGGCGGTGCTTCCCATTATCTGGATACCTGCGATGAGTATCTGACCCTTGCGGAAGAGGGAGATCCCGTGCGGAAGAATACTCTTCCGATGTACCTCATTGTTGTGGCGGCCTCCTGCGCGATCTCCGGCTTTATCTGCCTCATGCTCAAGTGGAAGATGCAGACCGTCCATAAGAAGGTAGAGGCCGACGAGTATGTCGCCGCGGGCGGCCTGACGCTGACAAAGCAGTACGACCGCTACACCCACACCACCGAAACTCGCACCAAGATCAGTTCCGATTCTGACAGCGGCGGTAGTACCAGCAGCTGCAGCGGCGGAGGCGGCAGCGGCCGCAGCGGAACGTTTTGAGAAGGAGGCGGACGATGAAGCATTTGTTCCTGCGCAGGTTCCTTCCGGCGCTTCTCTGCCTGGTATTTGCGCTGAGCCTGACTGCCTGCAGCGGAGGGACCGAGCCGCCCGAGACAGAATGCGGCAGCGGCATGACAGGGGCGCTTTCCGGCGGCAAGGGCAATGTGTCTGAACCAAAGGACGATCCAGAGAAAGCGGAGGCGGGACTTGTCCTGCTGCGGGCGTGTATGGCAGAGGATGACCAGTTGGCCGGCGCGGTGGCCTACCTCGGTCAGCGCGAGCCAAACGACAGATCGTCGATGACGGAGTGGCTGCTCGAAAACAGCGGCGATCTTGTTTCCGAGCTGCCGTTCCTGCTGGAGATCCCGGCGGAGCGCGTACTCGGCGGAGAGAGCGGCAAGCTCTACTGCATCGTCCCCCGGGACGAGAGCACCAGCCTCGCTGTAAATCATGTGACCTGGGAGTCACAGGGCAACGGCGTGTGGCCGGTGGCGGACGAGGTCCTCTATCGGGAAGAATACGCGCAGCCTGTGCTGGTATTCGTGAATTATGAGGAGTGGCCGGATGAGCCGGACACGGAGGTCAACCTTGTGACCAACAACGGTCTGGAGGTGAAATGGTATCCGCTGACCGATGAGTCCGGCTGCCCCGTCGTGCCCACCGGCGTGAACTACGCCCCCATGCTGATGGATTTTGGGATCTTTGGCGCTATCACAGGCCTTGACTATCCCGAGGATTGGGAGCCGGCGGGCGACGACTGGTGGCTGCCGCCTACGGATATGGGTCTGGCAGACACCACCTGGGTCTGTGATGACTGGCTGATGAGCCTGCACTACGGCGACTGCGACCCTGACTATGCCGGGATCGCCGAGCTCTACCACCGCTTTGAAGACAATACAGAGCTGACACGGGTCTTTTCCGGCGTGTGGCGCATGGAGGATGACTGCCTGCGGCTGGATCTCTCCGCCGGCGTCGGCAGCTCCCTCAGCGGCAGTTTCCCGATCCTCATCTCCCCCTCCGGCGAGGAGATGCATTTCCAGCGTTCGCGCAGCGGCGAAGGGGTTCCCTTCCTGCCGGACGATATGGACTCCATTGATCTGACACGGAGCTATGGCTAAGCCCCTTTCATTTTTCTGAACACTCGCAGTTTGCCCCACATCTATTCTATCGAGAGACGCTGAAACAAAAAATGCTCGTAAGGCAGTGTGAAGTGATCCTCCGGGCATAACGCACAAGCAAAGCACCGAAAGTCGCGGCGGCAGGAAAAATGTGCCGCCTGGACATTCAGGAACCGAAAGCGGGCTTGGCCGCCTGGTGCTGAAATGTGGTCCCTACTCACCACCTCCCAACAGGATCAACGAGAAGTAAGGCGGCGATGAGCGTCGGAAATCATGCTCATCACCGCCTTGTTTCATAGTATAGGGAAATGCGGGTTATCCGCTGGAGAGTGAAAGACGGGGGTCGTTGATTATTTCCATGGTGCATTTTCGCTGATACATAGAAATTCACGCGAAGAGGCAGGGAATCTTTTCTGTCAATCGGAGCTGATTTTCTACATAAGACACAATGGCATTGGAGTCTTCTTCGCTGTCAATGCCGCAACAGGAATCAAAAAAGGCAAAAACACACAGCGCGGCTGTGCGTTTTTGCCTTTTTGCCTTGTAAGGGACTTCTTTCCTCGCTGCCGGGGACCTCCTCCAGCTTCTGAAATCTGGTTTCCAATTTTTCAGAAATGGAGGAAACGGCAAAATGCCGTACACCCAAGATCATCGTTCAAGCATCCGCGAGGAAAGGTTCTTATCGCCTGATAGGAGCCTTTCCCGGCTGATCCACAGCCAAATATCACACGCGCCTGAAAGCG
>OIZX01000567.1_pt1 | contig 24376 bp, 22 predicted proteins | sample 1588621 | NCBI WGS metagenome assembly OIZX01 (sample SAMN03283276) | human gut metagenome | biome: human-associated habitat; material: feces | host: Homo sapiens | place: Peru | collected 2012 | reverse complement strand
CGGTGAAAGTCCGCACAGGGACATTCCATTTTCCTCGAGAACTTCACGGTAGTCATTGTTTACTTCATAACGATGACGGTGACGTTCTTCAATCTCTTTTTTGCCATACAGTTTGTAAGCAAGAGAGTTATCTTTAAGTACACATGGATAAGAACCAAGTCTTAAAGTACCACCGATATCTTCGATACCAATCTGATCGGACATGATGTGGATGACCGGATGTGTTGTATCCGGATTGAGCTCCATGCTGTGTGCGTCTTTGTAACCGATGACATTTCTTGCAAATTCAACGATTGAAAGCTGCATACCAAGGCAAAGACCAAGGAAAGGAATTTTATGCTCTCTTGCATAATTAATAGAGTAAATCTTTCCATCAATACCACGATTGCCAAAACCACCAGGAACTAATATACCTGAAACATCAGAGAAGATTTCTGCAACATTTTCTGGTGTAACTGTTTCGGAATCAACCCATTTAATATGAACAGTAGCATCATTTGCAATACCTGCGTGTTTTAAGGATTCAACAACACTAATGTATGCGTCGTGAAGAGAAATATATTTACCAACTAAGGCAATATTTACATCCTTTGTAAGATGCTTAGCCTTGTATACCATATCAGACCATTCCTTAAGGTCTGGTTCAGGACAATCAAGATTTAAACATTCACAGGCAACCTCAGCTAAATGCTCAGCTTCCATAGCAAGAGGTGCTTCGTAAAGGACCTCAACATCAAGATTTTGTAATACATGATTGTTTGGAACATTACAGAATAAAGCAATTTTATCACGAAGCTGCTTGTCAACAGGCATTTCTGAACGGCATACAATAATGTCAGGCTGGATACCCATACCCTGAAGCTCCTTAACACTTGCCTGTGTTGGTTTTGTTTTCATTTCACCAGAGGAACGAAGATATGGAATAAGTGTAACATGGATAAGGATAGCATTTTCCTTGCCTACCTCGTGCTGGAACTGACGAATAGACTCAAGAAATGGCTGACTTTCAATATCACCAACTGTACCACCTACTTCAATTATGGCAATTTCTGTATCTGCTGTAGAGTAATTTCTATGGAAACGGCTCTTGATTTCGTTTGTAATATGAGGAATAACCTGAACAGTACCTCCACCAAAATCACCTCTACGCTCTTTTGAAAGAACTGACCAATATACTTTGCCAGTTGTAACATTAGAGTTTTTTGTAAGGCTTTCATCTATAAATCTTTCATAATGTCCAAGATCTAAGTCTGTTTCTGCACCATCATCAGTAACGAAAACCTCACCATGCTGGATAGGATTCATAGTACCTGGGTCAATGTTAATATATGGGTCAAATTTCTGCATTGTAACCTTGTAGCCGCGTGCCTTTAATAGTCTTCCAAGGGATGCTGCTGTAATACCCTTGCCAAGACCTGATACAACACCACCAGTTACAAATACGTATTTTACTGCCATAACTTGTCCTCCTTAATATGTGAAAAAATTTTAATTACAATTAAACATTAAAGCACTATTATACAACATAGTAAAAAATAATGCTAGAGCAAAATAAAATAAAATTCATAAAAGCTTCATACTTTTTTAAGATAAGAATATTGATTTATGGTGAAAATAACTTTATAATTACAAGCGTATATCAATGATAAAAGCATATTAATTAAATTATGTAATTAAATGATGTAATTATTGGATATGAATTATGTCATATACATCATTAAAATAAGAAATAAACCAAAAATAGGACGATATATAGAAAAGAGGTTACAATGGATAATAACTTTGGAAATGGACAAAGAGGCAATATTCCGCCAAACAATAATCAAAACAATGGAAACAAGCCTGACGGAAACAAGAGAAGACAGAATATTATAATACTGCTGGTGGCTGCTGTGTTTACGATTATAGCAGTAACTACTCTTACTTCGTTATATGCAGGTGCAACTACAAAGGAAATTCCTTATAATGAATTTTTACAAATGGTAGAGAATGGAGAGGTAAAGTCAGTTGTTATAGATACATCGGGAAAGATTATTATCACTCCTAAGGATGGAGTAACTGAAAAGGAAACAAAAAGTGAGTTTGATATTTTTTCCCAGTTTTCCGGTATAAAGAAAACCTATTATACAAACGCCATTAGTGTAGATGCGTTATATGAAACTCTTGAAAAGTCTGGCGTTGAATTCAGGGCAGACAGTTCAGATTCCAGCTCTACTATTATTGAAGTAATACTGTCTTGGATTATTCCATTTGCTATTATATATTTCTTTATGGGCACACTGTTCAAGAAAATGGGTGGTGGAGCAATGAGCGTTGGAAAGTCAAAGGCAAAAATGTATATGCAAAAGGATACAGGAGTATCTTTTGCTGATGTTGCAGGACAGGACGAGGCTAAGGAATCACTTACGGAAATAGTAGATTTCTTGCACAATCCGGAAAAGTATTCAAGCATTGGCGCAAAGCTTCCAAAGGGTGCATTGCTGGTAGGCCCTCCAGGTACTGGTAAAACATTACTTGCTAAGGCTGTTGCTGGCGAGGCAAAGGTACCATTCTTCTCACTGTCTGGTTCGGATTTTGTTGAATTATATGTTGGTGTAGGTGCATCAAGAGTCAGGGATTTGTTTAAGCAGGCACAGCAAAATGCTCCATGTATTGTATTCATTGATGAAATAGATGCTATTGGTAAAAGCCGTGATTCAAAGTATGGTGGTGGCAATGATGAAAGAGAACAAACCCTTAATCAGCTTTTGTCAGAAATGGACGGTTTTGATTCTTCAAAGGGTATTTTCATATTAGCAGCTACAAACAGACCTGATGTGTTAGACAAGGCTCTTTTAAGACCAGGCCGTCTGGATAGAAGAATTATTGTGGAAAAGCCAGACCTTAAGGGCAGAATAGAAACCCTGAAGGTTCATTCAAAAAATGTTGCTTTAGATGAAACAGTAGATTTAGATGCTATCGGACTTGCTACCTCGGGTGCAGTTGGCTCTGACCTTGCAAATATGATTAATGAAGCTGCTATTAATGCAGTTAAGCATGGCAGAAATGCAGTATCTCAGGAGGACTTATTTGAGTCAGTAGAGGTAGTTATTGCAGGCAAGGAAAAGAAAGACAGAATTTTAAGCGAAAAGGAAAAGAAAACAGTTGCTTTCCATGAGGTTGGACATGCACTTATTACGGCACTTGAAAAGAATGCTGAGCCTGTCCAGAAAATTACAATCGTACCTAGAACTATGGGCTCTTTGGGATATGTAATGCAGGTTCCAGAGGAAGAAAAGTACCTTATGAGTAAGGATGAGCTGCTTGCTAGAATTACTACATTACTTGGTGGCAGGGCAGCAGAGGAAATCGTTTTTGATACAGTTACAACTGGTGCTTCAAATGATATGGAAAAGGCTACAGAGCTTGCCAGAGCAATGATTACCCAGTATGGTATGTCAGATAAGTTTGGCCTTATGTCCTTAGAAAGTGTTGAGGACAAATATCTTAGTGGAAGAACAACACTTAACTGCTCAGATGAAACGGCAGCAGAAATAGATACAGAGGTTAAAATATTATTAAAGGAATGTTATGCAAAAGCAAAGGCATTGTTATTAGAAAACAGAGATGTTCTTGAAAAAATTGCAACATATCTTTATGAAAAGGAAACTATTACTGGAAAGCAGTTTATGGAAATATACAATGAAGTAAAAAATCCACAGACTGAAGAGCAGGTTGTAGAAGAAAATTAAAGAATGTCAGGCAGGGCTTACATTTAAGTTTATAGGCAGACTATAGATAGCGATGTTGACACTTTGCCTGACATTATTTTATGAAAATACTATAATAAAATATATTGGAAAGCTATAAAAAAGATTGTAAAGGTTGTAAAAAGGCTTAAAAAGTATTTTGTGAAATGAGGCAGGAAATGTTTGATATAGATGAAGAATTAAAAAAGCTCCCCACATCATCGGGAGTTTATCTGATGCACAATGCTAAGGACGAAATAATATATGTAGGTAAGGCTATAAATTTAAGAAACAGAGTAAGACAATATTTTAGGGAAAGCACAAACAAAACAGCTAAAATTGAGCATATGGTATCTAACATCAGCTATTTTGAATATATTGTAACTGACTCCGAGCTTGAGGCGTTAATATTAGAATGTAACCTTATAAAAAAGCATCGTCCTAGATATAACACTATGTTAAAAGACGACAAAACCTATCCCTATATTAAGGTGACTACCTATGAGGCTTTTCCGAGGATTTTGTTTTCCAGAGATATGAAAAAGGACAAATCCAGATACTTTGGACCTTATACAAGTGCTGGCGCTGTAAATGATACTATAGAATTACTTAGGAAAATATACAAGGTGCGTTCCTGCAGAAGAAAGCTTCCGGAGGATATTGGAAAAGGCAGGGAATGTTTGTATTATCACATAAAGCAATGTGATGGACCTTGTATGGGATATATTAGTAGTGAGGAGTATAAAAAGTCTATTGAGCAGGTAATTGAATTTTTGGATGGTAAGTACAAGAGGGTTTTATCTATGCTTGAGGAAAAAATGTATCAGGCATCAGAGGAAATGGAGTACGAAAAGGCAGCAGAGTACAGAGATTTGCTTAATAATGTAAAGGCTATAGCCCAAAAACAAAAAATTACCTCGGAGGATATGTTGGATCAGGATGTTATTGCATATGCTTCAGAGGATTTTGATGCAGTAGTGCAGGTTTTTTTTATTCGGGAGGGCAAGCTTATTGGACGGGAGCATTTTCATATGACTACAGACTATTTGGAAAAGGGTGAAAGCATATTAACTAACTTTATAAAGCAATATTATTCAGGCACACCTTTTGTACCTAAAGAAATACTGCTTTCTAATGAGTTAGAGGAGGCAGATATTTTAGCAGAATGGCTTAGTAAGGTTAAAGGCTCAAAGGTAAGAATACTTACACCGAAAAAGGGTGAAAAGGAAAAAATAGTAGAATTAGCACAAAAAAATGCAAAGCTGGTATTAGATAAGGACAGAGAAAAAATTAGAAGAGAAGAAGAAAGAACTCTTGGAGCAGCAAGGGAATTATTTGATACCCTTCAAATATCTACTAAGGAAGGCTCTTACCGAATGGAGGCATTTGATATTTCAAATACAGCAGGTATGTTATCAGTAGGCTCTATGATTGTGTATGAAAAGGGAAAGCCAAAGCGAAATGATTATAGAAAGTTTAAGATTAAAACTGTTGTTGGACCTGATGATTACAGTAGTATGAAGGAAGTGCTTACCAGAAGATTTACCCATGGTATGGAGGAAAGAAAGCTTTTGGGAGAAGAAGGTATTGATTTTGGAAAGTTTTCTAATTTCCCAGAGCTTATTTTAATGGACGGCGGCAAAGGTCAGGTGCATATTGCCTTAGAAGTGCTGGAAGAGCTTAAAATAAATATTCCTGTCTGTGGTATGGTAAAGGATGACCACCATAGAACCAGAGGACTATATTACAATGATGTAGAAATACCTATTGATACCCATAGCGAAATGTTTAAGCTTATTACCAGAATACAGGACGAGGCACATAGATTTGCTATAGAATTTCATAGAAGCATTAGAGGAAAAAATCAGGTCAGATCGGTGCTGGATGAGATTAAGGGTGTAGGTGTTACCAGAAGAAAAGCTTTAATGAAGCATTTTAAATCTATAGAGGACATAAAAAATGCCAGCGTAGAAGAATTATTAGAGGTGCCTTCTATTAATGAAGAGGTGGCGAATAATATATACTTATTTTTTAATAAATAAGCTAAGTTCATATTATTATCAGAGGAAGTATTAGCTTTTGACATTTTAAGTTTATTATTTTAAAAATTTTATATGGAAATATAGGTTAGATTAGGGTAATATAATAGTAGCGTGAAAGTTTATGTAAAACAATACGAAAAATCTATGTGTAGCGGAGGTTGTTATGGCTGGTCAAAGTGTTAAGCTTGAAGAATTAATAGAAAAAAACAGTTTAAAAAATTATACACCTGATATTGATGTAAAGGATATAAAGATTACAGTACCCGAAATTAACAGACCAAGTCTTGGACTTGTTGGCTATTTTGAACATTTTCCTTCAGAAAGAGTTCAGATAATAGGATATGTGGAATATACTTTTATTGAACAGATGGATAGAAACAAAAAGCTAGAGGTTTATGAAATTCTTATGTCTAAGAAATCACCTTGTATAATCTTTTGCAGAGGCTTGGAGCCGGATGCAGATATTATAGCAGCAGGTGAAAAGTATGGAGTGCCAGTATTGGTATCAGACAAGACTACATCAGACCTTACGGCAGAAATTATCAGATGGCTTAATGTAGAATTAGCCCCATGTATTTCTATTCATGGAGTTTTAGTAGATGTATACGGCGAAGGTGTCCTTATTATGGGTGAAAGTGGAATCGGTAAAAGTGAAGCTGCACTTGAGCTTATAAAGCGTGGACACCGTCTTGTATCAGACGATGTAGTTGAAATCAGAAAGGTAAGTGAGGAAACACTTATTGGAACAGCTCCTGATATTACCCGACATTTCATAGAGCTTAGAGGTATCGGTATTATTGATGTTAAAACACTTTATGGTGTAGGTAGTGTAAAGGAAACTCAGGGCATTGACTTAGTTATTAAGCTTGAGGAGTGGAGCAGAGATAAGGAATATGATAGATTAGGCTTAGAGGAGGAATACACAGAGTTCTTAGGAAACAAAGTAGTCTGTCATTCTATTCCAATAAGACCAGGCAGAAACCTTGCTGTTATAGTAGAGGCAGCCGCAGTCAACTGCCGTCAGCGTAAAATGGGCTACAATGCAGCTAAGGAATTATACAACAGAGTACAGAGAAATCTTACAAAATCATCAGAAGAATAAAGAAAACAAACGGAGGATTTGAAAATGAGTAAAGTATGTTTTGGTGTAGATATAGGTGGAACAACAGTTAAGCTTGGTATGTTTGACGAAGAAGGCGTTTTAAAGTTCCAATGTGAAATTCCTACAAGAAAGGAAGAAAATGGTAAGCTCATTATTCCTGACATTTGTGCAAAGATTACAGAAATTCTTACAACAAATGACCTTAAAAAAAGTGATATTATCGGTATTGGCTTAGGAATTCCAGGTGCAGTGCTTGATGACGGCACAGTTTTAAAATGTGTAAATCTTGGCTGGGATGTGTTTAATGTTAGTGATAAATTCAAGGAAATATTTGGAGAGGTTAATGTAAAGTGTGGTAATGACGCAAATGTAGCAGCACTTGGCGAAATGTTTAAGGGTAGTGGTGAAGGCGAAAAAGATATGGTTATGATTACCTTAGGTACAGGTGTAGGCGGCGGCGTTATACTTGGTGGAAAGATTATTACCGGAGTAAATGGTGCGGCTGGTGAAATCGGACATATGCCAATGAGTGATGATGAAAATGACACTTGTGGCTGTGGTAAAAAGGGCTGCCTTGAGCAGTATGGCTCCGCTACAGGTGTAGTAAAGGTTACAAAGAGAATTTTAGCAGCTACTGATGTTCCTTCAAAGCTTCGTGATACAGAAGATTTTACAGCTAAGGATGTATTTGATATGGCAAAGGTCGGTGACGAGGTAGCAAATATGGCTGTAGAAGAGCTTGGAAAGTATTTAGGTAAGGCAGCAGCTCATATTTCCTGTGTTGTAAACCCTGGTGTGTTTGTTATCGGTGGTGGTGTAAGCAAGGCTGGACAGTTTTTGATTGACAGAATTGAAAAATATTACAAGCAATACGCATTTTTTGCTAGTAGAGATACAAAATTTACATTGGCATCTCTTGGAAATGATGCAGGTATTTACGGTGCGGCAGCACTTATTCTTTCATAGTGGAATTAATGCTTGTTGAATTGTAAAAATATAAGTTTCGTTTACAAAAGAGGAATAATGGGGTATAAATAACATAAAGAGGGAAACAGATTATTAGTTTTGTAGTTGACTACAAGTACATTTATAAAGGAGATTATTATGTCGGACAATATCTTAGATATTATCAGTAATATAGTTCCAAAAGAAAATATAAAGACCAAGGAAGAATTGAAAAAGCATACGACCTTTAGAATAGGTGGTTATGCTGATTTTTTTGTATCGCCTGGCAGCGAAGAAGAGGCAGCGTTACTTATAAAAACTCTAAATGAGAATAATATTAAGTATTATGTTTTGGGAAATGGAAGTAATGTATTAGCTCCGGATGATGGCTACAAGGGTGTGATAATATATATAGGCGAAAAGCTTTCAAAAATTGAAATTAATAATAATGAAATAGATGTAGAGGCAGGTGCGTTACTTTCCAAAACTGCAAAGGAGGCATATAAGAGCAGTCTTACAGGAATGGAGTTTGCAGCTGGAATACCAGGAAGTGTTGGTGGGGCTGTAGTAATGAACGCAGGTGCATATGGCGGAGAAATAAAGGATATTATTGTATCTGCAAGGGTATGTGATAATAAAGGAAATATATTGTCACTTACAAAGGAAGAGCTGGACTTATCGTACAGACATAGTGTCATAGAGGAAAAAGCTTATACAGTACTTTCCTGCAAATTTTTATTAACAAAGGGAAAGCAGGAAGAAATCAAAGAGCAAATGGATGAACTTAGCAGAAAGCGTCGGGAAAAACAGCCTTTAGAATATCCAAGTGCAGGAAGCACCTTTAAAAGACCAGAAGGATATTTTGCAGGGAAGCTTATTGAGGACGCAGGACTTAAAGGCTATACAGTAGGTGGCGCACAGGTATCTGCAAAGCATTCGGGCTTTGTAATTAATACTGGAAATGCTACAGCAGATGATGTAAAACAGCTTATTAAGAATGTGTCAGAGGAAGTATATAAGCAGTTTGGAGTTTGCATTGAACCAGAGGTAAAAATACTATAGGAGAGAAACATGAGATTTGTTATTGTTACAGGGATGTCAGGGGCAGGAAAAAGTACAACAATGAAAATACTTGAGGATTTGGGATATTTTTGTGTTGATAATTTGCCATTGGCACTATTTAACAAATTTGTTGACCTTGCTTTTGGCTCTACAAAGGACGAAATATCCCAGATTGCCATTGGTATAGATATACGAAGCGGACATTCTTTAATGAAGCTTGACAATATAATTGACGGCATAAAAGCCTCAGGAAAAAAATGCGAAATTTTATTTTTAGAGGCTTCGGATGAAACGCTTATTAAAAGGTTTAAGGAAACCAGAAGGTCACACCCACTTACTACAATGGGCAGAGTAGATGAAGGCATTGCAAAGGAAAGAGAAGCTTTAGGCTTTTTAAAGGTTAAGGCAGATTACATTATTAATACAGATTCCTTATTGGTTAAGGAGCTAAGAGGAGAGCTTGAGAAAATATTTGTTAAAAATAAAGAATATAAAAATATTTTCATTAATATTCTTTCCTTTGGCTTTAAATATGGAATACCAATGGATTCAGATTTAGTTTTTGATGTAAGATTTTTGCCTAATCCATACTATGTGGAGGAGCTTAGACCAAAGACAGGAAATGACAAGGTGGTTAATGATTATGTTATGAATTCGCCGGTTTCAAAGGAGTTTGAAGAAAAGCTGGTGGATATGATAAAATTCCTTATTCCAAATTATGTGGCAGAAGGAAAAAATCAATTAGTAATAAGCATTGGCTGTACGGGAGGAAAGCACCGCTCTGTAACTATTGCCAATATGTTATATAATGAACTAAAGAAAAATGATGATTATGGAATAAAGCTTACCCATAGGGATATAGAGAGAAGGTAGAAATATGTCGTTCTCACAGGAGGTTAAAGAGGAATTATCCAGACAGATAGCTTCAGCGAGGCACTGCAACATTGCAGAAATAGCTGCTATTATCAGTCTTTGTGGAAGAATAGTTATTTCAGAAAGAAATATGTATTCTGTTAAAATACATTCAGAAAGTATTGCATTGGCAAGAAAGTACTTTACATTATTGAAAAAAACATTTAATATAGTAGCCGAAATTACCATTAAGCAAAATGTATATTTGAAGAAAAGTCGTACATATACTATTACTGTTAACAGGCATGAGGACGCAATGAGAATTCTTAAGGCTTCAAAGCTCTTAAATGAGTATGGAGAGATAGAAGAAAATATGTCAGTAGACAATGTTGTGATTATGAATTCCTGCTGTAAAAGGGCGTTTATAAGAGGAGCATTTCTGGCAGCAGGCTCTATTAGTACTCCGGAAAAGAATTATCATTTTGAGATTGTGTGTAATGCTTATGAAAAGGCAGTTCAATTATGTGAAATTATAAATATTTTTCAAATTGAAGCAAAAATAGTTGAAAGAAAAAGACATTTTGTGGTATATATCAAAGAAGGTTCATCTATTGTTGACATTTTAAATGTTATGGAGGCACATATTGCCTTGATGAATCTTGAAAATGTACGAATTCTCAAGGAAATGAGAAACACGGTGAACAGAAAGGTAAACTGTGAAACTGCAAATATCAATAAGACAGTTACAGCAGCAGTAAAGCAGATTGAAGATATTAAATATATTAGAGATTTGGTTGGCTTTTCAAACCTTTCACCACAGCTTCAGGAAATGGCAGCTTTGCGATTAGAAAATCCAGAAGCCTCCTTAAAGGAGTTGGGGGAGATGCTGGAAAAACCGGTTGGCAAATCAGGGGTAAACCACAGACTTAGAAAACTAGGCGAAATTGCAGAAGATTTAAGATGCAATGTGCAAGAAAAACCAGGAGGACAACATGGTAACTAAGGACATGATTATCGAAATTAAAAATGGATTGGCAGCTAGACCAGTAGCTTTATTTGTACAGGTAGCAAGTCAGTTTGACAGCTCAATCTATGTAGAGTATGAAAATAAGAAGGTAAATGCCAAAAGCATAATGGGCATGATGGCATTGGGACTTAACACAGGAGAAAAAGTAAAGGTTTCTGCTGAAGGAAATGACGAAGAAGCAGCAATCAGTAAAATTGAAGAATATTTAAGCCAGACAGCGTAAATTAAATAATTTGAAGTTCTATTTAAAATAAAAATATTTAAAAATAGAATGTAGTTATAAGCTAAGGATTATATAAATTAGGCTTGCTAAATGGATAGGTAGTACATAGAGTGTACGGATTTGTCTGTTTGGCAGGCCTTTTTTTATAAAAATATGCAAATTTGGGACATAAATCGTCAAAAGTTTTTTCAAAAAGGAGTATAGTATTTAAAATAATAATTACACTTATAGCTTTGTTTGCAATATACAATGTATATTGGCTGATTTTTAGTTATATAAGGTGGAAACCACTTTGTGATGCAGTTGGTTATGATGAAAGATATGAGGATTATGTTAAATTTGTAGGAGAAATAGATACATATGATAGATATATATACCATACTGCATTACCAAGATACTTAACTTTTGGTGGAAATTTGTCACTTTCGCAAACAGCAGTTAAAGGTAGTACAAGACCAACAGTAGATTTGCTTATTTTTCCAGAAATAGGTGGATATAGGGTTGAAACACAAATAATATTTAATAAAACAGATGAAAAAGAAACTACAATGGAAACAGGTGGAACTATTACATTAAATGAACATATGGAGTTTTACGGAGAACCTACAGAGAAGGAAAAGGAGTTATTTGAAAAGTACAAGCCAGAGATAGAGCATACATTTGATAAGATGCGGGAGGTTTGGAATTTAGAATAAGTTACAAAATATCGAATAAAAATACATATACATAAGATTTTTTATATGACTTATTAATTAAAATATATGAGTAAAAAAACATAAAATACTTGTTTTTTGTAAAAAAATATGCAAATTTGGGACATAAAATGTCAAATTTGGGACATTGGCACACAAATTAAAAAAATGTGGTAGGATGTGACTGTTGACAGAAATACAAAAGGAGGTAATAAAATGTCAAAAAAATTTTTAAAAATGAGTATTGTATTAGGAATGGGATTTGCTCTAATGATGGGAAATATGTCTGTATATGCAGCAAGCTCATCACAAAAAGCATGGAGGGTATGGAAATCACCATCTGACCCTGATATCAACGAAGTGGCAGAGGATAAAAGAAATTGGGTTGATGAGTCATGGGAAAAGAGGATTGAAGTAAAATTTAATTGTGATGGAATGCCATATGCTTGTATAGGACAAGTTGGATTTACAGATGGTTTTAATAAAAATTATGACTATATTAAGGAAGTAGGAGGTGTATCAGTTGGAATGAAATGTGGGGGTAGAGTTTATAATGCAAGTGGAAATAATGCACCAACAGGGTGGGTTTATGATGCAAAGCTTTCAGGCAAAGCCTCTATTGAAAACACAGGTAAAAATGTTAAATATAAGTTTACAGTTGCAACAAAAGGATATTAAGAGGAGATATAGAAAATGAAAAAAAGAAGCATAGTATTTAAAATAATAATTACACTTATAGCTTTGTTTGCAATATACAATGTGTATTGGTTGGTTTTTAGTTATATAAGATGGAAACCACTTTGTGAACAGGTTGGATATAATGAGCAATTTGAAGATTATTCCAAATTTATAGGAGAATTAGGAGAATATGATAGATATGTATTCGCTGTGTCATTACCAAGCTATCTTTCCTTTGCAGGAAATTTATCTATTGCACAAACAGCTGTTCCTGGGGATGCAAGACCAACTGTAGATATGCTTATTTTTCCTGAAATAGGTGGATATAGAATAGAAACACAAATAATAACTCATAAGTCAAGTGAAAGTGAGGTAATATTGGAAGTAGGTGGTTGCGTTACTCTAAATGAAAATATGGAGTTTTACGATGAACCTACAGAAGAGGAAAAGGAGCTGTTTGAAAAGTATAACGCAGAAATAAAGCACGCATTTGATATTATGAGGAGTGTTTGGGATTTGAAGTAGTTTAATTTTTGGAAGGTACAAAAATATAGCTGTTATAAAAATGTCAGTAATAGATATTAAACTTTTGTACCCTCTAAAAATATTTTAAAGAAAGGAAAGGCTACATCAGTAGTATTAGAGTCTATGATAAAGATAGTTGACTTATGTAAGAAATTTGATGAAAAAGTTTTATTTGATAAATACAATTTGGAAATAAAGGATGGAGAGTTTGTGGTTTTATCTGGAAATAGTGGAGCAGGTAAGACAACTCTGCTTAATATGATTGGAGGATTAGAGCCCGTAGATAAGGGGAAGATTTTGGTTAATGATATAGAGGTTACTAAAAGAAAAAACAAATTGAAGTATTATAGGGACATTGTTGGCTTTTTATTTCAAAATTTTGCCTTAGTTGATAAAAAGACTGTCAGACAGAATTTAAAGCTTGTAAAGAAAAAAAGTCAAAATGGATTATCTATTGAGGAAGCACTAGAAAAGGTTGGATTGATAGATAAGCTGGATACGAAGGTATATAAGCTATCAGGTGGAGAACAGCAAAGAGTAGCATTAGCAAGATTAATGGTAAAAAATAGTAGCGTTATACTGGCAGATGAGCCTACAGGCTCTCTTGATGTGAAAAATTCTGAAATGGTAATGAACATTTTAAAAGAAATAAATAAATCTGGAAAAACAGTTATTTTGGTTACTCATGTAGAAGAATATAAAAGCATAGGTGATAGATGTATCTGCTTGTAAAAAAATAAGTGTTGTTAACAGCCTACAAACTATAAAGAAGGAGATATAGAAATTCATGAGAAAAGTTCAGATAGCTGTAGTAGTTTTTTTAATTTTCATTGGAATAATCATTTCTGGGGAAATATATATAGAATATATTAGTGATTTTGAGGATATGCCTGCCGTATCCTTTAATTCAAATAATTATAATTGTAAGGAAATGCTTAATGATTTGTATAACGGGGCAAAGGAGAAGGGACTACTAATAGGTGGAATATCAACACAGGTAGACAGTATATATACATCAAGAAAAAGTATATACTGTGACCAAGAGTTTAAAGAGTATTTAGAGGATAATTATTATATAAAAGAAGGAAATCAAAAAGCATTGTTTTCCGGAAAAGTAATTATAAAATTTGATGATTTTAAAGATATTCCAGAGGAGAGAATGAAGGCGTTGGTAAATCCTACAAAGCTTTATTTAGTAGGAAGTGAGGAAATAATATCAGATTTTATTAGTGAATTTTCTGAAAAATATCCTGTTTATAAGCCGGAGTTTGGAGCAGCCAGCAGATTAAGAGAGGCAAAGACTAAGCTTTTGCTTGTTTGGGGGCTGATTTTAGTAATGATTATTATAATATCCTATTATGTTCTTCAAAAGGAGAAAAAAGAAAGTGTAATCAGAGTAACCTTAGGTGAAAGCGCAATAGGTATTTTTCTTAAAAAAGCTATTATAGAAATAGGAATAATAGGTGGTTCTTTTGAAATAATAAGTCTAATTGCCCGTATTTTAGGCTATAGTACATTTGATTTAGAAATTGTTAGAATGGTTGTATATGCTACGGTATTAATATGCGTACTAATGCAGGGAACAGTTTTAAAATTTGATGTATCCAGAGTAATGTCAAATGATGTTATTTCTGGTGAAATACTTTTTATGAATTATATTGTAAAGCTTTTAGCTGTAGCAGTAACAGTTATTTTAGTAATATCAGAGTTTAAAGAAATAAATAATTATATTGATTATAAGGCACAGGGAAAATTATTTGAATATTATAAGGGATATGTTAATGTCAATCTACAGGTTAAGAACTATGAAGAGGTTGCACCTAGTGAGTATATGGAAAAGCTCTATAGGGAAAATATTGACAAGCTGCAGGTTACATATTTTGTAGATGACACAAATGGAGTAAGTGATATTGATATAATTTGTGCAAATAAAAATTCCGTTGAGTATATAAAAAGGGTAATACCTGAGCTGTCAGATTATGATTTTAAGGAAGGAGTTTATTTTATTTATAACAAAAATACAACGCTTAGGGAGGATATTAAAAACGAGGCAACAGATATGGCAAGTAATTTATATGATAAGGAAGAAGAAATGAAGCCACAATATCTGGAATATAAAGAAGATGTTGTATTGCCTTGTATATGTATTGAAGAGGATAGAGATAGTAAAAATTCAAAAAATCCAGTAATTGTATTGGTTAATTTGTCTGTAAAAAACGATTATAATATAGGTGATGGCAGCAGGTATCTTATATTTTTTGAAAAAGCTATGTGGAAAGCAACAGAAAAAGACATAGAGCAGGCATTAGAAAAAATATCAAAAGACAGAAATGCCACCGCATATATACAAGATGTATATGACAGCTATGTTGAAAGATTAGAGCTGCTTGAAAGAACAGCGTATATAAAGGCAGTTTTAATTGCAGCATTACTATTAATCGTTGTAATAATATCACGAATACAGGTACAAATATTATATTCCTCTAATGAAATAGAAATTGCTGTTAAAAAGACCTTGGGCTATTCAATGTTTGAAAGATATAGAAAAATGTACATATACAGTGGACTTATTAATATAATAGCCATTGTTTCTGGGATAATTTATTCAAAAACCAGTATGTATAAAGGCGAGGGAGGCGTATTTGAGATATGCTTGATTGGTGCTTTTGTAATGCTTTTGGATTTTCTAATAATAACCTTGTTTATTAGTAGGAATGAGAGGGTAAGCGTACCTAAAACCTTGAAGGGTGGTTGCTTGTAGGTATATTACAATAAAAAACAACAAAAAAAGAACTGATTCTTTAATATCATTATGAGTTCCTCCTTGTAACTAATATATCATAACATCTGTACATTCTTATTTAATATTTAAGTATAACTTTATACTCCGCAGGGTATTTGGAAACAAACGAATTGACGATTTACTTGAAAGAGCAAAGTTGGAAAAACAGTCTAAACAGCGTGGCTCATGCTTTAGAAATGATAAAAACTAAAGGTCGGAACACACAATGGAAAACAGAATTTATGATGAAAAGAACGGTCTTTAGTACGAAAAGTAAGGCGATTATTATTTGCCTTGCTTGGAACTTCCCGAAGAAAAACAGAAACCTGTCGGCATTTGGGGACAGCGCCACCTGCGTTATATTAAGCAACATAAGCGTGTATTTTACGCTAATCTGCTGACCTCGTGCAAGCTAAACAGTTACCTTGCAGATATTGATGAAGAAGCCGAAAATCTTTTTTGTCGGCTGGTAAAACAACTTGCCGAAAAGGAAAATGTAACGGAAAAGCTCAAGACTGAAAATCAAATGCTGTGGGTGCAGCGTATGAACAACATCCACAATCGTGCAACAGAAGTTGTGAATGCAGAAGTGATTTACACAGCTTAAACAAAGTATAATCAAAATTGGGGTGGCGAGGGTAATTACCTTGCTACCCCGTTTTTGCGTTTTAGAAAAATTTAAAATAGTGTTGGTTTTTGTCGAAAAAACCTAAGTGATTAAGGAAGAGAATATTGACGTTGACGTAAATCTATGCTATAATTATTTTATAAATTATGGGAGGCAACTTATGGATAAAGAAAAAGCTCTTCAATGGTTGATTGAAGATAAGCATATGAGCGTGCGTTCAGCAAAAGATGTATTATCAAGATGTGGTAGAGTGTGTAGAATGCTACAAATATCAGAAATTGACGATAACACATTGGAAGATTTACTTGAATGTGATGAATTCAAAAATAGTTCTATGTTCATCAAATCACAATTGAAAAGAACGGTTGCCTTATGCTTGGAGTTTGCGGGTCAGGCAGAAATGAGGTAAAAATGCAATCGCAAGTAACAGTTGGTAGTATGTTTGCTGGAATAGGTGGTATATGCCTTTCTTTTAAGCAAAATGGGTGTAAATTAGTTTGGGCAAATGAAATTGATAAGTATGCGTGTAAAACCTATAGGTTGAATTTCGGAGATGAATATCTCATCGAGGGAGACATTCAAAAGATTGACGCTAATAGTATTCCAAAGTTTGACATTTTAACAGCAGGTTTCCCTTGCCAAACTTTTTCTTCAGTAGGTCTACTACAAGGGTTTAATGATCCGAGAGGAAATCTCTTCTTTGAAACAGCTCGAGTAATCAATTCAATCAAGCCAAGAGTGGTCTTTTTAGAAAATGTTGCGAATCTTGTAAAACACGATGAAGGAAGAACCTTTGAAGTCATTTTGAATACACTCGAAAGTTTGAGCTATCACACAGTGTATAAGGTTATGAACGCAAAAGAATATGGAAATATTCCTCAACAGCGCAATCGAATATATATAGTTGCTTTTAAGCTTAAGAAAGATCTAAATAAGTTCACATTCCCCGATGAAATTCCATTGACACAGACGGCGTTTGATTTGTTCGACAAGGACAAAAAAGATGCGAAATATTATATGGACGGACATCGAATGTGGAATAGAATGATGGAGTATATGACAGATAGGAATCGAGTATACCGCTTTACAGACTGGGGGCTTTCAAGAGGTATGGAAGGCATCTGTCCGACGCTTTTAGCTGCTATGGGTAGTAGATTTGAAAGAATCCCCTTCTTCTATGATAATTACTCTGTTAGACTTATGACCTCTCGTGAGTGTGCAAGACTTCAGGGATTTCCTGAAGAGTACCGCCTTCCGGAAGAAAATGAAAAGCAGGTGTATAAGCAAATTGGAAATTCGGTTTGTGTGCCGGTTGTTGATAGAATTGTAAAACAAATACTTAAATCACTTGAATAAGGAGTTTATATGAGCAAATACAATATAGTTGACTTGTTTGCAGGTGTTGGCGGGTTGAGCTATGGCTTTTCTAAAATGCCTCAGTTCAATATTATAGTTGCAAACGAAATAGAAAAAGATATATCAATTGCATATACATTGAATCATCCAAATGTCACAATGCTTAATTGTGATATCAATAAATTGAATAAAGAAACACTTTTAAATGCAATTAACGGAAAAAAAGTGGATATAGTAGTTGGCGGTCCTCCTTGCCAATCATACTCAACATTAGGTAAGCGTCAAATGGATGAAAGAGCTAATTTGTTTATGCAATACAAAAGGATATTGACAATTTTACAACCTCGTGCTTTTGTTTTTGAAAATGTAGTAGGTATTCTCAGTATGGATAAAGGAAGGCTCTTTCAACAAATTAAATCTGAATTTGAAGAATTGGGCTATATCCTAAAGCATTGTGTCCTTGATGCTGTAGATTTTGGAGTACCACAACACAGAGAAAGAGTAATTTTAGTTGGGTTTAAAGATAACAATGATTTTATATATCCTACTCCGACCCACGGAGATGGGCATAAACCTTATGTTACGCTTAAAGGTGCCATCGGAGATTTGCCGGTCTTAAAAAGCGGTCAAACTAAAGATTTTTATCAGGCTATGCCAGATAACGATTTTTTGAAATTTGTTAGAGCAAACAACTCCGAGATTGTTACAGAACATAGTGCTCCGAAAAACGGTGCCCATTTAGTTCGCATAATGGAAGCACTAAAAGATGGTCAATCCAAAAACGACTTGCCTGAAGATATTCGCCCTAAAAGCGGATATGGCAATACCTATGCAAAGCTGTGGTGGGAACGCCCTTCTACGACGATTACACGAAATTTTGCTTGTCCGTCATCTTCAAGATGCATACATCCAAGAGATTCTAGAGCAATGTCTATTCGTGAGGGTGCTCGTCTTCAGAGCTTCCCGGATGATTATAAATTCTATGGATCAGACGGTATGAAACGCCTTGAAATAGGAAACGCTGTGCCGCCCTTGTTGTCTGTAGCTATTGCAAAACAGATATTAAAAGCTCTCGAAAAATAAAAAATCGCAGGGCAACTAAAACTGCTCTGCGATCATTGCTTATAGTTCGTGAACTTTGCTAAAAGTGTGATGAAATTGTAAGTTACCAGGGATAACTTTTCTTGGGCTGTGCCATTGCACAAATCCAAACGGTAACTGAATAGTGCTACCGCCATTTCTTGTGCCATATTCTGCAGTGGCAGGAATGCGGTTATGCAAATCAGGTAAGTAAATCATCGTGTCAAACTTATTTTCGCCGACCATATTTTTATACCAAACTATCTGTGCCCAATCTTCAGATTTAGATGCTAATCCTCTTGCAAAGCAAAAATCAAACAGCTCAAAAATATTATCATTGAACCATTGAAGCAAACAATGGTATAAATTTGTATTGTATGCGTTCAGTGTATCAGCAACTAAACGATGTTTTCGTAATTCTAACTGTTTATTCTGCCCACCATATTGCTCAATGATATCTATGGTATCTGATGCCGAACCAAAATACAAGGAAATAGCTCGACGAACATCATCAGGAATGGTCTTTTTGTATTGCTTTTCAAAGCCATTGATAAACCTATCTATGCCGATAAGAAATACTTGGCCACCTTCATCCTTTTTAATGGAAACATTAAGACGATTTCCATTGGAAAGGTGTAGCCACATATCGGTTTTGGATTTGGTCATTCCGCCTAAAATGCATTCGACATCTGTTTCGCACAAGCCACCATACTCAACTTTTTCGATAGAAACCCCCGATAAATTGGCGCAAGATAAAAGTCGCTGTTGAATAAGGTTATCTTTAGCGGTTAAGTCCGCAATGAGCTGTTCATTTTGATGCCCAGTTAATTTTGCGTGTTGCCATCCTTCTGCTCTATTTCTTGGCATTTGTATAATCCTCCTCTATAAATAATTTATATGTTTCAATGCCGAGCGCATCAGCGATGCGCTGGATGTTTTCAAGAGAGATACTTCTGCGATAACATTCGATTGCACTGATATATGTGCGGTGCATTCCGCATTTATCGGCAAATGTTTCTTGGGAAAGACCCATAGCAGCGCGATATTTCTTTAAATTTGTTCCAAACACTTTTACAATATCCATAGTTGAAATCCTCCATTAATATATAATATAATAAAAATGAATACAAAAAGTCTACACACAATAAGTATCAAGGTGGGATAGGTATGGCAAAGAGAGGAATGATTCAAAATAATCTAATAAAAAACTCAATAGCTGCATATTTTACTGCCATTGAAATTCACAACAAGCCTAATTTTTCATATCGTTATGAAACTACGACACTTTTATTGATGAATGCTTGGGAATTAGTTTTGAAAGCATTTGTGAAAAAATACATTAAAAATAAAGACATCTTCACAAAAGATGGGCATACAATTTCCATTGATAAAGCGATAGATTATACTGAAGAATATATTAACACGCTTGAACCAAAATCATTTAGTACAGTTAAAGAGAATTTACTTCTTATTGAAAGTTATCGAAATAATATTGTTCATTATTACAATGAGCAATTAGAACCATATATTTTTATGCTTACAGCTAAATCAGCACTGAATTATGTTGATTTTATGAAAAAATATTTTTTAAAAGACATCCTTGCCGAAGATGGTTTGTTTATTTTACCATTAGGCTTTAAGTTGCCGTTTAAGCCAGAAGATTTTCTGAGCAAAAAAGCAACTAACTGTGTTTCTTCTCCAGAATCAAGAGAGTTTATACACTCAATGCTTAAAATTACAGGTGATTTAGAAACACAAGGCGTAGAAGACACGATTGTCGTTGGCTTTGATATATATTTGGAAAATGTTAAGCGAATGAAAAATAGCGACTTGCTAATTGCAATCACAGCTAAGGATGAAGCTGATGCAAGTTTTTCAAAAATCAGTAAATATCAATTGACGAATGACTCAAACGCACAGAAATTACATCTATCAGATGATTAAATAATAAAAATATATCCACTTACATATAAAGATGTATGCGAGCGCTGTAAAGCTGAGGTGATTGGGTTCAAGCAAAATATTGAGTTCAATAAAATGCTTTCTGAACTGAAAAGTGATAGTAAACAAGTGATAGCTATTTGATAGCAGAAGTCAATATACCTCATAGAACAGAGATAATCTGTATCAAATCATAGCATATCAAGTCAGAACTCCCAAACAAAATCGTTTAAGGTTAGTTTTGCGCTTAAGAAGAGGAATTAGAGGAGATACGGAATTCAGATTTGTTTGATGAAATAACAGAAATTATTCCATTAGGAATTGCTGCAAAAAATAGTGATGTGCAAATCGACATTGAAAATATAAGATATGTTAAAACAACAGATTTTTATAAGAATAGAGTTATGAGCAATGATATTGATGGAAAATTTATAGCAAATAAAAATGAAATTATACTAGGCAGGGATATAGCATATGTTCTGTTTGGAAATGAGAATCCGATAGGCAATACAATTTATCTTACATGTAAATGGACTGAAATTCCTGTAACTATAGTGGGAGTTGATAATACACAAAGTATAGAAGGTAATTATTTAACCTTTATGGATAATGAGCTTTGTTTTGAAATGACTAGAAAAACAACTGGCAAATATTTGTATACGATTCAAATTTAGAACAGGGAATATATATAAGATTGTTTCACGATGTATAGACATCTAATTGGAAGTGTTTCAGATAAAATGCATACTATGAGAGAAATTTTAGTAATAATAGCATTTTTACTTGTATTCATATCTTTCTTTACAATTAGTTCATTTGTTAATATGTCAATAAGATGAAACCTATAGACCGTATCAGGTGTAAACAATAGCTAAATATCGTGAAAATTAACTTGAAAGAGTAGCAATAATTATATATAATTTTAATCATGAAGCTATGAGGAAAATTATATGAAAGAACTATTTGATTATATATTTAAGTTAGACTTCAAAAGTCTGTTTATAACAAAAAGCAACAATACCTTTATACAATTTTTTAGATACATATTTGTTGGTGGAGTTGCATTTTTGGCAGACGGTGGGAGTCTTTTCTTAATTACAACTATTGGTGTAAACTATTTAATATCCGCAATATTTGCTTTTATTATAGGCCTTGCCTGTAATTATGGACTATCCAAGCTGCTGGTTTTTGAGAATAGTAGCGTAAACGGAAAGATAGAATTTCTGGTCTATGGAATTATAGGCGTAATAGGCTTAGGATTTACTGAAATAATAATGTATGTGCTTACAGAGATTGCAGGCTTGTATTTTATGGTTTCAAAAGTTATAGCGGCTATTATAGTTTTAGTTTGGAATTTTGTAGCTAGAAAAATTACTTTGTATAGAAAAAAATAGATTGGAGATTATTGTGAAAAAAGTAGTTATTATTGGAGCTGGTCCGGCAGGTGTTACTGCGGCATTTCAGCTTTTGAAAAGTACTAAGGATGAATATGAGATTATTATATTAGAGGAAAGTAATGAGATAGGAGGCATTTCAAGAACTGTAAGGCACAATGGAAATCGTATGGATATAGGAGGACATAGATTTTTCTCCAAGGACGATAATGTTATGAAGTGGTGGGCTGGGATTATGCCTACTCAGGGGGCAGATGCCTATGATGACAAAATATTAGGAAGAAAAAAAGCATTAGCTGAAAACGGACCAGACCCGGAAAAGGACGATGAGGTAATGCTTGTTAGAAACAGGGTGTCAAGAATATACTATAAGAAAAAATTCTTTGATTATCCTATTAGCTTAAAGTGGGAAACTATAAAAAATATGGGCTTCTTTACAACTATATGTGCAGGCTTTAGTTATCTAAAAGCATGTGTGTTTAAGAAAAAAGAAACCTCCTTAGAAAATTTCTACATAAATAGATTTGGAAGAAAATTGTATTCTATGTTTTTTGAGGGCTACACAGAAAAGCTGTGGGGACGCCACCCTAGAGAAATATCAGCAGACTGGGGGTCTCAAAGAGTTAAGGGACTTTCAATAGTCGCAATTATAAAGGATGTATTTTCAAAAATATTTAAGAAAAATTCCAAAAATAAAAAGGTAGAAACCTCTCTTATTGAGGAATTTTATTATCCAAAGTATGGTCCGGGACAGCTTTGGGAGGTGGCAGCAGGCAAAGTAGAAAATATGGGTGGAAGCATTATTAAAAATGCAAAGGTTGTAAAAATAAACAATTCAGACGGAAAAATTCATAGTGTGGTTTATGAGAAGGACGGAGAGCAGGTAGAGCTTGAGGGTGATATTTTCATTTCCTCAATGCCACTTAAGGATTTAACAGCAGGAATGAATAGCGTTCCAGAAAATATTGCTGCTATTGCAAAGGGGCTGCCATACAGAGATTTTGTTACAGTAGGCTTATTGGTGGATAAGCTTAATCTTAAGAATCAGACAAATATAAAAACTATTAACAACATTGTTCCAGATTGCTGGATTTATGTACAGGATGTGGGTGTAAAACTTGGAAGAATCCAGATATTTAATAACTGGTCGCCATATCTTGTAAAGGACATAGACCATAAGGTATGGATAGGCTTAGAGTATTTCTGCAATGAGGGTGACGATTTTTACAATATGTCAGATGAAGAATGTATAAGGTTTGCAAGTCAGGAGCTTGTTAAAATGGGTATTATTTCAGATGAAAAGGCTGTCCTTGATGCTCACAGGGAAAAGGTTAAAAAAGCATATCCAGCATATTTTGATACCTATGACCAGATAGATGAATTAGTAGATTATTTAAATACCTATGACAATTTGTATTGTGTAGGCAGAAACGGTCAGCATAGATATAACAATATGGACCATTCAATGGTTACTTCGTTTGAAGCTGTAGACAACATCATAAAGGATAGAAAGGACAAGTCCAATATATGGAATGTAAATACAGAGGAGGAATATCATGAGCAAAAATAACAAGGCAGTAAAAGTAGCAGTATCCCTGATGGGAGCAGTATCTATTGGAATTGTATTTTTTTATATTATTTTTATTTCAAAGGGCTATTATCATGCCGACTGTACAGATACTATTACCTGGGCAGAGGCTGTTTTAGATGGAAAAGCTCTTATGAACAGCGACTTTTATTACGCCTGCCTGCTGCCTTTTGGCGGACAGCTTTTAATGGTTCCGTTTGTAGCAATATTTGGTGTCAGTATGACAGCACAGCTATGTGGTATGGTGTTATTTGCAATATGCTTTGGTCTGGCACTTGCCTTTTTGCTAAGGTCTATGAACTTTAGCTATAAATGGAGTGTTGTTGGAGTTTCAGCACTATTTTTAATAGTTTCCATAAGCGAAAAGCTAAGGGAAATATTCTGGTGCCACATAATATATTATAGTCTGGGACTACTTTTTGTTATGGTAGGATTAGGTCTTGCACTAAGGGTACTTAATTGTGAAAAATCAAAAAAGAAATATATGATATTACTTTTAATCTGGACAGTACTATGCTCAATGAACGGTATACAAGCCCTTACTATATATGGCTTACCGGTATTGGCAGCATTTATAGCAAATATATTTTTTGATGTAAAAACATCTTTTGTCAGCAAAAAAAATGAAAAGAAATATGAAATAATTTTAGCTTTAATATTTGCTATTATTGTAGGCATGCTGTTAGGGAAAATAGCAAATGGAAACATAGTAGCAGGCTATCAGGAAGGAT
>OIZX01000565.1_pt1 | contig 24419 bp, 24 predicted proteins | sample 1588621 | NCBI WGS metagenome assembly OIZX01 (sample SAMN03283276) | human gut metagenome | biome: human-associated habitat; material: feces | host: Homo sapiens | place: Peru | collected 2012 | reverse complement strand
CATATCCGAGCGGCTGCAGGAGAGCCTGCGGCCGATCTCCCGCTGCGCGCTGACCACCGTGGTCGCCCCGATGGGCTACGGAAAGACCACCGCGGTGAACTGGTATCTGGAGGAGCGCGCAAAGGCCGGGCCGCTGCGCGTCGTCCGCATCAGCGTGTATTCCGACAATCTTGCGATCTTCTGGCGGAGCGCGCAGGACGCCTTTGCCCGCGCGGGCATCGACCTGCTGCGGGAGTATGCCTGTCCCACGGACGCCGCCGGCGGAGGCCTGCTGGCGGACGATCTCTGCCATGAGCTGGCGGGGGAAACGCCCTGCTATCTGTTCATCGACGACTTTCACCTGCTCACAGACCAACGCGTGACCGCCTTTCTCTGTATGCTTGCGGGCCGCCTGCCCGCCAACGTCCACCTGATCATCGCCAGCCGCGACCGCTTTCTGCCCGCCGCAGAGATCGTCCGGCTGGGGGCGAGGGTCTACCGGCTCGGCACAGAGCAGCTGCGGCTGAACCATACGGAGCTGGCCGTTTACGCGCACCGCTGCGGCACGGAGCTTTCCGACGCGCAGGCGGAATCGCTGCTCTACTCCAGCGAGGGCTGGTTCTCCGCCGTGTATCTGAACCTGCGCGCCCTGTCCGAGCAGGGCGTGCTACCGGACCGTACCTCAGACATCTACGCCATGTTCTCCGCCGCCATGATCGATCCCCTGCCGGAGATGCAGCAGGAATTTCTGGCGGTCATGGGACTGGCGGACGAATTCACGGCGGAGATGGCACGGTACGTCACCGGAAATGAAAAGACCGCCTCCCTGCTGACAGCGCTTTCAGAGCAGAACGCCTTTGTAAGGCGGCTGCCGGACAGTGCCGTTTTCCGCTTCCACCACATGATGAAGGACTGCGCCGAGCGGGCCTTCGACCAGCTTCCGGCGGGAAAGCAGCGTTTTTACCTTGACCGCTACGGCGCATGGTACGAGCGCAGCGGGCAGTATCTCCACGCACTGTCCGCCTATCGCAGAAGCGGCAATTTTGACGCGCTGCTGCGGGTGATCCAGAGCGACGCGGGCATCCTGCTGGCCGCGCTGAAGCCCGTCGATGTGCTGGACGCGCTGGACGAATGTCCCGTCTCCGTACTGAAGGCCCATCCTCTGGCGCTGCTGGTGCTGATGCGCCGTATGTTCACCTGGCGGCAGATACCGAAAATGATGGAGCTGAAGGCGCTGCTGCTGGCCTCCATCGAGGAGCGGCCCGCCATGCCGGCGGCGGAGCGGGGCGACCTGCTGGGCGAGTGCGACCTGATCATGAGCTTTCTCTGCTACAACGACATCAGCGCCATGAGCCGCCTGCACCGCAGCGCCAGCGCGCAGATGTCACGCCCGGCCATCACCATCCGCAACGAGGGAGGCTGGACGTTCGGCTCGCCGTCGGTGCTGATGATGTTCCACCGGCTGCCGGGGCAGCTGGACAAGGAGCTGGCTGAGATGGATGAGTGTATGCCCCATTACTACCGGATCACCAACGGCCACGGGCAGGGCGCGGAGAAGATCATGACGGCGGAGGCATCGTTCCTGCAGGGGCGCTTTGACGATGCCCACATCGCGCTGGAGCGGGCCTATGCCCAAATCCAGGGCAATGGGCAGATGAACATGGCTCTGTGCTGCGATTTTTTGGCATGGCGGCTGACGCCGTATACCGGCGCTGCGCCCCGATACACGTTCCAGCAGCGGCGCGGCCTGCTGATGCAGCACCACAACACGGACTGGCTGCATATACTGGACGCAGCCTGCGCCTACTACCACGCCCTGCTGGGGCAGCCGGAGAAGATCCCCGCTGTATTCCGGGAGCATCAGCTGTCGTCCATCAACTACCTTGCGCCGGGAAAGCCCATGATGGAGATGATCGAAAATCAGGTCTATCTGGCCCAGGGATCATACGCCAAGGTCATCGGGCGCAGCGAGGGGCTGCTGGCCGTGTGCGGGGCGATGCATTACGCGCTGGTGGCGCTGCACATCCGCATTCAGACGGCGGCGGCCTACGAAATGCTGGGCAAGCACGGCGAGGCACAGGCGCTGCTGGCGCAGGCGCTCTCCGATGCCGCGCCGGACGGCTTTCTTCTCCCCTTTGCGGAGAACTACCGATACCTCTCCCCCCTGCTGCATCAGGATACCGCCGACCTTGCGCCGCAGATCATCGCACTGGGCGAGGCGGCAGCATCGCGGCTCACCCAAACGGCCCGACCGGCGGCCCTCGCCGCGCTGACGGAGCGGGAATATGAGGTCGTGGGGCTGATGGCGCAGCGGCTCAGCAACCGCGAGATCGCGGAAAAGCTGTTTCTCACGGAGGGCAGCGTGAAGCAGTATATCAAGCAGATCTATTCCAAGCTCCACATCGAGGGGGACACCCGGACCAAGCGCGGGCGGCTTTCGGAGCTGCTGGAGACAAAAACCTAACCATTGGGGAATAGTTATTCCTTTTGATCCGCCGTACAATGTCTGTACGGTGGATCTTTTTCTTTGCACGTATTACACGCAGAAAGGAGGACGCGCCCTTGAACCGAAGGTATCTCACGGCTGTCACGCCGCTGGCCGACTACATTCTGCAGGTCGATTTTGTGTCCGGCAGCCGCCTGCTTTTGGATATGAAGCCGTATCTGGACAAAATGCGTTTCTGTTCCCTCTCCGATCCGCAGGTGTGGAACAGCGCTGTGACAAACGGCATCTTCGTCCGCTTCGGAAATGTGGAGATGAGCCACAATGAGATATTGGCCATGGCAGAACAGGAGTATTGATCTCAGTGATCAAGAGAAGGAGAAAAAACGATGAAAAGCATGAAGAAGTATGTATCCCTTTTACTGGCATTGGCGCTGTGCCTTATGCTGACCGCCTGCGGCGGTGATGCCGGTGACAGCGACGACGGCAATAACGACGAGCCCGATACCCCCGATACCCTTGAGGATCTGGTCAAGGACTCGGCGCTGATGGCCGACCTGTACGTCTACGGCGGCGCGTGGGCCGGTGAGGACGGCAGCACGATGCTGGTGGCCACCAGTGAGGGCGGAGACGAGGTGCGCTTCGCGCTGTACGACGCCGGCGAGGCGCTGACGGCCAGCGGGTTCATCCAGTCCGTACCGGAGTACGACTATGACTATTTCTACAATGAGCATGACGGCGTGGCGTACCGCTGCTGGTCCGATGAGGTCGGCGCGCTGCACGTGGCGTATCTCGGCACGTTTTCCAAGATGCTCGGCGACGCGCCGGGCGAGAACATCGGCGACACCGGCTATGAGGCGCTGGAGGGCGTCTGGTATCTGGACGGCGAGGCCGGTGCGGCCAGCTGCATCGAGATCGACCAGTTCGGTAACTGGACGCTGTATGAGCGGGCAGGCGGCGACGGCGACATGACCAAGGTGGACTACGGCACGCTGGAGACGGACGAGGAGAATTTGGATCGGTACTTCGCCGTTTCCGACCAGTTTGACGATGTGGTCTACGACTTCAACGTCATTGACAACAGCGTGATGTACTGGGGCGGTGAATACGACTATTACGAGAAGGCGGCATGACCGCCGGGAGGAGAACATGATGATGAAAAAGCTATTTGCGCTGATGGCGGCGCTGGCGCTGTGCCTGAGCCTGACCGCCTGCGGCGGTGATCAGAATGAAGACCCCAACGATGTGGTAGGCGACGACTGGCGCGTTACCGGCGTGGTGCGGGCCGAGGGCACGATCACCCGGGATGGCGGGGACGTATATGTGCTGGTGTGCGTCAACGATGACGATGCTGTTTTCTGCTATGACGATGAGACGTATGCCGTATACGACTATGTGGACTACCCCATGACGCTGCAGGGCGACCCGTGGGAGGAGTTTCAGAGCATCGACTTCGCCGACCGGAACGGCGACGGCAACAGCGACGTGGCGATGCTGTTCGAGCTGGACGGCCAGACGGTGCTGATGGTGTGGTTCTGGGACGCGGACGCCGAGGCGTATGTGTTCCAGCCGGAGGAGTCCCTGGTGGAGGACCTCGGCGGGGAGAGCGTATCCCACGTGGGCTTCGAGGGCACGTGGTATCTGGACGGTGACGAGACGGAGGAAAGTGTGATCATCATCGGTGAGATCGGCGACTGGGTGCTGTATGACCAGCAGGGCGACACCCGGACCGCCATCGACAGCGGTCTGCTCCGCGTGGTGGATGAGGCGCAGGGACACTACGCCGCCGACTCCGAGCAGTTTGCCGATGTCTCCTACATCATTGCGACAGCCGGTGAAAACGGTATGTACTGGGGCGTTACCGGCGACTACGATTACTATGAGCGGCTGGACTAAGCGGCAGAAAGAAAGGCACGCCATGAAGAAGCATCACCTGTGCTTTCTGCTGACGCTGACGCTGCTGCTGGTACTGGGGCTGACCGCCTGCGGCGGCAGCGGCGGCTATGACCACGCCGACGACCCGGCCAACGCGTGGGATGTGATGACTGACGAGGACTTCAGTGATGATGTCACCGCCTGGCAGGGAGACGATGGCAGCCAGCTGCTGGTGGACATCTCCACCAGCAGCTACACCTACCGCACCTGGTACAACCGCGTCGGAACGGGCAGCCTGTTCCGGGATGCGCACGGCCTGGGCCTCAAATACTGCGAGATCGGCGCGGAGTACTACTATTACCTGGTTCGGGAGGGCGGCGGCTTCACCGTGCGCCACATCGGCGACGGCGAGGGCCGCCAATACGGCGAGATCAACGGCCTGCACTGTGAGCCCGCCCAGGGCGAGGCGGCGGCCTATGACATCAGCCTGCTGGACGGTGTGTGGCAGAACGCCCTGGGTGAGACCTTCGCCTTTGATACGGGACGGATGCGGGTCATCGAGTGCTTTACCGACGGCACGATGAGCAGCGGGCCGCTGTATGAAAGCACCGACGGGCGCGGGCCGTATGTGACCGGCCCGGAGATCCTCTATCCCTGCCTCAGTGCCGACGGCAACGCCTTTGTGCTGTTTTCCGACGGCAACGCGCCCCGGGCGGAGGACGCCGAAAGCACCGGCGTATTCTACCGCAGCGGCGACATGGCGCTGTACGCCGACCCGAAAAGCGCGTGCTTTGAGGAGTCGGACGGGCGGCTGTGGTACTACGACGGTGTGAACTACTTTGCCCTGCCGGAGGGCTATGCGCTGGACGCGGATGGGATGGCGTATGACGAATACGGCAGGCCCTTTGCCCCCGCGTGGCCCGAGGAGCAATACGATCCCGCGGCGGTGTGGGGTGAGAGCTGGCTGGCCGAGAACTGGGGCAGCAACGGATAAGGAGGATATGCTATGGCAAAGCAAGCGGACAGAATGACGGACGAACAGCTCTCCAAGCAGCTGGGGCGCTATCAGGCCACCGAGAGCATCGGGATACTGCTGGGCGTTCTGCTGGTGATCGCCGGGTGCATCACGATGTTCATACGGCGTGACCCCCTCCTGATCTGCGCGATGGTCTTTCCCGGTGTGGCGCTGTTCCTGCTGGTGGCAAAGCCCGCCCAGAGGAAGAAAAAAGCGCTGATGCAGGAGCAGCTGGGCGGGTATTTCCGCACGGAGCTGACACGGGCCTTCGGCCCTGAGCCGAAAACAGCGGAACTGCCCATTGACTGGGCGTTTTTGGAGAGCGCCGAGCTGCTGGCCGTCCCCTGGACGGAGTGCAGCGTGGAGGACTTCCACGAGGGCATACATAACGGGCTGCGGTTTTCCGCCGCCAACGTGGAGCTGCGCCGCACGGTGGAGGAGAAGTCCGGCCCGGACAACGACAACTGGATGACGAGGACCGAGACGCTGTTCCGGGGTATCGTGGTACGCTGCAAGGATATAGGCGACCCGGCGCTGGATATGGTCATCCGGGAAATGTTCCAGGAGCGGAAGAAGGACGACATCACCGACCCGGCCCTGTTCCGGAAGCATTTCACCGCCCGCACAGCGAACGGACAGGACGTGGATGAACAGGTAACGCCGCAGCTGCGGGAGCTGGTGCAGAAGCTGGAGGCATCTTCCAACAGTGCTAAGCTGGGCGGTCTTATCCTCCGTGACGGCGATCTGACACTGGCCCTGAACACCCGGTATGTGTTTGCGGGCGTTCCGGAGGAGCTGGATCTGCGGGATGTGGACGGAATACGGAAATGGTTCACGGCCTCGCTGACGGGCATGGGCAATCTGCTGGATCTGCTGGTGGAAAGCCCGGTCATGTCTGCGGCGCAGGCGGAGAAGGAGTGAGTATATGGATGAGCAGAAAAAGAAGATGGCGGATGAACAGCTGTCCCCGGCGCTGCGAAAGAGTAAGGGCGGCAGGCTTGGCGGTAAGATCCTCTCCCTGTTGGGTGTGGTGATCGCCGTGGCAGGTATGATCCTGGGCGGCAACTACGTGGTGGTCATCGCAGGCGGTGTGATCCTGGCCCTGGGGCAGATGGTGCAAGGCAGATCCAAGGGCAATGCGAACCAGCAGGCCTTCAGTGCCATCGCGCCGGATATTGTGGACGCCGCCTTTGAGAACGTGCAGTTCGACCCCGCTTCGCACATTCTGAATGCGGAGGACACGAACATTCCCGTGCCCAACCACACGTATTGCGGCGGCAGCGGATATGTCCGTGGGACGTATGAGGGGCTGACCACGGAGCTGTGCACCGTCCGTATGACGGATGTGGACGAGGTGCAGCGGGAGGAGACGGGCCTGTGGGAACGGAACGAGAAGGAGGTCTACGCCGGACAGTGGATGCTGTGTGAGCTGGGTCGGGAGTTCCCCACATGGCTGACCATCTGGCCGCGGGGCAAGCTGGAGAAGCTGCTCAATGCCCGGACCATCAGGACAGGCAACGAGGCCTTCGACAAGCAGTTCAATCTGAGCAGCGACGACGAGCAGGAGGCCCTTCGCATCCTGAATCCCAGTCGGATGGAGCGGATCATGAAGCTGGCGGACACGTCCTTCGGCAAGTTTGGCATCAATCTCAACAAGGACGGCAAGCTGTATATCGCCGTCCACAGCGGGCACGGCTTTTTCGACATCGGCAAGGGCCGGGAGACGCCGGAGCAGCTGCGTCGGCGGTTCACCGGGGAGCTGAAGTGGTTTACGGACATGATCGACGTGTTCCGTCCGATGTAAAGGAGGTGTCGGTATGACTTTGGGGCTTGCCGCGGCGCTGCTGGCGGCGGCGATGATTGGGATCGCGCTGGCCTGCAAATACCTGCAGAAAAGCAGGGCGGCACGGACGCTGTGTATCGTTGGCTGCGCGCTGATCGCGCTGGCCTGCGCCGTTTATATCGGGCTGACGCTGCTGTTTGTAGACGCGGTATGGAACAGTCCGCCGGCGGCATAGAGTGTTCACAAAATAGGGAGAAAGGCCCGCTGCCGGTGGCAGCGGGCCTTTTGTGACAGGGCGTTCTGTTTCTTTGGGCGAAAAGCCGGTCCAGGCATTGTACTTTGTTTGTATATAGATTAACGAAAATGCGCGAATTGTGTGCAAACAGCCGGTCATTCATCGAAAAAAATCATGAGATTTGTGCGAAAAAAACTTTGCATATTCCTTTGGTTATATTATAATACGTGTAACTATAATAAGTGAGAGGGTGAACACGCATGGAACTTCAAATTCAGGACCTTGTCTCTTCCATCAAGAAGGATGGGATCGACAGCGCCAACAAGGAGGCTGCCGCCATCCTGGCCGACGCCAGGAAGCAGGCGGACGCCATGATCGCGGAGGCAAAAAAGGATGTGGACAAGCTGCGTGAGGACGCCAAGGCAGAGATCGAGGTGTTCAAAAACAGCGCGCAGCTCAGTGCCGAACAGGCCAAGCGTGACGCGGTGCTGGCGTTCCAGCAGGAAGTTCAGAAGGAATTCGGGAAGATCCTGGCCGCTGACGTGAACAAGGCGCTTGATCAACAGACGCTGGTCCGGCTCATTCAGGCCGCCGTACAGGGCGAGGACGTGTCTGCCTATACGGTGGAGGTGGACCAGGTGACGGACGCACTGCGTCAGGAGCTGGCCCAGGAGCTGAAGAACGGGCTGGAGATCCGCCCGTCCAAGAAGGTGGGCGCGGGCTTCCGTCTGGCTGCCAAGGACGGCTCGGGCTACTTTGACTGCTCTGAGCAGGAGATCGCAGAGATGCTGATGCCATTCTTCCGGGATATGCACCTGTAAGGAGGCGGCTATGGCATCCTACTACTATCTGATCTCCAGTCTGCCCATGCTGAAGACCCAGGGCGAGCCGCCTATGGACTACGGCACATTTCTGGATATGTGCAAAGCGGCGGTGGGCAGCGGGGTCTACAAGACCCTGGAGGAGCTGACGGTGCAGGCAAGCAACGGGCCGCTGCTGTCGGAATGGGCGTCGTTTTATCAGGCGCTTTCCCGGGAGCTGGTCTATCAGCGCAGCGTGAAGCTGGGCCGCCCCTGTCCCGTTCCCTCCGACCGGGACGCCGGCATTACCCAGGCCGTGACGGCGGCGGTGAACGCGGAGAACCCGTTGGAGGGCGAACGCATTTTGCTGGATTTGGAATTCAAACGGCTGGACGACATGATCGGGCTGCACAATTTCGATGAGCACGCCCTGTACGGCTACGCCATGAAGCTCCGGCTCCTGGAGCGGCAGCAGGGCTTCCGCTACGAGGCGGGCAAACGGTCCTTCGACGGGCTGATCGCCCACATCCAGCAGCAAGTCTCCAGCCTATAACGAAACAGGAGAAACACAATATGGACAAAGTAACAGGATATGTGACAGGTGTAAACGGAAACCTGGTGTCCGCCAGCTTTTCCGGCTCTGTGCGCAAAAATGAAGTGGGCTATGTCCTGGTGGGCGATGACCGGCTCAAGGGCGAGATCATCCGCGTCAACGGCGACACGGCCAGTATGCAGATCTATGAGATGACCAACGGCATCCAGGTGGGCGACAAGGTGGAGCTGTCCGGCGAGCTGATGAGCGTGGAGCTGGGGCCGGGCCTGCTGACCCAGGTGTTCGACGGCCTGCAGAACCCCCTGCCGGATCTGGCGAAGAAGTGCGGCTTCTTCCTGGAGCGCGGCGTGTATCTCGATCCTATTCCCAACAGGGACTGGGAGTTTACCCCCCTGGTGCAGCCCGGTGACCGGGTCACCGCAGGCGACGCGGTGGGCAGCGTTCCGGAGGGGCTGTTCACCCACCTGATCATGGTGCCTTTCGGTGTGAAGGGCGAGTGGAAGGTGAAATCCGTCCGGGAAAAGGGCGTATACAACGTCCGGGACACCGTGGCGGTGATTGAAAACGAAAACGGCGAGGAGAAGGAGCTGACCATGGTGTTCTCCTGGCCTGTAAAGCAGCCCATCCGCTGCTATGAGGAGCGCCTGCGCCCCGACGAGACGCTGGTGACCCAGCTGCGCTGCGTGGATACGTTCCTGCCGGTGGCCAAGGGCGGCACGTTCTGCGTGCCCGGCCCGTTCGGTGCGGGCAAGACGGTTCTGCAGCACATGGAGGCCAAAAACGCCGACGTGGACATCGTTATCGTGGCCGCCTGCGGCGAACGCGCCGGCGAGGTGGTGGAGGTACTGACGGAGTTCCCGGAGCTGATCGACCCCCGCACGGGCCGCTCCCTGATGGAGCGCACCATCATCATCTGCAACACGTCCTCCATGCCGGTGGCCGCCCGCGAGGCGTCGGTCTACACCGCCGTGACCATGGCAGAATACTACCGGCAGATGGGGCTGGACGTGCTGCTGCTGGCGGACTCCACCAGCCGCTGGGCGCAGGCCATGCGCGAGATGAGCGGACGGCTGGAGGAGATCCCCGGCGAGGAGGCGTTCCCCGCCTATCTGGAGTCCGTCATTGCTTCGTTCTACGAGCGGGCCGGCAAGGTCCGGCTGAAAAACGGCAAGGTGGCCTCCGTCACCATCGGCGGCACGGTCTCCCCTGCCGGCGGCAACTTTGAAGAGCCGGTGACCCAGGCCACGCTGAAGGTGGTGGGTGCGTTCCACGGTCTGTCCCGCGAGCGCTCCGACGCCCGCAAATATCCGGCCATCCACCCCATCGACTCCTGGTCCAAGTATCAGGGTGTGGTGGATATGGAACGGGTGGAGCAGGCACGGGCCATCCTGAAGCGCAGCAATGAGATCAACCAAATGATGAAGGTCATCGGTGAGGAGGGCACCTCCGCCGAGGACTACATCGTGTACCAAAAGGGCGAGCTGCTGGACGCGGTGTACCTGCAGCAGAACTCCTTCGATCCCATCGATGCTGCCTGCGACCCCGCGCGGCAGATCCACGAGTTTAACGTGCTCTACGATGTACTGACCCGGGACTTTGCGCTCAGTGATAAGAAGGATATTCGCGCCTTTTTCAACCAGGTCCGGCAGGAATTCCTGGATTGGCATGGCACTGTGTTCCAAACGCCGGAGTTTGAGGCCCAGGAGCAGAAGCTCAAGGGCCTCTACATGAGCCGCGCGGCGGTGTGAGAGGGGTGTTACGATGCAGAAAGTTTACACGAAAATCGAATCTATCGTGGGCAACGTGGTGACCGTCCGGGCCAGCGGCGTCCGCAGCGGCGACCTGGCGCTGGTGGGCGAGAGCTACGCCAACGTCATCAAGCTGGACAAGGATCTGGTGACGCTGCAGGTGTTCAGCGGCACGCAGGGCGTCAGCACCACCGACCCGGTACGGTTTTTGGGCCGCCCCATGATGGTGTCCTTCTCCGACCACCTGCTGGGCCGCATCTTCGACGGTGCGGGCGTGCCCCGTGACAACGGCCCGGCTCTGACGGAGAATATGATCCCCATCGGCGGGCCATCCGTGAACCCGTCCAGGCGTATCGTGCCCAACAAGATGATCCGCACCGGCATCCCCATGATCGACGTGTTCAACACGCTGGTGGAGAGCCAAAAGCTGCCCATCTTCTCCGTGTCCGGCGAGCCGTACAACCAGCTGCTGTCCCGCATCGCCATGCAGGCCCAGGTGGATGTGATCGTGCTGGGCGGCATGGGTCTGAAGCACGACGACTATCTGTTCTTCCGGGATACGCTGGAAAAGAGCGGCGCGATGGGGCGCACGGTGATGTTCATCCACACCGCCTCCGACCCCACCGTGGAATGCACCCTTGTGCCGGATATGGCGCTGGCTGTGGCGGAGCAGTTCGCCCTGGCCGGAAAGCGGGTGCTGGTGCTGCTGACGGATATGACCAACTACGCCGACGCGCAGAAGGAAATGGCCATCACCATGGAGCAGGTGCCCTCCAACCGCGGCTATCCGGGCGATCTTTACAGCTGTCTGGCGGCGCGGTATGAGAAGGCCGTGGACTTTGAGGGTGCAGGGTCGATCACCATTCTGGGCGTGACCACCATGCCCGGCGACGACGTGACCCACCCTGTCCCCGACAACACGGGCTATATCACCGAGGGCCAGTATTATCTGAAAAACGGCCACATCGAGCCGTTCGGCTCGCTGTCCCGCCTGAAGCAGAACGTGAACGGCAAGACACGCAGCGACCACCGGGCGCTGATGGACGGTATGATCCGGCTTTATAGCGCGTACAAGGAGAGCTTGGAGAAGAAGTCCATGGGCTTCATGATGTCCGAGTGGGACGAAAAGCTGCTGAAATACGGCCACCTGTTTGAGACGAAGCTGATGGATCTGCGCGTGAATATCCCGCTGGAGGAGGCGCTGGATCTGGGCTGGGAGATCCTGGCCGAGTGCTTCGAGCCCAACGAGACGGGCCTGAAGACCAGTCTCATCCAGGAGAGATGGCCCAAGCGCGTCGCCGTGGAATGAGGGTGCGCCTATGGCTGTCAAACTTACGAAAAACGAACTGAAGGTGCAGAAGGACCGCCTGAAGCAGTTTCAGCGCTACCTGCCCACCTTGCAGCTGAAAAAGCAGCAGCTGCAGGCCGTGGTCATGCAGGTGACGGCGCAGCTGGAGCAGGTGGAGCAGCAGCGCCGGGCCGCTGTGGCCGGTTTGGATGACTGGGTGGCGGTCTTTGCGGAAAACGACAGCTTCCCGGCGGACAGACGGCTGGAAGCACTCATCCGGCCGCACAGTGTGGTGTGTGGGCAGGAGAACATCGCCGGCGTCACCGTACCGGTGTTCCAGGAGCTGACATTTGAGGATATTTGCTACGATGTAGCGGACTATCCCCTGTGGGTGGACACGGCGGCGGTACGGCTGCGGGAGATTGCGGCGCTGGACGCCATGGCCAAGACGCTGCGGCGTCGAGTGGAGCTGCTGGAGCAGGAGCTGCGCTCCACGGCCCAGCGGGTAAATCTGTTCGAGAAGGTGAAGATCCCCGAGGCCAAGGAGAACATCCGGGTCATCGGCATCTACCTGGGCGACCAGCAGACCTCCGCCGTGGTGCGGGGCAAGATCGCCAAGAAGCTGCAGGAGGTGGGCCGATGATCGAAAAAATGAAGGTGGTCCACATTGTGACCACCGCCTCGGAAAAGGCCGCCCTGCTGGACCGGCTGCGGGAGCTGGGCGTTGTCCACTTCGCGGAAAAGGCCGACGCCGATCAGCGGTATTCGGAGCGCTTCGCGGCGCTGGCTAAGGCGGCGGCGGTGTTGCAGGAGTATCCCCACGGGGAACAGGAAACGGCGGTGCTGTCCGACGGCGAATTTGAGACGTTCTTCCGGGAGCTGAACGAGTGCATCGGCCGCAGGAAAGCCCTGCAGGAGCAGCAGACCGCCGCCCACGCCGCCGCGGAAAAGCTGGCGGAATGGGGGCGCTTCTCCCCCGCCGAGCTGCGGTCGCTGCGGCAGAGCGGCTGGGATGTTCACATCTACCGCACGGACAAGAAGACTGTGGCGGCGCTGGAGAGCGATCCGGATGTAAGGTTCGTCCGGCTGTCGCCGGTGGGCAAGATGCCCACGCTGGCCACGTTCGCTCCCCTGCCTGCCGCGTACTCCGCCACAGAGTTCCCCATCCCGGAAAAGGGGCTGGACGAGCTGGAGCAGGAGCAGCAAAGCTGCGCTGACGGGCTGCGGGAATGTGAGGCATTCCTGACGAACGCGGCCGGACACCTGCCCAGCATACAGGCGCAGCTGCTGAAAACACAGAACGATGCGGAATATTCCGCCGTGAGCAATACCTCCCAAAGCCAGGACGGGCTGGTGTGGCTGTCCGGCTATCTTCCGGTCAGCGAGACGGAGGGCTTTAAAAGAGCCGCCGCCCAGGCCCACTGGGCGTGGGCTATGGACGATCCCGCCGGGGACGACGAGAAGGTGCCCACCAAGGTGAAGTACAATAAGGTCACGAAGCTGATGATCCCGGTGTTTGACATTTTGGGTACAGTGCCCGGTTATCGGGAGTACGACATCTCCTTTTGGTTTTTGGGCTTCTTCACCCTGTTCTTTGCCATGATCATTGGCGACGCGGGATACGGATGTCTGTTCCTGCTGGCGGCGCTGGTGATGACGCTGAAAGGCAAGGGCTCGTCCAGCGCCGTACAGCTGCTGTGGGTGCTGTCCGCCGCCACGGTGATATGGGGCGCGCTGACCGGCACATGGTTCGGCCTCGAGCAGGCTATGGATGTGCCGCTGCTGAAGGCATTAGTCATTCCCACCTTTGCCAACTACCCGGCGTATTTCGACGTATCCACCACCACCCAGCAGAACACCATTATGAAATTCTGCTTTATTCTGGGCACGGTGCAGCTGTCTCTGGCCTGCGTTATGAACATCCGGCGCAAGCTAAAGGAGAAGGACCTGAGCTGGGTGTCTGACCTGGGCTGGCTGGCCGCCATCGACGCGCTGTACTTCGTGGTGTTGTATTTGGTCATCGGCCAGCAGGTGAACCTGATCCCTGTGGCCTGCGTGGTCATCGCCGGATTTTTGCTGGTGGTGTGCTTCGGCGGCATGTCGCCGGACAAGACATTTGCCCAGGGTCTGAAAGCGGGCTTGGGCGACGCCTTTACGGTGTTTCTGAACACCATCAGCGCCTTCGGCAACATCATGAGCTACATCCGGCTGTTCGCCGTAGGCATGGCGTCCCTGGCCATTGCCCAGAGCTTCAATGACATGGCCTTCAGCCTGAAAGGGCCGCTGGTGGTGGCCGCCGTGTTGGTGCTGCTCATCGGTCACGGGCTGAATGTCGTCATGGGCCTGCTGTCTGTGGTGGTACACGGCGTTCGCCTGAACCTGTTGGAATTCTCCGGCCAGTTGGGTATGGAATGGGCCGGTATCGCTTATGACCCCTTCAAAAAACGCGACAAGATCAAAAAATAAACGGATAGGAGAACAATTATGAGTATTGCATTTATTGGTATGGCGTGCGCCCTGGGTCTGTCCGCCATGGGTTCTGCATTCGGTTCCGGCTTTGCCGCTCAGGCCTCCGTGGGCGCGTGGAAGAAGTGCTACGCCAACGGTAAGCCCGCTCCCTTTATCATGGTAGCCTTTTCCGGCGCGCCGCTGACCCAGACCATCTACGGCTTCCTGCTGATGAACTTCATCCGCAGCGCTGTGGAGGGCGGCTGTGACGCTATGCTGGCCATGTTCACCGGCATCTTCGCCGGCCTGGCCATTGGCCTCAGCGCTTTCTTCCAGGGCAAGGTGGCGGCGGCTTCCGCCGACGCACTGGGCGAGACCGGCAAGGGCACGGCCAACTACTTCATCGTGATCGGCATTATCGAGACGGTGGCTCTGTTCACCCTGGTGTTCAGTTTGCTGCTGCTGCAATAAGACGCACGACGCATAAAAGAGGAACGGCACACCGGTGTGCCGTTCCTCTTTTTTCTATTCTTACCGGGCTTCCCTGCCGATCTTCAGTCCAGCCTCGTAGGCCTGCTTGTTCAGGGGCAGGAGCTTGGGCTTTTTGCCCAGCTTATGCTCAATGGTCCGCCACACCACATCCTCGGGGACGACCTGGGTATAGCCCACGTATGCACCCAGCATGATAATATTCAACACCTTGGCGCTGCCCATTTCCAGCGCCATTTCGGTGACGGGGACCTTGACCACCTTTATGTCATCCCGGGGGACGGCGCTGGTGACAATGGAGCTGTTGATAAACAGCGTGCCGCCGGGGACGAGCTTATAGAGAAATTTCGCAAGGCTGGGGTCGTTCATAACGATGAGATCATCCATGTGATCCCCCAGGGGCGCGCCGATGTCGTCGTCGGAGATGACCACGTAGCAGTTGGCAGTGCCGCCCCGCTGCTCCGCGCCGTAGGAGGGGAAGAAGGTCACGTTCTTGTCGGTGCTGTCGCAGGTGGCCTCTGCCAGGAATTTGCCCAGGGTCATGACACCCTGTCCGCCGAAGCCGGCGACCATGAGATTTCTTTCCATCGTTACGCCTCCTCCCTGCTCTTATCGCGGATAACACCCAAGGGAAACTCCCTGAGCATCTTCTCCTCCAGAAAGTCCAGGGCCTCCAGCGGCTCAAGACCCCAGTTGGTGGGGCAGCTGGTGACGATCTCCACCAGGGAGAAGCCCTTGCCGTCCAGCTGGTTCTGGAAGGCCTTACGGATGGCCGCCTTGGTCTTTGCCACGTTGGCGGGGGTGTTGCAGCTGGTACGCTCCAGATAGTAGGGCGCGGTGAGCTGGTTCAGAATCTCGCATACGTGCATGGGGTAGCCGTGCTCCTTCGGGTCGCGGCCCTGGGGCGCGGTGGTGGCCTTCATGCCCACCAGTGTGGTGGGGGCTAACTGGCCGCCGGTCATGCCGTAGATACCGTTGTTGACGAAGATGACGGAGAAGTTCTCGCCCCGGTTGGCGGCGGACATCGTCTCCGCCAGACCGATAGAGGCCAGATCACCGTCGCCCTGATAGGTGAACACCAGCTTGTCGGGCTCGGCGCGCTTTACGCCGGTGGCCACGGCGCAGGCCCGGCCGTGGGGACTGGTGGTGCAGTCGTAGGTGACATACTCCATGGCAAGGCCGCAGCAGCCAACGCCGTGGACGGTGATGGTCTTTTCCAGCATACCCAGCTCCTCCAGCACCTCGCCGATGAGCTTGAAGATGGTGCCGTGCATACAGCCGGGGCAGAAGCCCACCACCATGGCGTCCCGGATGCCCTTCGTTCTCCCGTATATCTTCTCCATCATGCACCCTCCTTGTCCAGAATGGCCTTCGCCGCCGCCACCACGCGCTCGCGGCTCATGATCTCACCGCCGCTGCGCAGGCAGGTGTGGATGGGGCAGCGATCCTTCACCGCCAGCGTCACATCCAGCACCAGCTGGGCGGGAATGGACATCTCCACATCCAGCACCGCCTTCACCCGGCTGTAATCCAGCCTGTCGAAGCTGGCGTAGGGCCACGGGCTGACGGTTTTGGGCCGGATCAGCCCCGCCTTATAGCCTTGTGCGCGGAGGGTGCGGACAGCGGACTTGGCGATACGGCCGCACACGCCGTAGGCGGCGATGATCAGCTCCGCGTCGTCGGCCATGAACTCCTCCACCTGCACGTCCTTTTCCCAGGTGTCGTACAGGGCGGCGTTGCGCTTACAGCGCTCCTCCTGCCCCGACCAGCCGCCGGGGAGGATCAGGGACTTCTGATTGGCGCTGTGTCCCACCAGCGCCCAGTCGCGCAGCTCGTCCTTCAGGCGCTTCACCTCTTCGTCGGAGCGCATCTCCGGCAGCACCACCGGCTCCATGATGGTACCCAGCACGCCGTCGGCCAGGATCAGCACCGGGTTACGGTCACGCTGGGCATAGTCGAAGGCGGCATAGGTCATGTCCACCGCCTCCTGCACCGTGGCGGGGGCAAAGACCATCATGCGGAAGCCGCCGTTGCCGCTGGCGCGGGTGGCCTGCAAATAGTCCTGCTGGGCGGGCTGGATAGCACCGATGCCGGGGCCGCCACGCTGCACATTGCAGTACACCATGGGGATACGGGCGCTGGCGCAGAAGCTGATGCCCTCGCTCTTGAGGCTGATGCCGCAGGAGCTGGAGCTGGTCATGGCACGGGTGCCGGTCTGGGCAGCGCCGTAGACCATGTTGACGGAGGCCACCTCGCTCTCGCCCTGCACAAACACGCCGCCTACCTCCGGCATACGGCGGGCGAAATACTCCGGGATCTCGTTCTGTGGGGTGATGGGATAGCCGGCGAAGAACCGGCAGCCGGAGCGTACTGCGGCCTCGGCAATGGCCTCCGTGCCTTTCATGAATACTCTTGCCATGTGCTCCCCTCCTTACTTATAGACTTCGATGGCGGCGTCGGGACATATACGTCCGCAGATGGCGCAGCCGATGCAGTTCTCAGGGTGTGCGGCCACCACGAAGGGGTAGCCCTTGGAGTTCACATCGTGTCCCACGGCCAACACGCCCTTGGGACAGAATTTTACGCAGTAGCCGCAGCTTTTGCAGCTCTCCGCGCGGATGGTGACTTGCGGCATAGTGTTTCCTCCTCGTTATTTAATCAAGCCCCGTGTTCGGAACGGACATACGGGATATGATGGGGATCAGGGGCAGCTCCGTCTGCGTCCGCACCTGCTCCCAAAGCGCGGCTGGCACAGCGGCGGCCTCCACTGCGACATAGGGCGACAGCAGGGTAAGGCCCTGTGCAAGGCCCGCCAGGTATTCCTCCGCCGTGGTGTCCCGGCCCAGGTTGGGGTTCAGCAGAAAGCGGGGCGCTTTCAGCCGGGAGGCACGCAGAATGGCGCTGAGCGTGCCGTCGATATGCTCCGTGGTGGCCGACCAGGGGCGGTAGGGGTTCACCACAAACCACACATCGGCGTTTTTCAGCAGGTGGGCGCAGCCGCCGATGAGCTTTGCGCCGGTGTCATTGCCGCCCACATCCAAAATGACGTTTTTGCTCTCATCCAGCAACAGCGGCACAAGACCGCCCACCTGGGTGGGGGCGTCGGCGCGCTGCTGCTCGAAGTGAACGGCGGCGCCTGCGTCCGCCAGCAGCGTCTCCGCGTCCCGGGAGCGCATCAGTGGCTTGGTCTGGTCCAGGTCGAAAAAGTGGACCGCTTTCCCCTGCTCTGCCAATTCCAGTGCCAGATGCACCGCCAGTTCGGATTTTCCGCACCCGGCCTCACCCAGGAATACGGTGTTGCTGCTGCGGAGCAGCGCCGAAAGTCCGGCGGCACTCACGCTTGCACCTCGTAGCGGTCGAAGATCTTGAGGTGTTCCTGACCCTCCAGCACACGGCAAGCACCGGCTGCCAATGCCTCCAGCTCAAATTCACCGGCCATGATCTCCACGGGGGCGATGAAGGACAGCTTCTTCGTCAGGTAGTCGGCCACATATCGGGAATGGGCGATGCCTCCGGTGAGGATGACGCGGTCCACCTGGCCGTCCGCCCCCGCCGCCAGCGCACTGACCGCCCGGGCGGCACTGTAGAGCATCCCGTCATAGACCAGCTTGGCATGATCGTCGCCGTCTGCGATGCGCCGCTCCACCTCCCGGGCGTCGGACGTGCCCAGATGGGCCACCAGGCCACCCTTGCCGCGGATGAAGTCCATCATCTGCTTCTCCGTATACTTGCCGGAGTAACACAGGCGGACCAGGGGCTGGAGGCTGACGCCGCCCATGCGCTCCGGCGCGAACATCCACTCGTCATCCCGGACGCCGTCCACCATCCTGCCGCCGATGAACAGCCGGGCAGAGCTGCCGCCGCCCAAATGCAGCACGATGAGACGGCAGGCCTCCAGCGGCTTGTGCAGTATCTCCTCCGCACAGCGGCGGGCCATGGCCCGGCAGTTGAGGGCGTGGCCCAGCATGACGCGGGTGATCTCCGGCAGGCCGGTGATACGGGCCTCGTCCACCATCTCGTCCACCGCCACGGGATCGCAGATAAACGCCGGGATCTTCAGGGGCTGGGCCAGCTGAAACGCCAGCACGCAGCCCAGATTGGAGGCGTGGGCCGCCTCCTTCACGCCGTACAGATAGTCACACATCTGCTTGTCCACCACGAAGGCGCCGGAGGGGCAGGGCGGGATCTGGCCGCCCCGGGCGCACACGGCGTTCAGGCTCTCCGGGGCGATATTCTTCTCGTCCAGCACCTTCTCCACCAGAGCGCGGCGGAAGTCCACCTGCTCCATGACCCAGTGGAAGCGGGATAGCTCCTCACTGGTATAGCGGAGCGTCTCGTCAAAGATCTTATCCGCCCCCTCAAACAACGCGATCTTGGTGGAGGTCGAACCAGGATTGATGACCAGTATCCGTTTGCTCATGATGCTCACACGCCGGGCGGACCGAACCGGCTTCTCCTTTCTGTTTCAAAAAATCTTGTCAAAATGGTCCGTCTGTGTTACCATCTCCGTATAAGGGGGATAGTATTTTGCTATGGATATTGAAAAGCTGAAAGCATTAAAAGTCATCGTGGAGACCGGCAGCATCACCCGCGCGGCAGAGCGGCTGGGCTACTCACAGCCGGGGTTGACCGGAATGCTGAACCGGCTGGAGCAGGAGATCGGCTACCCGGTGCTCCGGCGGGGCAGCGGCGGCGTGTCATTGACCGAGGCCGGTGAGGCACTGATGCCCCATGTGGAGCGCATCCTGCGGGACAGCCGTGCCCTGGAGCAGGCCATCGCAGACCATCGCCCGGAGGAACGGCGCATCCTGCGCATAGGCTCGTACACCAGCATTTCCCGCAACTGGCTGCCCCCGGTGCTGAAGGGCTTTGGAGCACAGTTCCCGGACGTACAGCTGACGGTGAAGGACGGCTCGTGCATGGACATCGAGCAGTGGCTGATGGAGGGCGCGATCGACGTGGGTCTGCTGAGCAACTGCTTTTCCGCACCGCTGGAGTTTCTGCCCCTGCTGCAGGATCCCTATTATGCGGTGCTGCCGCCGGAGGAAAGGCCCGGGGAGACCTTTGACATCAGCGCTTTCAACGGCAGGACGTTTTTCATCCCCTCCAAGGGAGTAGATACGGAGGTCCTGCGCATTTTGGAGCGAAGCGGCGTCACACCACGCTTCTCCCTCATCGCCACGGAGGACAGCGCCGTCATTAAGATGGTGGAGCAGGGGCTGGGGTGCAGTCTGCTCAGCGAGCTGATCCTACGGGGCAACACGGATCATGTGAGTCTTGTACCCATTGATCCTCCGGCCTTTCGCGAGGTCGGTGCGGCGGTGCGCTCGCTGAAGAAAGTCGGTCCGGTCCTGCGCAGCTTCCTGCATTACATCCGCCGGGACGCGGAAAAGTGATCTGTTGCCCATATCCTTTTGTTATGTCCTATTATAAAGCGCTGCCGCCCGGCCGTGAAGCTGTGATTTCCTATGTACTCATAGCATAATGCTATGAGTGCAGCATAACAAAGCCCCCGCCTCGGGCTGAGGCGGGGGTTTTGTTATACGGTGATCACAAGGGTCAGGATATTCAGGCCGTCGGTGTATTCGTAGGACACCTCGTCCATGATCTTTTTCACCATGAAGATGCCTAAGCCGCCGATGTCCCGCTCCTCCGCCGACAGCGTCGTATCGGGATCGGGCTTTTCTGTGGGATCGTAGGGCCGCCCGTTATCGGAGAAGCGGAGCGTCGCCTTCCCCTCCGACAAAGCGCAGCCCAACGTAACGCTGGAAGCACCGCTGTATTGGGCGATGTTGGAGAATATCTCATCCACGGCGATATTCACCCGGGCAATGGCCTTCATAGGGACATCTGCCGCGGAGAGGGTGTCCTCAAAAAAGGCCGTCGCCTCCGGCAGTTTATCCAGTGTCGGTGTAAGTTGGATCTTCTTCATGGCAGAGGACGCATTCTTCATCTCAATACAGAGCATCGTCATGTCATCAAACTGATCCGCGCCGTTCACGAAAGCATCCACGTCCCGCTGCAGCGCTTCCAGCAGCTGGCGGCAGGTGCTGTCCTTCGCGCCGTTCAGCGCAAGAAGCATTCTGTCCGTGCCGTAGAGCGCGTTGGCGGCGTTGGTGGCCTCCGGTACGCCGTCCGTGTAGACCACCAGACGGTCGCCGGCGTTCAGCTCCAGCTCGTATTCCCGATACCGCGCACCCTCCATGCCGGCCAGCACGAAGCCGTGCTTGTCCTTGAACAGCTCGAAAGCGCCGTCCTTGCGCATGATGGCCGGGTACTCGTGGCCGGCGTTGGCGCACTTCATCTTTCCCGTGGAGACCTCGAGAATGCCCAGCCAGACGGTAACGAACATCTCCGCGTCATTGTTCTCGCACAGCTGCTCATTCACCTTTTCCAGCACGGCCTTCGGGGAAAGGCCGCTCTGGGCAGCGGATTTCAGCAGTGTCTTGGAGATCATCATAAACAGCGCAGCAGGGACGCCCTTGCCGGACACGTCCGCCATGACCAGCGCCAGATGGTCGTCATCCACCAGGAAGAAGTCGTAAAAGTCGCCGCCTACCTCCTTTGCCGGGGTCATGGAGGCATAGATGTCGAATTCATGCCGCTCCGGGAAGGCGGGGAAAATGCAGGGCAGCATGGACGCCTGAATATGCCGGGCCACGTCCAGCTCCGCGCCGATGCGCTCCTTCTCCGCCGTAACGCGGCTGAGATTTCGGATATACTCGTTCAGCTCCGCCACCATGTACTGGAAGGAGTGGGCCAGGTCCTCCAGCTCGTCGCCGGTGTTGACCTCCACCCGGAAATCGGACAGCCCCTCCATTTTGCTCTCCACCAGCCCGATGGCCGCATGGTGCAGCGTGCCCAGCGGGCGGATAAGGATGCGGCGTACATAGTAGTAGTACGCAAAAATAGAGAGCAGCAGGACGGCCAGCACCACACACAGCGTCAGGACCAGGAACTGGTGTATCTGTTGGTCGATCATGTCCATGGAGATGTCCACGCTGGCCAGGGCCACCGGCGTACCGGCGCTGTTGGGGATGGCCACATAAGCTGAGGCCAGGTAGCCGTACTCCTCGTTATTGGTGACGAGGATCGTCTGCTCCGCGTCCACGGCAAAGGCCTTGTGCATCAGCTCATTGCCGCCGCCGTAGTAAGCGTCGGTATCCCCCAGGTCGCAGACGCCGTCCTCACCGGCGACGCCGGCATCCCAGATGTAGTACATCACCTCATTCTCCGGCACGACCACATAGAAGTACTTCAGGCCCATCTTCTCCTTGGCGTCCTGCAGGTAGCGCTGGATCTCGTCGTAATAATCGTCCTTTTGCCCGGTCAGATAGTACTGCTCCACCTTGTCTCCGTCGATAAGAGACGACGCCACAGAGGCCTGTCCGAAGGCGAGCTTGGAATACTGCTCCTCCATTCTCGTCCGGTACAGCTGGGCGATGGAGGGTGCCAGTATGGCCGCAAGAACGGCGGCCATGACCACCAGGCCCAGCAGCAGCTTGGGCTGCAGCCGTATGTTCCGCGCTTTTTTCATGTCCGCACCTCCATTGGATGAACGTGAAGCCGCAAATGTCCGTCCCGTACACGGTACAGCACTCTTGTCGGGGACAGATACTGCACCGCGCGGTACAGCGGGCCTGTACCACAGGTGATGTCCGTCACGTAAAACCATCTCTCGTCCAGCTGCACCTGGGTCATGGAATTGTACTTCCGGAATACGGTCAGGGCCTCTTCCCTGCTCATATCGTGGTAAAGGGTCAGCAGCTCCGCGGCGGGGCGCTTCCAGTAGAGGCACTTTTCCGTCTGCGGCTTGCCGGCCGCCCAGCGTGCGTCCAGGTGTTCTATCACGTCCTCCACCATCTCCCGGGCATACGCGGCACAGCGAAGGTAGATGTCCACACTGTCCAGATCATCGGTGACGTCGATGGTGCGCTGGGCCAGGATGTCACCGCCGTCCAGCCGCCGGACCACCTTGTGCATCGTTACGCCGGTGCGCAGGAGACCGCGCTCCATAGCACCCTCGATGGGATAGTAGCTGCGGCCCTGGGGCAGCAGGGAGCTGTGGGTGTTGATGCCCCGGAAACCCGGCAGGTCCTCCGGCAGCGTCAGGATGCGGTCATACTCCGCGATGAAGAACAGATCGCAGCCTTCATCCGTGAAATACCGGGTGATCTCCTCCGGTGTGATGGACTCGTAATGGACGGGGATACCAAGCTCCCGAGCCCGCTGCACGATGGCATACTCCGTGAAGTAGTCCTCGTCGTTATGGTATGTATACAGCGCCAGCACCTGATGCTTCTCCAGCAAATACTCAAAACACGACAGAAACACATCACTGCCGAAATAGACGACCTTCATTAGTATGAACCTCTCAAATCCTGATAATCAGCGTATTGAACCCCTGATACCGCCGATAGAAAAACTCTTTCGCCCGCTTCTTGATGATCAGCACACCCATGCTGTCCATGTCAAAATCCCCATCCTGGCTGGCACGGCGGGTATCCATGTCAAAGGGGTTGAAGGTGGTAGCGTCATCCCGCAGATGCAGCTCCAGCTCGCCGTTTTCCTGCATGATAGCGGTAAGCTGAATATAGCCGTCCGTCCGGCCCTGAAAGCCGTGCTCCAGAATAGCCATGCCGATCTCCTCCACGGTCATGGTGGCCAGCATCTGCTGCTTCATGTCCGCGTCCCAGGCTTCACAGAAGCCCTCCAGCTCGCGGCTCACGTCCATCACGTCCGAGGCATTGCTGAGGATCGTCCGCTGGAAGATACGCTCCTCCGGCAGCTCCGCTTTCTTATAGCGGCCGCTGATGCCCAGCAGCAGGAACACCGCCAGCGAGCCGGCCTCCGTCAGCAGGAACAGCAGCCAGAAGCGCTGCAACCCCAAGGCGTAGCATACGAACGTCAGCGGGATGAGCAGCACCACGCCGCGCAGCGTCTCCAGCAGGAACGACGGCTTCTCGTTCTCGCAGGCCTGATAGTAATTGCACAGCAGGATATTGATGCCGGCGAACAGCGCCCCCGCGCCGTAGAGCCGCAGCGCGGTACACGCCAGCGCCTCCGACGCCGAACCGGCGATGCCGAACAGCAGGCACATTCCCGCGGGCCACAGCTCCACAAGGGCGATCAGCGCGCCGCCCACCGTCAGTCCCGCCGTGAAGCCGAGACGCACCGTGTTCCGCATTCCCTGCCGGTTGTGCTCGCCCTGATAGGTGGAGAGGATGGGCTGCATGGCGCGCCCCGTCCCCTCAAACAGGTACAGGATCAGGTAGGAGGTGTTCTGAATGACATCGAACACCGCCACCGCCGTTTCGCCGCCCTGGGCAAGAAGGACCGCGAGGCCCTGAACAAGGCCGCGGCCCTCATCCGCATGGCCGACGCCCTGGATTACCGCCACATGGAAGCCGTGCGCGACGTGGCCATCGACCTGCAGCCCGGCAAGGTGGTGCTGACCCTGAGCGGCGCCCAGGACTGCGCCCCCGAGCAGGACCGCCTGCTGGTCAAGGGCGATCTGTTCATGCACATCTTTGGCGTGGAGCTGGAGTGCGTATGTCCCATCCTGTAGTCCCGGATCAGGCGGGGCCTGACGGGGAACGCGTCATCGGCATCATCGACCTGGGCAGCAACTCGCTGCGCCTGATGCTGGTGCGCATCCTGCCCGGCGGCTCGCACACGGTCCTCAACCAGGTCAAGAACATGGTGCGCCTGGGCGAAGGCGCCTTCGAGACGGGACATCTGCGTGAAGAGAGCATGGCCCGGA
>OIZX01000563.1_pt1 | contig 24457 bp, 21 predicted proteins | sample 1588621 | NCBI WGS metagenome assembly OIZX01 (sample SAMN03283276) | human gut metagenome | biome: human-associated habitat; material: feces | host: Homo sapiens | place: Peru | collected 2012 | reverse complement strand
TACCAGCAATCGTTCCCGCCGTGAGTATTCCACCCCTCACGCCATCGGGCAACTCCTTACCAGTCCATGCCGCATTGCCTCCAGAGAGAACGATACCCGAGAGCTGCATCGCATCTGTGAATCCCTTGAGATAATCAATACTGCTCGCCCTGTCTGGCGTATAATAGAATCCATGAGTATAGAGTTGCAAGATACGTGGTGAGTGGGCGTTCATGGCCAGGAAAGACTCCTCAGTTCCCTCCGCCCCCGTGTAGGTACAGACCTCCCAATGGTGCTCGCCAAGGATACGTTCCACTTTTCGGATAGCCTCCTCTGATCCTGGCAGGTAAGCAAAGGTTCCACCCCCACAAACCACATCTTCCTCGGCAAGATGGAAGGGGTACTGCCCAGACTTCTCTGCCTCACTCTGCATGGTCGTCGAGGCTACATCATATTGCAGTCCTCCATAGAGCACCGCCGTGCGCTCCTTAGCTACCGTGTCTGCCTTTCTCATTCGCACCAGCTCGCGAGCCGACGACAAACGAATAAAGCGATAGTGATCTCCCAAGAGCGTACCATCCGCAAGAGGAATCGACTCCAATGCTATATTAAACAAAAGCTGTGATGGAACATAGTAAACCGTCTGTCCCTCATGCAACTGCGAGGCCAAGGGAGTCCATAGAAGTTGCAATATCGCGGGCGAATACTCCTGATCATAATAAAGATAGGGCTGCGGTATACAGAGCGAGTCGATTTGGCACTCGTCAAAAAGAGGCATCAAGAGCGGGTATTGCTGCTCTTGGCGAACGACATAGGCAGCATAGTGGCGACCCGATGGTTTCGTTTCATAGTCGGTGAAGTCGATGAGCGTCTCGTCCTTGTGCAGCGACTGGCGCACCGCCTCATGGTCCACATCCATAAACTCCGTGTTGTTTCCATATCCCCGAACGCGTGCCTGCAGTCCGCGTCCCATCACCTCAAGCTGTTTGGAAGCCTCCAAGATACGGTCGGCATTTTGCTGATAATCCTTCTCCCAGCCTTTCATCTGTTGCTTCATTGCCACGATGGCCATATACTGCCGCATGTCCTCATCTGTTCCCTCCCGCTTGATGATATCGTACAAAGAACGCTCGGAGTCCAAGAGGAACGCCTTCGACATCACCAGCGCATCATAACATCCGCGGGTAAATGCCGTCTGTAGTTCGCCAGCTTTCAGCGCATAGGGGGTCATGAGCGTGAACAGCTCTGAGAGGGGACTCCAAAATCCCTTGCGCTCATTGGCATCCATATATGGCAGACGGTCGCGTACCCACCGCTCTAGACGCTCCTCGGCCTGCAGGTAGTCCTGACACCCTTGCACTATCATCCCAGACCATTCTTCGGCCTGAGCCAACCGTATCTGCGACTCGATATATTGTAAGCTATTCTCGCCGTTCAGTTCCTTGGTATAAGCCAGATTCTTGCGGCTGCATTGTTCCGCCTCCGCATCACGCCCCACTGCATGAAACTGGCGGGTCAAAAAAGCAAGCAGCTGAACCCGACATTGGTCCGATGACTTATACTTTGTGGCGAGTATCTCGTCCGCCTTCTGATAGTCAGCCAGCGCCGCCTCGTGATCGCCAAAGGCAGCACGACAGAAGCCGCGCCGGATATAAAGGTAATTGATCACTTCTGGGTCCGAGAGATAGGGTAGGAGCAGGAAGAGCGTATCGACCGCTTCGTAGCAGCCCGCTTTGTCCCCCTTGTAGCGATAAGCTTCTGCCATAAACTGACCATATCCCATAAAACGGTACAGGCCTACGGCCGACATTTCCTCATGGGGAGGCTCCATGTATTTTTTCGCATAAGCTATACAGTCGTCATAACGGCCCGCCTTCAGATAAAGTTCGGATAATTTGAAATAGGGAATTCCCGCCAGCGAGCCCAGTTTCCCGCTCGTCGAAGCCTCGGCCAAAGAGACGCTCCGAAAGAGCCACTGTTCCGCCACGCGATAGTTTTCCTGCCTCATGGCCTTCTCTGCCTGCAGGTTATAATAAGTCATTTTCGACACCTCGTCGGTTGTTTGCTCCGCCAGCGAGTCCATGGCTACATTACATTCCTGCGCCATCTGGACATCGCCGATAAGGTTGCACAACCTCCATACATCACTCAGGACATTCATCTGCAAATCCGTCTCGCCAGCTTCCTTCGCCTGCGACAAAGCGTAGCGGTACGTCTCCATCGCACTGGACAAGTCATACTGATAATAGTATGCGTCAGCCAGGAGGTTCAGCGTGGCTATCTCATCGCTCACCTTGCCTGTTTTTCTGAACACCTCCACACCACGACGCGCACACTCCTTGGTCTTGTCATAATCTTGATTTCGGTAGTAAACCGAACCCTCAAAATACCAAGAAGCACCTATCTTGTTCATCACGATCGTCCAATCGTTCTCGTTAGCATAAGGGAGCACCTCTTCGAGCAGGGCGCGTGCCTTGCCATAGTCGGTATTCTTTCCTTTCATCATCGGTACCGCCAGAAAATAGGCGCTATTCACATAAGCATCCGACAGTTCTTTTTTCTCCTCGTCGGTCAACTGAGTTGCCATCAACCGCTTGGATAGTTCGTATCCCTCCTGATACCGCTCCAGCTGGTCATAGCAACGGCACGCCAAAATCTGGCTGCGTACATAGACCGTGCGCTCCTGCTCCGAGTCACACCGCTCCGTACTGCGCCCAATGGACAGGCAGATTTCGAGGACCTCGTCATACTTCTCGGCCTCATACAGGGTGTCGGTCTGCTCCAACCGGAGCTTCATGTCCTCCAGGGACTGCGTCTGCGCCTTCAAGGTCAAAGTGAGACTGACGAAAGCAAGCAGAAGCAACAATATTTTTCTCATGAAAAACGATTGAATAAATGAACTATCTATTGGGATCGAAGCCGATGGTATCAGCCGACAATGTGTCGCCTGGCAGGGCGGAGCTGTGACCTTCTGACGGCGTACCGTCGAATACTTGATCATCGCCACGCAGTCCATCGTCGGACGAAGAAGAGCCTGGCACAAGTCGGGCCACGAAGAATCCCAGCACTACGGCAGCAGCAATACCCGACAACCACACCCACCGCTTGCGTCGCGAGGCATCCTGACGGTCTTCCGCCGCGTTCAGGCAGTTCATCGCCACATGCGAACGGACGTGTCCATACATTGTCCGCATCTCCTCCATACGCGACATCTTCCTCGCACGACTGGTCACGGCCAAACGCACATCGCGCGTCAGCTCAAACTGCGCACGTTTTTTTGGATCGGCCTCCAACTCGCTCAGAAACTGCGACTTTTCTTCTTCCGACAGTCTATCTGGGTGGAGCAGATACTCGTCTATTCGGTCTTGAAAGTTAATATCCATAGCTCTTGTCTTTTTATGTTGAATGGTTAAAGCATTAGAAAGTATTCTTTTCTTGATCTATTATTCCTCGTTAAGATACTTATGATAGACCTCCTTGGCCGCGTTCCTTAATCCCTCCATACATTTATACTTCTTGGTCTTGAGGGCGTTCTTGCTGCCGATGGTCGGCAACTCTTCCAGGATGGTGTCGAGATCCTTCTCCTCATAGTAGAACTTGGTGAGAATCTCTCCACACCGATCCGACATTCCAGCCACAAGGTCGCAAACGATGTCCAGCATCGCCCCGTCTCCCTCGTCGTAGAGCACGGCGGCCATCTCCTTGACATCGAAAAGCGTCACGTCGTCCTCCTGGTCCTCGCCATCAGCAGTACGGATGGCTTCGGCATGGTCTCGGGACCATTCGAGATATTTAAAGCGGGCTATCCCCATGAAATAGGTGAGGATGCTGCAGGTCAGGGGTGCGCCGTTTTTACCCACCATGTTTCCATCGAGACATACCAGGCGCCCCCGCTCGATGTGCTCGCCACAAGGCGATGAAAGCATCTTGGAATATCTCTGCCGCCTCTTCTTCTCCCACAAAGAACACACCGCGGTATTTACGCCAAAAATAATCGGCACAATAGGCGTAGAGTTCATTCTCCGCCAACCGCACGCCGGCACGCACATCGGCCACCAGACGTGCCTCCCACAACCGTTCGTCGCTGTCCATCCCGGTCATCACCTCCATCATCTGAGAAAATCGGATATACGTTGCAGGTTTTTATACTCACCCGTTATTACCGGGGTCTGATAGACACGGGACCGGATACCCTGGTAGAAACGCTTGATACGTCGCTCCAGTTCAGCGTTGCTCATCGAAGACTGGTCGGACAATATCTGCCACAGAGCATAGGTCAACCGGCCAGCCACTGGATTACGCAGCTCTGCATTGGACTGGGCGCTGGTACATGCGCTGATGGTGATCCAGCGCTCCTTGCGTCGCGACACAGCACGGGGGATGGGCTCGGCAAAATGGCATGTCGCATCAAAGACCTCGCTCACGCCGCGCAGCACCTCCTCGCCTTCGTCGCCACAGGTAGCATCTCCACTATGGCAAGCATCGATGACGACAAGGATCTTGCCCTGATCGCCCACCTTGTCGCGCAATCGCCCTAGGTAGTAGTTGACCTCATCATCGGATAGATGACGCTCGCCTCGGTCGCGGGCACAAGCCTTCTTATAGGCGTCGTAGGGTATCCAACACTCATCCAGCCCATCAGGTTCGTCGTGATGCGGATCGGCCACTTGCTGTCCGTGGCCAGAATAGTGGATATAGAAGATGTCGCCAGGACGGGCCTTTCCTACTAGCGTATTGAACGCCGAGAGGATATTGCGCTTCGTGGCGCGCTCATTGACCAACGATATAATCTTGTCGTATCCGCCCTTGTGCAGCATCTGCCGCACAAGGGGCACATCCTTGTCGCCGTTGATTTTCGGCCAGGCACGGTCCTCCTGCTTTCCCAATCCAATGACCAAGGCATACTTGGTTTGGGAAAGGAGCGGCAAAGCAAGCAGGGCAAGAAGGACGAGTAGCAGCCCGCGTCTCGCCATGTGTCTGTGGAGATGTGTATAGGTCTTTCGTTCCAATGATTTTTAGGCTTTGAGAGTTCTACATTTCGATGCGCACCTCCCATGCTCCATAGGGCGTCTTTCCATCAGGAAGTATAGAAGACTTCAGACGAATAGAAAAGGCACTCTGCAAAGGTAAGCATTTTCTTGGAAAAATCACAAACATACGCAAGCTTTTTATTCTAAGGAAGGAAAATTAGGGGATTATTCTGGTTTACACCTTCTAAAGACGATTTTGGCGTGAATATTGCGCTTTCCATTTAGTGAATTTGTTTTACATTGTTCGCTTTATCTATAGGAGAAAACTGCTACTACAAAAGTCTCATAAGTTGATTTTAATGGGTCTATGAGTATGATAAGCAAACCACTGTCAGTAGGCGGCAAAGAGGAAAGAGCAAGAAAAAGTACAGTTCCTGGTAATCCATGTAAGTTCGACAAAAAAGTGAAATGTTTTTTTACTTTCAAGTGAATTGTTTTCTTCAAACTTTTATATCATTGATTATTAAGTATATAATGCAGATTACATCAAGTTGTTTACGGTTTATATTATCTGCTATTTTGTATCCTTCATTTATTTTGTGAAACGGAAAAATGACCCAAAAACGCCCAACTTCGACACTTTAGTAGCATCTTATACCCTACTTTTCAAAATAGTACGGCACTTTCAGAAGCTATTCTAGGAGAAAATACGCCTAAGTACGACATTTAAGTAGCATTCTTACGGGCACCAAGTAGTCAACTTCGACACTTCAGTAGCATCTTTATATCACTTTTCCGGCCATCAACGACACTTTGGTAGCTTGTTGGGCATAGAAAAAGGAGGGAAGTGCGACATCTTAGTAGCATTTACCAGTCAATGTCACGCCGATGTACGACATTTAGGTAGCATCTTATGGAAGGCATTCTCATTGAAGTACGACACTTTAGTAACATTTCGCCAAACGGCAAAAAACAGGAAGTGCGACACTTTGGTAGCATTGGTTCACAACCGTGGACAAAAGCGATGTGCGACATTTAGGTAGCATTTCTATTTTGCAACATATTTATTTACATTATCGAGGATAATTCATGATTTGTGCTCGCACACTATCCAGCACCTAACAGACCGACAGAAGCTACTAAAGCTATAGCTCATAAAGACGGAAGGGTAGGGGAGGAGGGTAGGAAAAAATAGATTCTACGCCGGGTGAAACAAGGGAGCAGACTGGAAAAATAGGAGAGGGAGATGGTGGACCAAAATACTATGAAAATCATGTATGTATTTTTCAAAATACTACCTAAATGTCGTACTTTGAGAGAAACGAAATTGCAAAAGATGTTACCTTTTTGTCGAAGTTGTTGTTAATTTACTGATATACTATATTTTATAAAACTTAAAAATAGAATCACTCAAAAGGGTTAAAGCAAGACAAAATAGGGAAATACCTATCATTTTACCCAATAATGTAAAGAACGCGTCAAATTTAATTGTTTTTGTAAAAATAAATATTATCAATGTTACCAATCTGTCGAAGTTTGCGCCCAACATGTTACCAATCTGTCGACGACATGCTACCAATCTGTCGACGACATGTTACCAATCTGTCGACGACATGTTACCAATCTGTCGACGATAACCGACTTAACTAATTGATAATCAAACCGTTTCGCGACCCTCTAATATATCTAATGATATACTAATGATTATCTAATGTTCAGAAAAGTCGTTTTTGAAGTATTTTTTTTCAAGATTTTGCGCGCTAAGACGCGCGCTGAAGTTACCTTTTTTGACCATGGTTCGTAGTCCCATCAGTTCCCCTCCCCCTACCCCCTCCCCCCTCCCCATAAGAATGGGTAGAGGTAGGAGTTTGTCGTAAGTTAAGCCTAAGGCGCATGGTAACTTATCTTCTCACCATGCGCCTTAGGCTTGCGACGCTTATGCGCACCAAAGGGTGACGAGGAAGGGGACGGTGAAGTCGGTCACGAAACCGTGGTAGATGCACAGGGGCGCATATCGTTGTCCGATGGACTGTGTAATGCTGGGCAGGGTGGTGTCCATGCTCGTCGCGCCGCCCGATGAGATAGGAGCCAACGGGCCGAACCAACGAGCCAATAGCGGGGTGAGCAGGAGTGTGGCCATTTCGCGAATGATGTTGGCCAAAAGAGCGATGGTGCCCAGTTCTGCACCTCGGTATTCGGTGATGAAGATGCTTGATAGTGAATAATAGGCGAAGCCGCTGTTGATGGCGAGGCAGTCCGTCAGTTCCCGATGTTGCAGGAAGGTGCAGATGCCACCTCCGAGGAACAGGTAAGCCACCGCCGCTCCCATCCATGATCCGAGAATGGTGACGAGTGGTAGGAGAGCCAGTCGGGGACTTAGGCTTTTGAGTTCGCTCTTCATGTCTGGGTTGAGACCGATGCCGATGCCTACGAAGAGGAGCAGGGCGCATAGAGCCACCATGCTGATGTCGCCCTCCATGAGCCATGTGGGCATGCAGCCGCTGCGTCCTGCCAACAGCCCGAGGGCGAAGAAGCCCACCACGATCAAACTGCCTTTCATCCCTCGCCTCCTTTCCTTGTCATCCGCCATAGCACCCAGGCCAGGGCACAGCAGCACAACAGGCCGCTGAGGGACAGTAGCAGCGCTTCCACGCCCAGCGTGGGCAGGGCGGAGATGATGCGCTCGTTGGCACCCACTTCGATGCCGAGCATGAAGAGAAGTAGCCAGATGAGCCACGTTGTGGCACGGCCAGCCCATGCGCCGATGGCCTGAAGCCGGGCCTCCGACGCCGTCCTTGTGCGTAGTGCGTATCCCGCACCGATGCCAAGGAATATGAAAATCATCACTATAAACATTTTTGTCTTGGTCTTAACTTATGCTTAGCTTATGTCTTAGTCTATGCTTAACTTATGCCTAGCTAATGTCTTAACTTACGTCTTAGCTTATGCCTATGAGTGCAAAGTTAGCACAAATACGTCGATAACAGGGTGGATTTTGTTAATTATTTCATAAAAGATGAAATATAAGCCGATTTATAGAATAATTTATTTTAACTTTGCAACCTAATCAATACCTTCGTATGAACAACAAGTTATTCTTTGCTATCGGATTGGCCGCCACGCTCTTGCAGGCTCCAGTCACCGTATCGGCCCAGTCTTCTGGTACGAGTCAACAGAACCCTCTTCTGATGAAGAGTAATTTGCCCTTCGGTGCGCCCGATTTCAGTCGCATCAAGGAGAGCGATTACCTTCCTGCCATCGAGGCAGCCATCAAGATCAAGCGCGACAACATTCAGAAGATCGTCGACAACAAGAAGAAGCCGACTTTCCAGAATACCATTCTCGCTTTCGAGGAGAGTGGTATCCTGCTCGACCGCGTTTGCAGCGTCTTCTTCGGCCTTACCAATGCCGACAAGACTCCCGTGCTGGCCGAAGCCGAGGACAAGGTGATGCCGTTGCTCACGGGTCTTGAGAACGAGATTTCCTTCAACCAGCAGCTCTTCGAGCGCATCAAGTTCGTTTACGATAACGAATATGCGAAGCTCAAGGGTGAGGACCAGCGCCTGACGGAGGAAATCTACAAGAGTTTCGTGCGCTCGGGCGCACTCCTTTCCGCCGAGAAAATGGCGCGCATGAAGGAGATCAACTCCCGTATCTCGGAGTTGCAGCAGCAGTGGGGCAACCTCCTTCCCGAGGCGACCAACCATGCCGTGGTCTGGGTTGATGACCGGGAGGATCTCGCTGGTCTCAGCGAGGCCGACATCGCCCAGTGCAAGAAGGATGCGGAGATGCGTGGCGGCAAGGCCCCCTACTGCATCGTCATCATCAATACGACGCAGCAACCCATCCTCGCAAGCCTTCAGAACCGCGCGCTCCGTCGCAAAGTGTTTGAGGCAAGCATCCATCGTGCCGACGGCACCAATCCCCAGTACAACACGTTCCCGATAGTGACAGAGTTGGCAAGACTCCGTGCCGAGAAAGGCCAGATCATGGGTTATGCCAATTATGCCGACTACTCACTTGAGAACACGATGGCCAAAAACTCAGCCAACGTGGACAACTTCCTTGAGCAGCTCATCAAGGAGTATGCACCCAAGGCCGACGCTGAAACCAAGGCCATAGAGGAGTATGCCCGCAAGACCGAGGGAAGCGACTTCCAGCTTCAGCCCTACGACCGCTTCTACTATTCGGCGAAGATGAAGAAGGAGATGCTCAACATCTCTGACGACGAGGTGAAGCCCTACTTCAATGTCGATAGCGTGCAGGTGAATGGTGTGTTCTATGCTGCCAACCGCGTCTATGGCCTGACCTTCAAGGAGCGTAAGGATATCCCCAGTTATCATCCCGACACGAAAGTCTTTGAGGTGATCGACAAGAACGGCAAGCCCCTGGCCCTCTTCTACAGCGACTTCTTCCGCCGTCCCACGAAGCGTGGTGGCGCGTGGATGGATGCCTTTGCCAAGCAGAGCCGCCAGCGCAAACAACTTCCTGTGGTCTATAACGTGTGCAACAGCGCCAAGGCTCCCGATGGCCAGCCCTCGCTCATCACCTGGGACGAGGTGTGCACGATGTTCCATGAGTTTGGCCACGCCCTCCACGAGATGCTCTCCGACTGCCAGTACAACACCCTCTCTGGTACGGCCACGGCCCGCGACTTCGTCGAGATGCCCTCTCAGTTCAACGAGTCCTTTGCCAGCATCCCTGAGATCTTCGACCACTTCGCCCGCCATACCGTGACGGGAGAGCCGATGCCCGCAGAGCTGAAGGAGCGTATGCTTGAGAGCATCAATTTCCAGACGGCCTACTCCCTCGGCGAGAACCTCGCATCGACCTGGCTCGATCTGGCTTGGCACAAAATCAGTCCGGACGAGGTGCCGTCGCCCTATATGGCCGGTGCCTTCGAGAAGGAGCAGCTCCACAATGCCGGACTCCTCAATACGCAGATTCCCCCGCGCTACTCCACCTCCTATTTCAACCATGTCTGGGGCGGAGGTTATGCCGCTGGCTATTATAGCTACCTGTGGACGGAAGTCCTGGCGGTCAATATCGCCGACTACTTCAAGCAGCATGGCGCGCTCGACCCCGCCGTCGGCCAGGCGTTGCGCGACAAGATTCTGAGCCGTGGCAACACCAAGGATCAAATGCTGATGTTCACAGACTTCACTGGTATGGAGAAACCCGATGCTTCGGGACTGCTCAAGGCCAGAGGACTGTAAAAGTTCTGTTTACGCAATACAGATCAAAGCAAGCCCCCGAAAGTTGATAAACGTCAACTTTCGGGGGCTTCCCGTTTCGGTTTTTCTCTTCCTCATATCGGACTGCAATCTGAGGGCCGAAGAAGAGGGATGTTTGGTAGTGATGCTACTCCATCGTCATAGGATCCGTGTAGTGACCTGTGAGGTTTGCATTGTCATACTGGTAGATGTTGAAGACGGCGAAGTCGATATCAATCTGTCCGCTTATCAAGTTCACCCTGGCGTTGCCTCCGAGTGCGGCAGCTCCCCCTTCTTCGCGAGCAGCATTGTCAGTATAAACTTCATTTTCCTCATGATTGTATAGGTTGTGTTGTTAATAGGTCTGTCCTTGTCCTCTTCTTTCTTAAGAGTGGTTACAAAGTTAGAAAGATTAATTTATACGGCCAAATATTTCTGAATATTATCTATGTGGCGTGTTTTCTTAATTGTTTGACAGTCGTGGGTTCCTTTTTAGCGACGGGTTTTGATGTGTCAAAGTAGGGCGTAGAGAATTCCTTGTAGTCCAAGAAGAAGAAAAATATACGAAAAATTTTCTTAATTCAAGAAAAATCTGTACCTTTGCCGACACTATTAACAGAACAAAATCAAGCACTGATGAATAGCATTCTGAACTTTGATGAGCTCTTGCGCCACCTCTCCGAGCAGAAGGTGGTGAAGCGTCTTGCCGTCGTGTGGCCCGAGGACGATGCCACGCGTGGCGCAGTGGCCCGCGCATTGCAGGCTGGTTTCGTAACCGCAATTATGGTTGGCGCACGCCAGGCCGTGGAGAACGACCCGCAATACGCCGAGTTGATGGACCGCGTGACGTTCGTCGATACTGACGACAAGCTCGACGCGGCACAGAAGGCCGTGGCTCTCGTCCGCGAGGGTGGTGCCGATGTGCTCATGAAGGGATTCATCAATACCGACCAGGTGCTCCGCGCCGTGCTCAACAAGGAGACTGGTATCCTGCCGAAGGGCAACGTGCTGACCCATATCGCCGTGGCCCAGATGCCGCAATACCACAAGCTTCTGTTCTTCACCGACGCCGCCGTGATTCCTTATCCTACGCCCGAGCAGCGCACGGAGCAGATCAAGTATGTCACCGCCCTGTGCCGTCAGTTTGGCATTGCCGAGCCGAAGATTGCCCTTATCCACTGCTCTGAGCATGTGGATGAGCGCCACTTCCCCTGCACCGCCGACTATCTGGAGCAGAAGAAGCGTGCCGAGGAGGGATTCTTCGGTCCCGTTCGCATCGACGGTCCGCTCGACTTGAAGACCTCTTGCTCTCCCGCCGCCCTGAAAGCGAAGAACATGGAGTCTTGCGTAGAGGGTGATGCCGATGCCGTCATCGTTCCGGACATCGAGGCTGGCAACGTGTTCTACAAGACCATCACGCTCTTCTGTGGCGCTATCACGGCTGGTATCCTCCAGGGTCCGACCGCTCCCGTTGTAGTCCCGTCGCGTGGCGACTCCCCCGAGGCCAAGTTCTTGAGCATCGCCATGGCAGCCATGGCACACCAGTAATATTAGTGTAACCAAGCCAAACTTAGAAATAATCTACCAAAATGTATAGAATATTAGCCGTCAATCCGGGTTCTACTTCGACGAAGATTTCCGTTTCCGACGACGAGAACCTGATCTTTGAAGCAACCATCAACCACTCCCGCGAGGAGTTGAAGAAGTATAAGCGCATCTCCGACCAGTATGAGATGCGCAAGGATTTGGTCATCGCAGAGGTGAAGAAGCATGGTCTTCCCGTGCAGTTCGACGCCATCATCGGCCGTGGCGGACTTGCCAAGCCCGTCAAGTCTGGTGTCTTCCGTGTCAATGATCAGATGGTCGAGGACCAGCGCAAGGCCCTCCACCAGCACGCCTGCGACCAGGGCTGCATCATCGCTCACGAGATTGCCGAGGAGATCGGTTGCCCGAGTTTCGTGGCCGACCCCGGTGTGGTCGATGAGTTGGCTCCCGAGGCCAAGATTTCTGGTTCTCCGCTGCTGCCGCGCTACTGCATTTGGCATGCGCTCAACCAGAAGGCCATTGCCCGCCGCTATGCCAAGGACCATGGCACACGCTATGAGGACCTCAACCTCATCGTCTGCCACCTCGGTGGCGGTATCTCCATCGCTGCCCACGACCATGGCGAGGCCATCGACGCCAACAACGCCCTCGACGGCGAGGGACCGTTCTCTCCCGAGCGCGCAGGATCCCTGCCCGCAGCAGACCTTATCCGTCTTTGCTTCTCTGGCCGCTACACGCAGGACCAGCTTGTCAAGAAGGTGAGCGGAGAGGCCGGTATCATCGCCCACCTCGGTACCAACGACATGCTGGAGGTGGAGAACTGGGTGCTGCATGGCGACAAGCACGCCGAGCTGATCCTCAATGCCATGATTTGGAATGTGGCCAAGTGTATTGCTGCCGAGGGCGCAGTGCTCAAGGGCAAGGTCGATGCCATCCTCCTCACGGGTGGTCTGGCGCGCTCTCAGTATATCACTGACCGCATTAAGGAGCGCGTAGAGTTCATCGCCCCTGTCACCATCTACCCAGGCCAGGACGAGATGAAGGCACTCACCGAGAATGCCCTTGCCGTGCTCCGCGGAGAGCGTCAGGCCATGGACTACGGCGAGGCCGCCAACAACGAAAACGACCTCTAAGTAAGGAAAGATATTATCAAGGGGTGGGGCAGCCAGACGGTTGCTCCACCCCTTTGTTTCTGTTCTGAGGCAAGGGACAAGGCCCGCGGGTGAGAGCTCCACTTCTCACGGTCTCGCCACTCTTATAGAAAAATGTGCCAAACCCCATGATGAGAGTTTGGCACAAATAGATTCAACCTCGATCGGTTGTTAGAGTTTATTTCGTTTTGGGTAGGCGATTATCGCTTCACGACTTTCTTTCCACCGACGATATAGACACCCTTCTGCTGCTGGCCCAGCGTGCCACGCAGTTGCACTCCGTCGCGGCTATATACGCGCTCCGCCTTGTCAGCCTGCTGGCCGTCTGCCGTTGCGCTATCGATACCGTCGCTGGTCAGCTCCTCGATATTCGGGGCAAAATCCTTCCACAGGTCGGCATTCTCATACTTTGTCTTGCTTCCGACCGGCACACGGAGTGTGCAGTCCACGGCGTTCGCTCCTCTGAAGAACGGGATCAGACCCAGCTCGATAGTAGCAGGGTCGGCGACGCGCACGGTGAGGCTGCTGAGGTTCTGGCACCATCCGAAGGCGAAGTCGCCGATGGAGGCCATGCCGTCGGGCAGGTCCACCGTAGTGAGTTTCTTGTTGCCGAAGAAGGCGTATGGGCCGAGATTCCGCAGGCTCTTCGGTGCGATATACTCCGGTGTGGTCTTTCCCTCCGGATACTGCATGAGCGTGTTCATCTCCTTGTCGTAGAGCACGCCGTCCACCGATGTGTAGTTGGGATTGCTCTTGGCCACATTGATGTCCGTGAGGCTCCAGCAGTCGTGGAATGCCGACTCACCGATGCTCTCCGTGCTGGCAGGTACGTCGAAGGTGGGTACGCCGCTGACACGGGCAAAGGCGAAGTCGCTGATCACCTTCAGCTTGTCGTGCAGAGGAAGGGAGGTGAGGTAGTCGTTGCCGCAGAAGGCATAGTCGCCCACCGTCGTCACACTCTCGGGGATAGTATATGAGTCGTTGTCCTTGCCCGCAGGATATTGCACGAGCGTCGTCATGGCCTTGTTGTACAACACGCCCTCTACGGAGACGTAAGCCGTGTTGCCCTCTGCCATGTCGATTGCTGACAGTTTCTTGCAGTCGGCGAAGATACCGCCTCCGATGTTGGTCACCGTTGAGGGTATCGTGATGGTCTGCAGCTGCTCACAGGCGTTGAAAGCCGTCTCCTCGATGCTCTTCAGACCCTCTGCCAACTGCACGGAGGACAGGTTGACGCAGCTTGCGAAGGCATTGTCGGAGATGGTCTCCACACTTGCCGGGATGCTGACCTCGCCGAGCGCCTCACATCCGCTGAAAGACCAGCGCCCGATATAGGTCAGGTAGGAGGGGAAGTCCACGCTAGCCAGGGCCACGCAGTCGGCGAAGGCGAATCCGCCGATGGTCTCCAGTTCCTCTGGCAGAGCGATGCTCTCCAGGCTGGTGCATCCCTCAAAGGCGCTTTCTCCTATCTTGGTGATGGTGCCGGGCAGTTCTGCTGACGTGATGGACAGGCAGTAGGAGAAGGCGTTGTCGCCGATGGTCTCCATGCCAGCGGGCAGGCTGAGTGTCGTCATGTAGATGCAGTTGCAGAAGGCGTTGCTGCCGATGCTTGTCACGCCACTTCCGACGTTCACGGTCTCGATGCCCTCCTGATACTCCTGCCACGGTGCTGCGCCGTAGTCGTAGTTGGGCATGGCGCCGTTGCCGGTGATGGTCAGTTCCTTACTGGTCTCGTTGTAGTTCCAAGAGAGTGGTCCCGTGGTACCCGACTTCTGTGCCATGGCACAGGCAAGGTTCATCATCAGGATCAATGCCAGAGTAGTTTTTTTCCTCATAGATTTTGTTTTTTAGATAAGTTGGGGAGATATTGGATTTATTTTGTGAATCACCCCCCCCAGTTTGAAGGTGAGACACAATACGTTCTAGTCCAGGGTCGGTCTTCCGGCGTCTTTTCCGCCAGTGTTGCGCCCGTGGTTCATGAGCGGTTTGATTTGGAGGCAAAATTATACATAATATTCGGAATAACGGTGGTATTTTCCATAAAACTTTTAACTTTTTTCCGTTTTCTCCATTTTCTACCTGGTTTCACGTCAATAATCTGTGCTCAATTTGCATTTTCCCCACACCGCTTCTTTCTCCATCATGATGAAAAGAGGCGGAAAGGAAAGATTTGTTTATAAATATTTGCTGATTATAAAATAAAACCGTATCTTTGTCGGCAAATAGCTAACGAAACAAAACCATTTATCAAACAAAATCAAACAGGCTTATGAAGAAATGTTACGCAACCCTGCTGCTCGCCGCACTCTGCTCGACGGCTACGCTGGCACAGCAGCAAGACTCGCTCATCACGCAACCCGCGCCGGGCGAGACCATCAACCTCTATCGTACGACGACGGGCTATGAGTCGGTGTATTATTATGCTGTGGACCACCAGAGCACAGGCGACTGGCAACGGATGGTGTTCGGTGAAGATGGTGCGGTCTATCTTGAGAACCCCATCAACTCCATCTACACGCAGACCTGGATCAAGGGTTATCGCACGGAGGGAGACACCATCGCCTTCCAGCTTCCCCAGGCCATCTTCTCCGAGGAGGACTTCTTCTCTGGTGATACACGCTATGGATACTTGGAGCGCGTGCGCCCAGGAGAGCGAAACGGCAAGCAGACGCTCGTTCCCAACGAGGATCCCGCCGACCAGGTGCTCAAGTATGTATGGCATGGCGACTCGCTCAAGATGGTGCTCCCCGAGGGCGAGTTGATTGGCATGTGCCTTGCCAGCGGATCATGGACGAGCTATGCCGAGGCCACCTACAAGGGTGTGCGCATGGATAACAACACAATGGTACCGCCGGCAACTGCCACGGTCAACGACGGTCTGATGCTCTATATGGATATGGAGGGGCAGTCGCAGCTCTATCCCGTGCGCTACGCCCTCGATGGCAGCGATGTCTATCTGGGCGACCTCTCGGCCAACGTGAAGGGCTACTGGATCAAGGGAACGATGGACGGCACGACCGTCACCTTCCCCGCCACCTCCTTCGTCGGCATCGACACCCTGACGGCATCCTATGTCTATGCCTCTTCTGCCGTGGTGGGCAAGGGCAAGGACGAGATGGGTACCGAGTTTGACAAGGCTTGCTTCTCTGGCGAGCCCCTCGTCTTCACCTACGATGCTGACAACAATTCCCTTTCCACCAAGGGTATCCTCATGGTCCACAAGAGTATGGATGACGACCGCAGCACCAACATCTTCGATGCCTACCGCTATGCCCTCGTCAGCCGTTGGGACAAGAAGCCCGCAGCCCCCATGCCGCCGAAGCTCACGGCCTACCAGCCCTATGACCCGAACCCATGGGGAGGTCCCGGTGGTCTGCAGTATTCCCTGAGCTACTATTCCGCCGACTTCAATTATCTCGACCCGTCTTGCCTCTACTACAATCTTTATATCGATGGCGAGGTGGTCACGTTCTCGCCCGACGACTATGCCAACCTGACGGAGGAGATGACTGACGTGCCCTATGCCTTCACCGATGGCTACGAGTTCTATAAGTATGACGAGAACGACCGCACCATCTATTTCTACAAGGAGGTGAAGGAGAAGATCGGTATGGAGGCCTTCTATATCGACGGCGACGTGCGTCTCGGATCGGGCGTGGCAGAGTATTATCCCAACGGCGTGCCCGACGGCATCGATATCTCCGAGGCTTCCATGAAGCAGATCGAGCGTGTGGAGTATCGTGACCTCTCTGGCCGTGTGGTCAGTCGCCCGGCAAAGGGTATCTTCGTCCGCACCATTACCTACTCCGACGGTAGCCGTGCTACGCGCAAGGTAGTGAAGTAAGTTTCAAATTTCCGCAAAGTGTATCGTTCGCACACTTTGCGGAAGTTGTCGGTGTTTTGGGCGTGGTTGACGTCCGATAAAATGACAGTCTATGATAGCTCGATCCATGCTTGCTCATCGTCTTTCCCAGGATGAGATCAAGGAGATCTGTGTGCTTGCCCATGGGAAGCACAACGATCATCTTAAGGAGCAACTATACCAATTGACCCTTGACGACGATCGTCGTGTGGCTGTCAATGCGCTTTGGGCGTTGACCCATTTCGCTTCCTCGGATCACGAGTGGCTCTATGCCAAGAGCCATCATCTGATAGACCGTTGCCTCGTGGAGCACGATGCAACCAAGCTTCGGTTATTGCTCTCCCTTCTCCTTCGTCAGCCATTTGACAAGGAAGACATCCGTACAGACTTTATGGACTATTGCTTAGTGCGAATCGCCGACTCGAAGTCGGCCTATGCCGTCAGGGCTCAGTGTATCAAACTTGCTTACGAGCAGATGCGCTATTGGCCCGAACTGCTCGGCGAACTGCGTCAAGTCCTCGACATGATCTGTTGCGAACCATTGTCGCCAGGACTTCGGTCGGCTTGGAAACAGGTGATAAAGAAAATAAATGCCGCCCAGTGACATCTAGCAGTGGGAATAGTCGATGATACATCGGGTGCACAAATGAAAACTCCCTATGGCAGGCGGCCTTTGGCCGTCAGTCATAGGGAGTTCTATTTTCCAATCTATTCCGTGAGCAGTACGCTCACGCATTGCTTACACGTCGATCTTGATCTTCTTGGAAGCTGACGCAAACTTCATGGCCGCTTTCAGGAATCGCTGCTTTTGCTCCTTGGTGAAGTTGGGGGCAAGTTTCTGACATTTCTCCGATGTGGCCTGCAGTTCCTCGCTCAGCTCCGTCATCTCCTTGGAGGCGGCCTCAAACTCGGAGGATCCGGGCTTGGCGGCGTTGAGCTTGTCGATGATGGCGGCATACTGGTCGGCATACTGCTCGAAGGCGGCTACGAGCGATTCGGCGTCGTTCTCGTCTATCTTCACTTTCTCAGGTGCTGCGGCCTCGGTGGTCGTGGTGTCCGTCGTGGTTGCGTCCTGCTTGCTGCCGCTTTGGCCACAGGATGTGAAGAGAAGGGCAGAGAGGGTGAGGGTGAATAATAGTTTTTTGTTCATAATAGGGTAGTGATTGGTGAATGTTGCGATAGGGTGTGGTTACATCCAGAAGGTGTAGTGTCCCTCTTGGTCGGCGAAGAAATAGGATCCTTCCTTCGTGAACTTGATGCGGTACACGTCATACTTCGTGGCCTTGAGGGCATCCTTCAGTTTCTGGGGCACGTTGCCGAGAAACTTGTATCCGTTCTCGAAGCAGAGCACGCAGGCATCGTTGGTCAGGTGAGCAGCCCACAACTGTCCGTGAGTCTCGATGCCTTCCTTGATCCAGTCGTCCATATCCGTGCTGGAAGAGGCGACGTGGTCGGTGGAGACGGCAATCCAGTCTCCGTCGTCGTTGAACGTCACGGAGGTGATGGTCTCTTCGGCCTCGTTCCACTGGCGGAGCTTGCTCTCCAGTTTAGACGGGATGTTGGACCATTGGCAGCCGTTTTTTCCTACGAGGATGAGCCATTCGCCGTCCTCGGTCAGCTGCACGTCGTCGATGTAGTCGTCATCGTCGTGATACTTTTCGAGCGCGTCAGCCAGGGCCTGTGGGATGCCGGCCGTATAGGCATAGTCGTTCTTTCCGTTGAGGGCGAGGTCGCCTCCGGTGTCGGTGATGGCCACATTGCGGCAGCCCCCCCATTCGGAGATGTTCTGCTTGATGTAGTTACGGCCACGAGAGTTTTGGGCAAAGAGGGAGACGGTGAAGACCGTCATCAATGCCATTATGAATACTGTTCTTCTCATACGCATGGTGAGTCGTCTTTTGTTATCTGATATTGTTCGTTTTTTATCGTTTCTTGCCCACACGGCATGGTTCGACCGTGCGCCGTGTCGGTGGTTTCCTGCCATGGACGTTTCGCGTCTGTGGGTTGGAGTGAAAACTAATCGACACGACAAAGTTACTAATAAATTCCGAAAAATCACAAATATTTTATAAGAAATATTCCTACTCCGTTCGATTTTCCCCTTATATCATTCTGCTTTCGTGTGAAATGCAATTGACTTTGGTCTTCTGATTGCGATATAAAGGCACGACGAGAACTATTTGCTGAATATTTCGTCAAATTGTGACTTTGTGCAAATATAGTATAAGTTTTTGTCATGATCGTCCACGGCATCTGGGCCTCTTCCGTGATGGTAGGAGATGCGGGTGGGGAAGGGGTGAAACCATCCGTCAATTTCCATGGGGACAGATGTGGCGCTGTGTGGTGCAATGGCCTTGACGTAGGTTGTCTTGTCATCTGGAGTTCCGTACTGATAGTTCTTCCGGCAAAGATAATATTCTTCGTCGGTATTATTGAAGACGTATTTTCCGAACAGTTCCTTTCCTATGTTTCCGTTGATGGCATAGCATGTGTAGTGGCCGTTGGGGGTGGGGTCCTCGATATGATAGTAGGTTGGGATGACGAGTTTGAGTGCCAAGCCAAGCGCAAATCCCAGCATTGGGCCAACTATGATACTGACGCCGATGCAGATGCCCCAAGTTGATCTCTTGTATTTTTCGTCTTGCCCTACGATCTTTACATCGGGGTCTGCGCTGCCATCATTGCTTCGCAAGCCAGCTCCCGTTGCGGTTGTTCGCCTGACCTTTTTGTAAATGAAAATAAAAAAAAGGATGCTCGCGAGGGCCATAGACCACCCGAAAAGTGCAAAAGAAGTAATCTCCATGTTCTTTTTTAGATGTTGTTATGAGCATCGCTTAAAAGTTGCTCTTCTTTCAAGAAGAGATTAATTCTTTGTTTTTTCATAACTAAAAAGTTTTAAATTATACATGTGAGGAACTTACTGTTCCAGTTTTATTATACTTGGAATTTCCCATTTCAGACTTCCCGATACAAGCATTTTGCTTGTATTCTCTGCAGAGTAGCACTCCACTCCTAATGTACTATATGTAGCCACAGGATCGTTGTAAAGATTTATAAGAAAGTTTATGGCCTTTTCTCGCGACATTTGCTGTCTCGGGCGGGCATATGTGTATATTTGCTCCCCGTCTCTTCCTTTTTTTATTCCTATGGCTTCCCATGATAAATCCTCTAACTCAATTTTCATGATTAGTCCTGGCAGTCCAGTAAAGCAATAAGGTCCAGCGTCGTATGGTAGGTCTTCTGAGAACCATGCGGTGACGGTTCTTCCGCGGTAGAGTGTCGTAGCTTTTGAGCAGGCGTATCCTAATACGACCTGTTTTTCATCCTCATTAATACTCCACTGTATAATATTGCTCGGAAAGGCAAATGATATTACCATGTTGTCGAAAGGAACACGATAGCTAATTTCCGTGTTTTTTGTTTCGCGGTTTGTCCAAACCTCGTATGGAACGGTCGGGTTAGAATAGAGGGCCACGCCTTTTGCCCCTTTGGCCATCAGTGATGTTGCCACGGAATCGTTTTGGTAGAGTGCTTCGTTGCGTGAGTAAATGTTGTTACGCCCCACGAGTATAGTTCGTTGCTCTGTGTGTGTTTGCGAAGAGTCATGGAACTTCGACCATGTGAATAGGTAACGCACCTCCAAAAGCACGTCGTCGAGCGCTTTCTTGTTTCTCAGATTCAATGCAGTGAATGAGGGATTCTTGCCAAGCACAAAGGCTTGGCAAAAAGTTTGTACCGGGAAAGCTGCCAAAAAGGCTATTAATGCCCCTGGGACCAATAGATATTTGTGAGATATTTTCATATTCTATAAAATGAGATTTAATGACAGAATTAGATTTCGTGGAACAAGATAGAATGTGTTGCGTTCGCGTTCTTGTGCGCTCACGGAGGTCATGCTCAGCTTTTTGGCATTGAGCAGATTATGAATGGAGAGACTCCATTCGGCAGTCTTTGTCCTATAATATGCTTTTAGATTTGAGAGAAAAGTATGGCTGTGGTCTTGCTGGCAATACAAGGCTTTGCAGACAACGCTCCATCTGTTGATAGTAGCCATTATCTTTCCGCTCAGCATAAAGCGAGTTGTAATCACGTCAGTGTAGTCTTCTTTTTGTCTAGACATGCGACTGCGATTGATAAATGTATGAATTTCGGTTAGAACACCTTTGACGGGAATTATGCTCCCTCGCAATAAAATGCTGCTCTCGTAGAGGACGAACGGTAGTTTAGTGCCGTTTAGCATTTGCGATGAGGAAAAGCGTGTGCGATTCGCCTTTATGCCCACGTTGGCTTTCTTCCAATAAAAGGTTTTTGCCACTTCGCCACCTAAGTTTAGCGAATTGGTTCCGTAGGCTTGTGGTGTTAGAAAGAGTACCAAATGATCATCTCTTACGACCTTGTTTGTCATCATATCGCTATTTAGACGCGTGTATTCTATATGCAGGTTTCCAATCAACCTGTTAAAAGCATTAGCATAATTGAGCTTGGCTCCCAAGCGTTGATAATCCGTTGATGTTATCTCATTTATGCTTGCCTGGGTCTGCTCGTAACTGTTGCGAATAATGAAAGCACGAAGGAGGTCGTCAGGCTTGTTGTCTTGGAACTCTTGTGTCCATTGAATTTGCAGCGACAAGTAGGGGGCCAATGGACGCTCTATTGTCAGGTTAGGGTCAATATGTAGTGCGTGCCGCTTGGGGTTTATATAGGGAGTGTATGCTGTAATATGGGAATAGACCAGCGGGATATAGCCATAGATCCGAAAGCGGGCCACGGTAGAGTGGATGGTCAAACCTATTCCTGCCTTTACCCGATTGTAGTGTACATTGTCATCAGGGGCAAAAGTATTCTCTGGTGATGATAACGAAATAGACGAACACATTGTTGTGCTCAGTGTGGTTTTATCGGCTAACCCAAACCAATACGGGTCAATAATCCATCCTCCAAACTTTATCGTGGAGAGCATTTCTTGTCGCAGTTCTGCAAAATAGAAATGTTGTCTTACTTTTTGTAGTGCTTCGGCTGAAGGCGAGGGACTTGCCCCTGCTCCTTGTCTCAGCGTAAGGTTCTCATGTTTGTTGGAATAATGCAAATTGAACCTGGTGTCCAGCCCATTCACATCATTCCATCGATGTATCATTTGTAACTGATTGTCTAGTGTATATTCTTTTTGGCAAAGGTGTTCTTCAAGTCGTGTAGATTGTATGTCTTGGTTGACGTATGGTAGATCTCTCTTCCATGTACCAACGAGCTTGTTCATGAGGTAGCACCGTGGAGCGTTTTTCTCATATTTCAATAAATGGTCCACGTTTTGGAAAGCATTCCCAAAAGCAAGATTACGTTCGTGCTTTATTTCTTGTTTTCCAACATAATAAGCGCGTTCAATATCTGTATGTCCTTCGGTGTTTTCATTTATGGCAGTTACGGCATAACTCCATTTAGAGTTTTCTGCGTTCTTGTACAGTCCGTTAAGCGACAACGCCTTGCTTTGATTGGTCATGTAGTCATTTTGTCCAAGTATTGAATTCTGTGGCGTGGTAGTGGAAAGAATATTTTCTTGCAACATTGTTAATGGCACTGCATAAACACTCCGCAGCTGGTCGCCACTATTGTTTATGGCTGTCGTGGCAAAGAGCTGCTGCCGAGCATTGAACAGTCCCCCGTACAAATGTGCAGTATATACCAAGTTGCTTCTATTGCCGTCTCTATAGCCGCCGCCCATTTCCATCTTTCCCGATAAATTATCTTTAGCATTCGCTGATAGCTTTAAGTTGATCGCCACATCATCCGTTATACGGCTACCTTGCAGAGCGCGAATCGGTTGGTGGTGTTGCATCACGTCCACGGCAACAATATCCTTAGGGTCAATTCGGTCAAGAGCTATGGAGTATTTGTTTTCAAAAAGATTGTTTCCCTCGATCTGAAACTCCGTAATCTCTCTGCCATTGTACAATACTTTTCCCGCATCATTTACGCTAATACCAGGCATTCGCTCCAAAGTTTCGCGAAGAATCCTGTCATTCTTGTCTTTGAATAGAGCAATGTTGTAAGTTAGCGTGTCGCCTTTTGCTTCTATAGAGGTTGGCTTGACAAAAACCTCCTGTAGTTCGAAATTGCGGGGTTCAGCAACAAAGTCTATTGTCTGAGGTGTGTTGGCTATTTCTTTTCTCAGGGTGTTGATGTCGAAGCCAGAAACGTATAGGACGAGCCGCTTGTTGTCGCTCGAAAGAGTGACCGCATAGAGCCCCTGTTTGTTGGTTGTAGTATTAGCTACGATGCGCTCTCCTTTATCTGTTAGTGCTTTGACAACAATTATGGCATTTTCAACAGGCGTGTTGCCAATAAAGGTAACTCTACCCTCAATTTTGTTTTGGGCTGTACAGATGTTACAACACAAAGCAAAAAGTGAAAATATGATAACCATTAATTTCATTGTTCAAGACGTTTCTGTTTGCGTAGGTTTTGCAATACTCTCAATAGTGAAAAGGTCGTGTCTGTAGATGAGGATCAATCAAATAACAAACATCGCATACAATTTCGTGCCAAAATTACAAAGATTTCCTGTTAGTTCCAAATAATCTTCGAGTTTTTTGTTATTACGGCTATTCTTGTCGTTTTTTCCGGTCATGAGCATGTATAGGTCGCGATAAGTGTCATTTTGTGTTTGGAAGAGAAGGTGTATGTGTCATAGCGTTTCGTCTCTTCTGATGCTTGTAGATGTATTTCCCCTCTCTTGTCTCTTATTGGCTTGAATAAATGAAACGTGGCGGTCGCCCCTGCGTGAGAAAGAGGGGTGATAACCCTTCCTAACTGCCCTGAAAAATGAAGTTAACTTCATAGGGCTACGAAGTTAACTTCATTGGCCTACGAAGTTATATTCATAGGGCTACGAAGTTATATTCATTTTTTACCCCACTTTTGAGCCTATTCGAGTGCGGTGGTTCTGTTGCCTGGCTTGCATGAGAAATTTGCTTGTTCGCGTGCGGCTATCCGTCCCGAACCCGTCCCGAGACCATCCCGAAGGATGGACGATGGGTTTTTGGCCTCCCCCAAGAGGGCAGGATGGGGTGCTCATGCCCGCAACGGCCACTTTCGCCTTTCCTGCGCTATATATATAATAAGGAGAAAATAGCTTCCCAGTCGTAAGAGACTCTTGTTTCCGTTCGTCTCGCCCCATTTTCTCTGTTCTCCTGCCCTTGTTTCGCCCCTCCAAGGCATCGTTTCCCCACGATATGGCCCCGTTTTGCCTCCCAGGGCGCCCTCATGACAAGAGGATCGTGCTCCCTGAATATCCCCTTTTTCCTGCCTTTTCCCAAAAAACACCCTCTTTTCACCCTTATTTTGTAAAACAATGCGAAAAACTACCAACTTTCGCAAACTTTTCTTTCGAAACATTTGGAGGGTATGAAAAAACACCGTACCTTTGCACCCGCTTTTCCGAACAAAGCACACGCCGAGAAAGGGAGAGCGATAAAGATAAGCGATCTTTGAAGAGATTTACATAAGACAGAGAGTAGTACAAGAAGCGGATGCTTCCTGATCATTTTGGCCAGGTCGCATCCGGGTAAAGAAGAAGAGCCGTCCATTTTTTTGGAACAGGTGCTTTGAGCCCAATCTTCGGTACATCTGGATGAGCGTCCTTGAGAACAGAGACAAAGTCTTTCCCTTTTCGTAAGGGAAGTCAAACGGATATTTTACAATGGAGAGTTTGATCCTGGCTCAGGATGAACGCTAGCTACAGGC
>OIZX01000560.1_pt1 | contig 24542 bp, 19 predicted proteins | sample 1588621 | NCBI WGS metagenome assembly OIZX01 (sample SAMN03283276) | human gut metagenome | biome: human-associated habitat; material: feces | host: Homo sapiens | place: Peru | collected 2012 | reverse complement strand
ATTGATAAGGTAATAAATCATTATGTAGCAAAATATATTTTGATTCCAAAACTATCAAAATATTTATGTAAAGAAATTACTGCAACAAGAAAAGGTATGGGACTTACCTATGCTATTAATTTATTACTAAATAATATAGAAAAATTAAAATATAAAAGTAATAATATATATGCACTTAAAATAGATATAAAAAAATATTTTTATTCTATAAATCATGATATATTAAAATCATTAATTATAAATGAATTTACTACAGATGAATATAATTTAGTTTGTAAATTAATAGATAGTACAAACTATGAATATATTAATAAAAAAATTGATATATTAGAAAAAAGTGTTAATGAAAAATTACCTAGATATAAAAATGGAGTAGGTCTTTCTTTAGGAGGACAAGTTCAACAATTTTTTGCTATATTTTATTTATATAAATTACATCATTATATAATTCATGATTTGCATTTAAAATATATGCTATCATATATGGATGATTATATAATACTATCAAATGATTTAAATTATTTAAAAATATGCAAAAATAAAATAATAGATTATATTCATTCTTATAATTTAGAAATAAATGAAAAGAAAACTTATATTGTAAATTTAAAAAATGGTTTTAATTTTTTAGGTTATAATTTTAGAATTATTAATAATAAAACTATTATTAATTTAAGTGAAAATGCAAGAAATAATATAAAAAAAGGTATTAAGAAAGGTATTTATAGGTATCAAAATAATATGATTACTTTTGAAAAATATTTTTATTCTTTAGAAAATTATTTTCATAGTTATAATTTTGTAAATAAGGATAAAATAAATCATATTATAGATAGGTACTATTAATATAAATATAGGGAAGTTTTTTAGAAAAACAGTTCTTCTAACCCTGTTAACGTCAACAACAATGGCGGGCTCAACAACAACAATGCGTATAACGGTTATGCAGTTTTTTATAGCTTCTTATGTTTGGTTTAGGTTTTATGGTTATGGCTATAAAGTGTTAAGCATAAGAAACATAAACTTTCCTTAAAAGTATTATACTTTTAAAAGATAATAGATGGACGAAAGAGTATACGTACTCTTTCTATCGACATCTAATAAAAAAATATGAAAGAAAGATATAATGTTTTAAAACATATTTATCAAAATTATTTAATATTAATAATTAAAAATAATAAATATTATACTTTTGATGAAGATAAAATAATATTTAATTATATAAATAGAAATTTAAATAAGTATGAAATTAATTATATAATATTAGATAATTTAGATATTATAGTAAAAAAAGAATATGAAAATAATAATTATATAAATTATTATTTCAAAGTAAATTTAATTAATATATTAGAAAGAAGGTTATTAAATGAAAAATAATAAAAGAATAGTTATATGTATATCATTAATTGTTATAATGATATGTACTTTATTAGTAATTAGTAATAAACCTAAAAAGACATTTGGTTATAATGGAAGTACTATTGCATTACTTGTAAATGGTAAAGTATCTAATACATTTCCTAGTAAAGGTTTATATCAAGTAGATATAACTTGTGATAATGCTGATGGAATATGGGATATAGATAATTGGAAATTAGATATTAAAAATATAACTGGAAATGTTTCTTGTAATGTATCATTTACAAGTAATCCTAAACTTCTTTCTAATGTAGTTAATACTACAAGTACTTCCGGAGAAGTAAGTGGAAATGGCCTTTTATATAAATCTGATTATGGAGTTAGATATAAAGGAAATAACCCTAATAATTATATTTGGTATAACGGTCAGCTTTATAGAATAATTGGTAAAACACCAGTATGTACAGCAGTAAATACTGATGGTACTTGTAAAACTTGGAATAATAATGGACTTGTTAAAATAATAAGAAATGATTCAATTGGAGGCCTAGTCTATAACGCAAATGCTACATCTAGTTCAACTTGGGTAGGAAGTACAATTCAAAAAAATCTTAATGAATGCTTTTTAGGAAAAATTAATAGTAGAAATAATAGTGCCTGTGCAGCTTATTGTTATTCATATTATGATAGTTCAAGAAAACCAGTTGCTAAATGCGATTATACTCAAAATGGCATTGCAACAAGCGGCGATTATAATAATATGATATATGATGGTGTATATTGGAATATTGGGGTTACTGGTTCAACATCAACCACGGGAAAAACGCAATATGATAAAGAAAAAACAAGCCAAACTAGTACTACTTTAAAAATAGGTTTAATGTATGCAAGTGATTATGGCTATGCAATGAATAATGGTTATAAAAATAATTGGTTATTTACAAAAGGTTATGAATGGACAATGACTGCATATAATGCTTCCTACCCTGTTTTCGTCAGCCACTTTGGCGGGCTCAACTACTACATTGCGTATCGCGGTTATGCAGTTAGGCCAGTCTTATATCTTAAATCTAATGTGTATGTTGTATCTGGAGATGGTTCTGAGGGTAATCCATATAAAATAATGCTTGGATAATAAATCGTGCTTCGCTATGTGAAGCCGATTTTTTTTATAAAAAAATATAATCAATTACTTGAATAAGTAACCTAGTTTTGATAAAATAATTATGTATGATAAGAAAGGGTAAGATGTATGAAGAATAAAAGCCTTGTAACGATAATTTTAGTAAGTATAGTAACTTTTGCAGCTTTAGTATTTTCACTTTATAAATTTGTTTTGAAAGAAAAAACAGTATTTTATAGTGATGGTTATGTAAGTATAACCGATAGTGATGTTCCAGAAAAAGCCTATTTTATAAAGGGAACAGAGTATAAAAAAGGATATAGTGATGATGTAATATTTACTTCAAAAGATGATAAGAAAACTGTTGCAAGTATTTATTCATTTGCATTTTATAATGATAAATCAATAAGTTTTTTAAATGATGGTGTACTTATGCCACTTGATGATTTAAATGAAAAATATCTTTCTTATTACAATATTAAAAGTAAATATTTAATTAATTATAAAGATGATAGATATTTAATTAGTTCTAAAAATAAAGATATTACTTTTAGTAGTTTTATTGGAAGAATAAGTGATACAAAATATATAGTAGCGGGTAAAAACTTAAAACTTAAATTAACAAGTTCTGAAAATATGTATGAAAACTATTATTTTGAATTTGAATTTATTGATGGTGGACTTGTTAGAATAACAAATGAAACATTAAATATTGAAACTATTGCATCAGAGTGCTATATATTAACACCTGATAATGTAAAAGTTGATTTAGATAAAAGAATAATTAGTGTAGGAGATGAAACTAAATTAAACTTATCTGAAATAGTAATTAATAGTGATCAAAATATTGATATTTTATATGATGATAAAAAAGATGATGATAATACAGGGAATACTACAGTTAAACCTAATAAACCAAATATTAAAGTAGAGGATAGATATCAAGTAGAAACAGTTGTTGATTATAAAAAAGCTCCTTATGTAAGATTATTATCTAGTAATGTAAATTCTCATAAAATAGATATTAATTTTGATGTAATTGATGATAATAATTTAATAACTTCTTCAGTTTATGCAAAACTATTAAATGTTAAAACCGGTGATGTAATTGATTTAAAAGAATATAAAACTTATGGAAAAATAAATGAATATATTTATGATGGACTTAAAAGTAATAGTAAATATATATTAACAATTTATGCTTCATATAAAGGTAATAGTGGAGTAGTAAGTGATTATGTATTATTCCAAAGAACATTTAATACTTCAGAAATTGGAGCACTTCTTGAACTTGATTATAAAAATAGTAATAGTTTATCTTATAACATTAATGTAAGTAAAACTTCTACATTTACATCAGGAACATTAAAACTATATGATGAAAAAAGTAATTTAGTAGAAAGTGTTAGATTTGAAAATAATGGTCAAAAAATAAATCATACATTTAATAATTTAAACCCTAATAAAAAATATACTGCTAAAATCGAAGATATTACTTATGGAAGTATATCTTATCCTGATGGTAATGCTGCAAGTATAACATCAAGTACATTAAAAGTTAATCCATTTAAGGATACTCAAATAATGCCTAGTGTAACAGCAACAGTTAATAAAAAAGATTATACAGTAAGTATTAAGTTAGAAAATGTAGTAGATCCAAATAATTCAATTAAAAAAGTAATATATAATATTTATGATGAAGGTGATAATTTAGTAAAAACTATTACTAAAGATAAACCCCTTGAGGAAGTATTAAAATTTGAAAGTCCTTTAGAAAAAAATAAAAATTATTATGTAAATGCTATAATAAGTATTAATGATAATGAAAAAAATATTGATTATCGTACAGAAAATAGTCCTTTATTTAATATGAATAACCTTCAGACACCAACAATTAGTGCTAAAAATATTTATGTAAGTGCATCAACTGTAACTGGAGAGTTTACTATATATGATCCAGATAATACAATTGATAAAACTAAAAATATTTATGTAGAATATAAAAATATGAGTAGTGGAGATGTTAATACTACTGCTCTTACTTATACTGATTGTTCTTCATCTGAAAGTGAAACAACAAAATGTGCAAGTATTAATCTATCAATGCTAAAAAGTTCTACAAAATATACATTAGATTTATATGCATATTATGATTTAAAAGATGAAGAAAAACCTGCAGGAGTTAATTTTGTAGATAGAACATTGATATTTACAACTGAGGCAAATGTAGTTAAAACAAATATGGAAAGTATTACATTAACTGATGAAGAAGCATTTAAAGATATATTTAATGTTAATGTTAATCTTGAAATAAGTAAATTAATTGATGAAAGTATAACTGCAGATGTTATTAAAGAAAACTTTAAAAGTTTTGAAATAGAACTTTGTGAGGGAACTTTATATAATAACTCACATATATCTTCGATAAATGTTACAGAAAATATTATAGCTGATTACTTTGATGGAACAAAGAAACTTACTTTAGCGGATTTTGGTTATACACTTGATATGCTTCGTGAAAGACATAAAAATGGTATAATATCTAAAAATTATGTAATATTTATTAAAAATGGAATAAGTGGAAATGATTCAGTAGTATTTGATCCAGGATACCTTGAATTTAGAATTAATGATTCGCTTTTGGTACTTGCCTCTGGAGAAGCAACAATAGAGGTTACTCAAATACCTAATGCTGGTAAAGATGAAAATTTAAAGGATGATACAACTATTGGTCTTAAAATAACACCAATCTTAAAGGATACTACATCTGAAAATGAAGAAGAAGTAACTAATAATAATTCAATTAAAAAATATATTAAAAAGATTAATTATAAAATATATGATATAACAAATGGTAAAGATGAAGCAAATACATTAAAAATAACTGATGAACTTGAACTTACTGCCTCAGATAATTTACCTGAAAAAACTTTATATTTTTCTGATTATGAATTTTTAAAACGTGGACATATTTATGTAGTAGAGTATACTTTATCATTAAAATTTACTCCAGAAAGTGATGAATTATTATTCCCATTTAATAAAGATGATATAAGTAAAAATGAACCTGTTACCTCAGAAAATATTAATGTTTTAAAGGAAGTACCAACAGTTTATATGTTTGCTTGGGAATCTGCAGAAAACTTTATTACATATAAATATGAGATAATTGATAAAGATAAAGCAATTAATAATAATGATTTTAATTTATATTATTCTGTAAATGAGGATGAAGTAATTAATCCTAGTGAAAGTGTTACTTGTCCTAAACCATTGAGAGCATATAATGCTTCAGCATATAAATGTACAAAGATTAATAATTTAAATAATGCTGATAATTATAAAATACATGTTAATGTAAAACTTATTGAAAGTGATAATTATGAAAGTAGTTATGCTTTAGTAAATGAAAAAGTATTTAATGGTATTAGTCCTCTTGAAATGAGTTATAATATACTTAAAACTGAAAATAAGTTAATGCATAATAATTTACTTATTATGAAACTTACTGGTCAAACATCAAAAGTTGCTTCATATAATTTGATTTTATCAGATGGAGGTTCTACATTTAAAATAGAAAATATAAATAATAATAAAACTGAAGGATTCTTAGATGCTATCGGAGGTAATAAAATAACTTATACTAAAGGTAGTGAAACAAAAACATGGAATTATACAGGATATGATAAAAATAATGATTTACTTCATACTGCATATATTGGAACATGTGAAGAAGACTTATGTTTATATTTAGATTATTCTAAATTATATTACTCTAACACTTTTGGATCAGTTTTTGAAAGTTATAAAAATAAAAATATAACTGTTACACTTGAGGGTTTATATGATACAGGCAAAGTAGGATTTTTAGGAAATACTAGTAAAAAATATGCTTTTGTTAAAAGTGAAACTGGTGAATATGTTTTACTATTTGATAGAAACTTTACTTTATCCCAAAATGCAATTGGAGCATATTATCCATTTACCTCAGGAGGATATTTTGTTGATGATGATGAACCAGGAGCGGGCTCTAATACATATGTAAATAATAATTATTTTATAGGAAATATTTACTTTAAAAACCTTGCATCAAGATATTTTGCTAATAAAAATGAAATATTCTATGAAAGAAAAGTAGATTATAAAGTAAATGAAAAAGGCGTAACAATATATTTAAATAAAGATTATGAAGCTATTGATATAAAAGAACTTGGTACATCAGAAATAAGCACTTTAGATAATATGTTTACTTATGAAAATGTTGTACCATCACTTAAAATTAATTTAGTATCTCCGACTATAAATGGAGCTAAAATTAATATGCAAATATCTGGTATTAAAGAAAGTGATATTGATAATGAAGATAATGTTAAATACCTTTATTTAGAGGTAGGAAATAATACATTAAAGATTAATAAAGATGAACTTACTTCTCAAAGTGGTGTAGTAAATGGTAATAGTTATGTAATTAAAACATATTCAAATTACTTATTAAATCTAAAAAGTGTAAAAGTCGATAATAAAGCAGTAAATGATTATAAATATGATTATTTAACAAAGACTATTAAATTTAATGATGAAGAGTATTCTGGTAAAAAGATTGATATTACATATGAAATAACTTTATATGGTCTTGATATTAATACTGAATATACTATGAAAGCTTATATGATGATTTCTTCAAAGAAAGTATATTTAACAGATTCATCAAGTACTCTTTATGAAACATTTAATTATTCATTTAAAACTTTAAGTGAGGCTGATGTAAAAGTAACTAATGCTTCATTTGATATTAATTCTAAAGATGATTATTCACAAAGATTATTAAATTTAAATTATAATATTTCAGATATTATTGGTATTAAATCAGTAGATTATGAAATTTGTGCAGATGGTGTATGTGCTACAAATATTCAAAATTGTAATGAAGATAATTACAACGTTTTAGGTGGCAGTACATGCGCTAAATCAAATAAATATGATATGTCAGCATCTTTTGATATAACTGGTGATAGCTTTATATTTGGAAAAGATTATCAAACTAAATTAACTGCTAAAGTGGATACTCCTTCAGGAGAAAAAGAAATAGTTATCTATAACAGTGGGGTAAATGCTCGAAGTCTTAATGCTCCAAACTTAGATGTTATTAAAGCAAGTCATTATAATACAACAAGTGGTTATTATTTAAACTTTAGAATTGCCTTTAATGACCCTGATAAAGTTGTTACAAGTGGTAACTATAAAGCTTATCTTGCAACACTTCAAAATGGTGAATATAAAGTTGTAAGTGGTTCTGAAGAAGTTAAAAATATATTTAGTTCAAATAATAAAGCAAGATATAATAACCTTGAGGAAAATAAACAATATTATTTCATTATAGAGTATGATACTTATATTAATAATAATGGAACGACTGCTCTAGAACATCATTTTGATAGATACTTAATGTTTACATTAAATAATTATCATATTAATACAGGACTTGTCCAATATATGGCTGATAACTATGTTGGTGAGGATCAAAATATTTATGGTGAAACTACATTAAGATTTGGTTATGCTGCAAATATTATGAAAGATATTGTCCCAGTGGAACCTGATGAAGATTATGTAGAGCAAGAGGCTTATGTAGTAGGAATAACTTATGCAATTAACTCAATTGAAAGTTCAGTAGGAAATATTTATATTTCTGGAACAAAGATGTTTGATGAATTAAGTACTGATGAAGATGATAAGATTATTTATATAACTGGTTCAACAGAAAGTTCCGTAGTCGGAGATAGTTATTATCAAATATTACTTAGACATAATGGCACAAAAGGTCAAAATGCTAATGCATACGCTTATACTGATGAACTACTTTTAAGAAGTGCGGGTTATAACATAGTATATAAATTCTATTTAGGAGGAGCTATTACTAAAGATTTAAATACTGAGGAAAAATGTATTGCAAATGCTGCCTCAAATAAATGGAATGCTGATAAAAATGAATGTTATATTCTTGGTAGTGAAAATAATGCTACAACAAGAACTGAAGATAAGAAAAGAGGGTAAGAATGAGAAAATTAAATTCAAAAAATAAACTTTTAATTTTAGGACTATCAATTTTTACCTTCTTAGTTCTTTCAGCAGTGTGTGTATTTATAATATTTAAAATAAAAGATTATAATGTAAAATATGACGTAAGTTCTATAAGTTATTTATATAATAAAGATAAAGAACTTATAACAGTTAAAAATAATAGTTATATTAAAAAAGATTTTATTGGTAATTATTATTTAGTTCAAGATAAGAAAAAAGTTTCTTTAGGAAATAAAGTTGTAATATATAATAGTTCTACTGGAGAAATGAAACTTCTTGGAACATTTTATGAAGTACTTGATAATGGAGAAACTAAAAAATATACAAATGAAAATATATTTTCTGCTTTATCAAATAAAATATTTAAAATAAGTGATCGAAAATATTTACTTACAGGTAAAGTTATTAAAAGTGAGGATGACTTATTAAATGCTGAAAATTATTTACTTGTAGATTTAGATAAAGTTGGAAATTCTTATGTATATAATAATGTAATAAGTTATAAATCTTTTGGAGTACTTAATTTAAAACTAGGTAATTTTACATTTAAAACTAATGAAGAAAAACTTGTATATGATGATAAAGAGTTTGATCTTGCTAAAATAAGTGGTTCAACAAATGAATATTTTGATAAAAAATATGAAGAGAAAAAACCTGATAATAATGAAGCTGATAATGTTTATCCAGATAATAATTATACATTTATCAATAACATTCATCAAACAATAACTAATAATAAATATGTTACTCATAAAACTACAGTTCTTGATAGTAAATCAGATAGTAATAGTATAACAGTATCATATATGGTTTATGATCCTCTTACTGAGTTTACTAGCGTATATATTGTAGTAAAACTTGGTGATTCGGAAGTAGGAAGATATACAGTAGATCCTTCCTCGACTACATATGATATAAAAGGTTTACTTCCAGGACAAGAATATACTTTAGAATTCTATTATGATTTTAAAGATAATGGAAATGTAGTAAGTCAAAAATTTGATGAAATAAAAGTTAAAACAAAATCAGTAAATGGACAAATTACACTTGATAAAGTAAGTGCAAATAGTGTATCATATATATTGAAAGTAGATGGTAGTATTGATTATGCAAAAGCAAATCTTTATATAGATGATGTTTTAGTGGCCACGGATAGTAATTTAAACCTAGAACTTGCTAAAAATGGTGGTTATACAGGTTTATTTAGTTATTCTGGTGTAGGTAAGGTTGCTAAAATAGTAATCGAAGATGCAACACTTAATGGTGCAAATATGGGCATAATTGCTACATATAAATATATTTTATAAGAAGGAGTGATAATATGGAAAGCGTACTTTATGCAACAATGTTAGCAGTTGGTATAATCTTAGGTCTTACATTCTTAGGTTTATCAATTGGTTTAGGTATTATGGGAGGTAAAATAGCCGAGTCTATTGGTAGAAATCCAGAGACTAAAAATGATGTTATTCATTCAATAATGACTATTCTAGTCGTTTTAGCGGTATTTTTATTATTCTTATTTACCTTTATTTACATTCTTTTATATCTAAATCCGTTTGTTAGCTAATGGAAATAGTATTACTTTTAATATTAACTGGATTACTTTCAGTTATAATGTTCTTTTCTCTAAAAAAACTTATTGAGAGCTTAAATAAAGATAGTCAAAAATATTACTTTAAGACTATGCAAGCTCTTGATAAGAAAATAGAGGAAAAAAATAAAGAAACAAATGAAGAAAAAATTAATAATGAATTTTATGAAGAGGATAAAAAGAAGGTAGAAGTAAAAGAGGGTATCGATAAATCACTTCTTGATATTTATAATAATGCTGATTATGAAAATGGTAATGCCTTAAAAATTGCTAATAAAGTTGATGCAATATTTAAGATTGATGAAGATAAAATAATATCTGATTTTGTTAAGAATAATACAGTAGATGAAAATTATAAATATTATCAAAGTATTTACGATAGATTTAGTCCAAATCTAATATATAAACTTAAAATGCTTAATAAAGATAATCAAATAAATGAAATATCTAAAATGCTTAATGAAGATGAATATAAAGTATTTTACGATTATTTAAAGCATCATAAGTTTAAGTTAAATAGATTTTTATTAGATTTTGAACTTAATATAGAAAAAACAAATCCAGTTATTGAAGTTATAACTGGTGATAAAAATAAGAATTATAATCATATTAATCCATATGTAAAAACTTCTTATAGTGATGATATATATAAAGGAATTATAATTAAATATCAGGATAGAATTTATGATTATAGCATAAATGAAAGGGATGTGTGACTTGTGAGTGTTATGTGGGATGAAATAGCAAAAGATGTTATGAAAGATATTAATGAAGAAAATAATGTCTTTTCTATTGGTAAAGTTATAAATATTACTGGAAGTATGATTGAGGTAGCGGGCCTTAAGGATGTTGCATTTTTTGAAAGTGTAAGCATTTTAAATAAAGCAAAAGGTTATGTATCAGCAATCTATGAAAATACAGTAAATATTTCTTTAGTAGAGCAAAATGATACCATTTTAATCGGAGATAAAGTTTATACACTTAATAAAAACTTTAAAGTATCTTTTTCAATGGATAGTTTAGGTAAAGTAATAGATGTATTTGGAAATGATTTAATAAGTGGTAAAAAGTTTGATAATTTACTAGAGTTTGATGTAGAAACAGGTAATATTCCTTTAGTTGAAAGAAGTGAAGTTAAAAGAGAATTTTTAACCGGTATTGCTGGTATAGATTTATTCTATCCAATAGGTAAAGGGCAAAGACAACTTATTATCGGAGATAAAAAAACTGGTAAAACTCAAATTTGTCTTGATATGATAGCAAATCAAAAAAACTCTAGAATGCTTTGTATTTATGTAGCAATTGGTAAAACAAAAAAAGAAGTTAAACAAATTTATTATGAGCTTACTAAGATGGGAGCCATGAGTTATACAATTATAATTGCATCATTTTTTGATGATTTACCTGCAAAAAGTTATGTTACACCTTATGCTGCGACAAGTATTGCAAAATATTTTATGAGACAAGGAATAGACGTTCTAGTAATATTTGATGATTTAAAGAAACATGCTGATATTTATAGACATATGAGTTTAGCCGCTAAAAAGGTTCCAGGAAGAGATGCTTATCCATCAGATATTTTCTATACACATGCAAGACTACTTGAAAATGGTTGTCAACATATAGGTGGAGGTTCAATTACAATGATTCCAGTAGTTGAAACTCGAAGTGGAGATATTACAGATTATATTTCCACGAATATTATTTCTATTTGTGATGGACAACTTGTTTTATCACTAAAGAAATTTAATAAAGGTGAACGTCCAGCAATTGATTATGGACTTTCCGTATCAAGACTTGGTGGAGCAGTTCAATCTAGAGAAATGAAAAAAGTTGGTATTAAAATTAAACAAGATTTACTTTCATATTTGGAAATTAGAGATATTTATGAACTAGTTAATCTTGATGATTTAGGAGAAAATATGAAAAATCGTATGATCGAAGGTCAAAAGATTTTATCTAAACTAAATCAATATAAATATAGTCCTCTTACAAAAGAGGAAATGACAACTCTATTTGATGACATTAAGGAGGTAAAATAATGATAGTTGGTAAAGTACTTAGTATATTAGATGTTTCCATTAAAGTTATTTTATCTACTGATGAACTTGAAATTGGAGATATACTTACAACTAAAGATGGTAAATATAATTTTGAGGTTGTATCATTAACTTCAGTCGAAGCAACTTGTATTACTCTTGAATCTAACTGGGGACTTAAAAAAGGTGAAAAACTATATAAAAAAGCTAAAGGTATTGAAATAGAATACTCTGATAGAGCAATAGGTCGTGTATTTGATTCTTATGGTAATATTGTTGATGGTAAACCATTTACAAGTGAAAAAAAGAAAATTACAAGAAATAAAACAATAAGCCTTCAGGACCTTGATATTGAGGCAAAACCACTTTGGACAGGTATAAAGATTATAGATTTCTTTGCTCCAATCCAAAGAGGATTTAAAATAGGTTTAATTGGTGGTGCTGGTGTAGGTAAAACCGTACTAATTCGTGAACTTATTCACAATATTTATAATTCAACAAGCGCTAATGCAATCTTTATTGGTGCTGGAGAACGTTCTAGGGAAGGTAAAGAACTTATCGAAGAAATGGATAAGAATGGTCTACTTGATAAAATTGCTTTAGTATTTGGTCAAATGGGATCAAACCCAGTTTCAAGAAGTAAATCAATTGAATCAGGTCTTACTATTGCAGAATATCTTCGTGATGAAAAGAAAAAAGATGCTCTTGTATTTATAGATAATGTATACCGTTTTATACAAGCAAGAAGTGAAATAGCAATGGAACTTAAAGAAATTCTTGTAGAAAATGGTTATATGGCTAATATGAATGAACTTATTAGTAAAATTGAGGAACGTGCAAACTCTACTAAAGATGGAGCAATTACTTCATTTCAAACAATATATGTTCCAGCCGATGATTTAAATGATGAAGCTGTACAAAATATTTCCTCATATATGGATGGACAAATTACACTTGATCGTAAGATGAGTGAAAAAGGTTTATATCCCGCAATTAATGTATTTAAATCTACATCAAAACTTGTAGATATCGATGTTTTAGGAGAAAGACACTATAATCTTTTAAAGAAAGCATTAGCATATTATACAAGATATGATGAACTCGAAGAGGTTATTGCAATACTTGGTGTTGATGAAATGAGTGAGGAAGATAAAAATATTTTCTATCGAACAAGAAAACTTCGTAATTATTTCTCACAACCACTTTTTGCATCAGAATCATTTACTAATATGCCTGGTGTCAAAGTAGATATCGAAGATATTTTAAATGATGTAGAAAATATTTTAAATGGTAAATATGATTTTATTGATGAATTATCATTTTTATATATAGGTGCTTATGGAAAATAAGGGAATACTTGTAAATGTATTTGAACTTGAAACAGGTCTTACAACTTACAAGGATTGTGAATATATAAGAATAACTGATGAAAAATATAATTTACTTGTAATGCTTGATTATACACCAATAATTGGCGAGGTAAATGGTAAAATTGATATTATGTATAATGGACAAGAAATACATTATGAAGGTGTTAAAGCAAGTTTTATGAATAGTAATAATGTATTTAATTTAATGATACAAGGGAGGAAATAATGGTAGAATTTATTCAAAAATATTTATTTTTAGTAATTGTTTTTTCCCTTTTCCTTGTTCTTATTTTTGCTCTTTATTTCATTATAAAAAAGCAAGGTAAAAATAATTATAATTTGTACGGAATGTTTTTAAATCTAAAAAATAATGAAATATTTGCTTTAAGTTTAATTATTATTAATTACTTATTTCTAACATATTTTCTTATTTTTAAATTAGATTTTAGCGTTTCTTTTGCCGTAGTTAGTGAAATTTTAATATTACTTAGTTTTATTTTAGTATTAAAATGGAAAGCACTTTTTATAAATTTACTTATAAATGGTGTCAATGTTTCAACAATTTACCTTGCCAATTTAATTAATGAAATAAAACTTGCAAATACTGAAAATTACATTTATTTCTTTTTACAAGTAGCAATAAATTTATTTGGCTTATTCTTTTATATGTTTACGCATTTAAAATTTATAAGAGATATTAGGAAGGTAAAAAATGAAAAAGAAAATAATTAATTTTTTTAAGAAAAATTATATTGTCGTATCTATAATCTTAGGACTTATACTTGTAATAATAAGTACAATTATTATTGTTAGAATTATAAATAACTCTAATAAAGTAGAACTTAAAAGTACTTATGAAAAAGTATATCAGTATGATGCGTTAAAGAAAAATACTTATGAAGCTCATATTACATATGAAGATGATAGTATTATAGATATAAAAAATGCTGGAAATGAAATTGATGAAGATTCAATTATTTATTCTGAAGCACTTTCTAAAATAATTTTACCTAAAAAAATGATAATCTATTTTTATAATAAAAATAATGAAAGTTATAGTTTACCAAAATATACAGTTATCGAAGATAATAAATCATTATTTAAGTTAAAGTATAATAAAAAAGAAGCTTTAAAAAATAATTTCTTTTTATATGATAATGAAGATACTTATGTTGTATTTGAACCTTGCATTTTAAAATATAATGGCAAAGAAATAAATCTTTCAAGATTTAGCTTTGTTTATGTAAATAGTAATTATATTATGTATTATGATTATGCAAATAGTAGATTTTATTATGAAGATACTAAAATAACTGGTGCATCACTTTATTTAAATGATTATATAATTGATTTAATTAATGATGCTTCGGTTAAAAATAAAAATGTAAATTTACTTAATAGAAATATAGATACTCTTTCTATATTAAAGGAGGATTAAAATGGATTTAGTAGGAAAAACACTTTGTGATGAAACTGGTGAAGAATATGTAGTATTAAAACTTATTAATTATAAAGCAATTAAATGTGCTTATGCCGTAAGTGTTAATAGTGATGAAAAAAAGATATTTCAAGTTTCTGGAAATGGACTTATATCAATTGATAGTAAGAAAATGATTAATGATATTACCCAAATGTTAATTGATAGTAAAGATATTAAAGATGAAGCTAGAAAGATTAAAGATGGAGAATCTATAGCGGATTATTTTAAATATTTAGATGAGTTTTATAAAACTAGAATTAATACAATAATGTAGGTGTAATATGAAAAATATTAAACCTATAGTACAAGTTATGAATTTATTTTCTCTAGTTAGAATAAATTCTGCGAAAAGTAAAGTCGAAGAATTTGGTATGACAAGTTCAGTTCTTACTAAAATAATATCTTCGATTATGTATAATGATAATATAGTTCTTGACAAAAATTCGATAGAACCAGATGCATCAAAACCAGTACTTAATATTTATATTGCCTCAGACTATGGTTTTTGTTCTTCATATAATCAGGTTGTTTCTCAAAAGATTAAAGAAACTAAAGATGATTATAAAATTATAATTGGTCGTAAAATTGCTTATGAAGATGATAAAACAGTTATGAAAATAGCAAAAGATGATTTTTATAAAGAACTTGATAGATTAAAAGAATATCTTACAAAAGCGATTAATGAAAAAAGTTATAGTAAAATAGTTATTTATTATAATCATTATTATAACTTTTCAAAAAGTGAATTTACAAGTATGCAAGTTTTCCCAGTAGTTTATGATGAAAGTGCAAAGGAAAATGTTGATTTTTTAATAGAAACTGATATTAAAAGTTTTATAAATAATTTAATAGTTTATTATGTTTGTTATGAACTTGAAATATGTGAAATATTTTCTTGGGCAAGTGAAAACGTTATTAGAAATGCGATGACTTCTTCAGCACTTAAGAAACTTGATGAACTTGAAATGGAAGAAAAACTTCGTGAACTTAGAAAGATTCGTGAAAAAGGTCTTAAGAAAAATATTGAAAACTCTAAAAAAGTAATATTTACAAATAATGAAGATGATGATGATAATTGACAAAAAATATAAGTTAAGATAAAATGATAGTGAGGTTAATGTATGAATAAAAAAGGACAAGCTTTAGTAGAATATATTTTAATTATTGCTCTTGTAAGTGTACTTGCAATTGCTTTAGTTAACTATTTTGGTGGTTATTTAAAAGACTCTATCACTAAAACAAGCTGCTCAATGATTGGCCAGGAATACGTTGCTGGTGAAAAACCAGGTGATGGTAAATGTAAATAAATTAGTTTTTCTAATTTATTTTTTATGGGAGGAAATATGGAAAAAGATCTAAAATTAATTGTTATGAAAGGTGCAAAACCTTTAGGAGAAAAAGTTGATTCTTATTTAAAAAAAGCATTTAATACAGATAATACTTTTATTGTGGATACCTCAAATCCAAGATTTAATAATGGGGAAGCAAAAGCCCTTATTAATGAGTCTATTAGAAATGATGATGTTTATATTTTATGTGATATAGGAAATCATAGCATAGACTATGAAATGTATCATAAAACTTCCTATATGAGTCCTGATGAACATTTCCAAGATTTAAAAAGATTTATTTGTGCCTGTATGGGACATGCTAATAGAATAAGTGTAATAATGCCACTTTTATATGAATCAAGACAACATCGTAGAAAAGGAAGAGAGTCGCTAGATTGCGCTATGTCCCTTCAGGAACTTGAAAGGTTAGGAGTAAAAGAAATAATTACATTTGATGCACATGATCCAAATATTCAAAATGCTATACCTTGTTCATCGTTTGATAGTTTTTATGTTACCACAAATATAATTGAATCAATGATGAAAAATGATCAAAATATGTTTAATAATCCAGACAATTATTTAGTAATATCACCAGATGTAGGTGCTATGGATAGAGCAAGATACTATGCAGATATGCTTGGTACTGATGTAGGTATTTGCTATAAACGAAGAGATTTAAGTAAAATTGTTAATGGTAAAAACCCAGTTGTGGCTCATGAATATTTAGGTAAAGATGTAAGTGGTAAAAATTTACTTATTGTCGATGATATGATAGCATCAGGTGGATCTATATTAGACTGCGCTAAAATGATGAAAGAACGTGGTGCTAAAAATATTTCTCTTGCTGCAACATTCTCACTATTTACCGAAGGAAAAGAAAAATTCGAAGAATATTATAATAAAGGTATTATTTCTAAAGTATATTCAACAAATCTTACTTATTTAGACGAAGATATTAAAAACGAGCCTTGGTTCGAAGAGGTTGATTGTTCAGAAAATATCTCTGAAATTATTTATAAATTATATTTAGGTCAAAGTATTTCACCACTTTTAAATGGTAAAGCTAAGGCCACTGAACTTGTAAGAAGTCTAAGAAAGAAAAATTAGACTTTTTTATTTTACAATACTTTACAATTATACATGTAAATATTTTACATAAAATAATTTACCTAATATATGCTAAAAATTAGGTATTTTTATTATTTTTTTAAAAAACTTTTCAAAAAAAGGAGGAAAAGAGAAATTTTTCGGTAATAAATATATATGAAGGGAGGAATTTCTAATGACATAAAAAAATATATAAAAACAAGAATTAAAATTGGGTAAAAATTGTGGTAGAAAGGAGAAAAATGCTTAAAACATTTTTAACAGAAAATCTTTTTATAAGAGACAAGTTTGCTAAGGCTATGTTTGCCAATCCCGTTAATAGTGATTATGTAATAAAATATGTTAAAGCTTTAGAACAAAAAGATAATATTGAGATACTTAGTTATGAAGTGCTTTATCCAGAGATTAATACATTTAAGAATTTAAAAGATAGAATAACAGATGCATATGGAGTACTTAATACTAGTGAAGGATTAGTACTATTAAATACTGAGTTTAACTGTAATTATACAAATGAAGGTTATTTAAAAAATATTGTATATGTATGTCATATGTTAATAAAATACGCAGATGTCTCATCTGGCAAGGTTTATTCAAAATGTATTCAAATAAATATTGATAATTTTGATGTTTATGATGAAGGAAAATTTGTATATAAAGAAGAAATATTAAAAAAATATCGAAATAAAGAAAATTTTATATTAACAATATATCACATAAATGTTGCATTATTAAGAAAAATGTCATATGATGATATTAGAAAACTTGATAGGGATAGCTTAGAATATTTATCACTAATATGCATAACAAATAATAAAAAAACTTTTGCTGGTGATAAAATGATGCTAAGAATTGTAAAGGAGTTAGATGCTATGCAAAAAAATTATGATGAGTTAATTTATTATGATCCTAAAAAGTTTCACGAAGCAGAAATGAAAGAGTTAGCTATTGAAAAAAACAATCTTGCTATTGCAAAAGAATTAATTAAAAATGGTGCATCTAAAGAACTTATTTTAAAATCAATAGACATAACTGAGGAAGATTATAATATGTTAGTAAAAGAAGTTCAAAAAGAAACTAAATCAAAGTAGTTTCTTTTTCTTTAATAAAATATAAAATAATGATATAATTTTTTTATGAAAGTATTTAGAAAAATAATATTAATATTACTTACTATAGTTGTGATGTTTTTCCTTTATATCACAATTTCTTTTGCATATCAAAAAATAGTTTTAAAAAAAGTTCCTTATGTATTTGGCTATACAAGTTTTATAAATACTGGATCAAGTATGCTTCCATATATAAATGTTGGTGATTTAGTAATAGTTAAAAAAGAAAATAGTTATAAAGTTAATGATGTAATATCCTTTAAGACAAATGAAAATTTTGTTAATACTCATAGAGTTATTTCTATAAAATCAGGTTATTATAAAACAAAAGGTGATAGTAATAAATTTAATGATGGTGAAGAGATTGATAAAAGTAAAGTATTTGGTAAAGTGGTACTTGTTATAAGTAATTTTGGTGTTATTTATGCATTTTTACTAAATAATTATTTATATATTTTTATAGGTATAATAATGCTTTCTTTACTAGTGTTTTTAATTCATATATGGAGGAAAAATGAAGGCAGACGTAATAATTGAATACCCAGTTAAAACTTTAGATAAAATATTTTCTTATATAATTCCTAGTAAATTTAAGGATACTTTATGTGTTGGTATGAAAGTAGTTGTTCCCTTTAACAAAGGGGTAATTAATGGAATAGTTATTGGGATAAACTCTAATAAATGCGATTATGAAATGAAAGAAATTCTTTCTATAAATGATAATTTTATTGTAAATGACGAGCAACTTAAAATGGCTTATTATTTAAAAAAAACTACTTTGTGTCCCCTTATAAGTGCAATTGAGGTAATGATGCCTCCATCACTTAAAATTAAAAGTGATAATAAAGATTATAAGAAATATGATACATTTATTACTTTAAATAAAGATAAAAATATTATAAATAAATATATTTTAGAAAATGAAAGATATCAAAATCAAGTAATTATATTAGATAAACTTTTAAATAGTGAATTTATAAATAAAAAAGAAGTGGTAGGTAGTAGTTTAAATACTCTTATTAAAAAAGGTTTAGTAAAGGAAGTTAAAAAAGAAAAATATCGTATTAATGTTGGTGATGAAAAAAGTGCACCTGTTACATTAAATGAAGAGCAGTCTAAAGCTTTTGAAATAATGAATAAAGGAATAAATTCTTATAATGTATATTTACTTCAGGGGGTTACAGGATGCGGTAAAACTGAAACTTATATGGCTCTTATTGATGAAGTATTAAAAATAGGTAAAACTGTTATAGTACTTGTACCTGAAATATGTTTAACTACGCAAACTGTTCAAAGATTTTATAAAAGATTTGGATCACTTGTAGCTATTTTCCATAGTGGACTTTCTACTGGCGAAAAGTATGATGAATATATGAAAATATATAAAGGAGAAGTTAAAATAGTTGTAGGAACTCGAAGTAGTATATTTGTACCAATTAAAAACTTAGGTTTAATAATTATTGATGAAGAACATTCAGATAGTTATAAACAAGATAGCTCTCCACGATATGATGCAATTGATGTAGCAAATTTTAGAGCAAAGGAACTTGGGATACCTTTAGTACTTGCTAGTGCAACTCCTAGTCTTGAATCAAAAGCAAGAACTTTAAAAGATGTATATCATCTTGTTACAATTAATAAAAGAGCAAATAATGCACCACTTCCTAAAACATATTTAATTGATATGAAATATGAAGGAGGAAAATTCTTATCAAAAGAATTAATCTCTAAAATTAATGATAGGTTAGCAAAAAAAGAGCAAGTAATACTTCTTTTAAACAGGAGAGGTTTTTCTACATTTGTAACTTGTTCAAATTGTGGTTATACATATAAATGTCCAAACTGTGATATAACCTTAACATATCATAAGACAAGTAATAGTTTAAGATGTCATTATTGTTCATATAATATTAAAAAGGATGAAATGTGTCCAAACTGTAATGAAGATGCTCTTAATTATTTAGGTCTTGGTACTCAAAAAGTTGAGGAAGAACTAAAAACTCTTTTCAAAGAGGCAAATATTATTAGAATGGACCAAGATACTACATCAAAAAAAGGTAGTTATCAAAGAATTATTGATGATTTTTCTGCACATAAATATGAAATACTTTTAGGTACGCAAATGATTAGTAAAGGTCTTGATTTTTCACTTGTTACTTTAGTGGGTATTATTAATGCTGATACATCCTTAAATATACCAGATTTTAGAGCTAATGAAAAAACATTTTCTCTTTTATATCAAACTTCAGGAAGAGCAGGAAGAGGAAATACACCTGGAGAAGTTTTAATTCAAACATTTAATCCTGATAATAAAGTTTTAGAGTATGTTAAAAATAATGATTATGAAAGCTTCTTTAAATATGAACTTGATATTCGTCATAAACTTTTTTATCCACCATTTTGCTATATTGCCCATATTATGATAATTAGTAAAAGTTATGAAATTGCTAGTAAAGAATCTAATTTAATAAAGGGTTATTTAAACAAAGAAATTAAAAATAAAATTATTTTAGGACCAACTCCTGCGGGTATGTTTAGAATAAATAATTTATATCATTTTGGAATTATTATTAAATATAAAACAATTGATAATCTTTTTGAAGTTCTTTCAAATATTGATAAGAAATATGTTTTAAATAAAGATGTTGATGTACAAATTACTATTAATCCCTCAAGATTTTAAGTGCTTCGGCACTTTTTTTATGAAATTAAAAAAATATCTAAAACCCTCACAAACTTAGTATTTACCATGTTCGTATTTTTTTTAAATCATGTACATTTAGGAAATATTGATGGCTATTTTATGGGATATGGTACTAGATTTTTTTATAAATTAATGCTATTATTTAATAGTAAGATACGTAAATATTAGGATGTTTTTTCTCAAAAGTACATGATTTGAGAAAAATGAAACCTTTATTTATGAGGGAAAGAGGTAATTATGAAAAGTAAGATAAAAATTAGTTTGTTCGTATTATTGATTATAGGCGTTATAGGGGTGAATGTTTTATATAAAAATAAAGATAGAGATGATAAAACTAAACCTAAAAGTAATTTAGCAATAATGATTGATGAAAATGGGAACGGAAATTATACAAGTGCAAGTTCAATTCCAAAAGGAAGCTATGCTTTAGTTGAAGAAAAAACAGTTTGTGAAAATGGTGGTAAAGTAGCAAGTTATAATAACTTAACTGGTCAAATAGGATTTTCATTTTTAGGTAGTGATAGATGTTCTCTATACTTTGAAAAAGTAAGTAGTCCGACAATTAGTAATGTATCTGTATCTGGAAGTACATTAAGTGCATCATTTAATAGTAAGAAAAGTTTATGTTGCTATGCAATAACGACAAGTACAAGTGAACCAAGTGATTGGACGGACATAAGTGGTTCATCATACGAATTAAGTACATCATTAACTAGCTCTGGAACATATTATTTATGGTTAAAAGATTCTTATGGAAATGTTACGAGATATGAAGATAGTATAGTAGCAAGTTTTCGACTAGGCTGGGAAACTATTTTACTTAATAATAATGACGGAACAACTACAAATATTGATGCTCTTAAATCATATTTTGCAAATTCAAAAACCCTATATGATTTTTCAAATACTGCGACTACAGATTTAGGATTATATGCAGCAGTCGATGATTTAGGAATGTCTTATTATTTTAGAGGTGCAGTAAATGATAACTGGGTTAAATTCGGTAAAGACAGCAGTGGAAATGATATGTACTGGCGAATAATTAGAATTAATGGAGATGGTTCAATAAGAATGATTTATTCTGGAACAACGGCTCCGACAAGTAGTACATCAACAGTAATGACTGGAACTAAAACACAAATAGACAGAGGCAAATTTAATGCTAATTTTAATAATCCCGCTTATGCAGGATATATGTATACACTAAATGTTCAACACGGAATAGAAAATGATAGTGAAATTAAAACAGTAATAGATAATTGGTATAAAACGACAACATTGGAAACTGATTCTAAAACCAAAAGAATGGTAGCTGATTCGATTTTTTGTAATGATAGAACTGCTACATCAAGTCCTAGTGGAACACCAGGAGAAATTGATGGAAATATGAGCACAAATTCAACGTATTATTATGGTTCTTATGTAAGAATAAAAACAAATAAATCACCACAGTTAACTTGCCCTTCGGATAGTGATAAATTTACAACAAATACAAATAATGGTAATGGTGCATTAACATATCCAGTTGGATTAATAACTGCAGATGAGGTAGCTATGGCTGGAGGTATATATGATACTAGAAATCATTCTTATTACTTATATACAGGTCAATATTACTGGTTGTGGTCGCCTGGATACTTTACAAGTAAAGTTGCTATGGTTTTTGAATTCACTTCTTCAGGAAGCATGATAACTAGTAGTCCAAATTCATCAGGAAGTGAGGGGTATAGACCTGTAATAAATCTTACAAGTGATGTCATATTATCTGGAGATGGAACATACAATAATGTATATACAGTAAGTTAAAAAAAAAGATATTATAAAAAAACTCTCCTTAAAACAAGGGGAGTTACTTTTTAATTGGTTACCCAGATAGGATTCGAACCCATGGAATGTCAGGACCAGAACCTGATGCCTTACCGCTTGGCTACTGGGTAATTACTTAATTACTATATCATAAAATTACTTTAAATTAAAGTAGTAAAATAAAATAAAATGTGATATTATATGTTTGTGATGAAATATGAAAAAAGTTGTTATTGGATTAAGTGGAGGAGTAGATAGTGCAGTAGGTGCTTATTTACTTAAAAAGGAAGGCTATGAAGTAATAGGTCTTTTTATGCGTAACTGGGATAGTAATATTAATAATGATATATTAGGAAATCCTAATGATACAAATGATATTTGTCCACAGGAAAAAGATTATAATGATGCTAAAAAAGTATGTGAATTTTTAGGTATAGAGCTTCATAGAATAGATTTTATTAAAGAGTATTGGGACTATGTATTTACCTATTTTTTAGAGGAATTAAAAAAAGGTAGAACACCTAATCCAGATATGCTTTGTAATAAATATATTAAATTTGATTTATTTGTAAAAGAAGCAAGACGACTTGGAGCAGATTATATAGCAACAGGTCATTATGCTAGAATAAAGGGTAATAAACTTTTAAGAGCAAAAGATTTAAATAAAGATCAAACTTATTTCTTATCACAATTATCTCATGAACAACTTGAAAATGTTTTATTTCCAATTGGAGATTTAGAAAAGCCAAAAGTAAGAGAGATTGCTGAAGAATATGGACTTATTACTGCTAAGAAAAAGGATTCTACTGGTATTTGTTTTATTGGAGAAAGAAATTTTAAAAACTTTTTAAAGAATTATTTACCTAACCAACCTGGTAAAATTGTTAATATTGAGACAAATGAAGTAGTTGGTGAACATATTGGACTTATGTATTATACAATTGGTCAAAGAAGAGGATTAAATATTGGGGGTACTAAGGATCGTACTTTTGTAGTTAAAAAAGATTTAAATAAGAATATTTTATATGTAGCTATTGGAGATGATAATAAATATTTATATTCTAGTACCGCTATTATTGAAGATTTTAATTTTTTAACTGATAATAGAGTTAATAAATGTACTTGTAAGTTTAGATATAGACAACCTGATATTGATATAGAAGTTGAATATCTTGATAATAATACTCTAAAATTAAATTATAAAGGTTCTAAGGCTGTAACACCAGGACAATTTTGTGTTTTGTATGATGGTGATATTTGTCTTGGTGGAGGAATAATTAAAGAGGTTAAATAATGTTTGGCACTGTAAGCTTATAATCTTACAGTGTTATTTTTAATCTGATGTCTAAAAATAATATATCAACCATATCTATTATATATAAGCCATTCTTAAAGAAAAAAATAAAAAAGCACTAGTAATTTTACATTTTGTATGA
>OIZX01000554.1_pt1 | contig 24757 bp, 25 predicted proteins | sample 1588621 | NCBI WGS metagenome assembly OIZX01 (sample SAMN03283276) | human gut metagenome | biome: human-associated habitat; material: feces | host: Homo sapiens | place: Peru | collected 2012 | reverse complement strand
AAATCCTCAAAAAAGATATTTTCATCGGGCCTGTTGCAAAATACGCCCATGAAAAAACCACATCGACCATCCCGAAAGGGCTTGGCTGATGTGGTTTTTTGCGTTAGAATTAAACTGTCATGAAAAACTCTGGAACGCAAGCTCAGTATACCGCAGTTGAGCAAAATAATCAACTGGTTCTTATACTGAACAGTGAAATTAAATTACCAGAGGATGCACCCGTCCGAGTGACCAGCGCCCAGCTTGAGGAACTGGACTACAGGAAACTGTACGCAGCGTATTCTTCCAGAGGAAGAAAATCGGTCACCGACCCGCGAGTGATATTCAAGGTAATGGCTTACGGATACCAATGCGGCATTTTTTCCAGCCGAAAGCTGGAAGAAGCCTGTCAATATCGAGTGGACTTCATGTGGCTTCTGGAAAATCAGAAGGCACCGGATCATGCTACTTTTTCTCGCTTTCGGACGGGCAGATGCTCAGAGGCGGTAGAAGATCTGTTCAACCAGTATGTATCCTGTTTGGAGACGCAAGGAGAAGTAGACCACAAAAGTGTTTTCATAGACGGGACAAAGCTCGAGAGCCGGGCAGGCAGATATACATTTGCTTGGCGAGGCACAGTGGAGAAGAATCTGGGAAAAGTAAAGCAGGCTGTTTTAGAAGAAACAGGCTATACAAAACCAGAGCAATTAGAGGAATACCTCTTAAAAGCAAAAGAAAATATTGCATTTGTCTATGGAAAAGGAAAGCGCAAAACAGACAAACAGCGTCAATGGGAAAAGCTGGATGCACTACGCCAGCGGTGGACGCAGTATGAGCGGCAGCTGGACATTATGGGAGAAGGACGAAACAGCTACGCCAAAACGGACACGGATGCGACCTTCATGCGGATGAAGGAAGACCACATGAGAAACGGGCAATTAAAACCGGCCTATAATATCCAAATAGCGGTAAACAGCGAATATGTCACAGGCATTGAAGCGTTTTCTAACCGGACAGATGTGGGAACGTTTATTCCGTTCATGCGCAAATTGGAGCTTGCCCACCAGCAGCGATATGAGGAAGTAACCACGGATGCCGGTTACGAGAGCTTGGATAATTATCTGTACCTGGAAGCCAACGGTCAAATGAGTTTCATTAAGCCAACCAATTACGAAGCACAGAAAACCAAGAAGTTTCGTGACCAAATCGGGCGGATTGAAAACATGAAATACAACCGGGACGAGGATTGCTTTATCTGTGCCGAGGGCAGAAAGCTGCATTGCCACAAGGAATCCACACAGATGCAGGATGGGATTCCGGTCACCAGGGCTTGGTATCGCTGTGAAAGCTGCAAGAATTGTCCACAGAGGGAGCGATGCTGCCGAAAGCAGGACATCAATGCGCCCAAAGAGGTGATTTGGAAGAAGACATTCTGGGAAAAACGGGAAGTTTCTTTGCAGAACATTACAAGCGACCGGGGGATTATGCTGAGAATGAACCGTTCTATCCAGGTAGAAGGGGCATTCGGGCTGCTAAAGAACGATTTTAGCTTCCGTAGGTTCATGACAACCGGAAAACGGAATATTCGTATCGAGCTATTCTTCCTGGCGCTGGGCTTTAACCTCAAGAAGCGGTGGATGAAGCAGCAAAAAAACAGGCTGGAAACCCATTATTCTGAGAAAAAAGCTTCGTAGTCGTAGAACATAAAAAGTTATCCACAGGAAGACCGGGAAATATGCCTCGGTCAGCTTTGCTGTGCCCTAAAATAAAAATTTGGGCTGTAACCGGCAACCTTGGCCTCGAAATAGAATGCTCAGGGTGAAGCAATAGGGCTGCTGCAAAAAAGAATTTTGCAACAGCCCATTCTTTTGGCGGGGACGGGTAATTATTGAGCGCTTACTCTTTTTCCAGTAGTAGAAGCTCTTTTCGGAAAGCCCATGTTGAATGCAGTATTCCTTGTTGGTCAGCCCGCTGGCCTTGCACTCCTGAATCGCCGCCGCCCGTTGGATTTGACGGTATTCATCCCGGATTTTTAGCACGTCACCCATTCAAATCACCCTTTACTCCAGTTTCTCAAATAGCTGAGAGTCAGCTATTCGAGATTTGGGAGTATTATCTCATATTGGAGAGAGGTTGGGTAGGCGGGTGGTTGTTGAGCGGTTACGAGAAAAAAGCTTGCAGCAGACAAGGTGAATGATACCTGTTCTGTTACAAGCCTTTTCAATTTTGTAGACAATATGGGACAATGAGGAACCATTATTCTATCTCCTCCCATGGTTCTAATCCCATTTGCTCCCAGGTGACACCATATGGTGCGCCGCCAGACGTGTGCCCTGCAATGAAGAAAAATGTATCGTCCTGTTCTATGAGCGGGGAATCTGGCTCCTGGTGGGGGCGTTTTCGTCTGCGTTTTGTCCTGACTTTTCTTTCTGCCCGGATACGTTGCAATTCCTTGATCTCCGCATAGGAACGAATATGCTCCGGCAGACCGGAAACAGTTAAACGCTCAACAATGTGCGGACATTTACGCACATAGACACCGTAGATTTCCTCAATGGGTACACGCAAACCGGGAATATGCTTAGATACCTCTAGCGCAATTCTTCTGTAATCTTCATCTATATCCGGCATTTTTCCATTCGCTTGAAAAAAACGCTGGGTTTCCAGATACATATAGTCGGAAATCTTTGCTTTTTGTTTCTGCTTCAGTCCTTTGTATGAACGGGGAGGCTTTTTAGGCTGTTCCATAGGTCAGTCATCCCACGAGTGTTTCTGCCAATAAGCATCCATGCAAAGGTCGTAACGCTTGCGTACAGATGGAATATCCATCTCTTCAATGATGGCAGAAAAAGCCTGCTGGTGAATTTCGGAGAACTCACAATCGTGGTGGAACAGATTGTTCATGACCACCAGCGTAAACGCTGCATCCGGGTACATCCCTGCTAACACATCGTAGCTGTTCCCGTCTGCTCGCATCAGTTGGGACAGCCCAGGGATTTCAAGCAGTACCGGTGCAGCTTGGTCAAGGTAATCCTGTAAAGTATGGATTGAAGCAGTAACAGCCATGGTCAATCTCCCTTTCTACGTACACTGCTGACCATTATACCATGGTACTGGGAGAAAACAAGGCTTGACTTTTCACTTAAAACTGCTACATACAGTTTTAAGTACCGTTCGCCGCCATCCCATACCCCAGAATCACACCACTCCCCAGAGAATACTGCTTCTGTCTACACATATCCCTGGAATTTCCCTCTACGGTATAAACCATTCCATTCTCCACCTTCTCCACGATCCCAACATGGTCCGGCACGCCGTCCTGGGTGGCCCAGTCGAAGAAAATAAGCATTCCCGGCGTGGGTTCTGCAGAGCCGTCCAGCCAGAGGCCGCGCTGCTGGAACCATTGCATTCCGAAGACGCAGCCGGAGAATTTGGGGTAGGTGCCGCTGTCCAGGTAGCCGCATTGGTCGGCGCACCAGCTGACAAAGCAGGCGCACCACTCCACATGATTGGTGAAGCCGTACCAGCTCCAATAGGGTTTGCCGCCTACGTTGCCCACCTGGGACAGGGCTACATCCACAATGGCATCCCCGTCCTCCGGGGTGTAGAACACCTTGCCGATTGGGTAGTACCGCAGCACATGGGGGACATACTGCTTGTCCCCGTAGCTGTTCCAGCCCATCTGCTCCGCCATCTTCATGGAGAATTCTATGGCATTGGCACGAGAATACTCGCCGTATTTTTGCAAGGCCCAGGTAATGTAGCCGCTGCCAAAGTTATAGCCTTGGAGTGCCAGCTGAATATGGTCCAGGTCAATGGGGCTTTCGGCTCCGGCTGTCTGCAAACAGTCTGCAAGATTCTGGATACCTACTGAAATAGAGTACTCCGGGTCCGTAATGCCTCCGGGGGTTCTGGGATACTGGGTGTTATACCCACATTCGGAAGCCTGCATGGGGTCATTCCCTCTGCCACCGGATTCCTGCATCATAACGGCTTGAATCAGCAGAACATAATCCGGGATGCCATACTGCTTGGCATATTTGCGGATGACCGGCTCATAGGCTTCCACCTCCGCACTGAGGGGCAGCGTTTCCGTGGATTCGTCCTGGCTTCCGAAGATGGCGGCCCCGCAGCCGATGAGGACAACAATAACGATCACCAGAACGGAAGCAACTCCACCGGCGGCAATGGCTGTGTATAGTGCCTTTGCCGCCTCTGCCGCAGACCTGGCCAGCTTGGCAGCCAGCTCTGCGGCTTTCTTTGCGGCCACCATCGCCCTGCGCCCAGCGGTGGCGGCTGCGTGGCTGCTCTTTTGGGCAGCTGTGATGGTGGCCTTTTGCGCTTCCTGAAAGGCTTTCTCTGCGGTGGAATCCACAATTCTTTCAGATGCCCATTCAGCGGTCTTAATGGGGACAGCGCTCTGTTTGGTACGAATCGGCAAATCGGATTTCTTTTTTATAGGAATCTGCCCTTTAGATGCCGTTCCCTTGTCAAGCGAAACTGTGTTATGAAAACCATCTGCCTTTGCGGTGCCAACTGTAGAGCTTCTGGTTTGGTCCATTGGTTTGAAAACCGCCTGACTATCTGACAACGGTATTGTGGAAGAATTTCTTTTGGATGCCTCCACCTGCTGAGAAAAATGCGCTTTCTCTATTTGCAGTTTCTCCTGCTTTTGGGTCTGCCTCTGCCGGACAATGTTTTGTACAGCTGCTTTCCGTGCTGCTTCCTGCTGCGCAGTCTGGGCAGGGACAGCTATAGATTGCTCACGGGTGCGAATTGGCTTTTGGGCAGTGCGGTGAGACAAAGCATCGGAGCTTTCCGGGACACCTCCCGTTGCATTTGCCTGCTGTTGCTGGACGATTCTTTGTACCGCTGCTCTCCGCCCTGCTTCTTGCTGTGTTGCAGGACGGTTTCTGGAAGGCCCTTTTGCAGGTGCCTTTTGATATTCCTCCGGCATATCCGCTTCCGACGAAATACCATGCTTATCATTATTCCTTTGGTGAAGCGAGCGTATTTCCCGCACAGCCAGTGAGGCCCCATCCCGAACGGCATCCTCTGCCGTCCGGGAGATTTTTTCTTCCGCATAATTGCTGGGGGAATCCGGCTGCTCCGACTGCCGGTGCGCCGCCTGTTCCGCTTTGCTCCGGACAAAGTTTCGCTGCATCTGCTGTTGAGCGGTATTCATCACCGGCGGATTCTTCCGCTGCCTTGTCTTGATTTCCGGCAATGGCCTCGCCTCCGATCAGGTCTGACCGGCGAACCGCCCCTCACCGGGGCGGGTGGTCATAAGCTGGTAGAGCTTGGTATTTTTCGGAAAACGGTTGATGAAAGGCACCAGGGCACTGCCGTATTTGATAAGGCCGGAACCGGCTTCCACATTGGTGATGTAGTTCATCTGCTCGTTGGAAATGTTCAGGAGCCTCCCCAGCTTTTCCCGGTCAGAGGCCGCCTGATTCAGCATGACAATGAATTCGGAGTTGGAAAGCATGGTACTGGCCTGAACAGAATCCAGCAAATACTCCACATTCTGGGTAATTGCTGTGGGAAAAGCGTTGCGCTTTCGGAACTGCCGCCATGCGGAATTGAAGAAGGCGGCGGAGAACTCATTTTCAAAAACCACATGGAACTCATCGATGAATACATGGGTCCGCTTGCCTTTCCTCCAGTTCAGGGTCACACGGTTCAGCATGGTGTCCGTAATAACCAAGAGTCCGGTGGGCTTCAGCTGCGCCCCCAGACCGTGAATGTCAAATACCACCACCCGCTTGTCCAGGTCCACATTGCTCTGTTTGCCGAAAATATCCAGGGAGCCGGTGGTGTACAGCTCCAAGGACAGGGCGATCTGCTTGGCTTCCGGCTCCGGCTGCTCCAGCAGGGTGTCCCGCAGGGTGCAGAGGGTGGGGACCGTTCCTGTATAGGCCGCATTCCGGTAAACCATCGTAATGCAGCGGTCAATAATGGATTTGTGCTGGGGACCAACCCCTTTCTTATCGATCTGCTCGATCAGGGACATGATGAACTCGGACTTGACCACAATGGGGTTGTTCTCCCCATAGCCGTCCACCATGTACATGGCGTTGAGCCGATCCCGCCCGCCTGCGGAAACATGGATCACGGAACCCATATCCCCCATGGCCTCCACCAAAGGGGCGTACTCCCCTTCGGGGTCGCAGATCAGAATATCGTCCTCGGTGTTCAGCATCAGGAAGGTCATCAGCTCCTTGGCAGAGAAGGACTTGCCGGAGCCGGGGACACCCAGCAGGAATGCGGACTGGTTCAGCAGATTCTCCTTGTTGCACATGATGAGGTTGTGGGAGATGGCGTTTTCCCCGAAGTAGATGCCGCCCTTGTCCATGATCTCCTGGACCTTAAAGGGCATGAACACCGCAAGGCTTTCTGTGGTCAGGGTGCGGAAGGCGTTGAGCTTCCGGGTGCCAATGGGCAGCACGGTGTTCAGACCATCCATCTGCTGATACTTGAGAACCGCCATCTGACACATCCGCTTTCTTGCAGTGGAGAGAACGGCATCCGTATCCGTATCCAGCTGTTCCTTGGTATCCGCGGTAATGACCATGGTCAGGATACCGAAGATCATCCGCTGGTCACGGGTGGTCAGGTCATCCAGAAACTCTTTGCTTTCCTTCCGCTGCAATTCCATGTCATAGGGAACAACCGCGGAAAAATTGTTGTTGCTGTTCTGGCGGCGCTGCCAGTTGGTGATGTTTGTCTCCACACCGAGAAGTCGGTTTTCCACCTCCCGCACAGCCTCGTCTGTGGGAATGGGTACCATGTCAATGGAGAGCATCATGTCCCGGTTCAAGTCCGTCAACTCGGATACGAAATCATCCTGAATGTAGCTGGCGTAGTCCTTGAGGTACAGTACCCTGGCGTAACGTTTCCCGATCTGGAGATAGTCGCTGTGCCGTTCCATGGAATCCGGGCAGATGTAGTCCCGGAAGCTGTGACCCTTCCGGGCAGAGTCCCGCAGAGAGAAGCGGAACTCATTTTCTTCTCCCCTGCGGTAGAAGCGGTGGAGAATTTGCAGCCGTTCCATGGCATTCATGGGACCGCAGGTGGAGCCAAGGGCAGCAAAGTGGGCAGAAAGGTCTGCTTCCACACGGGCAAAGAAGCTCCGGGCGGCATCCACATCCTTTTTGCGGACAGAAACTGTCAAAAATTTCTCCTGGACAATGCCGTTGCCATTGGTGGCCTTGTCCAGAAGCATCTGGTTGTATTCCTCCCGGTAGTCGTCCAGGCCGTCCCACTGCATGGGCATGAGGATGGACTTTTCAAAGTTGATCTGGCTCATCTTATGGTTGAAGATGGTGATTTTGGTGGTAGCTCCGCAATCCAGACTGTTGATAAGGGCAGAGTAGCCCCGGAACATCTTTTCCTTGTCCGGCTCCGAGGCTACCTGATAATTGATGTCCGTAAAGCGGAAGGTTTTTGCGTACCGTCCGCCGGTGAGGAAAATCCCGTCCTCCCAGATTTTCTGAATGGGGATCACATCCTGGACACGGCGGGGAATGACATATTTCTCCCGGTCCTGTCGCACCAAAGTACGAATGGATTTCATCAATTTTTATACGCCTCCCTTTCATGGTTGGAGATGGTGTCCTCTAACAATTTGTAGTAGAGATCATCCGGTTCCGAAATAAGCCGCTTTGGTTCCAGCAGCTCTGAACGAATCCAGGCCCAAGCCAGCTGTTCAGCGGTCATGCCGTGGTAGTTTATGAAACCCATAGCCGCAAAGGGTGCGGCTCCCAGAATACACATCCAGCTGACGGTTTCCGTACCCACATAGGGCTTTAGCAGAAAGTACAGCCCTACGGCAACCAGCATTGCCGCCAGCGAGAAGCCGCACTGCCGCATGGAGAGGCCCAGGAACATAGATTCACTGTAGGACTGTATTTCTTTGTTGATTTTTACTTCCAATGGTTTCCTCCTTACTTTGTGTAAAAGAAAAACGTCCTCCAGACGGAAGACGTTTGAATATGATCTAGGGAACTTTCATGGCGGATTTAGCCTTAAAAGTTCCCTAGCTTTGCAGTATAACGAAATGTGGACAAACCGGTTTTGATCTGCCAATGACCCGGTGGGGTGCTTACTTTTCGTTCAGCAGCCAATCCAGCAGATTCAGAGATTTGATTCCATTGTAGGATCTGATGAAGTCCCGATCCATGGACAAAACGATTTTTTCGTAATTATCCGAAATCATTTGCAGGGGCCGCAGTTCCCGCTCCCGGGTTTCCGGTGAAAGCATACTTTCCGTTACCTGAATGTAAACCTTGTCCTCTGGCTTTTCCGCTACGAAGTCCACTTCGGTATCGCCTACTTTTCCGATATATACCCGGTAGTCCCGGCGAAGCAGCTCCAGATAGACGATGTTTTCCAGAATATGTCCCCGATCTGCATCCCGGTAGCCCAGCAGCATATTCCGGAAGCCCATGTCGATGATATAGTTCTTGCCTAGCGTTTTCAACAGCTGCTTGCCCTTCACATCATAGCGGCCAACAGAAAAGAAAATATAGGCACTGTGGAGCATAGAGATATACTTCTCAACGGTTTTCCCCGCAACATTCCGTCCTTTAATATCGCCCTCGTTGTACAGTACATTTCCAATGCTGCTGGGAGAATTGATACTGCCTATATTGGAGCAGAGAAACAGCATGATCTTCTGAAGCATGGCCTGATCGGCACCCTCATTGCGCTGTAAAATATCACGCAGGACGACAGTGGAATAGATGCCCTCCAATGCCTGATTGCTTCGGGCTTCATTGAACTGGTACTCCCGCAGAATGGGCATACCACCAAACTGCAAATATTTCTGGAATTTTTCTTCTAGGGTGACAGACTGGTCAAAGCTGTAGAATGTCAGGAACTCCTTAAAGGACAGGGGCAGCATCCGGATTTCCACATAACGTCCGGAAAGCAGGGTGGAAAACTCCGTGGACAGCAGATAGGCGTTGGAGCCGGTGATGTAAATATCCACATCATAATCCAGCCGGAAGGATTCAATGGCCTTTTCCCAGTGGCTTACCGCTTGCAGTTCGTCGAAAATCAGATAGGTTTTTCCGCTATCTGGAATCTTTTGGCTGACATAGTCGTAGAAGGCAAGATAATCGGAAAGCGTCCGGTAGCGCAGAGACTCCAGATTCATATGAATAATGTGAGATTCCGCAACGCCCTGCTCCAGAAGATACTGATGGTACAGTTCCAGCAGGGACGATTTGCCACACCTACGAATGCCAGTGACGATCTTTACCAGATCTACATTTCGGTTTTGAATGAGCTGCCTCAGATATTCCGGGCGATTGACGAGTTCCACCATTGTTGCATACCTCCGTGGCTTTTCTTTTATTATACCCCGGAGCAATGCAATGTCAATAGTTTCGAACTTACAAGTCGAAAACTATTATAAAAACGACAGTTTTCGACCTGACTATAGTCCCATCATCTCCCGCACAACCCGGTCTGCCATCTTCACAGAGCCAACCAGGATCAGCATATTGAAGATCAGCTCTCCAATGTAGCTCCACACCATCGTAGCAGCTGCCGCTCCGGCATCCACCACCGGGGGCGAGGACGCAAAGGCGGAGAAAATCACGCAGGCCAGAACGATGACGGCTCCTTCCAGGCAGACGGAAGCGTAGCTTTTGAGAAAGCTCTTGCCAATGCTCTGGGTGGGTTCCCCGGCAAAGGTGGACAGCGGAATGGGGGCAATGGCTGTGTACATATACATTTTGAAGAAGCGTCCGTAAACGCTGAGGATCATCTGAAAAGACAGCACCCAGATGAACAGGCCGCCGATCAGCGTGACGGCCCACAACGGGATGGATTCAAAGAACCCGCAGTCCTCAATGGCCGAAACAATTTCAGACGGCAGCACAGCGGACTGGGGCTGTCCAAAGCCAGCTGCCTGCATGATGGTGGAGATCACCCCCTGCACAATGTCCAATAGTGCCAGCATCAAATCCATGCCGTAGGAGATCACACCCTTAGCAAGGGCAAACCGCACGAACAGCCGCAATGCGTGTTCCGGGCGTTTGACTTCCGTCAAAGAACCGCAGGTTTTCATCACACCGATCACAAAGAACAGTACCAGCAGCGCATAGCCAATAGCCTGCAAGGCTCCGTGAATGCTGGACACCACATTCCAAAGGGTGCCGCCCTTGAAGCTGGTGGGGGACTGGGTAATGAGCTGCCAGATCTCACTGAGCTTGTCATTCCAGACATTCAGGGCTTTTTCCAGGTTTTGTACGACCCAGTTGTCTGACAATGGTTTTCACCTCCTGTCTAGGGCAGACCCATGTGGGCCTGCCCTTTGTGTTTTTTTCACGCAATGATAAGGTCCAGAATCTCCTTGGCGAAGGTGATGACGATACCACCGGCCAGAGTCAGGAAGCCGTTGCTCCGCTGGGAGGGGTCATGGGACTGCAAGGAAAGGCCCACCTGGACAATGCCCCAGCCCAACAGAATGAGGCCCACGGCCCGGATCAGGCCGAAGATAAAGGTACTCAGATTGTTGACCACGGTCAGGGGATCGCTGGCAGCGTAGGCGGGCATGGTCAGGCCCAGGATCATGGCACCGGTGAGTACGGCGCAGCTGTAGCGGCGGAAACCTTTGCGGACGGGTTCGGGCATGGGCAAGCGGTTAGAAGTCCGACGGGTGGTGGGATGAATGATGTTGTGGATGATGTTTTTCATAAGTTACCTCCTGATGTTTGTTAGAATTTTGATTTTGGTTATTTTCCTGCGCTTTCTTGCGCATGAAGTCATAGACTTCCTCCTCGGTGAGGACGACATAATCCCCGGTGTCGGCATCCTCAGGAACAGCCTGTTTCAGCTTCTCCAGGTTGATGGAAACAGCGGCAACGCTCAACGGGTCAGTGCCGTGCTGGTAGGCCACAGCCTTTCCATCTGTGGTGAGGGCCACATTGGGGTGCTTGAGGATGTTGTATTTCAGATCCTTCACAGGGCGTTCGCCCCGAATAAAAAGAAGCGCGTAGCGGTTGTCCAGCATACGCACTTCATCCGGGGTCATCAGCTCCCGTCCGGCAGTCTGAAAGTTGGTGGTGTAGCTTCCGCTGCGGCCTTTGGACTGGCCGTAGGTGTTGGTGTCGATGGTCTGTTTTCCCAGCAGCTTGGACACATACTCGTGGGTGGATTGCTCATTGCCGCCTAAGTATAGGAAGGTATCGCAGTTGCCTACGATGCTTTCCCATTACTTGTCAAAGAGTGCTTTCAGCTGGGCCAGATTCTGGAGGATGATGCTGACGGAAATTTCCCGGCTTCGCATGGTGGCAAGAAGCTTGTCGAAATCATCCGGCAAGGCCACATTGGCAAACTCGTCCATGACAAAGTGGACATGGACCGGAAGCTGCCCGCCATGCTCAAAGTCCGCCTTTCGGTAGAGCTGCTGGAACAGCTGGGTGTAGAGCATTCCGACGATGAAGTTGTAGGAGCTGTCACTGTCTGGGATCACCGCAAAGACGGCGGTTTTCCGTTCTCCAATTTCTCCTAGCTCCATTTCATCCGTCTGGGTGATGCCCGCCAGAGAAGTCAGGTTGAACTTCTCCAGATGGGAGATCAGGGTGATCTGAATGGATTTCAGGGTCTTGCCGCTACCGGAGTGGTAGCCTTTGTAGTATCGCACGGCGATATGCTCCGGGTTTTTCCTCTCCAACCGCTCAAACAGCTCGTCCAGGGTGGAGGCATATTCCTCGTTGTCCTCTTTCACATCACCGGCTCGGATCATGTCCATGACCATGGGGAAGTTCTGCTCCTCCGGGGGTGCCTCATAGTGAAGATAGGAGATCAGGGCCTTTAAGAGCATGGCCGCCATATCTTCCCAGAAGTGGTCGGAGGATTTGCTGTCCTTTGGGGTGGTGTTCTTCATAATGTTGGTGGCGAGCCGCTGAATGTCATCATCATCCCGGAGATACACAAAGGGATTGTAGCAATGGCTCCGTTCGGGGTTGATCAAATCCAGGACCTTGATGACATAGCCCTTTTCCTCCAACAAATGACCGGTGTCTCGCAAAAGTTCTCCCTTGGGGTCCAGGATCACAAAGGAAGTGTTGGCCTGCATGATATTCGGCTTCGCGTAAAAGCGAGTCTTGCCGGCACCGGAACCACCGCAGATCAGGACATTTAGATTCCTGCGGTGCTTTCTACCGTCCAGGCCCAGCGCCACCTGCTGGGTCAGCAGCTTATTGGAGTTCCCGTTCTGTTGGTAGCGCTTGGCAATGGATAGAGGATTCCCCCACCGGGCAGAACCCTGTTCCTCCCGCCGCCTGTAGACACGCTCGTTGGAAACGTAGATGCCAATGCCCAGGCCATAGAGCATGAGGAAAATCAGCAGCGTTTTGAGGCTCTTGTCACACCAGACGATATGAAAGGGATTTTCCAGTGCTGTACCGAAGCCCTTCAACAGCGTACCCAAACCACCTTCCAATAGAGGAGCGGCCAGCAAGGCCAGCCAGACAACGGGGACAATACCGCAGACATAGAGAACGCAATTTTGCCGGGACAGCTTATCGTTCACGGTCAAACTTCCTTTTTGGCTTTTTCTCCGGGGCATCAATGACCTTCATAAGCAGGGCGTTGATGTCCTCCGTGGGTTTGCCGTCCCGGATCAGGTCATTGCGGAAAGCGTTAAGGCCATTGACCATGAGCCGCTGCTCATAGTCGCTGACCTGGATCAGATGTTGTATTTCTGCCATACACGCCTCCTTTACCGGGCATCGTCCCGCTGTTTGCTTCCGTGGCTTTTGGCATCCAGGAAGCGGAACATATCAGCGGAGATCTGATTGGCGGCGGTGCGGATGGATTTCAGCTCCTCCCGCAGCTGTTTCGGCTCCATCTCGGCGTACTTCTGGGGCAGCTGGGTGACGGCAAGACTTTTGCCATCGATCCCATTGCGCTGGCAGAGAATGTTGCTGACACACTGGGCGAGAAATATATTGTTTTCCCGGCTGTAGTTCCCGGTATCCAGATAGGCGTGGGCAAGCTCCTGGGCCACACCCCGGAATACGTCCTCCATGGACTGGCCCCGCCGAACAAAGACGGTTTTCTCCTGGGGACTGTAGAGGGCACTTTGCCCATCCGGCAGCTCGTCCCGGAAGTCCACTTTGCAGGGGGCGTAGCGCACCATAGCGTTGAGAAGCAGCCGGGTGTCCTGGCTGACAGCAGGCTGCTTTGTGGGGGTCAACGTGGTCTGGGAAATATCAAAGACACGCTTGATATGGATGTTGACACCTTTGGAACCATCCTTTCGAGTGTAGGAATTTTCTGGTTCCATGAGAAGAATGCCGGATTCTCCCTTTCGGATATAGCCGCCCCGGCCACGCCAGAAATTGGCATCTCCCAGATCGGTGGCCTCCGGTTTCTGGGCGGCAACCAACAAGGCATTGCTGACGGAATACCGCTCGAATTTGGACTGCACATCCAGGTAGGTCTGGAAAGCCTTTCCGTTTGTACCCATCTTTTTCAGAGTGTCATCTACCATGGCGTAAGCAGCCTCCCGGTCCTGCTGCTTGCGGCTGGCCCATTCCTCCTTGTCAAAAATTTCGTTCATTTCATCGTTCCTTTCCTTTCGCAATTTTTTCTACCACCTTATCGGTAATGGTGTTCTGGGGCTGGTGTGCAGCCCTTTCCTGCCGAATGATTTTCATCGCCTCACGGACAGAGGGGCGGTCAGAAGACATTTCTGCGGCCCATCTGCTCTGCGATGTACTCTCGGACGGACGTTCGGCCTCGGTCCGTCCGGTCAGAGGGTTTTCCTCCACAATGTGTTTCTCCGGGTCCTCCCCAAACAGCTCCCTGACGAAATCATCGTTATGGGGTTTGTCAGAACCGGAGCGCACATCCGCGTCCTCCTCGGTACGGGCCTTATTCTGCTCCTTGACAAGCTCTGTTTTGAGAGACGCCAAATCCACAGTGGCAAGACCGAACCGGGTAAAAATGCGGTTGACCTTGGCGGCGTCCTCTGCCCGCACCATAATGTCCGTAATGCCGTCGGAGGCATCCTTATCCTTGAGGACACAATAGAGAACGCCGTACTTCTTGGCCTCCTGGCAGAATTTCTGAAGGTCCCCATCCTTGACGGCGAATACCTTCAGCTCCTTGCCGGAGCGGAGCATATTGGTCAGACGGATTTTGCCTTTGGTTTTCTTCTGGTCTTTCAGAATGGCGTAAATCATAATCGCCAGCTGCTTGGCGGCGGAGCCGGACAATTTTGCCGCAACCTCAACGCCGTTCAAGCTCAGACGGACGACCTGATCTGCCGCCTCGCCGGAATAGCTCATGCTGTTCTTCCTCCTTTCTTTCGATTTCCTGTTCCTGCTGTAGTTGCTCCAGATTCCGCTCCATCAGAGCGGAACGGGCTTCAATTCCGTCACATAATTTCACCTCCTGACGCAGTGTTTTTATCTCAGAGGATACCTCTTTGATACGGGATTTAAGACGTTCCACCGCGGGAGCATCCTCCCTGCGGGTGGCAGTCCGTAATTGATTGCGGAGCGCGTTTCGCTCCTGCTCCAGTTCGAAAATTCTGCCTGTGGATTTTTCCTTGTGGGATTCCAGTTCGGCGGCGGTGCCGTATTCGTGCTTGGCAAGGAAACGGGTTTCCGCATCCAGCTTGTCAAGCAAGATTAAATCCTGCCGCATAGAATAAGGCACCCGCTTCACGGATGCCGGATGCTTTTGGATGATGCGCAGCTCATAGCAGTAGCGCAGGTATAGGGCGTGAATGCCTTTGGCTTTGGGGTAGGGCACAAATGGATGATGTATTCTCGCCGTTCGGTCAGCCTCCGGGAAGGGTGTTTGCCTACGCACATTGTCGTAAACCCGGTCCAGGATTTCGGTCAGAGAATACCCAGGTCCCAGCCGGTGGAAGCGGAAGTAGCCTTTCGCCCCAGGCGGCCGTAACGCCGGATATTTGAGGGGCTGCCCATCTGGGGTGCGGGTTTTGATTGTGTAGCCCATAGCCTGCATGGCTTCCTGAAAATTCCGCTGGGTGGTAGAGGCCAGAATGGCACGGTCAATGTCGGAGCGGATGACACTGCGCAGGGTGGGCTTGTCTTGCTGCTCAGCTTTCCATTCGCTGTAATGTTTGCCTCGACCTTTGGGATTACGGATAACAGACAGGTTGTATTCCCGGCAAAGCGCATCGGATACCTGCTGCATTTCTTTGTAATCCTGTTTCGTGCGGTGGTACTTGATGCCATCCACAAAGGAAACGGTGTTCACAACAAAGTGGGAATGCAGGTGGTTTGCCTTGTCCAGATGGGTCGCTACCAATACCTGGTAACGGTCCCCCCACAACCGCTGTGCCAGCTTGATCCCAATTTCATGGGCAAGCTCCGGGGTAGCTTCTCCTGGGGCAAAGGATTGGTAGCCGTGGTAGGCAAGCGTTCCGCCTTCCTTGCCAAAGCGTCGCTTGACCATGAGCATTTCCTCCCCTGCGGTATCCGGGTGGCAGTTGACTCCCGAAACAAAGCGGAGCATGACGGGCTGTTCTTCATCTCCGCTTTCCTTGACGGTTTTCCGCTGCTGCATCGCATAATTGATAACGTCCGATAAATCCCGTTCACAGTCAGGAGCCACTGACGGATGGGCTACGGAAGGATTTGTTGTTTTCTCCGGATTTTCGGCATAGTCAATGATTTTTCCCAGGCGGCCCCCTACACGCCAGATCGATGTTGTAGCCAATAAGTGTCACCTCGCTGCCTGTCGAGGAAGCAGCACTGCGGCCTGAATTGTCTGAACTGCCTCCCGAAATTCTTGGACGGCTTCATCGTAGTGTCTTGCATCGATGGCACCCAGCGCATGGGCTTTTAGCGCAATCTGATTCAGATTATTGCCGATGCGGTAGAGCTGCTGCATCATAGAAAAGTAATCCGGTGGGGGTGCGTCCTGCGGAACAACGCCGGAAATAAGCTGGCGCAGATATGCCTCACGGGATAGCTTGGAGCCATTCACCAGCCGGGTCAGATGTACCATTTCCGCTTGTGTCAGTCGAACCTTGATTTCATAGTTTCTATTGCTCATTTCACTCCTTATAAATAGAGGGTTTCAGGGGTGCCCCCTGACAAGCTGCCTTTTGGGGACAAAAGGCGATGCTTGCGAGAACAATCCCATACCTTCTATCTCCTATTGTTTCTTGTGACCGGGCCGAAGAAAAAGCCATGCCTCCCGGCAGCTCTGCATGTTACTCATCATACTGGGACTGTCTCAATTTCTCTTTCAGCCAGAGCTTTTCCTCCGGGGAAATCGGCACTTTTCGGAACCTTCCCTGGGTGCTGGATGCGGTGGGTTTTGTTGTCAAATGGGTATCGCCTCCTATCAATTTGGAAATAAAAAGCACCACCCGTGCAGGTAGTGCAAGCATCAAAATTTGAAATAACCGTCCCTATTTTGACTTGCTAATTTCAAATTTTGCAAAATAGTGAAATATGAAACTCTTTGAAATTTCATAAATACTTGATTTTTTGAAATTGCTATGCTATGATTGCCTGTGTAATTTCATTTTCAGAGAGGAGCTGCCATGAATAACAGAGCCGGTTGCTTTGTAACCAATCTATCCGGGGAAATGGCCTATCAATCTTTTCGCCCCAATCCATTGCCGCCTGAGCCACCAATCGAGATGAGTGGGGAACTCATTGCAAAGCTGGTCGATGCCAATAAAAAGCTGGCTGCGCTGGACGGGCTGTCCTCCCGCATTCCCAATATGGATCTGTTTGTTTCCATGTATGTGCGGAAGGAAGCGCTGCTTTCCTCCCAGATCGAGGGAACACAGTGTACGCTGGATGATATTCTGAACCCCTTTGCGGAAGAAAACACGAACCTCAATGTGTCCGATGTTGTCAACTATATCCGCGCGGAAGAGTTTGCTATTGAGCGTTTGCAAACGCTCCCGTTGTGTAACCGTCTCATCAAGGAGACTCACGCGGTTCTGATGGAGGGGGTGCGTGGACAAGAAAAGAGCCCCGGTGAATTCCGCTATTCCCAAAACTGGATCGGCGGTCAAGGCAGTACGCTGCGGAACGCGCGATATATTCCGCCGAATCCGGAGGATATGATAGACGCAATGTCCGATCTCGAGAAGTATATGAATAGTGAGGATACCCTCGATCCACTGATTCAGGCGGCGTTGATCCACTACCAGTTTGAAACAACGCATCCCTTTTTGGATGGCAATGGTCGTGTTGGGCGGCTTTTGATTACGCTGTTTCTTATAGAGAAAAAGATACTTTCCACACCGTCGCTCTATATCTCTTATTTTTTGAAAATGAATCGGGTGGAGTATTATGACCGTATGACGCAGGTTCGGAAAACCGGTGATTATGAGCAGTGGGTTCTGTTCTTCCTGCAGGCCTTGTCAGATTCTGCTGAGGACGCAATCCAGACGATTGACCGTCTTACAGAAATTCACAACCGGAACGCTCAGAAGTTTGACGACCTGACAAAGCGCCAGCGAACCAATGCTCTGAGGCTGCTGCTTTACTTGGAGAAAAACCCCATTATTGACATTCAGAAGACAGCTTCCGCACTGGAGCTCTCTTACAATACAGTGGCCAAGAACGTGACCTTTTTTGTAGATAAGGGGATTCTACAGCAAACAGAGAAAGCCGGAAAAGCCAAAATTTACGCCTATACGGATTATCTTGCGGTACTGAGAAAGGACACTTAACGCTCCGGACCCCTCTGCCTTGGCTTATACGACATCTGGGCTTTGTCCACAGCCCGCTCCGGGTGAAACGGCACCTCCTTAAAGCCCACGCTGTCACAGAAGTAGCAGCCGGGGGTGATGCTGGCGGCATCCTCCACCTCTACAATGTCAGAGACGGAAAGAGTGCGTCCCCGGAAGCCCTCCGGGCGGCCGCTGTTGAACAGGACGAACACATCCTCTAAATTGCGGCACTTCACCGTTCCAGCGAATACCTTGTTGTAGACGGAAGCCTCCGGCTCGTGGGCGTGCAGCACCTGTCTGGTGGTCTCCAGATTCAGAAACCGAAGACGCTTGGCATCCCGCTCCGGGTCGATTTGATAAATGTTGATTTTCAACGGCTGAACTCCTCCTTTCGTTTGATCCCAACCCGAATTTTGAGCTGGTCGTTTACATCCTTTCCCACACGGGGCGGCTCGTCCCAAATCTGGTATCTGTTTCGCAAACCGCCGACGATCCCGGCGACGGCTCCTCGTCCAATGGCATCATTGTCCAGGTGGAGCCGCAGCGTCTGGATTTCCGGGTGGTCTTCCAGATACCGGGACAGTGCCACCGGCACTACATTCTCCCGCTTGGTGACGAATACCCCCGCCAGGGACAGCAGATGATCCTCGTGCCAGCTTTTGCCCTCGAACAGCTCTAAGGTGGCGTAGCTCAAAGCGTCGATGGCAGATTCAAAAACATGGACCGTTTGGCTGCTTCCGGGGATGGAAAAGGAATAATGCTTGTCGCTGCCGGTCAGCTCGCCCTTATAGCTCCCAACGGTGCCCCGGACATTGCCGTAGCGGACAGCCCCGGTTTTGTCATAGCCCAGGAAAACCGCACTGTGGTACTTTCTGGATTCAAAGAGCAGATCATTTTCCAGACAGTAGCGGATGATGACATCATGGATGCCCCGGCCTTTCAGGTAGCGGATGACCGTATCGGCGTTGTTGTTCCGCTCCGGGAGCAAAAGCTGCTTGGGTTCCTGCTTTGGGGCCGGTGCGGGAATTGCCTTGGGCAGCGGTTTCCCCTGAATGATTTCCATGGCCTCCAAAAAGGAACAGCCCCTGACCTTTACAAGATAGTCAAGGGCTGTTTTGCCGCCAATTTGTCGGGAGAACCAGTGCCATTTCCCGTTGCTGATTTTGAGAGAATCGTGTTCTTTGGTGCAGTAGGTATCGCCGGATACCTTTACCAGCTGGTCCGGCTCATAGATTTGGAGGTATGTCAGCAAGTCCAGCTGTTTGGCCTGCTGAATGTCCTCCGGGGTGAAGTAGGCCATAGGCTATCGCTCCTCCCGGTGGGATTTGGCTTTCACTGCCTGAATGACCGTATTCGCACGATCTTCGACAACAGACCAGAGTTCTTCCATGTGGGCACTTTCACACTTCTCCCAGGCCTGGAAAACATCACTTAGAGGGCAGGGAGACTTCAAAAGTGCTTGGCACTGCTTGTCTGTCAGATCGTTATACTCCAGAGACAGCAAAATGTCCGCTCTGGTGGTGTACGCATAGGCACAATCCAGAATTTCTTCCGGGGGCAGCGTCAGAAGGTGCTGCCGATAGCGTTCCTGCTCGGCAAACATCTTTTGGTAGAGAAGTGTGTTTAATTCCTGATTCGTCGTAAGAATCAGCCTCCTTTCACTTTGGGTATGGAAAAAGCACCCGCTGTGAGTAGCAGGTGCTTTTTGTGTGGATAGTTTACTTATAGAGCTTCAATAAGAGGGTGTTCACATCCTCAGTGGGCAACCCCTTGGCAATGAGAGCATTGCGGAATTGGAGAAGCGCATACTTGGCAAGACGCAGCTCAGAATCGCTCAAGGTTACATAACGCACATTCTTCTTGGCAAACAACATAATGGACAGCTCCTTTGTCTTTTCTTCCATTATATCGCATTTCCGGGAAGCGGGCAAATGTGTGAAATGCTTACCGTTCCAAATCACGAGATTCCCGCTGGGGTTGGATTTCACCCTCATCCTGCACGCCATCCACGATCTCATTTTCCCGTTTGTCCATGTTCAGCAGAATATTCAGCTGATCTAGCCGGGCGGATTTCTCTTTCAGCTCCTCCTCTCTGGGGAAGGGCTTTTCTACCTCCTGCTTGGCAATCTCCACCTGGATTTCTAAGTTTTTCAGCTTCTCCTTGTAGTCCAACTGCCGTGTGGGCATACTTTCCAGAAGGTTATCCATACGCTGAATGTTGCCGAACACATCCGTTCCAAGGCCAACTTTGTAGGTCAGCGTACCCTGCATGGAAATTTTGAACAGCTTTTCAAAGCTGTCAAAGCAGAGCGTCAGCTTAAATCCTCGGTAAGAACCAAGGGGGACCGGGTCGGCACTGGTCAGGGTATTGCAGGCCTCCAGAATTGCCGTTCCGGCAGCTTTCTTTTCGGTGTAGGTCTGACCGCTTATCACCATGGGGCAGAATCCATCCGTGTTTGGCTGGGTTTTGTCTTTCAGCAGGGCCATGTCCGATTCCAGGCCGTCGATCCACTGCTGCATGGAAGCGATCTCGTTGGGGAATTTCCGAATAAGCTGATCTTCCAAAGCATACCGCTGGCTCATATGGTTCGAGCGCAGGAGTTTCAGCTTCTGCACCTCAATGTCCAGGTCCATTTTCTCCTTGATGTGGGGGTTGCCGGAACAAAGGGCCTTGATTTCCGCATAGCTCAGCGCCGTTTCATCAATGTCCTCCGCACTGCGTACCGGGGATTTGGAGGTCATGATCTGACCAATAAACTTCTGCTTCCCCTCCACCAGCTGATACAGGTAGCTGTCAAAGGTATTTTCTGTCACATAGGTGTAGATGTCCACCTTGGGATTCTCATTGCCCTGACGGATAATACGCCCCTCCCGCTGCTGCAAATCCGAGGGCCGCCAGGGACAATCCATATGGTGCAAGGCAATGAGCTTCCGCTGCGCGTTGGTCCCGGCACCCATTTTCTGGGTGGAACCAATTAAAATGCGCACTTCGCCGGAGCGCACCTTTCCGAACAGCTCCTTTTTGGCAGCTTCTGTTTTGGCGTTGTGGATGTAGGCGATCTCGGATTCCGGGATGCCTTTGTCCAGCAGCTTCTTTTTCAGATCGTCATACACATTGAATTGCCCGTCATTGTGGGGCGTGGACAGGTCAACAAAAACCATCTGCGTGGACTTTTGCGCCGCCGTCCCCTCCCAGAGGTTGTACACATTTTCCGCACAGACGGCAACCTTTCCCGTATCACTGTCCGGCAGCATGGGATTGATCAGCCGCTGATCCAGTGCCAGCTTCCGTCCATCGTTGGTAATGACCAGCATATTGTCCTCATTGGAATCCACCTGCTTATTGCGCACCTTTTCTGCCCGCTGGGATAGGCTTGCCACGATCTCCTTTTGCTGCTCCGAGGGCTTCAGCACCACGTTGTGGTATTCCGCCTCCGGCACCGGCAGCTTCAGCATATCCGCCGTCTGAATATCCGCAATTTCCTTGAACATGGACATCAGCTCCGGGAGGTTGTAGAACTTGGCAAACCGGGTCTTGGCCCGGTAGCCGGTACCCTCCGGGGCCAGTTAAATGGCGGTGACGGTCTCTCCAAAGGTGGAGGCCCAGGCATCAAAATGGAGCAGGTCATTCTCTTTCAGGGTGTTGTATTGCAGATATTTCTGCATGGTATAAAGCTCCACCATGGAGTTGCTGATCGGTGTGCCGGTGGCAAACACCACGCCCCGGCCTCCGGTCAGCTCATCTAAGTAGCGGCACTTCATATAGAGGTCACTGGACTTCTGGGCTTCCGTCTGGGAGATACCGGCTACATTGCGCATTTTCGTAAATGCGGCGAGATTTTTGTAATAGTGCGCTTCGTCGATAAACAGATAGTCTATCTGCAAGTCCGGCTTGCTGATGAGCAGATACAGCAATCGTTCCGGTGTCAACACCAGAATAAAATTATGCTTGCCCTCCAAAGCAATATCTCCGGCTGCGGTGACAACCTTATAGTTGTGCTCCGACAAGAGGTTTTTAAGGTCCTCGTCAATGACCTGCTTGTAGATCTCATTGATAAGTGCCTTTGTTGGGACAATCAGGGCAAAGTTCATTTTTACCCCATGCTGTATCTGGTCCTTGATGTACATTCTCATGAGGAAGGACTTACCCATAGATGTCGGACCGGAATAGCTGAAGTGATCATCCGAGAGATGATCGTAAGCATTTTTCTGTGCGCCAAAGAATCGAAGTTCCGGTGCTGCAGGAATTGTCAAATAATCATTCTGGTATTCAGCGAAGAAACGCTCTAATGCGGTCGTACCGTAGAAGTCGCTCTCGATTATCTTCCTTGCCTGATAGTTCCCGGTGTTCGCAAACACTGATCCGGCGTAGAATTTTACGTCGGGATTGGCCGGGTACAGAGAATGCAGCAGGATGATTATCTCCTGTGCCCACATTTTATGCTTATCCCGATTTGCCACATGTGTCGACTTGGAAAGCAAATCTGCAAACCGCAAGGCAGAGACCACATCAATTTCCCTCATCTGTCGTTTATCAGTGAGGTTGAATTTGGTGATGGCATAGTTATAGAGAATGTTATCATAGAGCTCATTCAGGAAGGGATTATTGTCAATATCCCCGAAAATGACATCGCCAAGGTTCTGCAGTATTTGATTGCTCAAGGTCTGCCACCCCCATTCATCACACGGTCCATGATTTGTGCTTTTTCAGCATCTGCATCGTTGAGTGGCAGAATGTAGAAATAGAACGAGTGGTTTCCGAGGCCAAGGGCATTAATCTTGCTGGCTATATATGCCGCATGATTGCGAATATCTGTATCCATTTTCTGGATCAGTGCACGTCGGAAGTCTACCGCACTGTAATTAGCAGGATTGAGACCGAGATTATACGCAAGGAAAACGCCATAGGCTGTATCATACGGGACCGACTGTCCCTTACTCGGAATAAGCAGGTCTTTGATTTTCTGAACCGTGTCTTTATCAAAGGACTTGCTGAACACCGTGTTTTCAGCAAGAGTGCGCTCCTGTGTGCTTTGCTTTTCAATCTCAACAATGGCGTCGAAGGCAGTGTCAACAGCTTTTTTCATATCACCCACAATGCTGGAGGTGCCAAACACCATGTGGTAGTATGGCATGCCGAAAGCCTGCTCCAGCGAGAGAAGATGTATTCCGTCACATTTACTGTCATATTGTTTTGCTCCGGTTTGAAGCTCTATCTTGCTCATAATTTTGGGAGCTCCCAGAACCTGCTCTAAAAACACATATAGCATGATTTCACCGAGATCATTTCCGGTGCCTTTCTGCCCCGGAGCCCCGTTGCGTTTCATGATGTCGATGGCATCCATTCCTACACTGTACACATCGCCCTCAACATGATAGTTCTCGATCTGAGCACGAGAAAAAACGTATTGACCGATGTTCTTCCTGAGAAACACTTCCAGCTTATCGGAGGAGAATGCATTATTATTGACATTGAGGTGAAATAGGCGCAGTTGTTCCGGGTTTTTTAGGCCAAGGGTCTCAGCGTGAGACACCTCGGTAAAAACCTCGTCAAATTTACCTCCGCTTATAGTCTTGTCAAAAGAATCATTCATTGCATTCTCCACCTTGTTACAGTTTACTCTTCATCCTTTTTGTCGCCATACGTGGCAGGGTCTTCAGCAACCATCAAAGATTCCTGCGTGGGAAAATCGTATGTGACGGTTTTTTCACCCGGCCCCGGCATCACGTACTCTTTGCCTTCCGGATTGTAAGTAAGGTTGAACACCAGATCCGAAAGCCACTTCTTAAAGGATGGATTGTCTTGGAACTGCTTGAACAGCTCCATATTATCAGCCATGATTGCAAAGATAACCTGTTGCAGAGCACGTTCGCTTTCCAACCGAGCACTCTGCTCATCAGAGTTGCGCATAGCATTTTGATACTTTTTATCTCTGGACACCATTGCAGGTATTTCGAGAATCTGCCGCTGGACATTGTCGGCGTCGTTCCAGTTGATGTTGCCAAACATATCGTTGAAGTCAGAAATAATCCGGGAAAGCAGATCCATTTCCGGTTCCACAATGTGGCCAGTCTTTCCGGCAGGAACAGGCGCAATTTCAGCATCCTGATCTTCCAAGCGAATGGAGATCATTTCACGGGCTTCATTACGATAGCTCGAAAGGTCAATGGTGCTCAAGATGCCTTCTGACAGGTCATCTTCACGAGGCGACGGCAGTTTAGGAATCAGCAGATTCAGGAAGATTGAGAGCTTTTCCCATTCCACGTTTCCATAAGGCAGAATGGCTCCGAGGAAACCGTATGTACGCACAAAGGACTTTGCGGCACTCTTGAATTTAATCTGATCATCCGTTTCGAGCTGCTTGTAAACCGCCGTGCAAGCGTCCAGTATCGGATCAAGGCGGTCACGTTCTGCACCACTCAGGAACAGGTCTACCAGCCGTTCAACATCGTTGTTGCTGTAAACCTGATAGTCTTCCATGACAGCGATTAAGTCGTACAGCTTGTTCGGGTCGGTTTCTCCGGAGAGAATCGTGGTCCGATAATACTTGGAGAATGACTCCTCAATTACGGACGTCTTATTGGCAAAGTCCAGAACAAAGGTGTCATCTTTGCCGGGGTATGCACGATTCAGACGGGACAGGGTCTGTACGGCCCCAATATCGTAGAGAGGCTTGTCCACATACATCGTGTGGAGCAGCGGCTCGTCGAAGCCGGTCTGGAACATGTCCGCAACGATGAGTATGCGATACGGGTCTTTCTTGAAGGTCTTCGGAATCAGCGCATCGGAGAAGCCGTTCATGGCAGCTGACGCAAGTGCCGGTTCCTGACCTTTATATTTGTGCTCGCCGGAAAAAGCGACGATTGCCTTGTACGGGCTCCGTCTGTCTGCGAGGCACTTGCTGATAGCGTAGTAATACTCAATGCAGCGAGGAATGCTGGCCGTAACAACCATAGCACGAGCCTGACCACCGATTTTCTTCTTGGCAATAACCTGCTCGTGGAAGTGGTCTACCATCATAGCCGCTTTCTTTGAAATTGTGACCTCATTGCTTTCGACGAAGGAACGCAGCTTCTTCTGCG
>OIZX01000550.1_pt1 | contig 24914 bp, 14 predicted proteins | sample 1588621 | NCBI WGS metagenome assembly OIZX01 (sample SAMN03283276) | human gut metagenome | biome: human-associated habitat; material: feces | host: Homo sapiens | place: Peru | collected 2012 | reverse complement strand
TGTCAAATATATACAAAACTGCCTCAAAACGCTTATTTACGTGCATTACAAAAGAGATGCATTACACATCTCTCAAGAATTCTTTTCCCTATAAATAAAATAGACCAGCAATATAATACAAACCACTCTTATACTGGATGCATATTGAGACATTCTTGCAAGAAATAAAGCCTCTGTTGGAACAGATCCAATATGTTCTGCTAGAAATCCCCCGATAGGACATGCAAGTAAACATATAACTACTAATAAGCTGATTTTTACTAATAATCGATTTTCCATTTCTTCCTCCTATATTAGACATTGCTAACTATATAGTTATTTTTGAGTCTAACGCAAACAAAAAGAACGTACAGTTTTTGTACGCCCTCATTTCACCTGAAAATATAATTATACTGTTTCTTTTACTTTAATTCTTGATACAAACCAATGAAATATAATACAGAACAACAAAGCAAAGACAACACCAAATACATTCTGTATTATTCTTAAGCTTACTGCGCCCTTTAATCCATATAGTTGTGTTGCTATAGCTAAAGCACCAAATGTATTAAAGACAGCCTGCCAGCTATATTTTGTAGAAAACCCTACACCGATGCCACCAATGACACCGATAAATGCATAGATTGGTGAAGGAAGCAAGAAATATAATACTGTAAAACATAGAACACCTGCAATATTTCCAATAATTCTTTTACGTACTCTATAGTGCATGTCGTCCATAAGTGGTAAGATCACAGACATTGCGGCAATACCAGCCCACATGGCACGTGGCATCTCACAAAGTTCAGCTATACATATTACAACTGGCACACAGATAATCTGACATAGCTGCCATTTTGTTCTAGTAGAAGAAAGATCAAATTCCTGTAATATATGTTTTACATGCTTATCGTATGTTCTATGCTTATGGTTTCGATAGAATACGATACAGGTAAGAACTGCACCAACAGCCATTCCAGCAAGTCTCATCAAATAACTCTTTCCAGATACGTCATAACCATATAATAATAAATATCCTAGAACAAGTGTTGATTGATTGAACATAGATGGATTATGACATCCTAGGAATACTAATATAGCTAATGCAACAATATTTACCAACATTCCTGCGACTGGTGGGAGTTTATTAGCCAGGTGTGAACATAAAGTCATATTTATAAAAAATAATGCTAGAAGCACTGTAGATTGTCCTGCATGAATTTCAAAGTGCGCTTGTCTAAATACCATAATACATAAGAGAACAACGACCCCTGCTATACTATTCTCACTTCCAAATAAAATACTAAATAATGTTACAAAGAGAAAGCAGAATGTCACTGTGATCGCAATTTTAAAAAAATAAAAGATTTTATTACAAAAACATTTAATTCTTTTTACCATTTTGTTACAGAAATCTGTGAATTTGTTCATAAATATACTGTTTTCACCTCTCTGTTTCGATAAAATAACAATATTTTGTAACAAAGCCTGTAAGTTTGTTGACTTTTATATAATATGGTTTTATAATTACCCTTGGATAAAAGACAGCTTTTGTGCTTGTCTTGCGACAAGTCACCTGAGTGACAATTTTTCGGGAGGATAATTTATATGACTAAGTTATATCTGGCTATTCCCTGTTATAACGAAGAAGAAGTTCTGAGGGATTCGGCGGAAAAACTGCTAAACAAATACAGCACGATGATGGCAGAGGGCAAAATTTCTGCCGACAGCCGTATTGTGTTTATTGATGACGGCTCAAAGGACAGGACATGGGAGATTATTTCAGAACTCCATACAGAAAATCCTATTTTCCAGGGCATCAAGCTTTCAAGAAACAGAGGTCACCAGAATGCACTTCTCTGCGGTCTTATGACTCTTAAAGATAAGGCTGACGCTGTTATTTCAATTGACGCAGACCTTCAGGACGATATCAACACCTTTGATGAAATGGTGGCAAAATACGAGGACGGTTGCGATGTCGTTTATGGTGTTCGTTCTAAAAGAGAAACAGACACCTTCTTCAAGAGATTTACAGCTGAGGGATTCTACAAAATTCTTAATCATATGGGCGCTAAGGTTATTTTTAACCACGCTGATTTCAGACTTATGAGCAAGAGAGCACTCAACGCTTTTTCATTATATAAGGAAACAAACATCTTCCTTCGCGGTATGGTTCCGATGATCGGCTTTAAGTCTGATATTGTTACATATGAGCGTTCCGAAAGACTTGCAGGTGAAAGTAAATATCCGTTAAAGAAAATGCTTGCACTTGCGTGGGAGGGTATTACATCTCTCAGCATTCAGCCAATCAGAATAATTACATGGCTCGGTGCAATCGTATTCGGCATCAGCCTTATTATGATTATCTACTCGCTCATCAGCTTTTTCTGCGGTTGGTCTGTAAGCGGTTGGTCAAGCCTTTTATGTTCAATTTGGGCAATCGGAGGACTTCAGCTCCTTGCAATCGGTGTTATAGGCGAATACATCGGAAAGATTTATATGGAAACAAAGCGCAGACCGAGATTTATTGTTGACAAAGTGCTTGATGACGATGAACAGTAATAGATTTGCAAAAGTCCTGACGAGAATTTTCGGCGGATTGTTTTCGGTATGTTTCATTTTTCTTTTTATCAACATTATTGTTATAGGCTTTGACGGAAATGTTGACAGAAGATTCGATTCATTTTCAAAGATGTTCATTCTTTTGATTTTTGCCGTTTTGACCGTCGGAATATGTGCATTGTATTTTCATTACACCTCCGATAAAAGCTGTAAGAGGATTAAAGCGAAGTCGAGATTTGAATTGAACGATAAAAATACCAAAAAGGTTATTTTTATCGGATGCGGTATTCTTCTGATTGTTGAAATTATTTTTGCGTTGCTTACCGATTTTGAACCTGTTGCCGATTTGCATAACATCAAAAGATATGCAATGTATTTTTCAACCCACGGCAATTTCAACCTCATTGAACAGGATTACGCAAACGATTATCAGTATCTTGTAAGATATCCGAATAATATGGCATTACTTTTGATTGTGTCGCTTGTCGGAAGATTAAATTACCTTATATTCGGTCATTATGTTGATTTTGCACCTGTTGTTGTTAATATTTTGGCGATTAATATTTCAATAATGCTGACGGCATTTACAGCAAAAAGACTTTTCGGCAACAAAAAGGCTCTTTTTGTACTTGCTTTTTGTGCATTGTTTTTACCTTATCTCACCTATCTGCCGTACTATTACAGCGATTCAATGTCGATGCCGTTTCTTATCGGAGCTGTTTATCTCATTGTTTCCGCATTGCAGGTTGACAACAGAAAGAATATGTACGCAAAGCTTTGTGCTGCAGGTGCATTGATTTTCCTCGGATATAAGGTTAAGGGCAGTCTTATCATACTGTTCGCAGTCGAACTTTTATTGTTATTCTTGAAGTTCAAATTTAAAAAAGCGGTTTGCCTTATTCTGGTGTTTACGGCAGGGTTCGGTGTGATTGGATTCGCATACAATACAGCCGTTGACGCTGTCAATCCGATCACGAAACAGCAGTATGAAAAATATGAATATCCTGTTACTCACTGGCTTATGATGGGGCTTAAAGGTCTTGGAAAATACGATGAGCATGATGACTATTACACTCGTTCATTTCCCTCGAAAAAAGAAAAACAGGATGCTAACATTAAGGTTATTAAAGAAAGAATAAAAGATTACAAATTTAGCGGTTTGTATGAACATCTGATTGAAAAAGCTGTTTGGACATGGCAGGACGGTACATATTACATTTCGTACCATAACAGAAAACCAAAGAATGATAATATTCTTATGGATTTTCTGCATATTGACGGAAAGTACAACAAAGCTTTCCAAAATTACAGTTCGGCTTTACAACTGTTCATTTTATTGATGATTTGTATTTCGGCAGTAAAAACTCTTATCAAACCTAAAGTTGATGAGATGCTGTTAATCAAAGGAGTTGTATTTGCGGCATTCCTTTTCTTTCTGTTATGGGAAACAAGGTCAAGATACCTGTTTGATATGACGCCGCTGTTTATTCTGCTTATGGTTGACGGTATGGATACCGCAAAAGCTTTTCTTGATTCACTCGGAAAGCCTAAACAACAAACAGAAAAACAGGCATAATTTAATAAAGTTTTCAAGTGACAGCCGAAACTGTCACTTGTTTTTTGTCATAAAATCGATGTTACAACATTACAAACTTTTTCATTAAAAATCAATATTTTCGTTTGCAATTTATTGTAATGATGCCTAAATTATGCTATTATTACTATATGTGCAATGATTTGCAAATTTCAATCTTGAAAGGTAAAAATTATGGATTATGAAAAGCTGAAAAAGAGGGATTCCTCGCTGGACATTTTGCGAATAATCGCAGTCTTTACCGTTTTATCGGTTCATTTTTTCCTACACAACGGATTTTACAGCCAGACAATCGAAGGGACACCGATGTATGTTGCTGTTGTAATGAGAACCCTGTTTTCCGTTTGCGTTCCCTTGTTCATGTTGCTGACAGGTTATTTGATGAGTAAAAAAGAACTGAGTAAAAAGTACTATTCGGGAATTACGAAAACACTTGTTGTTTTTGTAATCTCAACACTTGCGTGTATGATTTACAAAAACATTGCACAGGGTGATGTTTTTGACCTGAAATCTTTCATACTCGGAACGCTTGATTTTACCGGTTCCAACTACTCCTGGTACATTGAGATGTACATAGGGTTGTTTCTGCTTGCACCGTTCCTTAATCTTGCTTACGGAAAACTTAAAAGCAAAAAGCAAAAGCAGGTACTCCTTGTAACAACTGTTTTTCTGACAATCATCCCCTCGTTATTTAATATTTTCAATTTTGGTTCACTTGATTGGTGGACTAATCCGACTTCATCTGATGAGTTTCAGAAACTTGTCCCAAGCTGGTGGCAGGGATTCTACCCCGTTGCATACTACTTTGTGGGTTGTTACATAAGAGAATACGGATTGAAAATGAAAACAAGAACAATGCTTGTACTCTTTGTTTTTTCACTTTTCGTATTCAGCACATTCAATTATTTCAGAAGCTACGGCACAACATTCAAATCGGGTACATACATTTATTGGTACGGATTTGAACCGTTTGTTTTATCTGTACTGCTTTTTCTCTTGATTAAGAGAATCAAGACCGATAACTTCCCGAAAGCCGCTAAAATTGCACTTTGGAAAGTTTCTGACCTTGCACTTGGAATTTATCTTATTTCCTTTATTTTTGACAGCATTGTTTACCCCGTACTCTGCGAAAAAGTAATATTAATGCCTGACAGACTTCCGTATTACTTTGTTACGGTTCCGATAGTTTTTGTGCTTTCCGCCGCCGCATCATTTATTATGAATCTTGTTGCAAAACTGCTTATTGACGGTTTTAAATCGCTTGCGAACATAATAAAGGATTTGCGTTCAAAGCCTGACAAAGGAAAGTGGCAGCACATAATTTTTGCTGTGCTTATGGCTTTTGCTATTGGATTTTCACTCTGGAAATGCTATTACGGTTTTGGCGGTAACGACGAATCGTTTTATCTTACAATTCCGCACCGAGTAACTCTCGGTGATTCGTTACTCGGTGACGAATGGCACCTCACACAGCTTTCAGGATTTTTACTTTTGCCGTTCGTATGGCTCTACACAATGATTACGCAATCTACTGTCGGAATAATCTTTGCATCAAGAGTTTTCTATGTAATCTGTCACGCTGTTATTGTGTGTGTTATCTATTCAAGACTTAAAAAGTACGGCTATTTCACAGTATTCGGTTGTGTGCTTTATTTTCTCTTTACACCGTTTGACATTATGGCATTGAGCTATAACACAATGGGACTTGACCTAATTGCGCTCACGGGTGTTTTAATGGCAACAGCCGATTATTTAAAAAAATTACCGCTCATAATCAGCGGACTTGCATTTGCAGGCGCAGTTCTCTGCTGTCCGTACCTTGCGGCAGTTTATGTAATGTATATTATTGCAGTAGGAGTTCACTATGTAATTAAGAAAACTGCCCTTAATAAAAATGTGTTCAATTCTGAACTTTTCTCGATTAAGACTTTTCTGTGGTTTACCTTGGGAGCGGGAATACTTGCGGCTATTTTCCTTGTATTTGTACTTTCAAGAGTAAGTATTAATGAGATTTTCTCAAATCTCCCCTATCTTCTTGCCGATCCCGACCATCCGCAAATGGGCTTTATGGCAAAGATGAATTACTACTTTAAAACAATCGTAGAATGTCACACTCATTTTAAATATGTACTTATGGCATACGGTGCTACCGCAATTGTTATGTTGCTTGACAGAAAGAGAAAACAACACCGTTCGGTTTATCTTATTCTTACAAGTGCAATCGTTATTTTGGCGCTTGTAATGTTTATGCCGACAATGACAAGCGTTTACTACAATGCGATTATGTTCCCGATGATTTTCATGGGCATCACAGCGTATGTTCTTTCTGAAAATAAGCAAAGAGAACTGTTTGCTTCACTATTTGTTCTCGGAATTTTTTATTCTGTTGCATTGTGTTTCTCTTCAAATCAGTATTTTTATGTAACTGCAATGGCTTGCACCGCATCAAATATTGCAAGCTTTGTATTCATCGGCAATCTGATTAAGGAAATGAAAGCAAATCCCGATAATCTTGACTACGCTGTTCCGTGTAAATATTTAGCATTCGTGATGACTGCGTTTCTGATTATTCTGCAGGCTTGTTTTCAGATTACCGTCAAGGCAGAACATTGCTTCTGGGACAGTGAACCGAAACAGCTGACACAGACAATTCAGAACGGTCCTGCAAAGGGTATAAAAACAACACCGAATAACGCACAAACCTATGAGCAGATTTATGCCGATATCAGTCAGTATCAGAATCTTGAAAAAGGAAATATACTGTTCCTTACGCAAAAAACATGGACTTATCTTGCGGCGGAGGATTTTCCTTACGGAACGCTTTCTGCATATGTTACGGGTGAAAATCAGAACAGTCTTGCAAGACTTCGCTCATATTATTCGGTAAACAGCAAAAAAATTCCGAAATATATCTACATTCCGAAGGACTCAGAGTGGGATAATCTTCAGCAGATTCTTCTTGAGGCACAGCAGAACGGTTACTCTTTGAGCGAAAACGAAGTTTCGTATAAACTTGTAAAATAAATAATATTTTACAGATTTCAGACATAAATATCACGCAGGGATAAAAATTATGATTTCTGCGTGATATTTTTTGTTTTTCAGCACATATTCTTGAAAATGTACAAATAAAAAACTTGTTTTTTTTTGAGAATTATGGTATAGTGAATTATGATAGGCAAGAAGGGCTTGCCACAGAATTTGGTCGCATTTTTGTGAAAATTTTAAGTTGGGGGCATAATCATGGATATTAAGCAGACTTATAACGAATGGCTTGAAAACGCAGTTGAGGACAAAGACCTTAAGGCAGAGCTTGAAAGTATAAAAAACAACGAAGATGAAATTTATGATCGTTTCTACACAGCTTTAAAATTCGGTACCGCAGGCCTCAGAGGCATTATCGGTGCAGGTACTAACAGAATGAATATTTATGTTGTTCGTCAGGCTACACAGGGACTTGCTAACTATGTGCTTAAAAAGTACGGCAATGGTTCTGTTGCAATCTCTCACGACAGCAGAATTAAAGCAGATTTATTTATGAATGAGGCGGCAAGAGTTCTTGCGGCAAACGGCATTAAGGTTTACATCACATCAGAACTTCAGCCTACTCCCGTTCTCTCTTACCTCGTTCGTTACTTTAAATGTCAGGCAGGTATTATGGTTACAGCCAGCCACAACCCTGCAGCTTACAACGGCTATAAGGCATACGGCGAGGACGGTTGCCAGATGACTGATGTTGCCGCAAACACTGTATATGACGAGATTTCAAAGCTTGATATGTTCAAGGATGTTAAAATTGCCGATTTTGACGAGGCAGTTAAGAGCGGTATGATTGAATATGTTGACGAGAGCGTTTATGACACATATCTTGAAAAAGTTATGGAGCAGCAGGTTAACCCCGGCGTTTGCAAGGGTGCAGACCTTAAAGTTGTTTATACACCGCTTAACGGCACAGGTAATAAGCTTGTAAGAAAGGTTCTCGGTAAGATTGGTGTTAATGATGTAGTTGTTGTCCCCGAGCAGGAACTTCCTGACGGCAACTTTACAACATGTCCTTATCCGAACCCTGAGATCAAAGAGGCACTTGCAAAAGGTCTTGAGCTTTGTGAAAAAGAACAGCCTGACCTTCTCCTTGCAACCGATCCTGACGCTGACCGTGTAGGTATTGCCGTTAAGGATTATGACGGCAGTTACAGACTCATTTCAGGCAACGAGGACGGTGTAATGCTCACCAATTACATTCTCTCTTGTAAAAAGGCAAGCGGTAAGCTTCCTGAAAAGCCTGTTGTAGTAAAAACTATAGTTACTACAAAACTCATCAACAAGCTTTGCGAAAAATACGGCTGTGAACTCAAGAATGTTCTTACAGGCTTTAAGTATATCGGTGAAGTTATTCTCAACCTTGAGAAAAAGCATGAAGAAAACAGATATCTCTTTGGTTTTGAGGAAAGCTACGGCTATCTTTCAGGCACATATGTAAGAGATAAGGATGCTGTTGTTGCGTCAATGCTCGTTTGTGAAATGGCAGCTTACTATAAGAAACAGGGCAAGTCACTTGCCGAGGTTATAGACGGTCTTTACGAAGAATTTGGTTACTACCTCAATCAGACATACTCATTCGAGTTTGACGGTGCCGTCGGTATGCAAAAGATGTCTGATATTATGACAGCTGTAAGAGATAACACACCAAAGAGCATTGCAGGCTACGATGTTGTTAAGGTTTCCGACTATTTTCTCAAGAAAGAAACAGATGTTGCAACAGGCAGCGTTACCGACATTGACCTTCCTAAGTCAAATGTTATTGCTCTTCACCTTGCGGATGACAACGCTGTTATTATCCGTCCAAGCGGAACTGAGCCAAAGATTAAGCTCTATATTACTTCAGTCGGTAAGGATAAAGATAATGCTGCAAAAATCTGTGAAAAACTTGTTGTTGCAAGCAAAGAGATTCTCGGCATTGAGTAATTGGAATCAACATACAATAGTTGCACCTAAATTTAAGGGGACAGATTTTTCTGTCCCCTGTTTTTATGTGTATTTTATCAAAAACGCAACTCCCCTATTTGTCATGTTAATACATTGCATAACACGCAAAGCAGAGGTGACTGCTGTTGCAGTCACCTCCGTAATCGGTTGATTTATAAATAGCAATTTTTAAAGGGGTATGTTGTTATTTTAAATTAAATAATATGCCCTTTGGACTCATCTCCAATATCGGATATTATGCCCTCAACAATAATAACTTTGTATTACATTGGACTTATCTCCGTTCTTAAATTTGAATATAAAAGTCTTTTGACCGTTAAAATTCATAATATCAATCAGTACAAAGATTGCTTAAAAGCTTATCAACTTTTCCTCTAAATCAATTGTACCTGTCCTTAAACTAAGTCCTTGGAATTTTGGACTGTCAGCCTATATAGTCATCGGAATTAACTCCTTTTACTTTAGCTTCGACTAATTGTGTTTATACATCTGAGTATGTATACTACAATCAAACTATAAGACCTAAATTCTCATTGGAATAATCTCCTGTTGTTTGCAGATTTCTATGTCATCCCGACATTTTCTTTACTGCTAATCAATGCTTTATTTACGACTTATATTAACTTTTCGTCAAATCAATATCAGTAACCGTATACCGTCAATTCCCGTTAATGGATTTTATTTTTGACCTTGTATCGGTTTAAAATCTCAAGCATACATCGGAATATCTCCATTCTTGTCGCATAAGCGAGATTTAATTTAAGTTCTTATCTCATCGGAATTATCTCCTGACACTTTAGTTTACCTTGAATTATAGAAATCAGATTGAAATTTACGGTTTCACTCTGTATTATAAGTTTCCAAATTTACATTCCGTTTGAACTGCTTATTAAATTCAGCCTCTTACATTCTTTAAATTCAGACTACTCTGTGTGCCGTTGTATAAGCTGTTCATCCATTGGTTTTAGTATTAATTTCCATTGGACTTATCTCCGTTTCGAACTTATTTTGCTTAAATAACGATTAAGCTTTCATTGGACTAACCACCAATTTTTAGATTTCAATATATATTAAGTTATAATTAAAATTCCGTTCTCCCGAGTATTAAATTCGATAACCTTTAATGCTTAATTGGACGAATTTCAATCATAAGATGTAGATTGCTAAAGACGAATTCGGAATGCTCTTGCGATTAAAAATTAATAAATATGTTTTTATAACATCAAAATAATCAGCTGTTCCGACAAAACAAGTAAGAATTAGAAGATCATCTCTTAGAATACACGGGCTGTAGAGTTAGGTGGTAAGCTCCGCATATAATCTCTGATTTGTTTGAAGTAAGGTTTTCTTGCTTTCATTTTTAAAACCTCCTTAAGTTCTTTTCTTTGTCTATATTATACAGTTAGTTGTCCACATTGTCAACACTTTTATTAAAAATATTTATAATTTTATTTTTAGAAAATCTATTGAAGTAAAATTTACATTGTGTTATAATAAAAATGTTGGGGTGTTTATCAGTCGGCAACTTTTTTGAGTGCCGACTTTTTTCTTTTTTATATACTTCAAAATGCCTAGAATATTGATTATAACTAAACTTTAGTGTATTATTATGATGTCATAAAGTATTAAAGAGGTCATAATTGTGAACGACAAATTGCATATCAGAACAGCAAAAATAAGCGACGCCGAAGAATTGCTCGCCATATACAAACCATATATTGAAAACACGGCAATCACATTTGAATACGATGTGCCAAGCATTGAAGAATTTGCAAATCGCATAAAAACTACGCTCAAAAAGTACCCTTATATTGTAGCCGAACTCAACGGAAAAATTGTCGGCTATGCGTATGCCGGAGTTTTCAAAGGCAGAAAAGCGTATGATTGGTCAGTTGAAACAAGTATTTATATCCGCCTTGAGAATCACGGAAACGGAATCGGAAGAAAACTCTACGAAAAGCTCGAAGAAATTCTCACAAAGCAGGGTGTAACAAATGTAAATGCTTGTATTGCGTACACTGAACATGAGGATAAACATCTGCATAACGACAGTGTTTGCTTTCACAAAAAACTCGGTTATAAAACTGTCGGTATTTTTCATAAATGTGCATACAAATTTGATAAGTGGTACGATATGATATGGATGGAAAAATTTATTGCCGAACACAGTGCTAATCCAAATGATATTATCCCCTACCCTATGCTGAATTGTTAACAGAGCCATAAGATATAAGTATCCCCGAAAAGTTCGATAAAAACTTTTCGGGGATTGAATTTGTCAATAAAAATGGGTACTGTCTTAATATTGCCTACAATTACTATAAGCTTAAATTTTTAATAATATACCACTTAATAATGCAATTTAGAATTATTTTTCAAGCTTTGCAAAACTGTCTTTGCAGACATATCCTGCATATTCTCCGAGATCAATTTGCTTGATATCGTGACTTACATGTCTTTCGCTTACAGGAATCATTTCCATATAGTCCCCGTAAAGATACTTCAGGTACTTATCATATTCTTTAGGAATGGGCAGTTTTGCATTTTCAAAATCAACCCATATCGCCTCATCAAGCCATTCGGCAGGAAAAGCTCCTCTTGAAACATTTCTTCCCATACTGTCAAACAGATATTTCGTATTTTTCATATTCTTATGAAGTGAAATAAGTTTGTTTTGAACCTTTTGCAAAAATCCAAGCGGAAAAATCTTTCTCAGAATATTCGCACACAAAGAAGAAAATCTGCTGTTTGCATTCACCGAAGTGCCTCTCCACTTATCAAGCACCAGCCATCTTGAGCTTGCAGTTGCTTTCATATGAATTTTTCGTAAGAAAGCATTGTTTGAAGTATAATCCTGTGCAAGCACATCAAGAAAAATTCCGTTATGAATATTGGGAAATCTTGATGTAAACTCAGTAGAAAGCAGAGTATCGTTTATTCGCAGTTTTGTAAAAGGAAAATGGCTGTATTTTTCATTTTTTTGAGTCTGTGCAAAAAGATAATTCGGGAGTTCACTCGGCAATACCGAAAGAAACCTGTCGTAATCTTTTCTAAGCATCATAACATCTGCATCATCGTCCCACGGAATAAAGCCTTTATGTCTTACTGCACCCAAAAGACTTCCTCCGCCCAGGAAATACTTTATGTTATGCTTTTTGCAAATTCTGTCAACCTCAAGTAAAAAGCCCAGAAGTATCTGTTGAATATCATTAAGCTTGCCGTCATATGAATCGGAAAACATAAATATACTGTCATCATCCATTACCTCGTGTCCCGAAATAAGGAGTGCGTCCTTGTAGTTGACCATTGATAACCAACCAAGCTTTTTAAGTCTTGCGCAGTCAATGGCACAGCCGTCCGTAGAATCACCTGCAGAAGTTATGTTAACCTCGCACTCATCAAACGAATCCGAAAGCGTAAGTGAAAATTCCGCCGAATTTACGGTTGAACTATCTGAGCAGGCGTTATACACCTGATTGTTCTCACCGTTACAAAGAACAAACAGAACAGCAGAAATCAAGTCATTAACACTTATATAAGACACTTTGGGTGATTTGTTCTTAACATTCAAAGATTTTCCGTGAACAGCCGATTCCAGCATATTCCTTACAAAATTGGAACTTGAATTTGCAGATATAATCTTGCCGCTTCTAACTGCTTTGATTGAAAAATCATACATATGAGATGCAGAAAAATAAAGATTCTCAACAGACTGAATCAGCATTGCTTTTAATGAATCCGAATTAAAAGCGGAATGTGTTTTTTCTTTTTCGGAAATAACAAAATCTTTTCCGAGTGTTCCGTAAATTGAGGCGTCTGACACAAGAACAGTTTCTTTTATCTTTAACGCATTGACAGCCGAGATAATATTATTTGCCCTGTTGATATGATTTTTAAATACATCAACACCTTCAACTCTATCAGAAAGCAAAAATCCCGTTTCAATAAGTATATCTCCGCATTTATTAACCGAATTAAGTGACGAATACTTTATGATGGAAAAATCTGATGAATCGATATAATCGAATCTTCTGTCATAGCTTTCGTTATCCTCTACAAGCAAAAATACAGCTATGTCTGCTTGCTTTTTTAAGTTAACCATGCAAAGCGATGATACAAGAGAAAAGGCGAGTTCTCCGCCTCCTGCTATAAAAACAGATTTTCCGAATAATTTACGGATGTTCAAATTCTTATAACGCAAAGCTACAAGTGCTCTGTCCTGTTCAAATTGGTTAAGTAACAACTCAGACATAACTGTATTCCTAATTTCTGTTATTAATTTTCTTCAAGAATTCTGACTGCTCTTCTTATTCCTTCTTTAAGGTCAACAAGAGGCTTCCATCCAAGACTACAGAGTCTTGAACTGTCAAGAATTTCGGGGGTCTTTGCAAGAGCGGAAGTATCAACCTCAGGCTCCTTTTCATCTTCGGGATTGGCAAAAGCCAAAGTCATATTTCTCTCAGGGAAAACCTCACAAGCTGTCTTTGCAAAATTTCTTATTGTTGTATCTGATTTTTCATAAGAAATGTTATACGGTGTAACATTTTCACCGTTAAGCATAATGTATATGAGAGCAGAAACCGTGTCTGTAACATAGCAGAATGAACGGTTAGCCGCACCGTTGCTTTTGAGAAGAATATTTTCGTGACGAACAACATTTGCAATAAACTGCGCCCAGACACGATCATCCGTAAGACTGCTGGCACCGTAAATATAGCTCGGTCTTGCAATCTTTACATTGAGTCCAAACTGTTTGCAATAGCTTGCGGCAAGAGTTTCAGACGCTCTCTTACCCACTGCATAACAATTTTTATAGGAAGTAAAATCAATATAACCGATATCATCTTCGGAAATACTGTTTTTACCATTGTGCAAAGCACCGTAAACTTTAAGGCTTGAAACAACAAGTACAGACTCACTCTTGCTTTCAAGAGCAAAATCAAGAATGTTTGATGTACCGCTGAGATTTGCGTTAATAGTGCCTACAGGATCGGTTTCAAATTGAATATTACTTGCCTGACTTGCGGCATGAATAATAAAATCTGCTCTCTCACATTCAATCTTATTTGTAACATCGGCAACAACAAGCTCAATGTCATCTCTTTCAAGAAGAACGCCAAACTTTTTCTCGGCTCTCTCTCTGTTTCTTACGAACGCAAGGAGCTTGATGTTATTGTTATAAAAGTCATTTCTTGCGAGAAATGTGAGGACAAGATAATAACCGATAAATCCTCCTGCACCGGTTATAAGAACGGTTTTACCGTTAAATCTGTTCCAATCAACATTTGTATTTGTAATTTCTTTAATATCGGAAAAAACCGTCTTTTTTATATTACTTTGAACATTATAATCCATATTTAAGTTCTTCCTTTGCAAACTGCTTGTAGTTTTCATAATAGAACTGTGATCGCAATGTTGTGAGATCCTCAGGTGTTGTTACCTTAATGTTGAATCTCTCGCCAAGGAAAAGATGAACCTTTTCACCGAGCTCAATAAAAAGTTCACTTGAGGAAACAGGGTTTGTAATACCTCTCTTGTAAGCTTCTTCGTGAGCCCAAAGAATTCTTTCCATTGTATATCCCTGCGGAGCCTGTGTAATGTACATGGTACTTCTCTGGTAACTCTTGCCGCAGGTTTCTCCGTCCTCACTGTAAAGAAGTGAATCAATACTCGGAGTAACAGGAACGGCTGTTTTGTACTTTTTTGTATCCTTAATACAGTTAGTGATGAGTTCTTCGCTGAGCATAGGACGAACACCGTCACAGATAAGGATGATATCCTCAGGATCTTTTGAAAATTCAGCAGTAGCCATTACGCCGTTGTGAATAGAATCAAAACCGTTAGCACCGCCCGGAACAACAGCCTTTACCTTTGGAACATTGAATGCCTCAATAAGCTCATTAAGGTAGCCGATCCAGTCAGCCTTGCAGGCAACAACAATCGCATCAACCTTAGGATGACGGGCAAAATGCTCCATTGTGTGAATAATAATCGGCTTTCCGCCAACCTCAAGAAACTGTTTAGGCATATCGGAATACTTCATTCTTGCACCGATACCGCCTGCAAATAACATAGCTGTAACCATAGTAAGACAATCCTTTCAAAACACAAATCAGACTTCACTTTACAAAATGCAGTCAAATTTATTTTTTCAACAGCAGAATTACGCAGTAAAAAACGCGTCTGCACTTTGATATAACTATTAATATGATACCACATTAATGCATTTTTTGTCAACAAAAATACTTTGTACGAATGTTTTAATCGACTTTGCCGGTTTACGATAAATTCCTTATACCGTATTTTCAGAATGCTTTTTATTTATGCACATCATTTTGACGCACAATTTAATATTTTTAATACCTTATAAAATTAATGCGAAAAAATGCGGGAATGAGTAAAATTGTTTTATTCTTTATTCCCATTTTTCTTTTAAGTATATATAAATACAGAAAATTTTGATAAAATAGAAAAAATTGCAGAAAGCTGTGTTATTTATGTTTGACAAAAATTTGATTGATTTATCGGTTATGTCTACCGAGCAGATTGACAAAATTATCAGAAAAGCTAAAAAGATTATGCAGAGTCCCGCCGACTATCGACACGCCTGTGACGGCAAGATTCTTGCTACATTATTTTATGAACCGAGTACAAGAACACAGATGTCATTCCAGACGGCTATGCTTAAACTCGGCGGAAGAACAATCGGTTTTGACAATCCGATGAATTCATCCGTTGCAAAGGGCGAAAGCCTTAAAGATACAATTACAATTGTCGGCGAATATGCCGATATTATCGCAATGCGTCATCCTGTTGAGGGTACTGCCGCTGCGGCATCTCTCTATGCAGGTGTTCCCGTTATCAACTGCGGTGACGGCGGTCACCTTCATCCAACTCAGACGCTTGCCGACATTATCACTCTCAGCTGTGAAAAAGGCAGACTTGATAACCTCAGAGTAGGTGTATGCGGTGACCTTCTCAACGGCAGAACAGTTCATTCGCTTATCAAGACGCTTGCAAAATATCCGAACAACAGCTTTGTACTTATCTCAACAAAGGAACTCAGCGTTCCGCTTTATGTTATTGACATTCTTGAAAAGAACGGCTGTAAGTATGAAATTTCTCACAGCCTTGCAGATGCAATCACAGACCTTGATGTTCTGTATATGACAAGAATTCAGCGTGAGAGATTTGCAAGCGAAGAAGATTATCAGGCACAGAAAAATGTTTTTGTTCTCGACAAAGAAAAGCTTGACAAAGCAAGAGAAGATATGATAATTCTTCATCCGTTGCCGAGAGTAAACGAAATTACAGTTGATATTGATGATGACCCGAGAGCGTTGTATTTCAAACAGGCTCAGTACGGTATGTACGGCAGAATGGCACTTATTCTTCTGCTTTTGCAGGATGATGAGTTCTTTGTTGAAAACAGACCGTTTGTTGTATCGAATCATCACTGCAACAATCCGAAATGTATCACACAGCAGGAGCCCTATCTTCCAAACCTCAGCTACGAAAAGCTCGGCATGGTAATGTGCGGTTACTGCGACAAGAGAATGGACTGAGGTGTATTAAATGAGTGAACATAAGAAAAAGAAAAATCCGGCGGCTACTATGATGATGACCTCTCTCGCCTATATTGTACTCGGCATTGTGACGGTTGTCTTTCCGCAAAAGGTGCTTGATGTTTTGTGCTATGCACTCGGCGGTGCAATGACTGTTTACGGACTGTTCAACATAATTTCTTTCTTTGTTGACAGAGAAGGCGGAATGTACTTTGAACTTGTAATAGGCGTTATTTCAACCGGATTCGGTATATTTGCTTTGTTTTCACCCACTTCAATTGCGGCAATAATCAATATTCCGATTGGCATTATCATTATTGTTGACAGCATTATGGATATGAAACATTCGCTCACGCTGAGATCGCTCGGTATGAGAAAATGGTGGATTCCGTTTATTATAGCAATTGTAATGATTATTTTCAGTCTTACAACAATTTTCTTTACAAACATTTTTGGTGCATTGCTTATGATCGCACTCGGAATTGCGCTTATTTATGAAGGTGTTTCGGGATTTTCACTTATTATTCTGCTCAGCCGTTATCACAAAGAATACGACCGCAATCAAAGAATGATTGATGCAGAAGCAACCGATATAAACTGAATATGATTAAACCGTCCGCAGAATTTACGGACGGTTTTCTTTTTATACGGTAATGTATGCGCCGAGGTGGATACTGCAAAGAATGCATTCTTTAACGGTAAGTTCTTCGGACTGCTCCATTGCCGATTTGTACAAATCAAGTTGCTTCCTGTAAAGTCCTGCAAGTTTTGTTATATCTTTTACCCTGTCGGTTTTGTAATCGACAATAACAAGCTTTCCGTCCTCAACAAACGCAAGATCAACCGCACCCTGAATTATTACTGTTGCATCGGTTTTTACATCTTTATATTCATCAAATACTTCCGACGGTTTAAGCCTTGCGGTAAATCGTTTTTCACGCATTACAAACTGTGATGCAATTATACGGTCAATTAGTTTGGTTGACAGAAATTCATTAAGTGTTTTTCTGTCAATCATATCAACCTGTTCCTGTGTAAGTTTTCCGTCATTTAAAAGACGGTCAATTTCAGTATCAAGGCCTGCTCTTGCCTGTTCAAAATTGCAGTATTGCAAAAACTTGTGGTGAGCAGTACCTCTTGCAACAGGAGCGGAATTTTGTTCAGCTATGAATAACGGCTTTGAAAGAATCTTTTCAAAATAATCACCATTCTGACTGTGTGCAATATCGGATGCACTGACCTTTTGGGGGAGTGAAAGAATATCCCTGTTTCTGTATTCGAAATCAAGATTCTTTTTCAAAAGTTTTGCATAATCAAAAGTATCATCGGATACATCGGCAACCTGTAACAGATTTGCTGAAGTAATATCGTCCTCAAAGACATTATCCTTATCAATCATTTTTTCATCAACGATAATCTGCAATTTCCAATCTGATTCTCCGTTGTGCGGAATTACCTTTGAACCCGGCATAATATCGTTACGCAGATTATTGAGTGACGGGTGAACTAATGCACAAAGACAGAGCCAGTCGCAATAGCTTTGACAGCTTGTGACAGTATAGGGTTCAATTACACTTTCGGACACAAGCTTTGAATACAGCCTTTCAAGATAATCACTGCACTTCTTTACTGCACCGACACAGATAAGCTTTTCCTTTGCTCTTGTGAGTGCGACATAAAGCACACGCATTTCCTCGGCAATAAGGTTTTCTTCAATTTTAAGCCCTGTTGCAAGGCGTGGGAATGTGTTATAAACAACACCATTGCTCTGGGTCTTGATGCCGAGTCCTGCCTTGCTGTCGAGAAGAATATCGTTTCTAAGGTCGGTTTTATTGAATTGGTGGGTTATGTCGGCAATAAAGCAAACCGGAAATTCAAGTCCCTTTGACGCATGGATACTGAGAACTCTCACGGCATTTGCAGAGTCGCCCTCATTTTGTGATGATGCGTCAAGGTTTGTCTTATTGGCAATAAGCTTGTCGGTATATGAAATAAAATCAGAAAGCGTTTTGTAGCCGTTGCTCTCAAAACTTCTTGCATATTCACGCAACAGCTCCAGGTTTTTAAGTGCCGAATCATTACCGCTGACTGCAAGCGAAATAGACATAAATCCCGTCATTTCACACGCTTTTGAAATGAGAGCGTCAACGGAATTTGTACAGGCACAATCACGCAGAATTTTAAGTTCATCAACAAATTTTCTTGCCTTATCGTTTGTTTTTGCATATTCGCAGACAGAAGAGTAAAGCGAAGATTTTCTGCTGTCACAACGCATTTTGGCAAGCTCATCGGGAGTGAACGCATACATAGGACTACACAAAACCGACAAAAGCGGAATATCAATCCCGGGATTGTCAATTACACGCAGAAGGTTGAGCATAATTTTGATTTCAACTGCATCAAAAAAACCAGACTTATTCTCGCTGTAGGCAGGAATACCGCTGTTGTTCAGAGTGTTGACATAAGTTGCGGCCTTTCCGCTTGGACTGCGAAGAATTATTGCAAAGTCGCCGTAACGGGCTTCACGCATTACATCTCCGTCCTTAACTCTAAAGCCCGAATTAATCATATCGTGAATTTTATCCGCTATGTACTTTGCCTCAATTTCTTCTTTTTCAAGGTCTGAATTTTCGGATTCAATCAATGAAATTTCAAAATTGCAATCATCAGACTTTGGAAACTCAGCACCGTTTACCAGCCTTTCATCGGAATTATATTCCATTTTTGCGGATTCCTTGGTCATTATTCTTTCAAAAATAAAATTGACCGCATCACACACCTCAAAACGACTGCGGAAATTCCTGTCAAGAATTATAGTTGCGGGATATTCGGGATTTTCTTCATTGAATCGTTTATATTCGTTTTTGCGTTCAATAAAAATTTCGGGCTTTGCCTGACGAAATCCGTAGATACTCTGCTTTACATCGCCAACCACAAAAAGATTGCTTTCATCATTGCTTACCGACTTGAAGATAAGGTCTTGAACATCATTTACATCTTGAAATTCGTCAACCATAACAGCATCAAATCTGTTTGAAATCTCCTGAGCCTGAACAGTTTTGGTATAGCCGTTATCGTCATCGGGCTTTGCAAGAAGTTTTACAGTAAGCGATTCAATATCGGTAAACGATAGAATATTTTTCTTCGCTTTGAGTTTGGAAAGCTTTTTGTCATATGCACGAACAAGTGTAAACAAGGTAGATATGAACCTATGAAGCTGTGACAATTCAAGCCTTGCATCTTCCTCACTCCAAAAAAACAATGATTGGAGTTTCTTCACCGTTTCTTTGACCTCATCTCTGTTGGATGAAACAGAAATTTTAATCGGATTATCCTTGTATCCTTTCGGACTTTTCATTCTTCCTGTTTCAAAAGAAAATATTGCCTGTCTGATTTCATCCCATGATGAAGAAACAAATTTTAATTGAACAAGGGTAAAATATGCCAAATCACCGGCAAGCAGGGGTTCGACTGCATCCTGAAGTTTTTCGTCATCTTTTAATCGAAGAATAGAATTTTCAGTCAGATTGATTCCGTGAAGCACGGCACTCAGAGCATAGTCGATTATAATTTTGCCCCACACAGTTTTTTCAATATTGGTTTCAGAATAGTTTTCGAGCATATCATCAAGCCATTTATCGGGGAACGGCTGAGTTGTAAGAAACTCGGATATTTTAAGGACTGTTTCACGCAGTTTTTGGTCGCCCTGTTTTCCTTTAAAAAGATCAAGCAAAGAATAAAAGCAGTCATCTTCGCTGTCATAAAAGCTTTCAAATGTATTGTCGAGTGCCTCTTGTCTGAGAATTTCAAGCTCACCCTCATCGGCAATACGAAAATCTCTTGCAACATCGAGAGTATGAAAATATTCACGGACAATATCTCCGCAAAAGCTGTCTATTGTAGAAATATTTGCACTGTACAAAAGCTGTCGCTGTGCAAGCAAATGAGCGTTATACGGATCATCTTCAAGAAGTTTGTTGACTGCCGCCTGTATTCTTTCTCGCATTTCGGCAGCCGCCGCCCTTGTGAATGTTACGATAAGAAGGCGGTCAACATCAAGGGGATTTTTCTCCCGTGTAATAAGCTTTATTACCCGCTCTACAAGCACGGCAGTTTTGCCCGAACCGGCGGCAGCCGATACAAGCACCGAACCGTCTGTTGCATAGATTGCATTCTTCTGTTGCGGAGTCCAATTTCTTGACATTACTCTTCCTCCTTTCCGTTAATTTCGTTTGTAATTTCTTCGATAACGGTCTTGTTATCGACAGAAAAACAAGTTATCGGGTTACTCTGTCTGTAGGCACATACGCTGTCGTAAGGGCAGTATTCGCACGAATCGTGACCGCCTTTGAGCGGTTTCGCCTCAATGTTGCCGTTATAGATATTTTTGCCCATTTCAGCGATGAGCATATCAACCTTTTTAAAGATTTTACCGAATTCTGCAAGTGTTGCAAGGCTTGTTGAAGAAACAGGTTCGCCCGCTTTAATTTTTACAGGAATGTATGTTGCGACATCTGTCTTATCCATTCCGTGAATTATTTCTGTATCTTTGAGCAAAAGTCCGTTCATCTTGAGCTTTTTATTAAGTTCATCGGGCAGCTTGTCAATTGATTTCAGACTGTCTGACGAAATATACGGAACGGTTGCAGGCATATACAAAATCCCGGCAGGTACAATTTCTCCGTATTTATCACCGCCCGAAGCCTCGATTGAATGGAGATACAAAAGCATCTGAAGATTGATTCCGTAGAGAATATCGGAAAGCTTAAACTGTTTTGTGCCTGTTTTATAATCAATAATACGCAAATATGTTATATCGGCTCTCTGCATAATATCTACTCTGTCAACACTTCCGCAGACTGCAATTTTGTGACCGTCGGGCAGTACAATTGTATATGACGGAATATCCTCGCCAATTTTAAGTTCACAATCGGCAACAAAAAATTCACTCTGGGAAAGCTCCTCCATAATATGTTTCATCAGATACATCACATTATCAAGAATTGTCTTTAGGCGGTATGTGAATGAATTTGACTCAAGCTGTTCTTCGCCGAAATATTTAACTGCATATTCCGCAAGATATGCGCAGACAATTTTTTGGAATTTATCTTCTTCAAGCGATAAATACTCTTCCTTAGTATATTCGCCGAAAAAGCGTTCAAGTATGTAATGAACAATCGTTCCGTACTGCATGGGGTTGATTTCTGCTCTTTGTCTTTCCCGAACATTCAAGCCGTAATTACAAAAATAAGAAAATCTGCAGAGATTGAATTTTTCAAGCTGTGACGCTGAAATATTGAGATTTTTACCAAAAAGCTTTTCGGCATTTTTCTTGTCAAATATCTTAAAGGGAACTTTGTCCTTTGCATTTATGAGCGAATCAAGCTTTGCAGAATATTCGGGATTTTGTGCAAAAATTTCAAGCAATGATTCGGGCACTTTTTTGCCTTTTCCAATCATATCGGCAACTGTATCAAAAGCAGGGCGGAGTGCGTACATACTTTCTTTTTTACCGTCAAAATCAAACTTGTCATATGCAATGATATTTTTAAATACCTTTTTACATTGCAAAACAATTTCGGACGGCTGATAGGTTGTTCCCGTTATGTCCGATGAATAAAATGATACGGAAAGAAACTCACTTGCAGATGTCATACAGGAATATGCCATAAAGGTTTCAAGATTATTAAGTGCCGCAAAATCATCGCCGAGTTCAATTTCGTTCATTGCAAGCATCTTTAACTCAAACGGTGAGAATATGCCTGATGTATGCGGTATTGCCGGGAAAATTCCGTCAACACAGCCAATGAGAAATGACGCTTTCTGCTTAGAAATTCGTACCCTTTGAGCGGTTGTTATCGTTACGCAATCTATTGTTCTCGGAATATCGGACAATTGCATTGCGTTAATCTGTAAGCTCAAAAGCTCGTAATAACGCTTTACAGTCATTGCTTTTGTACCGATTACAGCGGCGGTTTTGTCAAGAACAGCCATAAACATATTCCAAACTCTTATCTGCTCCGCACCCACCGATTTATCGTACGAGCGTTCAAATTCCGCATACATTCTGCGTAACGCATCGGGAACTTTAAGTTCTTCAAGAAGGGCATAGAACAGCTTTGAAATTTCAAGTCCGTTTTTATCCTTCGCATTTTCTTTGAAAAGAAGTAACGGTTCAATAACTGATTCACGCAGATTTTCAACCTTTGCAAGAACCTCTCTGTCATAATCCGAAAACCTGTCAGAATAGCCCTTTGGATTTTGAACAAATTTATTTTTAAAAGCCGAACCTGAAACATTCCATACAAAGAGGTAGTTTTCAAAAAGGCTTATTTCTTCAACAGAAAATTCAGTTAAACCCGATTTCAAAAGTGCAAGCACATCTTCTCTGTCAAAATCGTAAATAAGGCATCTGAAAATTGAGTTTACAAGCCTTATTACGGGTTTTACATCAATATCTGCGTGTTCATCGCTGAAATACGGGATTTCGTATTTTTCAAGAATTTCAGACAAAACACCTTTGTACGGTTCTGTATCGTGACAAATTACGGAAATGTCGGAGTAGAGATAACCTTTTTCTATAACAAGGTGCTTGATTTTACCGGCAACATATTCGCACTCGTCATACATATCAACGGCATTGTAAACGCAGATATTTTCAGGAGCAATTTCAAGCGGTTCAATGTGCGGTCTGAAAATATTCTGTTCAAGCAAAGCAAGGTTAACATTTTTAAAGCGGTGCAAATCGGTAAGCTTTATCGGAGCTTTAATATCAACTCCGTCACGCTTTGCATATTCCTTGAGAATTTTGTATGTCTGTTGTGAGGTTGCAAAAACTTCCTCAGAACCGTCCGTAAGGGGATCAAGAGTAAGGGTAAAATATGTAGCGGTACAGTCACGAATAAGGCTTCGTACCACCTTGAGCTGTTGCATTGTAAAGCCTGAAAATCCGTCAAAGATTATCGTATAATCCCTGAGAACATTATTCTTTAAAAGAATATCATTAAGCCTTGTCAAGTCATCCATAGGATCAATATAGCTTTGACTGACAAGAGCGTCGAATGTATCGCTTATGAGGGCGGTTTCGTTGAGTTTTGTCTTTAAGGTTTCATCGCAAACTAGCATTGACGCACTTCTGAGTTCATCGCTTGTAACCAAACTTTTCTTCAAATCGGAAACAGTCTGTAGCATAACATCAACAAGGCTTTTGTTGCCCTTTGATGAAAGCAGACGGAGTTTTTCGGTAAGTTCTTCAAGCGCAAGGCTCATTACAACGGCTCTTGTACCCTCGTCAATAACATTATCGGCTGAATTTCCCGTCAACTCAAAAACATATTTGCAAAGTCTTGAAAAACCGAATACAAGAACTTTCTCGGCTTTTTTTGCACCGAACACATCAAGCAAGGTTTTTTCACATTCAAATGTGCTCTGGTCAGGCACAATCAGCATTATGGGAAGATTGCTGTCAGCAAGCTCGCCTGCAATCTTCAAAGTCTCGGTACTTTTTCCGCTGCCGCTTTTTCCGAGAATAAATCTCAACATTTCATCACTTCCATAAATTTAATTTACAACAAAGTAATTTTATTTTAAATATCTGTACAAATAATAACATATTCTGTGGGTCATTTAAAGAACTTTGCAGTTGTTAAACAAAAATTTTCTGAAAAAGTTCTACTATGAAAAATTTATATTCCACCTTATCATCAGTTACTAAGCTGTATTCATCATCCGAAAGAACTTCTTTTGCCCTGTCTTTTCCCTCGTCTGCCGTTGAAATGCAGATTGACGGGTACATTACGCACCACCAATTATGACCTTTTGCATTGCCGATCGTTATGCGAAGTGCGTCGTACATTCCGGCAGGCAGAGTGTAGCTTTCGTAATGGCGGGTATCAAAGTGCATATTGACAATTTCAGCTTTTACAGGATAGTTATAGCCGTTTTTGTACACCTCATTCTGTGCAATTTCTTCTATAGTTTCAAGGTTTGCTTTTACAAATTCTTCGGCATCCGACTTTGAATTTGCCGTATCAAAAAGAATTTTTGTCCTTTCAAGAACCTTGTCACGCACCTTGAGCTTCAGAGTCTGATCTTCTTCCGAGTCTGAATTTGCAAGTATGTGAAAACGAAAAATATTGTTAGGGATTTCAGCACACACCGCCTGAAACGGAATTATCGAATAGAGTGTTGTAAGTACGAATGCAATTATTGCTGATTTGATTAAAAGT
>OIZX01000548.1_pt1 | contig 25105 bp, 27 predicted proteins | sample 1588621 | NCBI WGS metagenome assembly OIZX01 (sample SAMN03283276) | human gut metagenome | biome: human-associated habitat; material: feces | host: Homo sapiens | place: Peru | collected 2012 | reverse complement strand
TTCTCTTTTACGAACTCTGGTCTCATAAACGAGATAAAGGTTCTGGCAGATGCAGAGCTTGTGTTGAGCAGATCAGAGTACACGACCTCAGACACAGTCACGCCAGCTTACTTATTAATCAGGGCTGTGATGCCTTGATGTTAGCAGACAGGCTCGGACATGAAAAGGTATCCACAACACTTAACACATACTCCCATCTGTTTCCACATAAACAGCAGGAGCTTGTGCATAGTCTGGAATCATTGCAGGCGACAGATTCGCCAACACCTGAACCACCATCTGATAACCCTCTGCTTGAAGCCGCAGGTATCACATGTGAAGTGCCGCAGACTCAGAGCAACGGCTCAGATGTAACCGCCCGACCTCAGTTCGGACCTTCGTTAGTACTACCAAATACCTCATCAGGGAAAATCATCCAGATGCCACAACGAAAGATCACATAGTAGAAATCCCGCAGTCATCAGGGTTTCTTGCTATTAAAGTTAAAGCCAACATATGAAAACGATAAAAAAAGAGTAGTTTCTATTAGTAGCAAATTAGTAGCAGTGCAAAAGAAAAAGTCTCGGAATCCGCTTGTTTAGCGGGTTCCAAGACTTGTGGCTTCTATTCAAACTCTTAATTGTAAAGTTGTTCTCATGTATTTAGAAACGCTTCTTTTACTGCAGCAGTTCACTTATGCACTGTTTTTCTTCTTTTACATCCTTTTATTCAATATTCTATTGTCATTTTATTGTCATCCTAAACCCTTGCTTCTATTCAATTCTTAGGCTAACTTCTTCTATATTTTTCGATAATTTCCCCTTCCTCTAAATTCTACAATTCCTTTATCTCTTAATATTTGAAGCTGCTGTCGTATCTTATCTTTAATATGCTTATTGTTTGGATACTTCTTTGCCAAAACATCTTCAAATCTATACATCTGTTCCAAATTAAAATCTTGTCCTTCAATTTTATTAACACAATTTAAAACATCTAAAACCCAACCTCTCGCATCTAGTTTATACTGCTTTATAAAATCTGTTCTTTTTACTTTTGAAATTATTTCTTCCTGTGGTATTTCAATCTCATTTTTTACTATAAATATTCTTCCCTCTTCAGGAATTTGCCTCAATACTATGTTACATCCTACCCAACCGGCTCTTCGTGCTGTATCCGATAAAGGTTTTCTTTTTTCAATAATTTCCGGTGAGAAAAAGTACTTCGGCACCATCAAAAAGTCTCTAACCTGCATATCTTGTTTATTATAGTTCATAAAGAAAAAATTCGGGTTATTAATAGATTCTATTCTTTGTATCATTGTGTCATACGCGCCATCATTCACTTTATTCTCAATGGTTCCATTCTTGCTTTTTAACTCATATTCTTCTGCACAATCTGGACAATAAAAATCAGCAACTGGTCTATTATTCTCAAAATGAGCAATTTGCTCCTTCCCACAATATGGACAGAATAAATTACTATTTACCCACTGTTCCGTTATTACTCGTATCTTTTGAGAATTACTTTTATACTGCTCTGCTATTTTAGTGTCCATTTTTAAATTCATTTGTCTACCACTCCATTACTGTTTGCATCAAAATATTGTTCTCAAACCTCTTCTTAATTTTTTGAATATTCTCTTTTAATATCTCTATCAGAATACAGTTTCTTTTCAGATTAAGTGCAGCTTCACCAACAACTCCACTTCCAGCAAACGAATCTAAAACTACCTCTCCTTCATATGTCAGGAATTCTAAAATTTGCTCACATAACGATACCGGCAACTCGCTTTGGTGAATTTTCTCTTTTCTAGGAACTGGCTGAACATCAAACATCGTAGGAAGTATTCCCTTACAACCGCTCATATAAGTCAATTCACCTGATTGTGCAGTTCTCTTCGTATCAATACGCATACTTCTTGCTTTACCTTTCGAAAAAATCATAATATCCTGCGTATTTTTCGCTTTCCTTCCGGTATTACTTACAAATGTTCCTTTTTTCCAAGCAACCTTCGAATAATATATGAAGCCCGCTTCCTTTGCATATTGTTTAATTTGATATAGATATTCATAATTGTTCTCATTCTCTGCTGGTAAAACTTCAACCAGAAAGCAACCATCTTTTAAAACCCTTGCCTTCTCCATAAAGTCTTCTAAAGTATATTTGAAACAATCATAAACTGCAAATGCCCTTGTTCCACCTTTATTTGATTTTGTATCTAACCATGGATGGTCTGTAAGAATACAGTCAATGCTATTGTCTGCGATAATAGACAAATTTCTTCCATCACCCTCTAATACAATACACTTTTCTTCCTCGGACTCAACTGTACAATATATTCCTTTTGCAATGCGCTTAAATTTCACACCTAAATTGTCATAAATCCTTGCTCGTATTGTTTCGGTTGGTTTATCTGAGTATTTTTCGTAAACTTGTTTTAAGGTAGACTTTTCTACTCCTTTAAAACAAGCAAATATTTTATCTGCTAAAGACATAGTTTTCTCCTTAATTCTATCATATTTTATCAAATTGTGATACCTTATGTTGTTTGGTCTGATTCTACACCATAAACCCTCTCCTCAAAGTATTTGCTTGAGACTTTGCCAGGTACTGTTATATAACCTTTATTGCTGAGTTCCTGATTCAAACTTCTGATTATTTTGTATGCTTTGGATTCACCTACTCCCATTGCATCCATTACATCTTTACATGTATAAAATCGTTTCATGGTATTTCACCTCCTTGGCTGGATCATACCACACTTTTTTATATTTGTGCTTTCACTTATAGTGAAATTTTTATTCATGTTTATATTATTTAGGTAGAATGCTCATTGTGAGCATCCTACCTTGTATTTCTCCCAAAATCCCTTACCTTCTCGCCAATCCACTCCAAAAACTTATCCAGCATCGACCGTCCTTCAATCGCAAACTTTTTCATAAATTCATATGCCTTGTCCAGTTTTTCTCTCAATCCCTTATTCTCTGCTTTCAGATTCTGGTTTTCGTACCGTAACTGAATCACCTCTTCCTTTAGGTAATAATCCCCATCTCCCTGCACAATCAGTTCATTTCTAAGTTTTCTTACCTCAGACAATTCTTCTTTTGCACGAGCAAGTTCCTCATCTGCCCTAACAAATGTTGCATTAACTCTGTCAAGTGCCACCTGCAAATCAGCTAATTGTTCTTTTTTATCCGTAATAACATCCTCTAATTGCCGATTATCAGCAATCAGCAAATTATTTCGATTTTGCTGTTTTATGCCTTCCTCATATACCTTCTCTTTCAAAGAGTTCACCATTAATAAGGTTTTCTCCGCCTCCTCACGCTCCTTCTTTATCTGTAATTCCTGCTTATTGATTTCTGCATCAAGTCTGAGCTTCTCGTTCTTCTTTTAACTCAATTACAACACCGATATCTTCAAGTTCCTGCTCTAATTCTTTAACTTCCCGGCTACACTCCTGCTTCTTATAATCCAGAACTGACAAATGCGGATTGTGTGTATCAAGTTTCTTCCAACCGATACCATATTTCTGCATTATCATGGCAATATCTTCTTTCTCTGCCTCCGACCACTGCTGCCATTCAGTATTACCCTTGCCCTCACTTTCAAAGCCTCTGGAGGCAAGCGCACCCTTAAGAGAATTCTTTGTTTCTAATCCTCTCTTATTACCTGTTGAAAATGGCACAAAATCTATATGCACATGTGGTGTCTCTTCATCCATATGGATATAAGTCCCAAATACATATAGCTGTGGATTTCTGCGAATAAATAACTCCACATAATCTTGTAATGCCAAAACTGCAATATCAGCCGCATCACTGCCTACACCGGTATCGTCTCTGTTCCCTATCTGCACAATGACTTCATAAAAAAGTTTCTCCTGCTTGCTTCTTGAAATCTTGTCATAATAATTCTTAATCTGCCTGTCTTTGCGTTTCTGCTTGGCATTATACTTTTTAAGGGAATCAGCAAACAATTTGTGATATACCGTTTTCAAATCTTCATGCACAAGAGTGATATTATTTTTTGTTCTGTCAGCATCCACATTTGCCGCAATAAATGCTCTTGTATTGTGACCAAGTGAACCTTCCCCATTCATAAAACTAATCGTTCTTTCCATCCGAAATCAACCTCCTTTTCCTATGTATGCGTACACCTCCTTCTTATCCGTAATCGTGCCGGATACGGCACATATCAGCAAATTTCCCGGGGAAGGTTTTGTTACTTTTGTCAAAAGTAACGCAAAAGCACTTTTGACACCTGCGGCATCAAAAATGCAGACCCGCAAGCGGGTTTTGCGCTCCTCGCCGGAGAGGCTATAGTCGCGGATACGCGACATATTGTTTACCAACTGCGACTCCACTTCATATGAAGTCTACATCTTGCTCCCTATCCTGCCAAAGCACACCAAAAATCTCTATACTCCGGCAGGAATAAATGAGCTATGTATCGTGCCATCATTTGCATCTAGTGAAAACAGTTCACCACATCATGTAATACAACTTCCTCTGCCATCAGCCTTGCTTCCATTCTCAGCCTATACATTTCTGTAAAAGAATTTTTATTCTTCGGCTTATGCTTTTGCAGCCATTCTGTTTCAATATCCTCAAGCAATTCATAAGCCACTTCATTTACCTCTGCTGCTTTTTGGTTCAGTTCCCCGAATCGCAACAGACTTCGGTACCTCTGTGGATATTCTGACTTCAAATATTGCATCCACATGCGTCCGTATTTTCCAACATTTGCACCATCTTCCTTAACATCTAATGTAATTAACGGATAAAGCAATCCGTCTCTTTTTTCATACTGAACACCTATTTTTTCAAATAATGTTTGCTGTCCCATGGCAATCGCTTCCTTTCAATATTCAACACATTTTTAGTCTTCATCACTAACTGTCAGCCTCTCCATACCTGCCAGAGTACGAGGCGTTTCACGAAACGCCTCCAATATCTCCAGCATAGTTCTGATTGGTGTTAGCAGCTCCGAATCCATCTCGTCCGATTTTTGTAGCCGTTCCAGTTCCGCTTCAATATGCTGCAGATTCTGCCGAAATGATACCAGCATTAGAGGATTGCCTGTAGCCACAACTTTCTGATGCAGAATGCTTTGTATGATATACTCTTGTCTTGTCCTGCACCCGCACATTTTAACGCGGTTTGTAAGTTCCTCATTTTCTTCCGGTGACAAGCGAAATGCCACTGTCACTGTTCTCCATCTGTTTTTTGCATCTCTATTTTTTTCTGACATTGATAAGTTCCTCCCTTTCTGAATCCAGATGCACAGCCATATCTGACTGCACCGTTGGAAATAAATGTGCATAATGATAAGTGATATCCACTGCCTCATGTCCTACTCTTTCGGCAATTGCAAGTGCCGAATATCCCATATGAATCAGCAGTGAAATGTGTGAATGCCTGAGTCCATGAATCTTGATTCTCTTGACTCCTGCCAGCTTTGCGCCTCTGTCCATCTCATGATGCAAATAACTCTTTGAAATGGTGAAAATCCTATCATCATCACTAATGTTATCCAATCTACTAATAAAATCTTCAATTTCGACAGCAAGAAAATCCGGCATAACAATCACTCGATTACTCTTTGGTGTCTTCGGATCTGTAACCACATCCTTACCTTCCAGCCTTTGATATGATTTATTGATGCGAAGTGTTTTCTTCGTAAAATCAAAATCGGCTGGTGTCAGTGCCAACAGTTCTCCTTCACGAATTCCTGTCCAATACAAAATTTCAAATGCATAATATGAGATGGGCTTGTCCGCCACCTGCTCAATAAATGCCTGATACTCATCCTGCGTCCAAAACATAATCTCCTTCGACTCTCCCTTCCCCATAAAACCTGCTTTTCGAGCCACATTATCCTTCAAATCATACATATTAACTGCATGATTTAAGATAGCACTCAACTGATTGTGTATGGTTTTTAAATACGTCGGCGAATATGCTTCTCCGTTGTCCTTTTTGAGTTTCATAATCTCATTCTGCCATTGAATCACATCCGCCGGACGAATCTCATTCAACTTCCTGTGTCCAAAGTATGGCAAAATCTTTGTTTCAATAATGTGCTTCTTTGTCAGAAACGAGTTGTACTTAATTCGTGGCTGAATATCCGAAAGATACAATTCTGCGAAATCCTTGAATTTCATATTGATATTCATTTCATCCTTCAACTTAAAAGCACGTTCCCATTCCTGGGCCTCACTCTTCTTAGCGAAGCCCCTCTTGGTCTTTTGCCTTCGTGTGCCGGTCCAGTCCTTGTAATAAGTCCTGACCTCCCACATTCCGGTCTTTTGGTTTTTGATAACCTCCATCAAATCACCTCTTTCTTATCTGTTGTTCCATAGATTCGCTCATCAAAATACTGTCTGCTGACTCGTCCCTTGATTGTCACAAATCCATCTGCCGCTCGCTCTGCGTTTAATTCGCGTATGAGCTTATATGCATATGATGTCGAGACTCCAAGCTCTTCCACTACATCTTTTGCTGTAATAAATCGTTTGTTCGTCATAAGCTGTTTCCTCCTCTCCGTTGCATTTTTATTGTTCAGTTCATTTCTGAACGGTTGTGTTGTGTTTTATAATAACAGTTCGTTTTTGTACTGTCAACACTTTCTGCCAAAAAACATTTCATTTTTGCACTGTTAGTGATATACTGTATATAGCTTTAAAAAGAAGGAGCTTTTGTAATGGGCGATAAATTTACCAGCCGAGTAGGCGTTTTAATCAGAAACTTCCGAATCGCAGCCGACCTAACCCAAAAGGAATTGGCTGAACGATGCGGACTTAATGAGTCCACAATCCGAAACTACGAATTAGGAAACCGTTATCCGGATGAGGCAACTTTGCTTAATATTGCAAATCATCTTAATGTCAGCTTCTTTGCACTGTCAGATCCGGATGTGGCAAACATCTTCAGTGCACTCCATGTGTTGTTTGATATGGAATGGGCATACGGATTGCGACCTACCATAAAGGATGGTGAAGTAGTATTAAAGTTTGAAGAACGACTTCCAAGTGCTGGACCTCGTCCGCAGGAAGATTTAGATTCATTCAAAAAGATGGTTGAGTATTGGGCAAGATTAAGAGACAACCTTGATGACGGAGCAATCACCGAAAGCGATTATTACAAGAAAGAAATCCGCTTCCCTGCAAATCCTATTGATAGCGATAAATCTTATTCCGTATCTCTTGATTTGGATGACGATGAACAGTTAATGGTTCAGGATATGGTGGAAAATGAAGAAGTTGCAGAAGCATTAAAAGATTTGTTTCCAGATTTCTCTTATGTGAAGAGGAAAAGGAAACCGAAGAAGGAGTAATACTACAATCTTATGGAGGAACATTCATGGATAATATTCAACAAATAGACTTTAACATTAACGAAGCATATGAGGATAACTACACTCCACCTATTCAAAGTGCCGATACTCTATTTCATTTTGTCGAAAGACTTGAATATCTGCTACCTATCATTGAACGATTAGCACTAGTCCCTAGATATTGCACCGAAGATACTGCATACTTAAAGATAGGAATTCGACAAATAGCATATCCCATGCTTTGCTTTTGCGATATAAATCTTCATAAAATGCAAGAGCATATTCGTTTCTATGGTGGTGATGGGTACGGCATTGCTTTTGCCAAGAAATGGGGAATAAGAAATTCTATTCAGCCAATACAATACATAACCCCTTCTTCTCCACTAATAAATGATTTCACTGAAGCATTTAAATTTTCCCTGTCTTCTGATACAAATGATGCTGCTCAAAATTTTCTACTCACTCAGATGTTGTACTTAAAACCAATTCAGGGAACAATGGATAGGAATAATACTTCTGTTCTAAAAAATTTCACTGATGAGTGTGAATGGCGCTTTATACCAGATTTAAGAAGTACCGACTTTCCACAGGTAATCCACGAAAAAGATTTGTTTAGTAAGCAAACATGGAATAAAGCTCTAGAGACAGACAATAAATGTTGGTTAAAATTCCAACCTGATGACATAAAATATATTATTCTAAAATCAAGAGATGATTTTGATATGCTTATTGATTTACTAAACTCTAAAAATCTTGAGCAAAATATTGTAAATACTCTTATTTCAAAAACAATAATATGGCAGGAAACGAAAGGAGATTTTTGATGTTTTCGAATTTTAAAAATGCATTTAAAGAAAATACACAATATACAGAAAAGCCACCTCAGGTAGTAATAGATGCTATAAGTTCTGATTTGCCAGATGACTTATTTTATGTATATGATCATGATGGTTTTTGTAGATTAGACGCTTCTAATGGTTTACAAATACAATCCGGTACTATTGAACTCTCTCAAGATGCCCAAAAAGCTCTACCCGAATCTCCTACTTTTGACGATATAATGCAGTATGCATATAATTCACAAACAATAATTAAATTACAACCTGACAAAGATGGTAAAATTACCATTAATGGTAATAAGTTTGATATCAATGATATGGTAAAAGCTCCTTTAAAAAATATACAATTAAAAAGTGCCGAACTATGGATGCAACCTGTCAAATTTCCAGAGCCATTCAAATTAACGATTGGAAATAATGAACATGAACTTGAAATGCTAATAACCCGAGTCCCAAACAATAGTTTATACACTCAAGAATACAAGAGCGTAAATCACTGTATGCTTTCTATAAGTTACAAATTAGATATGCATAATGAACCACCTCGGTTTTCATTTAACATTTCATTTAATATTGAAAACGCAAAAACGGCATCTGATATCGTTGTAGCATACGAAATATTCAACTCTTTTCTTGATGGTGAAGGATTAATGGGGGGGAGCAAATTAAATACATTACAAAAGCAACCCAACAAAAAAATATCCCAAGATACAATTTTATTTTGGAAGAAGGTATCCAAATTGGAGTCACTCTTGGATACATCATTTAATGTCAAAAAAGAGATTACTGTTGATGATGCAAAAACAATTGAGGCTCTATATTGCTCTCTTATTGAAAACAAGCCATTCAAAACGCACTGTAACTATAATAGTTTAAAAGGAAACGGAAGTTTAGAACCAATAGCCAATATAAAGCAGGGACAAGAAATATACTTAGAATTTCAAGCTAAAGATTGCATAGATGTATTTGATAAAGAAATTGAACTGTATTTATTACAAGGAATTTTCGGAGCGACTATAATTCCACCAAATATCGAAACAATAACTGATACTCAGGAATATGAAGTAAAACTAGAAAATGCCAAAGGAAAAAAAATGTACTGTTCTAGTCAATACTTCATGAATCAAGAGCTCCTTATGAAAACTCGAGATGATTCGAACCACATTGAAGTATTCCGTTTAGCTGATGAACTGAATACATTGGAATAAAAATTATTGTCATTTGATTGTCACTAGGCAAAAAACGAGCCAAGAAACGCTGTAAATTCAACGTTTCTTGACTCATTTGTATTATTCAAACTCAATCGTTGCTGGTGGTTTTCCCGTACAATCATACATTACCCTATTCACACCCTTTACTTCATTAACAATTCTACTTGTTACCTTTCCAAGCACCTCCCAAGGAAGCTCTGCTGCCTCAGCTGTCATAAAGTCGCTTGTGTTTACTGCACGAAGTGCGATTGCGTAATCATATGTTCTCTCATCACCCATAACACCTACGGAACGCATATTTGTAAGTGCTGCGAAGTATTGACCAAGATTTTTGTCTACGCCTGCCTTTGCAATTTCCTCACGATAGATGTAATCTGCATCCTGAACTATACGGACCTTTTCGGCTGTTACTTCGCCAATAATTCTTATGCCTAAGCCTGGGCCTGGGAACGGCTGACGGTATACAAGATATTCTGGGATACCTAATTCCAAGCCTGCTTTTCTTACCTCGTCCTTGAACAGTAGACGAAGTGGCTCGATAATTTCCTTGAAATCAACACAATCTGGAAGTCCTCCAACATTGTGATGCGATTTAATAACTGCTGACTTGCCTAAGCCAGATTCAATTACATCTGGGTAGATTGTTCCTTGAACAAGATAGTCAACTGCACCTATTTTCTTAGCTTCTTCTTCAAATACACGGATAAATTCTTCGCCGATAATTTTTCTCTTTCTTTCTGGTTCTTCTACTCCGGCAAGCTTTGAATAAAATCTTTCCTGAGCATTTACTCGAATGAAGTTCAAATCGTACTGTCCGTTTGGACCAAATACAGCCTCAACCTCATCACCTTCATTTTTTCTTAAAAGACCGTGGTCTACAAATACGCAGGTCAACTGCTTTCCAACAGCCTTAGCAAGAAGAACTGCTGCAACTGACGAATCTACGCCACCTGATAATGCACATAATACCTTGCCGTTTCCTACCTTTTCACGGATTTGCTTAATGGTTGTTTCTACGAATGAAGCCATTTTCCAATCTCCTGTACAACCACATACATTGTACACAAAGTTTGAAAGCATCTTCATTCCCTCTACAGTGTGCATAACCTCTGGATGGAACTGAACTGCATATAATTTTCTTTCAGCATTTTCCATAGCTGCTACTGGACAGTCTGAAGTATAGGCAACTACCTTAAAATTCTCTGGAGCCTTTGCAATATAGTCTGTATGGCTCATCCAGCAAACAGTTTTTTCAAAAACATTCTCAAATAAAACTGAAGACTTGTCTACATTTACCTCTGTTTTTCCGTACTCACTAACTGGTGCTGTTTCTACCTTGCCACCTAACATATATGACATAAGCTGTGAACCATAGCAAATGCCCAAAATAGGAATATTCAAATCAAAAATTTCCTTCTCACAACGAGGTGAATCATCACCATATACGCTGTTTGGTCCACCTGTAAAAATGATACCCTTTGGGTTCATTTCTTTAATTTTATCTAAACCCATATTGTATGGATGAACTTCACAATAAACATTACATTCTCTAACTCTTCTTGCGATGAGCTGATTGTACTGACCACCAAAGTCTAATACAATAATCATTTCCTTTTGCATTTTTTCCTCCTGAAAATGTATTTGTGTGTCTGGGGGAAAATTCACATATTAATTGAATTTGTGACACTGTAATAATTATAGATAATAGGAATTTTATTGTCAAGATTTAAAACCTTCCAGGGTAGCGTAAATTTACTGTAGGAATTAAAAAGGTAGCAGTCACCCATAAGATTTTCAGACTTGTTAACTGACCTTATTTTAATTCATTTTATCTGCTTTTACAAACCCCAGATATGATTTTTAATGCCGCAATCTTTTTAATCTGTGGATATGGTATAGAGTAAACCGGTGTATCAGCCATATTTACGAGTTTCTGCTTGTTTCGGTTCTCCATCAAAATCATTTCTCCGGCAGAATAAATAACTTCTTCCACACCTGCCGCCATTGACAGCTCCTGTTTCTGATACCTTACAAAAAAACTGCCAGAAGCATACTAATACCTCTGACAGTCCGAGAAAACTTTAGCCTTTCCATTAGCGAGAAACTTCATCCCAGCGCATAGCTTTTATAAATTGATTGACCAGCCTGATTTGTTCCAAATTTGCATCATTAATAAATTCAATTAAAACCTTTTGCTCGTCTAAAAGATTAACTTCATATTGCGACAGCTTCCGCTTGTTCACACCCTTTTTTATGATTCTATCCAAGCCATTGTTAATTTCATCATTTATACTGGGGGTCAAACTGGAATTTGTTTCAATATTAGTCATAGAAATATTATTTTTAGATTTAACACTCTCGTCCATTCTATTTAGTCCACCTGACCCATCTATATTATCCGTCATATACAAGTCATTTTTAAATAAACAACTTATATCTATCTTTAACGCATTGCAAATCAACTGAATTGTGTCGATTCTAGGGCAAGCCTTCTTCATAAGTATATTGGAAATTTGTGTTTTAGAAATATTTGATCGTTCAGAAAGTTCTGCCTGTGATATATTCTGCTTTTGCATATACTCTCGCAATTTATCTGAAAGGTCTTGCATCATTTTCTCCTTTGAAATATTTCACATATTTATTTTATCAATTTATATACGGAAAATACATACCATTATTGTTGAATATTTCGCAGAAATGTACACTATTTGTGTATTTAGTCCTATTAATTCTCCTTTCATCTAACCCTCCCTTCTTCTAACCCTCCCTTCTTCTAACTCTACAATCTTTCAATCTGAAAATTTCCCAATTTTTTAATTTTTCTACTCTTAATTATCACCAATCTAAATTTTAAAAAAATCTGTCATATATATAGTAGCAATAGATTTTTATATATATTGAAAAAACTATTTTCATAAAAATCCTACTACTAATGTAAAGAAATTTATAAATACTGATGAAAGAAGGAATTTACAAATGATAAAAATTAAGAATTTTATTAAATTACATACAACTTTAACTAACATATTTTTAATTATAATTTTAAATGCAATATACATTTATTTAAGCTATAATAACACTGCCCTAGCTTTCATCTTTAAATATCTATTTGAAGAAAAAATAAATAATTGTATTGATATTTCTGAAGAAACTCAGTATAGACAATGTATTTATTTTTTCTTTGCAATCTATCACAATTTTACCCCTCTGCTAAAAAGATAAACACCTCTGGTATATGCTTTTATTTTCCCTAAAAGTTACACGCTATCGTCTGATGATTTTTCTCATCTGTATATTCAGCTTTCCAATAATGTCTGTCGTTTATTTCTCTATAAATTATTCCGTTTAAATTATTTTGTATTTTTGTTTTAAATGGATATTTCAAAAATATAAAAATATGTTCAGCAGAATTATTAGTAAATCCACCTTGTGATGTTTCGACAATTTCATTTTTCGCTTCTAGCTCTTTTTTTAGTATTTCTTTCAATTCAACACTTAATTTATCAATTAATTCTTTATCTATCATAATATTTTACCTTATAATATTTTTCAAAGTTATAAACAATATTCTAGTTTCTTTATTCTTCATCCATAAACGCATCATAAGCATAGCTTTCTATTCCATCTAATAAATTATCATTTTCATCATATACTTTATATTGCATTTGTACATCTCCTAGTGATGTTTCTCCATCTAATCCTAGTAAAATAGTGTAGAACACTTCATTCATAACTGAATCTAATAATTCCTTTATCTCATCATCAGATATACCTTTTGAAACGATATTTTTTATTTGATTTCCTACTTGTGTTTCTTTTTGGCTATCAAAATATATATTTAGCATTTCTCGTTTTTCTTTATAACAATTATTAACAAATTCTTCTGCTGTCATTACTGACCTCCTTATCTGCCATTTTTGACTTTTTCTGATTACATACCCCTTCTAATTTTCCTAATCCTCCCCACCTAATTTTCCCCTATTTAATTACATATATCTTTCCCCGCTCACTCCTACTCCAAATATTTCTTCACATATTTTCCCGTATATGATTTTTCGTTTTTAGCCACCTGTTCAGGTGTTCCCGTTGCCACTATAGTTCCTCCCTTATCTCCTCCCTCTGGGCCTATATCAATAATATAGTCAGCAGTTTTTATTACATCTAAGTTGTGTTCGATTACAACTACTGTGTTGCCACCGTCTGACAATCTTCTAAGAATTTCCACAAGCTTGTGAACATCAGCAAAATGAAGTCCTGTGGTTGGCTCGTCAAGAATGTAAATGGTTTTGCCAGTATCTCTCTTTGCAAGCTCTGTTGCCAGCTTGACACGCTGAGCCTCACCACCAGAAAGCTCTGTGGAAGGCTGCCCCAGCTTAACATAGGATAGACCTACATCATACAAGGTCTGTATCTTTCGCTGAATAGAAGGAACATTCTCAAAGAACTTTACTGCCTCTTCTACAGTCATATCTAATACATCGAAAATATTCTTGCCCTTATACTTGACCTCTAAGGTTTCTCTATTGTATCTCTTTCCACCACATACCTCACATGGAACATAAACATCTGGCAGGAAGTGCATTTCTATTTTTGTAATACCAGCACCAGCACAGGCCTCACAACGACCACCCTTTGCATTAAAGCTGAAACGACCCTTTTTGTAGCCTCTTTCCTTAGCGTCCTTTGTAGCTGCAAACAAATCTCTAATCTGGTCAAACACGCCTGTATATGTGGCTGGATTGCTTCGTGGAGTTCTGCCTATTGGCGACTGGTCAATGTCAATAACCTTGTCAAGCTGCTCCATACCTTTAATTTCCTTATGGTCGCCAGGAATAGTTCTGGCTCTGTTCAGGTTTTTGGCAAGGGATTTGTACAAAATCTCATTGACCAAAGAGCTTTTACCTGAGCCTGACACACCTGTTACACAGGTCATAATACCAAGAGGAATTTCCACATTAATATTCTTTAAGTTGTTTTGTTTTGCACCAATAATCTTTAAATATCCTGTTGGCTTTCTTCTTTCCTTTGGCACAGGAATTTTAATTCTGCCACTAAGATAAGCGCCTGTAATAGACCTTTCATTTGCCATAATCTCTTTAGCATTTCCACAGGCAATTACCTCGCCGCCGTGAGTACCTGCTCCCGGTCCAATATCTACAATGTAGTCTGCTGCCAGCATTGTATCCTCATCATGCTCTACTACAATTAGTGTATTTCCTAAATCTCTAAGGTGAATAAGCGTAGACAGTAATTTATCATTATCCCTTTGGTGCAAGCCAATACTAGGCTCATCTAAAATATAGGCTACACCTACAAGTCCTGAACCTATCTGTGTAGCAAGTCTAATTCTTTGTGCCTCTCCACCAGATAAGGTAGATGTGGCTCTTGCTAGAGATAGATAATCCAAGCCTACATTAACTAAAAATCCAATTCTTGACTTTATTTCCTTTAAAATCTGTCCACCAATAAGCTCATTTCTGCTGCTAAGCTTCATATTTTCCAGGAACTGCTGTAGGTCAATAATAGACATTTTTGTGATTTCATAAATATTTTTATCTGCTACAGTTACAGCAAGCGAAGTTTTCTTTAGCCTTTGTCCCTTACATTCTGCACAAGGAGAAATCTGCATAAATTCCTCATACTCAGCCTTTATGGTTTCAGAGCTGGTTTCCCTGTATCTTCTGGAAACATTCTTTATAAGACCTTCAAACTCTACATCATAAACACCTTCTCCACGCATACCCTTGTAATGCACCTTTACATTTCTGCTAGTTCCGTGAATAAGCATTTTTCTTACATCCTCAGGTAAATCCCTAAAAGGAGTATCCAGACTAAAATTATATTCCTTAGCAAGTGCCTCTAAAAGTGCGTGAGTAAAGCTGCCCTTGTCATTTGAGGACTGCCAGCCCATAACCACAATACAGCCTTCATTTAAGCTAAGGCTGTCATCAGGAATCATTAATCTTTCGTCAAACTCCATTTTGTAGCCTAAGCCAAAGCAGACCGGACAAGCACCAAAAGGGTTGTTGAATGAAAAGCTTCTAGGCTCAATTTCCTCCATACTAATTCCACAATCAGGGCAGGAGAAGCTTTGACTAAACTTCATTTCCTCTCCATCTATAATGTCAACCACCATAAGTCCATCAGCAATTCGTAAGGCTGTTTCAATAGAGTCAGTTAATCTCTTTTCTATGCCCTCCCTGACTGAAAGTCTGTCAATTACGATTTCTATATTGTGCTTTATATTTTTGTCTAAGGTAATGTCCTCAGAAAGCTCATACATATTTCCATCAACCCTTATTCTGACAAAGCCTCCACGCTTTGCCTGGTCAATTACCTTTTCGTGTCTGCCCTTTTTTCCTCTGACAATAGGTGCAAGCACCTGAAACTTAGTTCTTTCAGGAAGCTTCATAATCACATCTACCATTTGGTCTACTGTCTGTTTACTAACCTCTCTGCCGCAATTTGGACAGTGTGGTGTTCCTATTCTGGCGTATAATAATCTAAAATAATCATAGATTTCTGTAACTGTTCCAACAGTTGAACGAGGATTTCTATTGGTAGATTTCTGGTCAATAGAAATAGCTGGCGATAAGCCCTCTATACTTTCAACATTTGGCTTTTCCATTTGTCCCAAAAACATTCTTGCATAAGAGGACAAGGACTCCATATATCTTCTTTGTCCCTCTGCATAAATAGTATCAAACGCCAATGATGACTTTCCAGAACCACTAAGTCCTGTAAGTACAACAAATTCATTTCTTGGTATATCTACATCTATATTTTTAAGATTATGCTCGGCTGCGCCTCTGATTTTAATAAATTCCTTTTTACTCATTTTATAACCTTAAAACCGTATCCTTTCTCTATCTAATTCAAAATTTTCTATTAAAAACCAAAATACATGTCATAATACAAACCGTAATACAAACCCTTACTTCCTGGCCTTAGTAAGCTCCAGCATTTGATCTCTTAGCATAGCCGCAGTTTCAAAATCCAGCTCGGCTGCTGCCTTCTGCATCTTTTTCTTTATTGCTGTTGCCAGCTTGTCTATCTCTTTATTGCTCATTGATTCTGGGTCTTTTTCCAGCTTATCAATAGTCTTTGTAGCCTCCTTAGTAATACTAATAAGGTCCCTGACTGCCTTTTTAATAGTAGTAGGCGTAATGCCATGCTCTTTATTATATGCCTCCTGTATAGACCTTCTTCTTTTAGTTTCACTAATGGCCTTTTCCATAGACTCAGTAATAGTGTCTGCATACATAATAACATGACCTTCAGCATTTCTGGCTGCTCTACCAATAGTCTGGATAAGAGAGGTTTCTGAACGGAGAAATCCCTCTTTATCAGCATCTAAAATAGCTACAAGGGAAATTTCCGGAATATCCAAGCCTTCTCTTAAAAGGTTGATACCTACTAAAACATCAAAAGCATCTAGTCGCATATTTCTAATAATTTCCGTTCTTTCCAAGGTATCTATATCAGAATGAAGATACTCAACTCTTATACCTACCTCTTTCATATAGGTAGTAAGGTCCTCTGCCATTCTCTTTGTAAGAGTGGTAACAAGAATTTTGTTTTTCTTTTCCACCTCTTTGTTTATCTCTGATATAAGGTCATCAATCTGACCCTTTATTGGTCTGACATCAACATCCGGGTCTAAAAGTCCTGTTGGTCTGATAATTTGTTCCGCACGCAAAAGCTCGTGCTCGCCCTCGTACACATTTGGTGTAGCCGAAACAAATAACATCTGGTCAATTTTTCCTTCAAACTCCTCAAAATTTAAAGGTCTGTTGTCCTTTGCTGACGGTAATCTAAAGCCATAATCTACAAGTGTACTCTTTCTTGATTGGTCACCTGCATACATACCTCGGATTTGCGGTATAGTAATGTGGGACTCGTCCACTATAATAAGAAAATCATCACCGAAAAAGTCTATTAAAGTATTAGGAGTTGAACCCGGCTCTAAGCCAGCTAAATATCTGGAATAATTCTCAATACCTGAACAAAAGCCTGTTTCACGCATCATTTCTATATCGAAATTAGTCCGTTCAGATATTCTTTGTGCCTCTAACAGCTTGTCCTCACTTTTGAAATAATCAACCCGCTCAGCCAGTTCCTCTTCAATAGCCTTAGTTGCCTCCATCATCTTTTCAGGAGCAACTACATAATGGGACGCAGGGAAAATAGCTATATGCTCTAATGTAGCCTTAATCTCTCCTGTAAGTGTATCTATCTCTGTAATTCTGTCCACTTCGTCCCCAAAAAATTCTATTCTGATAGCTCGGTCAGTAGATGCTGCTGGGAATATTTCAATAACATCACCTCTTACTCTAAAGGTGCCTCTCTTAAAATCCATTTCATTTCTGTCATACTGAATATCTATGAGCCTGCGGATAACCTCGTCCCTGTCCCTTTCCATCCCCGGTCTAAGAGATAAAACCATATCCTTATAATCAGCCGGACTACCAATACCATAAATACAGGATACTGAAGATATAATAATAACATCCTTTCTTTCAGTAAGAGCTGCTGTAGCCGAATGTCTAAGCTTATCTATTTCATCATTAATAGAGGAGTCCTTTTCAATATAAGTATCTGTAGATGGCACATATGCCTCTGGCTGGTAATAATCATAATACGAAACAAAATACTCAACTGCATTTTCTGGAAAAAACTCCTTAAACTCACCATATAGCTGTGCTGCTAAAGTTTTATTGTGAGCAATAATAAGTGTAGGTTTATTTAATTTTTCTATAACATTTGCCATAGTAAAGGTCTTACCAGAACCAGTAACACCCAGAAGAGTTTCAAACTGATTACCCTCCTTAAAGCCTTTTACAAGCTTTTCAATAGCCTGTGGCTGGTCGCCTGTAGGCTTATATGGGGCTTTTAACTTGAATTTATTCATAGCAAATTCCTCCATTTGCAATATTTAATCTTATACCCTCACCTAATATATATGAGTATAACAGAAGAAAATAAAAAAGTACAGAACAAACTGAACATTTGTTCTGTACTTTAATTTTTCATTTATTTTATTTGCTCTTTAATATATTTTATGCCTTCATTTAGCTGGCTATCCATTTCTTTTTTAATAGTGCCGTCCTCATTATAAGCACTTTTATCCTCTGGCAATGAAACCTCAATATCTGGCTCTATGCCTTCTCCGTGGATATTTCTTCCATTTGGTGTAAAGTATCCGGCTATTGTAAACTTAACTGCTGTGCCATCTCTAAAGGTATAGGTGTTTTGTACTATACCCTTTCCATAGGTTTTTTCACCGATAATTGCACCTAAGCCATAGTCCTGAATTGCACCAGTAAAGATTTCTGAAGCACTTGCTGAATATCCGTTTACAAGCACACACATTGGAAGGTCCAGACACTTTGCGTCAGAATACTCTGTTTCCTGATGTCCATTTTTATCTTCCATATAAACAATTTTTCCCTCTGGAAGAATTCTATCCAACATTTTAACAACAGTATCGTAATAGCCACCACCGTTAGAACGAACATCAAAGATAATACCTTTAATATTCTTATCTAACAAATCATTTAAGCCCTCTGTAAACTGGTCATAAGTAACACCCTCGAAAGCCGTTATCTGCATATAACCTATATTACCCTCTAATACCTCAGTATAAATAGTCTTGCTTTCTATCTGCTCTCTTGTTACCTCAAACTCTTTAATTTCAGAATCTCTTCTTATAGTAAGCTTAACAGTAGTACCCTCTTCACCTCTGATAAGGGTAACTGCCTCGTCTATAGACATACTTCTAATATCTACATCATCTATAGCAATAATTCTGTCATTGGCTCTTACCCCAGCCTTGTAAGCAGGTGCGTAATCGTATGGATTTACAGCAATGATTTCTCCTGTGCTTTCGTCCTTTTGCACAACCACGCCAATACCACAATACACGCCCTGGTCAGCCTCTAATACAGCCTTCCATTCCTCTGCATCATAATAATCTGCATACTTATCATCTAAAGAATCAATTATACCCTGGTATATTGAATCTGCCAGCTTATCCTTGTAGTCATCATCTACATTGTAATAATTTTCATCAATCAGCTTAAGAATTTGTTCTGCTTTCTTTTCAATATCATCCTTACTGGCAGCACCGTCTGGATTAACATTTAAATAATCGTTTTTAATAACACTATATAATCCAAAAATTAATGCAACTGTTATTGCAGCAATAATACCACCTATGATAAATCCCTTAAAAAAGCCATTCTTTTGGGGCTTTTCATTTTGATTATTATTCATATTGTAAGAATAATTTCCTTGATAGTTTCCATATTGATAATTGTTTACATTGTAATTGTTATTTTCATTCATCAATAACTATGCCTCTTTTCATTATTATGGTGATACATATGATAATGGCTCAACATAAGAACCATTTAATCTAACTGTAAAATGTAAATGCGGACCTGTTGATGAGCCTGTACTTCCTACAAGGCCAATCAAATCTCCTTTCTTTACATAAGTACCTTCTTCAACCTTAAATGCAGACATATGCATATATATAGTATATAATCCATTTCCGTGATCTATTCCTATCCAGTTACCTGCTGACCAGTTGTAATTTGCCCAGGCAACCTGTCCGTCATATGCTGCATAAATAGGTGTTCCAAGAGGTGCTGGAATATCAATACCTGAATGTAAATGACTTACACCAGTAATAGGGTGAACTCTATATCCAAATGATGAAGAAATGAAAGAGTATCCTGGAAGTGGCCATGACAACTGACCACCATTGTAGGTCAACTGTAAATTCTGTAATTTTCTCTTTCTCTCAATTTCCTCAAGCTCTTTGATTAACTCCTCCTGAGCAGCTATATCCTCCTCAAGTGCCTGAATTTGTGAATTTGCACCATATATTTTATTGTAGTAAGCGTCTAACTCTGTCTTCTTATTTGACATAAGGGTTTGCTGAGCCTGTTGTTCAGATTTGGTTTCATTTAAAACAGAATTAAGCTCATTAAGTGCTGACTGAAGCTCTGTCTTTTGAATGTCCAGCTCTGTCTTTGAAGCTTCAAGCTCATTTAACATATCGCGGTCATACTGTGTTAATTCAGTAATATAGTTAGCTCTGTTAAGCAGTTCCTCCATATCTGCACTTTGCAGAATCATTGTTGCAGATTGGGCATTTCCATTTTCGTACATATACTGAATTCTTACAGCCATATCCTCGTACTGCTTGTCTATTTCTGCCTCTTTATTTTGGATTTCAACCTCTTTGGCATCTATTTCAGACTGCTTTTCAGCCGCCTGCTGTTCAAGACTATATATATTACTTGCAAGCTCACCTACTCTTTTATCAATAGCTGCAATATATGCCTCGCTATCATTCTTTAGGTTTTCTAATGACGACAAATAGCTTTCTGTGTCCTTAAGCTCCTGCTCCATCTCTGCTTTTTTGTCCTTTTCCTCCTGCAAGTCACCATATATAGGTACTGCAAAAGCAACCACAACAAATATTAAGATGAAGGTTTTTAAATAAAACTTTTTCTTCATATAGTCCTCCTATACCTTCAAATGCTTTCTAATAGTAATCATACTACCTAATACACCAATACCTGCACCGATAATAAGTGCCATAGGTATTAATACCTTAAATATTTCTCCTACAGATATGAAATTAACTATTGTTGATATAGATTGGAACTGACCAAGAATATATCCAACAACCTCTCTGTATATAAAGAATATTATAATAAGAGGAATAGCTGCACCTATAAGACCTATTGTAATACCCTCCACAATAAATGGAGCTCTAACAAAATAGTCTGTTGCACCCATCAATTTCATAATGCCTATTTCTTCCTTACGGACAGTAATACCGACCATAACTGTATTACTAATAAGGAATATACCTACACCTAATAATATAATAATAATTGCTGCTGATACTAATGCCGTAAGCTTTCCAAAGTCGCTTAACATTCCTGCTGCACTTGATGAATAATTAACCTGTCTTACTCCGTCAAGTGTCTTTACATAAGCAACAAAAGTATCCTGCATTTCTATATCATTAAGCTTAACTGTATATGATGCTGAGTTTGCTAATGGGTTTTTCCCCTTAAAGCCTTCAGCTAATTCTTCCTTGTCACCAAAGTATTGCTTTTTAAAATTTTTCCAAGCCTCCTCGGCAGATGTAAAGCTAATGCTTTCCACCTCTACGCGCTTTTTAATAGTTTCGCCAATAGAGTCTATCTTATCCTGTTCAATACCATAATCAAAGAAAATAGTAATCTCCACCTGCTGTTCTGCATTTTTTACAATATGCTGTAAATTGACAACTACTGAATAAAATAATCCAATAAGGAAAATACAAGCAGTAATTGTACCTATTGAAGCAAGAGTATATAGCTTATTTCTCTTTAAATTCACTAAGCCCTGCTTAAGACTGTAGAAAAATGTACTAATCTTCATAAATATATCCTCCTGCCTTCTCATCGCTGATAATAACACCCTTTTGCATAGTAATAACTCGTTTTTGCATAGCATCAACGATTTCCTTGTTGTGTGTTACTACAACGACAGTTGTACCTCTCTTATTGATTTCTTCTAGTAATTTCATTATTTCCCAAGAATTTTTGGGATCAAGGTTTCCAGTTGGCTCGTCTGCCAATAAAATAGGGGGGTTGTTCACTAATGCTCTGGCAAGTGCAACTCTTTGCTGCTCGCCACCAGAAAGCTCCTTTGGAAGTGAACGGTATTTTTCTGCCAATCCAACCATAGACAACATAGCTGGAACTCTTCTTCTAATAGTGCTTGCAGATACCCCTACAACTCGCTGGGCAAATGCAACATTTTCATATACATTTCTATCCTTAAGTAATCTAAAGTCCTGGAACACAACTCCAATATTTCTTCTTAAATAAGGAATTTTTCTTCTTTTTAATTTGTTTATAAGCTTGTCATTTATATATATTTTGCCTGATGTAGGCTCTAATTCTTTAAGTAAAAGTTTGATAAGTGTAGACTTTCCTGCACCAGAATCTCCTACAATAAAAACAAACTCGCCTTTTTCTATTTTAAGATTAATGTTGTTTATTGCCGGAGCACCTGCTGAGTAATTCTTACTTACTTCTTCAAGTACAATCATTTTTCTTCCTCCTTAGCCAAATTTCTTTCAAATCCCATATAGAAGCTCAAAGCTCCTATCCAAATTTACACATTAAAAATATAAACTATTCTCTCTTAATAGTCTAGTGTTTCCATATATTTCATATATTTGACAACCATCATTGCAATTTTAAATGTAATAGAGTCCTCAAATATTCTTATATCCAAACCTGTTTGCTTTTGTATCTTGTCTAATCTGTATACTAATGTATTTCTATGAATAAACAACTGTCTACTGGTTTCAGACACATTCAAATTATTTTCAAAAAATTTGTTTATAGTAGTAAGCATTTCATCATCAAAATTATCTGGTGATTTATTTCCGAAAATTTCTCTTATGTACATTTTGCATAATGGCAATGGAAGCTGGTAAATAAGTCTGCCTATTCCTAAATTGCTATATGCAACAATATTTTTTTCACTATAGAAGATTTTTCCGACATCAAGTGCCATTTTAGCTTCCTTGTATGACTTTGAAACCTCTTTAATTTCATCAATAACTGTACCTACAGAAATATGAACTCTGGACATAGCCTCTGTATTAAGCATATCCAGCATAGTGCTGGCTACTCTCATAATATCCTCATGAGTATCTGTATCCTTTATCTGTTTTACAATAATAATATTCTTTTCATCTACAGCAGTAATGAAATCTTTTGATTTTGGAGGAAATAATGTTCTTAAAATCTCATAAGCATTGCTATCCTTTTCATTTTGAGTTTCTACAATATAGACTATTCGCTTAACCTCAGTTTCTATATGAAGTTTTTTAGCTCTATTATAAATATCTATTAACAAAAGGTTGTCCAACAATAAATTCTTAATAAAATTGTCCTGATCAAATCTTTCCTTATAAGCCACCAATAAATTCTGTAATTGGAATGAGGCCATCTTTCCAACTAAATTTATACCATTTCCGCTTCCCTTTACTAATAAAATGTATTCTAAATCTGTTTCATCATCAACCTTAAAAAGCTGATAATCTGACATTTCCTGCACTTCAGCCGACGAATCTATAAAAGAAAGTACAACCTCCGTATATGCTTCCTCTTCAGTATCTAAGGTGCTTGCCAGAACCTTTCCCTCTACATCAAAAACACATAACTCAGTACGACTGATATTTGTAATTCCTTCTATTGTTGATTGTAAAATTTGATTTGTTATCATCTATATATTCGCTCCTTGCCATAAATGCCACTAATTCATCACTATTCATTCTAACATATTTCAAATCCTGTCGCAACTAGGAATGACCTATAATTATGTGAATTATCTATGACTTGGAGATTATTTTATATATCTTTTTATTTTACACAAAAACAGGCATCGCCTTAACAACTAAGACGATGCCTGTTTCTTTATAACAAGATCATTTCACTAAATTAGTTGACAATAATCTGCTCTGTTTCTTTATCAAAGATATGAAGTTTGTTTAAATCAAATGCAAACTTAACTACATCTCCAACCTTTGCTGTTGTACGAGGATTTACTCTTGCTGTCAGATGGAATCCTTCGATATCGAAGTATAAGTAAACTTCAGCACCAAGTAATTCGTATACTCTGATTGTAGCTTCGATTACGCAATCAGGGTTAGCATTGATGATAACTTCTGAATCATTAAGGTCTTCAGGACGGATACCCATGATAACTGTTGTATCAACATATCCTGCTTCAATAAGCTTCTGAGCTTTTCCTTCAGGAAGTTTAACTGTGTTGCCACCAAACATAAGTACAACATCTTCACCTGACTGTACAACCTTAGCATTAATAAGGTTCATCTGTGGTGATCCCATAAATCCTGCAACGAATACGTTACATGGCTTGTCATAGAGATTCTGTGGTGTATCTACCTGCTGAACAATATTCATCGGAATATATTTGTCAACGTCGGTGCCGGAGTATGGGATACCTATAACATGGCTACCGGACTGATGGGCGATATACTTTCTTACATCCGTCTCTATGCTCTTGGTCTGGCAGGCGGTATGCTTGGCGGTGTGTTCAATCAGCTTGCCTTCATGGTAAATGATGCGGCAGGTCCCGCCTTGGGTTGGCTGTTCTGCGGACTGATACTGGTATTCGGACATACGCTGAACATTGCCATGTCTTGCTTGAGTGCTTTCGTACATCCGCTTCGTCTGACATTTGTGGAATATTTCAAGAATTCCGGTTACGACGGCAAAGGCGAAGCTTATAAACCTTTTAGAGTAGTAGAAAAACAAACAAATTAAAAACAAATAAAAACAGAAACATTATGAATGAAATTTTAGGTTATCTCGGTCTGGGCCTGATGTTGGCTCTTGCAGGAATTGGCAGTTGCTTCGGTACAACCATTGCCGGTAGTGCGGCAGAAGGAGCTTTGAAGAAAGATCCTTCCAAGTCAGCGAGTTATATGATTTTGTCGGCTCTTCCGGCTACACAGGGACTTTATGGCTTTGTGGCTTTCCTGATGTCTATGGGTAGAGACTTTGCCACAGACGGTCCTTTGATGCTGGGCATTGGCTTGGGTGTCGGATTGGTATGTCTGTTTTCCGCTATCCGCCAAGGACAGATTTGTGCAAACGGTATTGTGGGTATTTCCCAAGGACACGACGT
>OIZX01000544.1_pt1 | contig 25182 bp, 29 predicted proteins | sample 1588621 | NCBI WGS metagenome assembly OIZX01 (sample SAMN03283276) | human gut metagenome | biome: human-associated habitat; material: feces | host: Homo sapiens | place: Peru | collected 2012 | reverse complement strand
TCGGCACGGCGGCGGTGGAGCACAACAACTTTGCCGTGTCCGCGTCCTTCTATGGCTCAGCCTTCACGGACAAGATCCCAACCGAATACAAAGACAACATCACCGAGATGCGGACAGCCTTCTCTCTTCTGGATTCGGCGGTCGCCGCCGTGAATACCTGAGCCGAGAGCGGCGGCCTTGACCCCTTGCAGGTCAAGGCCGTTTTCTATGCTCTCTGCTTTGGTGACGACGCGCCTACCCGCCGTGCCGCCGCCAACTTCGTGGAGTGCTCTACCGTCTGGAGGAGCGCACCGAAACCACCACGGACGTGCTGGAGGATGGCACGGTGGTGGTGCAGACCACCGTCTACTATGTGGCGATACCGCTGCCGTTGGAAACGGTGTATGAAAATCTGGCGGCATGGCAGGGAGAACCTGTTACCGAGGAGGACAAAGCTAACGCAGCCCACATTTACAGCATGGTGGTGGGCAGTACAGGCGGCGATACCTTCGATGGCAGCTATACGCCCGGTGGCGGCAGCGGCGTAGAACTGGATATCTCCGACCTGACAAGTCCCGCCAGCAAGAACGCCGCCGATCTGGTGGCCTACGTCACCAACGCATGGCAGTCCGGCCGGGGCTATGTGTGGGGCACTTATGGTTAGGTGCTGACGCCGGAGCTGTTCCAGTACAAGCTGACCCAATACCCGGAGGGGGTGGGACAATATGCGGATTTCATCCGCAATAACTGGCTGGGCAAACACACCGCTGACTGCGTAGGACTTATCAAGGGCTACGGCTGGCTCAATGCGGACACTATGGAGATCGAGTACGGCACCAACAGGATGCCGGATATTGGCGCCAACCAGATGTACTACAACGCCACGCGCAAAGGTACCATCGATACCATACCGGAAGTGCCGGGTCTGGCGGTGTGGAAGTCGGGACACATTGGCGTATACATCGGCGATGGTCAGGTCATCGAGGCCATGGGTACCAAGTACGGTGTGGCCAAGACGCGGCTCCAAGGCCGCGGCTGGACACACTGGCTGGAGATTCCGTATATCAACTATGATTAACAGGAGAACACAAATGAACGAAAATACTTGCACATTAGAAAAGGAAATGCGGCGGGCATTGCTGGAAAAGCTGGAGCAGAACTATCTGGACTACACTGCCTCGCTGCAAACTTTGACGTCAGAACAGATGCTGGACAAGACAAAAGAAATCTATGCGGCGCAGGTCTGCTGCCGGTTGGTGCAGCGCAGGGATGATATTTCCCTCCCGCAGATGCGCCATCTGCTGTCGCTGGATGATCCGCTGGCGGCGCTGCGGGACATATACATGGCCACTGGTAAAGTGATAAGATATATCGCCTAATATGGTAGCCTTTCGGATAATTTTTGTGGCATGGTCGATAATGATTTCCATATGGTCTCCTATTCTTCTATGCTCAGTATATCAGCTTTCTTGAATGCTGCTACCCCAATCAGAATACATGCTAACCTACAATTACAGCGGCGAAAACAATACCGCTACTATTTCGGATTTGGACTTATCAGGTCCACCAAATAAGAAAAGACACCCCATCGGGGTGTCTTTTCTTATTTGGTCTCCTGCTTCCTGCCATGCATAGAATATGAAACAACGAAAAAATCAGGCGCATCACACATTCCCACAGCTTCTGGCCGGTGGTTGTCTCGCTGCTTCTAATGCTGGCGCTGCTGCGCCTGCCCACTGGCTGCGAGTGGGCGCACTCATACCGGAACGCCGACCGGGTCTGCGCGCTGGTGCTGTCCACCGATGAGAGCGATATCCACGACACCGGCCTTATCCGTACCGGTGACCGGCGCTGCCGCGTGCGGATACCCGGCAGGCAGTTCGCCGCCAGCTTGGCGGCTATGCTTGATAAATCCTTATAATGCCAGCAGGTTTTGGAACGCCTGTGCATAGATGCGGCGCAGCCTCTCTATGTTGTCCAAGGCGATATATTCGTCCGCCTGATGCTCCCGGGATTCCTCGCCGGGAAACACAGGCCCGAAAGCGATAATGTTCTCCATGGCCTTTGCATAGGTTCCGCCGCCGATGGCAAGCGGCGCGGAAAGGTCTCCCGTCTCCTGCCGATAGGCCGCCAGAAGGCTTTGCATGACGGGGCCGTTTTTGTCCTGATAAACGCTTTTTTCCGGGTGGATGGGCGCAAGGGTGAACCCGTAGGGCTCCACTGCGCGGCGCACCGTTTCGGCAATATGATCGGCGGCAGCGGTTTCCGGATGGCGGATATCGACAGAAAGCCGGATGAGGCCGTCCTCCACCCTCAGAAGTCCCACATTCATAGACAGCGGCCCGCTATCGGGAGAGGTCATGGCAATGCCCAGCCTTTTACCATACACGTCGCTGCCAAACAGCGCCCGATATGCCGCGGCGAACGGCCCGCTCTCTGCCGGCAGCTGCTCCATGGCGCGGTCAATGGCGTTCTCGCCTCGCCAAGGCGTGCTGCCGTGGGCGCATTTTCCCGCCGCCTGATAGGTTCCCGCTGCCGTGGTGACCGTGCAGGCATCCGGCACCATGTTCACCACCGTGCCGCCTTTGGCGTTCAGAATACCGGAGCCGGTCAGCGGCATGGTCAGATGAAGGCGCAAAATCCCCTTTTCACAGTAGATGGCGGGGAAATCTGCATCCGGTGTGAAGCCAAAGCGAACAGGCTCTTCATGGGCCACATAGGCCGCCATATCATCCCAAGGGCCGGATTCCTCCGTCTGTCCGAAGATAAAGCGGATGCGGCGGGGCATGGGCTTTCCGGCGCGTTCATACGCCTGCGCCACATCATGGGCCGCGAAAAGCGCGATCAGGGTGGGCCCCTTGTCGTCGATTGTGCCGCGGCCGTACAGCCGTCCGCCGTCTATGGTTCCGGCATAAGGCGGATAATGCCAGCCATCTCCCGCGGGGACCACGTCCAGATGGCCAAGGCAGCCGATGATCTCCGCGCCCTCGCCGATTTCCGCATAGCCGTACAGCCCGTCGGCGTTCTTTGTATGAAAGCCCATACGTTGGCAAAGGGAAAGCGTGTAATCCAGCGCTTGGGCCACGCCGTTTCCGAAGGGCTTTTCCTGATCCCGCCGGGCCACCGATTCAATGGCCAGCAGCTCCTGCAAAGACTTCAGCAGTTCTTCCATGTTGATTCGCTCCTTTATTATCACCACGCGCCGGGATAGCCCAGCGTTACGGCCGCATTTTCCGCTCCGGCACGCATGCAGGCCGGGATCGACTCCTTTTTCAGCCACGCCATCAGGAATCCGGCAATAAAGCTGTCCCCCGCGCCCATGGTATCCACCACGGAGCACGGAACGATCTGGCCCGGATAGAAGCTTTCGCCGTCATAGGCAAGGCTCCCTTTTCCGCCTCGGGTGGCCACCACGATCTGGGGACCCAGCGCCGCTACCTCCAGAATCCGCGCCTTGAGGCTTTCCTCATCGGAGGCGTCATCTGAGAAAAACGCCACGTTCACATGGGGCAGCGCGATCCTGCCCGCCTCATCCAGCGGGCGCTCGGCCCCGTCAAAGGCCACGGGGATCCCCATGGCGCGAACGTCGGCCAGTTGACTTTCCGTATGCCCCCACAGTCCGGTGACCAGCAGATTGTATCCCTTGAGGAAGTCAAAATCCGCCTGCCGGAGTCTGAAATCCGCCATGACGCCCTCATCATAATCGCCGAATACCCGCTCACCATTGATGCGCTCTACATGGGAGAAGGCAGTTTTGCCGGGCAAAATCTGCACATGGCTGACGTCTACGCCCTTCTCTTGCAGCGCGGCGCACATCCGTTTTCCAAAATCATCCGTACCCACCGCGCCCAGATAGGCGGACTGGCCGCCCAGACGCCTTACATACACCGAAACATTGACCGGATTTCCGCCGGGAAAGCTCTCGCCGGTGTTGTCATAATAATCCACACAGTTGTCGCCTGCGCACGCAATTTTTATCATAATAACTCCTTTGCCCTTTGCAGCGCCAGTCCTGCGGCGCCGGTAGGATCGTCCATATAGTGAGTCACCAGCTCCAGCGTGGCGCGGCCGTCATAGCCCGCCTGCCGGAAGTCGCTGACAATCTGTTTCAGGTTCAATACACCGTCTCCGGGGATCAGATGGGTTTCCGTCACGCCATCGCAGTCCACCAAATGCAGATGGGCCATTCTGCTTCCCAGATGGCGGCAATAGTCCACCGGGTCCTCGCCCTGCAATACCGGCGGCACCACATCGCACATCCCCATCAGCCACGGCGAGTCCACCGCCTCCAGCAGTTCCTTGAACTCATGAAGCCGTGTGCAGGTGTTGCTCTCCAGAGGGGACAGCGTTTCCAGCAGAAGGACAACATGCTCCCGTTCGGCAGCGCGGGCAAGATGCTCCACAGAGCGGCGCAGCCGTGCGCGGCGCAATTCCGCCGGGCACTCGCCGCCGTGTCCCACGGAAATCAGCATCTGTCCGGCGCCGATCAGCCCGGCGGCACGGACAGACACCTCCAGATACGCCATACAATTGCGCCACTGCTTTTCCGTCCCCAGCATATAGTTATAGGGATAGGCATTGTGCTCCGGCGTATAGACAGGCACGGGAATGCCGTAATGCTCCTGCAAGCGGCGGATCTCCCGATAGTCCTCTATCACATCCGGGGCAAAGGCGTGGGGATAGCCGCCCCAAAGTTCTATGTAATCATACCCCAGTTGCGCAGCGTCTGTAAAGCATTTTTCCAGCGGCAGACGCTGATAACCGCTGGTAAACATCCCGAATTTCATAAGCAAACCTCTGAAAAAGGGCGGGTTTCCCCGCCCTTTTTCACTTAATACGCTAACTTCCGGTAGTACCGGCGAATGGCCATGTCGTGGCCGCTGATGGCTTCCACATGGGCGTCGATGCGATTGGTTACCGCGTGCATAATGGCATAGCACATCCGTCTGCGGTACTTCTCATCGATACCCTCCAGCGGATAATCATGGGTGTCGATAATGGTGAAGTTCTCGCAAATCTGCGGCAGGAACTTCGCCACACGCAGGCCCAGGGGCCGCTGGGCATCCTCGCCCACAAAGACCGTGACCGGCGTATCCTTGTCCACGATTTCCAGCATACCGTGGAAGAACTCGGCGCTGTGGATGGACTTCGTCCGAATCCAGTGCATCTCTTCCCAGTAGCACATGGCGTAGGAATAGGTGGCGCCATACAGGCAGCCGGCGCCCACGAAGTAGTGGAGCTTGTCCTCCAGATGCTTGCGGGCAAAGTCCTCCGCAAAGGGATCGGCAATCTTCTCGATCTCCACCAGATCCTTGGCCAGATAGGCGTCCATCTGGGCATAATAGGCGTCATAGTCGGGGAAGTTGCCCTGACGGCGCAGGAAGCAGTCCGCCACCATAAAGAACTTCAGCTGTTCATTGCCCTTGTAGCTGATGCAGTAATCCACCAGAGTGGCCAGCTCAGCATCCGGCTTGTCAATGAACCCCAGCACCTTTGCGCCGTGGCTCTGGGCCAGACGAACCGCATCCACGATCTCCGTGGTGGTACCGGTCACAGAGGAGAGGACCACAAGGGTTCCCGCGCCCACACGCTTATCGCCTGTGGTGCAATACTCCGCGGCGTTGGTGGCAAAGGTATCCATGTCGGTGTGCTCCTTGAGATAGCATACCACCTGCATACCGCTGGCCCATGTGCCGCCGATGCCCAGCCAGCAGAGGTTTTTCACGCCCTCTGCCAGCAGACGGTCGATCAGCTCTTCGATCTGCGGCCGCAATGCCAAAGCACCGTTTACGCTGTCGATTTGTTTTTGTTCATCAAACTTAACCAAGGATATCCCTCCATTTTTGCAGCGATGGATTAACCCACCTTCAGCATCTGATAGTATTTATCGTAGATGGTCAGCGCGTCGCCCACGTCCTTCTGGAAGAAGATGTTGGTCTTGTAATCGAAATTAAAGGCGGGAGCGTTGCGGTACTCCTCGGACGCAGCGGCAACAGCGGCATCGTTGGGGCAGGAATAGGGATTATCCACCAGATTTGCAGCCATAACCTGCGGATCACATACGTAGTTCAGGAACTTGTAGGCCAGATCGGTGTGCTGAGCGCCCTTGGGGATCACAAACAGGTCGAAGCCCAGCTGGACGGGATCCTTGGTGAACGGAGCGATGACCAGGGTGTTGTTCTCGCCCATGGTAGCCATGGCCTCGGCGGTGTTGCCGTCATAGGTGAGCATCGCGGAGATGGTGCCGTTGCAGATGTTGCTCTCGGTGGAGCCGTAAGCCACCACGTTGGCGTTGTACTTCACCAGCCACTCATAGGCCTCGGCGATCTCGGATTCCACGGTGCTGTTGGGGTCATAGCCCAGCGCGATCAGGGCGATGGGGAAGAGGTTGCGTGCGCCGTCGATAGAGCCCAGCTGGCCCTTCAGCGCGGGATCGATCAGGTCGTTGTAGCAGGTGATCTCGATGGGGCAGCGCTCGGTATCATAGACCACATAGATGTAGTTCATCAGATAGGGCACGCAATAGCCCTGATTCTGCTCGGACCAATACGCCTTGTTGATGTTGGCGGAATTGGGCACCTGAGACAGATCCAGCTTTTCCAGATAGTCACCGGCGATCAGGGACTCCATGTACGCGTCGCAGGTCATGATCAGGTCATAGCCGTCGCCGGCGCCGGCGGTCAGCTTGGTGATGGAGTCGGCGTTATCGTTCATGTAGCTCAGGTTGACCTTGACGCCGTATTCCTTCTCGAAATTGGCGACCAGATCATCGGATATGTAGTCGCCCCACATAAAAATGTTGAGCTTGGTGCTGCCGGCGTCCTCGCCGCCGTCAGTGGTCTTTCCCTTTTCACCGCAAGCTGCCAGCGTCAGCAGCATCATCAGGGACAGAAGCAGTGCAATAAACTTTTTCATACATAAACCTCCGTTTTAATATTTTATCTCAACCGCCGTAGCGGAAGAAATCAGTTCTTAGCTTGCATCAGCCGCGCATTTTCCGCCGCAGCCACCGCCCGATCTTCGCGTTTTTTCAAGAAGCGCTGGATCCCGTTGATGATAAACATGCCCACCACCATCACCAGCACCATCACGGTGGTCAGCGCATTGATATCGGGCGTAATGCCGGTACGGTTGACCGACAGGATCAGCACCGGCAGGGTGGACTGGTTGGCGCCGGCCAGCATGTTGGACATCACCACGTCATCGATGGACAGCGTGAAGGAGAGAAATGCCGCCGAAACGATTCCCGGTATGATGCTGGGGATCGTTACCCGCCAGAAGGTCTGGACTCGGTTGGCGCCCAAGTCCATGGAGGCCTCCTGCAGGGTTTCGTTATCGCCGGAGATACGTCCCTTGATGGTGATAACCGCATACGGGATACAGAAAGTACAGTGGCCGATAATAATCGTTCCCATACCCAGACTGACACCCACGGTGATGAAGATGATCAGCATGGCCACCGCCAGCACGATCTCCGGCACCACAATGGGGACATACAGCATAAGGCCGATGAACTTTTTCCCGCGGAACTCGAACTTCTTCAGGCCGATACCGCCCAGCACACCGATGATAACGCTGATGATCGTAGCCAGCACGGCAATGACCAGCGAGTAGACCAGCGACTCCCACAGATCGTGGTTGCCGAAGGAGAAGAGCTTGCCGTACCACTGCGTTGTAAAGCCTGTCCACGCATAGTTGCGCTTGGAATCGTTGAACGAGAAGGCGATCATCACCACCACCGGGATATAGAACATGGCGTAGATGAGCGCCGCGTAGAGATCTGTCAGGAATTTGCTGCGCTTTTGCCGGCGAACGCGCTTGTTTTTAACCGTATTCATCACAGCACCTCCATATCTTCGATCTTCGCAAACCGGGAGTAAATGAAGATGAGCAGCGCCGTAATGGCCAGCAGAAGAACGCTCAATGCAGCGCCTAGAGGCCAGTTGCGGATGATGCCGAACTGGTTCTTGATAATGTTGCCGATGTAGAGCACCTTGCCGCCGCCCAGCATATCGGTGATGGTATAGGTACCAAGCGCCGGGATGAAGGTAAGGATGATGGCCGAGAAGATGCCGGGGAAGGTCAGCGGCAGCGTCACGCGGAAGAAGGTCACGCGGGGCACCGCGCCCAAATCGCCAGAAGCCTCCAGCACATGGTTTTCCAATTTCTCGATGGACGCGTACATGGGCAATACCGCAAACGGCAGATAGTTGGTGATAAGACCCAGCATCACCAGCCCATCGGAGTAGATGAACATGATGGGGCTGTCGATGATGTGCATGGCCATCAGCAGATTGTTGACCGGGCCGTTGGTCTGGAACAGAAGCATCCAGGCATTCAGGCGCATCAGCGAGTTGGTCCACATGGGGATCATCAGCAGCATGATCAGCTTGGCCGCCACATCCGAGGGCTTGCGGGCGATATAATACGCGAAGGGATATCCCAGCAGCAGGCATACCACCGTGGTGGTCAGCGCTACCTTGAAGCTTTTGAGGATCACCTCAAAATAGATGGTATCCAGCAGCGTGGCATAGCTCTCCGTGGTAAACTCATACACCACACCGCCGAAGGGCCCGCGGGACATGAAGCTGATGTAGATGATGAACAGAAGCGGCGCCGTCACGAACAGGATCATCCACAGTGACACAGGGCCTGCCTGTGCCAGCGCGGGAAGACGCCGCTTTTTTGTCAGCGCGGGGGCGCTCATGACTGCACCTCAGACTCGGAAGCATCGTGGATGGCAACGCCGTGATGCGGCTCCCACCACGCATAGACATCCGCGCCCTCACGCAGCGTACCGTCCAGCTCGAAGCGGGACTGCTTGATCTCCTGATCGTCCTTCAGCTCCACCGCCGTTTTGATGACGGTGCCGATGTAGATGAAGTCCTTCACCTTTCCGCGAAGGGTAAAGCCCTCCACCGGCGTGGCGGACAGATTCAGATACTCGGAGCGGACGGAGACGCAGATCTTTTCGCCCACGGTAAAGCCCTCGCCGCAGGCCAGGATCATACCGTCAGGCGTCTCAACGGAAAGCTTCTCTCCCTCCACAGACCGCACCACGCCGGAGATCACGTTGCTCTCGCCGATGAAGTCCGCGACAAACCGGCAGTTGGGCCGGTCGTAAATCTTCGCGGGCGCATCCATCTGCAAAATCACGCCGTCACGCATCACCGCGATGCGGTCGGACATGGTCATGGCTTCCTCCTGATCGTGGGTCACATATACAAAGGTGATCCCCAGCTTTTTCTGCAAGCGCTTTAGCTCGATCTGCATCTGCTTGCGAAGCTTCAGGTCCAGCGCGCCCAAGGGCTCATCCAGCAAAAGCACCCGGGGGTTGTTGATCAGCGCCCGCGCAATGGCGACGCGCTGCTTTTGGCCGCCGGACAAGGCATCCGGCTTACGCTTTTCATAGCCGGACATCTGCACCAGCGCCAGCATCTCGGTAACCCGGCGCTTGATCTCATCCTTGGGCACCTTGCGGATGGAGGGCCCGTAAGCCACGTTATCAAACACCGTCATGTGAGGGAACAGGGAGTAGTTCTGGAAAACGGTGTTTACATCCCGCTCATAGGGTTCCTTTTCCTCTACCCGCTGGCCCTGCACCTCGATGGTGCCGGATGTAGCATTCTCGAAGCCTGCAATCATGCGCAGGGTTGTGGTTTTTCCGCAGCCGGACGGCCCCAGTAATGTCAGAAATTCGCCTTCTTGAATTTCAAGATTCATGTCTTTTACCACGTGGTTGTTGCCATACCATTTTTCCACATGGCGCAGCGATACGATGGAATCGGACAAGTGGCCCACCTCTCAATCTTTTTTCGTTGTGTTGCCCTGATGTGATAAGTATAGTATCAACTTATACCAATTACAAGATGATAATCGGTTTTTGCGGAAAAAAAACGTGAATTCTATGTTTCGGCTAAAATCATCCCCGGCAATTTTGGTTAAAATAACAACAAATGGTAAAAAATACAGGCGGATAACGCATTTTATCCGCCTGTATTGGTAGTTGTAATATTAAAAGTTATACCAATTATGGATTTGTGTGACGGAAGTGGACGACAAACTCCGCCTTATCGTTGCGCACATAGCTGCGGGAAAACTCCACCACCCGGCCGCCCCGATCCCGGGTGGTGCATGAAAACTCCATTACCGCCTGCTCCGGCGGCACGTCCATGTGCTTGGCCAGCATAGGCGGCAGCCGGGTGATGCGTAGCGTCTGATGTCCCTCTCCCAGCACGATGCCATTCCACTGATAGATGTCATAGATGGAGAACAGCTTTATATCCACCTCCTCCAGACCGGGCACCATACTGTAGGGAATGTAAAGCTCTTCCAGCGCCACCGGCTCGCCCGCCGTATTTTCTACCCGGCGAATAAACCAGATGGTGCTCTCGGGGGAAATCTCCAGCAGGCGGGCATAATAGGGGCCTGCCTGACGCAGCGCCTTGCTGAGAATCCGTGTGGCGGTGTTTCCGCCGCTCTGGCGCATGGTGTTGTGAAAACCGCCCAGCGTATCCATATTCCGCTTGGCCTTGGGCCCCGCTACAAAAACGCCTTTTCCCTGCACACTTTTCAAAAGTCCCTCAAACTCCAGCGCCGCCAGCGCACTGCGAACGGACACCCGATTGAGCCCATAGGTCTCCATCAGCTGATTTTCCGAGGGTATGGCTGTGCCGGGCAAGTATTCTTCTTCTTCGATCTTACTGCGGATCACCTCGCGCAGCTGGATATAAAGCGGGGATTTATAGCTGATTTCACGCATGATCGGATGCCTCGCTTTCTCCGCGGTGGAGAACGCTGACCAGCTCCACCTTGTCCGCTCTTGCCACGGTGCGGCAATATTCCACAGGAACGCCCTCCGGCGTTTGCGTGATGCTGACGATCCAGAACACAGGATCCCCGGCGGCGATGCCGAGATGAACGGCCTCCTCCTCTGCGGCTGTGGTGATGCTGGCCTTCTCTTCGCCGTGATCTAGATTCAGGCCGTACCCCTCCCGCAGCACCGAAAAGAGGGAGCCGGTCACCAGATCATGCTCCTCCAGGCCGGGGGCCAGCGCGGCGGGAATATAGGCCGTTTCGATAAGGGTGGGCTGGCCGTTGAGAATGCGCAGGCGGGAGATTCGATAGGCATTTTCTCCCAGCACCAGATGGAGTCGCCGGGAAAGCTGCTTGTCGCACTCCACCTGCGACATGGACAACAGCCTCGTTTCCGGCCGCAGGCCGCAATCGGCGGCGTATTCCGAAAATCCCTGCAAATCCTGTAGGATACGGCGAAATCTGGGCGCAATACGGGTCCCGCTGCCCTGAACGGCGTACACAATCCCCTGCTCCGTCAGGGCGGCAATGGCGCTGCGCAGGGTGCAGCGATTAACCCCCCACATCTGACACATTTCACGCTCCGGCGGAAGCTTATCGTCAGCGGAAAGTTTATTCTCCAATATATACGCCATGATTTGCTCCAGCGCCTGTTCACGCGGGCGCGGCACGGTCATCTGCATAGTCCACCTCCGGATTGGTATAAAATATCCGCCTACATACTACACCATTTTCGGCAGCTTTACAACCACAGAAATGCAAAAACGCTCGCCGTATCGGCAAGCGCTTCGGCAAGATTTTTCCATACTCTTTCCCATTCCCGCTGTGCAAAGAACGGCCAGAGCTTCCTCCGGCCGTTCTTTTGGGTGCTGCTCTATGTGTGCGGGAAAGGCATACCCGCCTGATGACAACCGATAACCGGATTTAAACGCCTGCGCCCGCTAAGGCGACTCAGTCCAGCTCGATGTCGATGGCGAACAGGCCGCCCGCGCCGCCGGAGTAGAGGTACAGCACGTTGTCGGTGGGCTTGAACTGTCCCTCGCGGGCCATCTTCACCAGACCGGCGAAGGCCTTGCCGGTGTAGACGGGGTCGAGGAAGAGACCCTCGTTCTCCGCCATCATGCGGATGGCGGCGTTGCCCTCGGGGAGGGGATGGCGTAGCCGGGGCCGCACATATCGATGAGGTGGACGTTCTCCGCCGTGGGCGTGAAGTCCAGCTCCAGCAGCTTGGCGGTCTCCTGCATGATGTTGGTGGTGATGACCTCAAAGGGGTCGCTGTCCACCATCAGACCCACGGTCTTGGTCTGGGGCATATGGAGCATAGCGCCCAGCGCCACGCCGGCGTGGGTGCCGCCGCTGCCCTCGGCGCAGCAGACGTAGTCGAAGTGCATCCCTGTGTCGGCGATCTCCTTCATGCAGTTGACATAACCCAGCGCACCGACGGCGTTGGAGCCGCCGCAGGGGATCTTGTAGTAGGGCTTGCCCAGCGCCTTGCCCACGCGGTCCATTTCCTCATAGATATCGTCATAGCTGTTGGTGTCCATGAAGCGGACATCGGTATTCATGAGATACTCCAGAAGCTGATTGCCCTTGCGGTCGGTGACGCCCTTCTTCTTCAGGATGAGGATGGGGGTCATGCCCAGCTTCTTGGCGCAGGCCGCCGTCAGCATGGCGTGGTTGGACTGTGCGCCGCCGGTGGTGAACACCACCTCCGCGCCCTTGCGCTTGGCGTCCGCCAGCAGGAACTCCAGCTTACGCACCTTGTTGCCGCCCAGACCGATACCGGTCAGGTCGTCGCGCTTGATATATACATTGGTGTTCAGCAGACGGCTGATGTTCTCCAGCTTTTGAATGGGGGTGGGGAGTACCGCCAGAGGGATGCGGGGGAAATCCTGCAAATTCTTCATGTTTGTTCTCCTTTCGCAATGTGACGAAAATACGATAAAAAGAGCGGGTCAACCGAGACCGTACTCCTTTAACCGGTCATAAAATACGGAGCGGGACACGTCCAGCTGCTTCATCGCCAGCTTTCTGTCGCCGCCGCACTGGAGCAGCACCTGCTGGATATAGCGGCGCTCCTCCTGCCGCATATGCTGGCGCAGCGTCAGGGGGACGGGCTCTGCGTCCAGATGGATATGCTCGGGGTAAATGATGTCCGTGTCGGACAGCGCCGCGGCGCCCTCCAGCACATTCTCCAGCTCCCGCAGGTTGCCGGGCCAGTCGTAGTTGAGGAGCTTGCTGAACGCCTCGCCGGACAGCGCCTTGTCCGGGATGTGGTAGCGATGGCAGATCTCCTCCATAAACTCGTTGGCAATGGCGTAGATATCCTCCCGGCAGTCCCGCAGGGGAGGCAGCTCCACGGAAAAGGCGGACAGCCGGTAGTAGAGATCCTGCCGGAAGCGTCCGGCGTCCACCGCCTCCCGCAGGGCGGGGCCTGCCACCGCCAATATCCGCACGTCCACGGGGACGGGCTGGGCGGCGTCCAGCGCAAGCACCTCCCGGCGCTGGATGGCGTGGAGCAACCGGGCCTGTGCGCCCGGCGGCAGACGATCCACCTCCTCCAGCACCAGCGTGCCGCCGTCCGCCTCGCGGAACAGGCCCGGCGCGCCGCCTTCCCGGCCAAACAGCTTTTCCTCCAGACCGGTGGGATCAATGGCGGAGCAATCCACCTGCACCACCAAACAGGTATTGGACGAACACCTATTTCTTCAGCGGCGGTTTCGCCGCGAAGTGTTCGCTCTGATTCACAACAGAAAAGCTCCGTCTTGGGAGTGATTCCAAGGCGGCGCTTTTTTGCTATCCGCACATTCGATTTCCGCTAATTCTCCTGCTACAATGGTTGCAGTAATAAATAGGAGGTTATCCTAAAACTTCTTTTCCATTGGGCGCATGGTTGACCGCGAAGCAAAACGCGCCGAGGGCAAGGGCATCGGCTATGACCGCTGGGCGTCGATGCACAGTCTCAAGGCATGATCGAAAACCTTCATGTGCATGCAGGAGCATGATCTTCTGTCCCCGGACAAGCTGAACGCCGCCGTGGATGCTGCCGGTACGGAAGCGAGGGAAGCCCGCAGCCGCTATGACGCTGCCGCTGCCAAGGTGACGGGCAAAAAGGCCATGCTTGAAACGATGGACAATTACCGCAAGACCCATCCCGTTATCAAGGAGTATCGTGCGATCCGCATAGAAAAGAACCGGCAAAAATTCTATGCCGCGCATGAAGCGGATTTGCGAAGCGGATTTTATCATCAACGACGCTGCCAAGTGCCAACTTGACAAGCTGGGCGCTCTCAAACAGCTTCCGAAACGCAAGGATGTCGTTGCGGAGATCCAGTCTCTCATTTCCGAGAAAAACGAGTGCTACAACGATTACCGCGAGAAAAGCGACCGGCTGCATGAGCTGATGACCATACAGCGCAACTATCAGATGTCGATGCCGCGGCCGAAGCGAGGACACAGCCATGAGCAGGAGCGGTAAAAAGCAAAATGCCGCACAGGTTTCCCCGTGCGGCACAATGCTCATTTCCCGAACAGGTCGCTATGCGTTCCAGTTCTGGAAAGCGTCAGCACCAGAACATCGCCCTCAATGCGGTAGATCAGAAGCCAGTCAGGCTGAATGTGGCACTCCCGGTGTCCACGCCAGTTGCCGGTCAGGTCATGATCTCTGCTCTCAGGCGGCAGCGTGTTTCCCATTGCAAGCGTTTCAATCACGGTTTCAAGAAGCTCAATTTGCAGTCCGCGCTTGATTGCCAGCTTGTAATCCTTCTTGAACGCCGTGGTCGGCTTGACGGTCAGCTTTGTCTTTCTCACTTTTTCAAATCGGCAAAAAGCTCGTCAGGGTCGTTATAGCCCTTTACAGACGGGTCTTTCGCAATCCTTTCCGCTTCCAGCATGGCGGCAATCGTCTCCTTGTTGGGCTGATTGATGGAGATTTCAAACGGAATCCCGCCCTCCCGGATCGATTGACGCACGAAAATATTGAAAGCCGTTGTGAGATTCATGCCAAGCTCCGAAAATAAAGCGTCAGCCTGTGCTTTCAGGTCACTGTCCATTCGGATGCTTATGTTTGTTGTAGTTCCAGCCATGAAATCATCCCCTTTCTACTGGCACTATTATTATACGCTATCTGCACGAGAAATACAATACAGCGCACGAAAAAGATACAATTTGTTTTCAAATCCAGAAATGGAGTAAATGTCCCCTCCCGAAAGCGCACAGAACGCGCCGAAGGGACTTACCCATACCGCAATACCACCCGTTCCTTAAATGGGGCGCACAGGGCGAAAAGCCCCCGAAAATGATACCGAGATTTACAGTTTGACCGTCTGCCGGAGCGTAACGCTTTGGCGACAGATAGGAGCGTGAAAATGCCGAGAATGAACAAGCAGCGGCGGCTGGAATGGTCGTTCTTCCTCGACCACCGAAACCGCATTTCCTACAATCCCCTTTGCCGTGGGTGCATCCACGGCTGCAAGCAGAGCTTCCGGGCAATCGTTGTTCTTTGTCCGCATTACTGGCCAAAACGCTGGAAACCGCCTGACTGAGGGCTGTCGCGGTTCGTTATCCCCCAAATTCCCGCGAAGGAGGTGACATTCTATCACAGAGTATATGAGAGCGGATACCCGGCTGCCGCCGTATCTGCCATATCCCCGCTTCCTGCCGCAAACAGACCTGACCCAGACGGCGAAGCTGCTGTATGCGCTGCTGCTTGACCGGGCAACACTCTCACAGTCTAACGGCTGATTGGACGAGGGAGGCAGGATTTACCTTGTGTTCCCCATAGGAAAAATTGCCGCTGCGCTGGACAGAAGCCCCATGATCGTGAAAACCGCTCTTTCCGAGCTGGAAGACGCAGGGCTGATCGAGCGGCGCAGAAGCGGCTTTTCCTTGATAATATTTACAAGAGCCGGCAGCATTTCCCCCATGATGACGCTTCGCTTTCAAGCTTACCCTGCGTGCCGATCATTTCGTACCTTCCTAAGCACACGGTAATTGCGAAGGGCTCACGCTGCATCGCCGCTCTTGATGTAAGCGGCAAGAATGGCAATAAACTCCGAAGGAAGAGGCTCCCGCTTCAAGGGATACTTCGTGATGGATCTCAGCGCCTCTCTTTCTGTTTCCCATACCCGGTCCACTGCAATGCAGACGCTGCGCTTCACGTTGAAAATGCAGGTGTGATAGTGTCCGGCAACTGCCGGGTACAGCCACCATTCGGCAAACGGCGTCCGGGCTGGCTGCCGGGTCGTCAGATAGACCGCATATGAAACATAAAAAAAGCGCGCACTTTCCGCAGATAGGCCAAGATAGCGCAAAAGCCCGTATATGTCCCCCATTTCCATGGATCCCTACGCCACCTCTCTGCCCTCGACTTTTTCGATCTCATCCCGCAGGGGAGATAAAAGTTCCTTTATTTCCCCTTCCTCCAGCATGAGCAGCAGGAACACCAGCGCAACAGCAGAAAAGCAGTATATGCCCCGTTCCAAATCGCTGTATGCCCGTCCGGTGATGCGAAGCTTCTCCGCCATCTGCTCCTGTGTCAGTCCCCTGCGTTTACGCAGAGTGCTGACATATTCCGAGAAGAATTTTCGGAGTATTTCTTTATATGGATTCATGTGCTGAGACCTCCGTTTCGACAGATTTCTGCATTTTCTACAAAAATCTTATTCCATCACGAAGCGCGCTTCCATGTAGTACACTTCATGTCGTCTCAGAAACAGGGAATTACTGTCGAAGCCCATCTGTTCGCACCGTGATTGGACGGCAACCATGACCATCAGTAGACTGGTGGTTTGACCTGCCCATAAAAGGGGCTATTACCGGCATAGCCTTTATAATGGGCACTGAATTATATTATCGCATCACACGCACTGCCGCCCGTAAACGGGTACAGGCAACGCTTATTCCTTCAACATCTCTTTCTCATTCAAATGTTTATTCTAAAGCATTTGCTTTCCTTCAGAAAACCTCATGCTAAAGCTGTTTTTCTTCCCCCGGTAGAACCGGGGGGTTATTTCCATGCCTGAAGGCACCAAGCAGAGCGGCGGGACAGTTTACTGTCCCGCCGCCCATGGTTCAAACTTCTGTTAGACTGATAAATTGAAATGGATCAGGCTGCTTCGGGAATTCGTTTACTTCAGCCGGAGCTGTCTGCTCTTGCACGGCGTCCGCTGTTGGCTTTGCGGGGCTCCGCGACCCATACCCCGGCCTCAAAACGCTTATTCATTTTGCAAGGCCCGGGATAGTGCCTCCCAAAATGTAAGACGACTACTGACAGATATGCTTATATCGGGCATATTGTCTACAGTAATCGCATAGCGGTTCCGGCTGGATAGATGCGTAAAGGTGCAGATTTTCTGCTTTTTGTCAAGGCGGGCCAACAGAATGTTCTCACTCATGTTTTCTGTATTCCAAAGACGAACCGTCACCGTCTCATCTAAGGGAGCGTCGGTTCTAATAATGATTCTCGTTGTATTGGTGAAAAAGCTGTGAGCACCTATATCTTGGGCGGAACAGGAGAAATCGCCCTCAGAGAGATTTACCGCGCTTTCCAGACTGCCAAGAGATACCGGTGAACCCTGCCCTCTCATTATCATGATCGCCTTGCCCACGAAGAAGAGAGAGAGCATTGCAAACAGGCAGAATATTACCGCAAACACCGCAGCCGCCGCTTTGCGTTTCTTGATTCTTTTTGAAAGTGAACGCGCAATTTCCTCGGAGCGCATATCGGTCGTTTCATTTGCGATAGTGGGCAAATCACTCTGCAAATGGCGATACGTTTCCCTGCATTTTTCGCAGGTTTTCATATGTTCGACAACCGCCTGTTGGCTATCCTTAGAGCAGCAGCCGTCCATATAAAGAGGAAGCAGATCCTCTACAATACTGCAAGTGACATTATTCATATAGATTCCTCCCTCTTTTCTACTACTTTGATCTTTGCTCTGAAAAAAGTGACCTTCGCCCATGATTCAGACTTCCCAAAAATATGTGATATTTCCTTGAAGCTGAGTTCCCCTAAAACCCGAAGCAGGAAAACCTCTTTGTACGGCTCAGCCATGCTGTGAACTGTTTTATATATGTCAATCGCCTGATCTCTATCCAGTAGGCGGTCAACCAAGTCTGTCTGGTCTGCGGCTCGCTCCATTTCTTCCGTAGCAGTTGCCTTTTCTCTTCTTTTACAATCCTTACGATACTCATTTTTTGCGATTGCACAGAGCCAAGTTTCAATTTTGCTCTCTCCCTTATATTTGTCGAAATTGATATACGCTCGATAAAAGGTTTCTGCTGTTAGTTCTTCAGCACTCAGAAAATCCACGCCAAGGGAAAGCAAATATCGAAAAACCAGAGGGCTGTATTTAGAATAGATGACCTCAAATCCGTCCACACATATCCCTCCCATCTCTTCGAATCTATATATTAGACTCCCAGCAAGCCAAAAAGTTACAAAGATTGAAGAATACTTTTTTTAACTATTTTTCCGTCTGAGGTTCGACGGCTTCCTTTTTGAAAAACCGTAGTCAGCGAAACGCTCTTTGCGGATACAACTGCAGTTGTTCGACCTTGAGCGTATTCGTAAGCAAAAGCAGAAGCAAATGCGGCCCGCGAAAGGGCGTAATAGAAAATTCGTTCATTTCACACGCCGGAACGTCTTTCCGGTCTTCTCCTCAAGAAATCGTTTGAATTCCTCCACCGTCCCGCCGATAAGAGTACGCTTATCCAGAGGCTGCGCATAGCGTTTTTTCATCAGAAGGATGATGTAGTCCTGCGACTCAGCCAGTGCGTCGATCAGCTCGTAGCGGAAGGTGGAGGTGGTGGCCGCCGTAACGACAGTATAGGAATCCTCGCCGAATGCGACATGATATTCCTTTGTGCCCGCCAGCGTGTTTTTGCGGGCGATCATGCCATTGAATCGGTCCTGAAACAGCAGAACGGACAGCAGCATCACCTCTACGAGCAGGGAAGTCACCGTCCTGACATCAAGCGCAAAAGGCTCTCCATCAAATGGGATCAGCAGCAACGCGTTGAATAAAAAGACGCTCCAGCCGAAGATGGCCCACATAATACTTCTCTTTCGCCGCAGCACCCTGCGCATCGCGCGGGCGGCTATGGTCATAGATCGATTTGTGATGTCGCTGTGAATTTCAAATGTCATACATCTTCTCCTTGTAAATAATTCTGCATCCGCAGGTTTGGCGGTGCATTGCAGCCGCCCTCGGACGGCAGAAGCTCCCGCTTGTTCATTTTACCATGTCGAAAATAAAGTCCATGTTAAGTTCCTAAATCTCTAACGGGTCATCTCGAATGTAGAGGCATCAAGACACATATTAAAAAGCCGCTCCTCTAATGCGCCGCCCTATCCTCCTGTGATAAATCCAATATCATCTGACTCAGCAATGATAAGGATTCAGTTCAAGCACATTCATAATGCCGCTGCCAGACGGATTTTGGTATAGTAGAGCCTTGCAGGGGCGGAAGTGTTCCTCTTTTCCGGAAGACAAGCAAAAGCGTTCTGAAGCTGTTGCCGCACGCTGCAGTGTGACGGGAAGCGGTAAATAGCACTTTTTGCAGCATTTCACCCACTTTTAACGATTTTAATTGCAAACTATTCCCTGTATAATGACCTCGTAAGATAGTTTTGACACCACAACATCTATTTTGAATGGAGGATCAACTTGAGAAGATTTGTTTTTGTTTCGCTTATCTGCGCAAGCATTCTCGCGATGACAGCCTGTGGCTCTACCAGAGCGACCACACCCACCCCGGGAAGTAACGGTACGGCCGTTGAGCAAGAAGTGCTGCGTGTTGCAGCACTCTATGACATCAGCACCATGGATGTTTCGCAGACCACAGACGACTACATGGTGCCTATGAACGTATTTGACCGCCTGTTTGAGTCTGAGGTTCAATCTGACGGCAGTACGGCCATCGTTTCCAGCCTCTGCGAGAGTTATATGGTATCTGACGATGGTCTGACCTACACCTTCACGCTGAAAGACGGGATCGTCTTCTCCAACGGCAATGCATTGACTGCCGACGATGTCCAGTACACGTTTGAGCGGCTTCTGACTGCCGGCGGCGTGAACGATGATATTCCTCTTGAGGTCGTCGGTGCTGAGGCACTACAAAACGGCGAGGCCGACACACTTGAGGGCTTTTCCGTGATCGACGATACGCATTTTACCATCACGCTCAACACCGCGAACGCAGGTTTCCTTGCAGAGCTCACCTCTCCTGCTATGTCCATTGTGGATAAGGAAACCGTAGAGCGCGTTGCCAATTTTGGTTTAAGCTGCGAGGATACCGTCGGCACCGGCCCCTATAAGGTAACGGAATGGGTCGTAAACGACCATTTCACCCTTGAATACAACGACAAATACTGGGGAGAAGTACCTTCCGTAAAGAAAGCGATCGTCTCCATCATTCCCGACCCCTCCACCCAGAACCTCATGTATCAGAATGGCGAATTGGACATCATTGACCTTGAGGCTCTTGATTCCAGCATTGTCGAGGCCACCTATAAAGCGCAGTACGCCGACAAGCTTGTTGTCAGCTCCCGGGTGGGACTTACGTACTTTGCACTCAACGAGAACAACCAGTACCTCTCTGATGTCAACGTACGCAAGGCACTGCAGATGGCAGTTGATGCCGACACTATCGTTTCCTCCATCTACGCAGGAAACGCTATGGTCGAAAACGGCATTATTCCCAAGGGCGTCTGGGGCTTTAACAAAGAGCTCACACGTTCCGCTTACGATCCCGAAGGTGCAAAGTCACTGCTTGCCGATGCAGGCTACGCCGACGGCGAGATAAGTTTCGAGCTTTCCATGGACTCCTCCGCCTCCAGCAATCTTCAGCTCGTCTATCAGGTCGTGCAGCAGAACCTGCAGGCGATCGGTATCAATGCTGGGATAAAAAGCTATGACGAGTCGTCCTGGCTCGACCTGCGTAAGTCCGGCGAGATGGACTCCTTCATCGCCACATGGACGATGGACTATAATGATCCCGCCAACATTATGTACACCTTCTTCGGCAGTGCCGCCAAGACGCGCATCCGCAGCTTGAACTACTCTGACACCGAGGTCATGGCGCGTGTTGCCGCAGCCTCCGGCATCACGGATGACGCCAAGCGCATGGCAGAGTATCAGGCGCTTGAAAAGAAGATCGTCGTCGATGATGCCGCCTGGGTTCCGCTTCTGGGCAGCACCCATCTATTTGCGATTGGCGATCGCGTTGAGAGCTTTATCCCTTACTGGGCAGGGTTCAGCAACTTCTACGTTAATGACGTAACGCTCAAGTAATTAAAAATACATATCAATGTGCGGCAGGACACCCGATATTTCGGGTGTCCGCGCTGTGTATTCAGGAGGCTGAGTTATTGGCAAGAAACATACTCAACCGCGTCATTCAAGCCGCGATAGTAATGCTTGGCGTGGCGCTGCTTATCTTCATAATGCTTCGCATCGTACCGGGCAACGCTATTGTCACGATGATGGGTGAGCACGCAAAGTTAGAGACGATCGAGCGCATGACACGCGAGCTCGGGCTGGATCAGCCGATATACGTACAGTTTTGGCGTTACATATCCGATGCTGTGCGCGGTGACTTCGGCACGAGCTACTCCCTCAACCGCAGTGTGACGGAGCTTATCGGTGTGGCGTTTCCCAACACCGTTCACCTCGCGCTTGCTGCAGCACTCATCGCGTGGGTGACTGGTATAGCCTGCGGTATAATCGCCGCTGTGAAAAAAAACGGGATACTCGACCGGCTCTTCATGGGCATGTCTCTGCTTGGTGTATCTGTACCAGTTTTCATGGTGGCAATGGTGCTGCAATACTTTCTGGCGTATAGGCTTAACTGGCTCCCTATCTCCGGCGTGGATAGCTGGACCGGATACATTCTCCCCGCCATCGCCCTTGGTTGGAATAGTGCAGGCAGTATTGCACGCCTCACACGCTCTACTCTGCTGGAGGTCATGCAGGAGGATTATATCGACACCGCACGGGCCAAGGGTCACCGTCAGATCGGTGTTATCATCGTGCATGCGCTGAGAAACGCACTGCTGCCGGTGATAACAATGATGGCAGTACAGCTTTCCTCTCTTCTCTCAGGTGCTGTGATATGCGAAACGGTGTTCTCTGTCAACGGCATAGGCCGTCTGCTTGTGCAGGCAATTGAAGGGCGCGATATTCCGCTCCTGCAGGGTACAATACTCTTCTCAACGCTTCTTGTCATTCTCGGCAACCTTGTGGCCGACTGCCTGTATGCCGCACTTGACCCACGCATAAGTAAGGAGGTGTGAACATGAGAAAATCTCCCGAACTTCCAAACGAACTGTGCGCACAGCTTGGCGAGGCGGAGACCTTTGCCTCTGCCGCAAAACGCCTGTGGCGGGAAAACAAGCTTGCCGCAGCTTCCGCCATTGTGATACTGCTATTTATCCTCGCTGCAATTCTTGCGCCGGTACTCACACCCTACACCTTTGACAGCATGGACCTGCACAACCGCCTTGCCCCACCGTCGCGTGCGCATCTGCTCGGTACGGACGAGGCCGGGCGGGATGTTCTGACACGGATGCTGTACGGCTCACGGGTGTCGCTGCTGGTCGGCATAGTACCGACTGTGATTTCCATGCTTGCCGGAGCGATACTTGGCATAATCGCCGGGTACAACGGTGGGCGGACGGACGCCGTGATCATGCGCATTGCGGACGTCATGCTGGCGTTCCCGTCGATGTTCCTCGCAATGGTGATAATGTACACACTCGGCGATGGGATGATCAACATTTTCCTTGCCTTAGCACTCGTCAACTGGGCAAGCGTTGCGCGCATCGTGCGTGCGGAAACGCTTAAGCTCAAGGAGGCGGAATTTGTAGAGGCGGCACGCTCCATCGGCGTGGGGAAGCTGGTGATCATGCTCTGGCATATTCTTCCAAATTGCGTACCTTCACTTATCGTACTCTTTACGCTCAACATTCCCTCCGCTATTCTTTCAGAGAGCTCGCTAAGCTTTCTGAGTATCGGTATAAAAGCACCGCAGGCCTCATGGGGACTGATGGTAAACGCCGGGCGGCAGTTTCTTTATAGCCAACCCTGGCTTAGTCTATCGCCGAGCGTCGCCATTATGGTTGTCGTACTGGCGTTCAATTTTCTTGGTGACGGCCTGCGCGACGTACTCGACCCGCATCTTAAAAACCAGTAAGGAGGAAGAATAATGGACAACGCGACCGTGCTATGTGTTGAGCATCTATGTACCAGTTTCTTCACACAAAATGGCGAGATTAAAGCCGTTAATGATGTGTCCATATCCGTCCCGCGCGGAAGAATAATCGGCATTGTTGGCGAGTCTGGCTGCGGGAAGAGCATGACGGCGCGCTCCATCATGCGGCTTCTGCACTACCCGGGCAGAATCGTCAGCGGCAGTATAAAGCTCGCAGGCACGGAGCTGCTGGAGCTCTCTGAGCATGAGATGTCCGCTGTACGCGGCGAGGAGATAGGTATGATTTTTCAGGAGCCTATGACGAGCCTTAACCCTGTGATGCGTGTTGGACTTCAAGTGCGTGAGACGTTGCTGCTGCATCGTAAGATATCGCCGCGGGAGGCAAAGGCAGAGGTTCTGCGCATATTCCGCAAGGTCGGCATATCCGAACCGGAACGGCGTTATAACTGTTATCCGCATGAGCTGTCCGGCGGGCTGCGCCAGAGGGTGATGATCGCGATGGCAATGATATGCCGTCCCAAGCTCGTCATCGCCGATGAGCCAACCACGGCGTTGGATGTGACCGTCGAGGCACAGATACTCCAGCTCATGCGTGCGCTGCGCGATGAAACCGGCTCCGGTATTGTCATCATCTCACACAATCTCGGTGTCATAGCACAGCTGTGCGACTACGTTTATGTGATGTACGCCGGCCGCGTTGTGGAGCAGGCGGATACGTTTGATCTTTTCGCCCACCCCATGCACCCCTATACCGCAGGTCTCATGGCTGCCGTCTCCTCGCTTGCACGCGGCAATGGTGCGCTGGAGATCATCCCCGGTGCTGTTCCGAATCTATTGCATCTGCCAGCGGGGTGCAGCTTTTCTCCGCGCTGCTCCAAGTGCGGTACGCACTGCGGCGATGTCGTGCCGGAGCTAAGGGAGGTGTCTTCCGGTCATCTTGTGCGCTGTATCAACATACCGGAGGTGCGCCTATGAACGAAATTCTGCTTGAGGCCAAGGGACTGACAAAGGAGTTCACTCTGAAAAACAGGAAAAAAGTACACGCCGTTTCCGACGTGTCACTTGAGATATTCAAGGGTGAAACGCTTGCCCTTGTGGGTGAGTCCGGCTGTGGCAAATCAACACTTGGACGAACGCTTATCCGGCTCATAAAGGCAACTTCCGGCGAGATAACATTCGACGGAGTGGATATCACCTCACTCCGCGAGAAGGACTTCGGCCCATACCGTCGCCGTATGCAGCTCATATTTCAGGATCCCTACGCCTCCCTTGATCCGCGCATGACCGTGCGTGACATTGTGGCGGAACCGCTGAAAACGCACAAACTCTGCCACACAAGGGAGGAAATGACCGAACGCGTGCTCTCGCTTCTGCGCGATGTCGGCATCCCGGAGGAGTTCCTCTTCCGCTACCCCCACCAGTTCTCCGGCGGGCAACGCCAGAGGATAGGCATTGCACGCGCCATCGCCCTCGACCCAGCACTCATTGTCTGCGATGAGCCGGTCTCCGCACTCGATGTTTCGGTGCAGAATCAGATACTCAACCTTCTTCGTCAGCTCCAGCATGAGCGCGGGCTGAGCTATCTGTTCATCAGCCATGATCTGTCCGTTGTACGCTTCATCTCCGACAGGATATGTGTAATGTTTCTCGGGCGGTTATGTGAAATCGGGCGTACAGCAGAGGTCTATTCCGCACCACTGCACCCATATACACGCTTTCTCATCAACGCCATCCCCAAGGCTGACCCAGCCGCACGCTTTGAGGAAAAGCCACTTCTGACAGGGGAGCTGCCAAGTCCCACTGACCCACCGCCCGGCTGCCGTTTTCACACGCGCTGCCCTTACGCAACAGAGCGCTGCCGCCGCGAAGTACCGCAGCTGCGCCCTGTCGCTGGCCGCCTTGTTGCCTGCCACCGTGCAGAGGAACTGCGCCGATAGCGAATCGTCGCAGAGCGATGAGCTTCGCGAAAGAAGCGGCGGCGTTTAAGGTCTTGTACTTGGCGGACGACATCTGCATTTATCTACCCATCGGGAGCGTAATCTCAAACACGGTGCCGCTTTCCCCGTTGTGGGCACGAATCGTGCCCTTATGCATGTGGACGATCTCCTTCGTCAAGGCATCTGCCTGAAAGCCCCTTCTTCTGATGCACGACCTTACTATTCTAAATGCTTCCGG